>Ga0164296_1005978_pt1 | contig 10454 bp, 5 predicted proteins | sample GEODES057metaG_FD_113533 | JGI IMG/M metagenome (GOLD analysis project Ga0164296, IMG submission 113533) | Dystrophic lake water microbial communities from Trout Bog Lake, Wisconsin, USA - GEODES057 metaG | ecosystem: Environmental > Aquatic > Freshwater > Lake | place: USA: Trout Bog Lake... | reverse complement strand
CACGGCCTCTCGGACGCTCGCACCGGACCGGACGCTGTACACGTCTCGCCCCTTGTGGTCGAGTAGGTGGCGAAGTTGCATCGCACCCCCTTTACGTTCCCCACCGCCCTGATGAGGTACGTATTGTCACCGTGCGCCTCCCTCGAGGAGAAGTCAAGGGGTCGATTGGACGACCTCAGGATTTTCAGCAAGGCAGCCCAGCGGCTCTCACGGCTTCATCTCCCCGCAGCGACAGCTGAACGTTGGGGGGAACACACTTAGGGTTTCACCACCTAGCTCGCTGAATGGGACACAGCGCCAATTCGCGACGGCGAACCTTCCAAAGACACCGGTTGCTCCGGAAATTGCGACAGCCACGCTGTAGGTTTCTGGGCATGCCGCCGTCGATTGAGTTTTTTGGTGTTGAACGGCAAGAGTCAATGCCAGTCGTTCTCGATGAATGGCTTCAAAGCCACCCCATTGATCCACTCGCACCAATTTGGGTTGTGGTCCCCTCTGCAGCTATTCGACAATCCGTGGAATGGCAACTCTCAACAACTCGCCACGATGATGCAGCCATTTCCTCCAACATGCACTACCTCTTCCCCGAGGAATTCGTGCGAACCATTGAAGAAAGGGTTCTCGGAGCCGGAGATCGAGAGCGACATGAGTGGCGCCCCGAAACCATTGCAACACGTCTCATCTCCCTAAGCGGCGGAAGTATCACCTGGGCGCAAGCTCTCGCCGAAGCGCAGACCATCGATGAGGTCGTCCGCTGGCGGCCCGACCAATTCGACAGCCTTGAGATGTCAGCGCTTGGGAAGATGCTGGTCGCTACCGATGAATGGAGAAGGTCCGGTCCACTCACCCAACGCGATGCTGTCCTCGCTGGTCTGTCGAGGCGTCAAGGCAATCTCCCTCCGCTCATCGCCCTCTACGGACTCGAAAGTGCCCCCGGTGGGGCGCAGTTCATCACACTCGTGAAGGCCATTGCTGCGGTGTCAGCGGTTGCCGTGATTACTCCTTATCCCTCTGCGGAACGCCTCGATGCACCGACGAATACGAGAGGTATTTCATGGTGGCATTCGCTTGATGAACACGTTGAACTCTGGCGATCGCACGAGGTCGCCATCACCGCTAAGCCGGGTCCGACTCGAAACGGCGTACTTGGAAACCTCCAAAGATCCCTCGCAGATGGTCGCACCGCAGGCGATGTAGACGGTCCTACAAATGTTCGGGTCTTCGGGGCGGTCGGCCCCGCTCGACAAACCGAGATTGCGCGCGACGTCATCTTGGAAATTCTCGAACTTCACCGTGACGAGGCCCACCCTCACAACATCCTCGTAACCAGCCCTGACATCGCAGCATTCGCACCGCACATCGAACGCCACTGGGCTCACCCTCCCTACAGCGGCGACGGCGAACGGCTTCCACGGCTCGCATTCGAGTTGACCGAACGAGAGAGTGGGAGCATCAAGAATCGTTCGATTCTTGCCGGACACCTCCTCGATCTCGTCGGCAGTTACGTTTCCTTGGAACAGGTCGAAGAGTTACTGCAGTTTCCTTCCCTTCTCCGGACAATTGCATTCGACGATGATTCCGTCCAGCGGCTAGCCACCCTCGCCCGAGACGCCCACGTCACCTTCGGAGCCTCGCCTCAACAACGACAAGAACTCCAACTCTTTAGCGAGCAATCTCAAGTAGGGAGTTGGCAACGCTTCTTCGATCGATTGGCCCTGTCCGCCATGCTCCCCGACGTCGATGACCCTGACCAGCTCGGAACGAGTACCGACCTCTCACTCATCGCTGGGTTAAGTGTCGTCACCAACTCCATAGAGTCCGCACAGGCCTCTCTCGGGAAGGTAACCACATTGAGCATTGAGGGTTGGCTCTCGTGGCTCGAGCAATATTTTGGCCACCTCCTCGAACGTGCTGGAAGTCGAGATGACTCCCTGGAGCGCACCATCGAACAGATCCGGCGGGACTTCGCGTGGGATGACGATGACGTGGCCGTTGCGTTTGAATTCTTCCGTGATTATTGGAATTCATTGGTGGCGACCAGCGCTCGCGCCCAGAACTTCGGCAAATTTGGGGTTCACGTTGCACCGCTCAGTGCGCTCGCTAGCGGGAGTTACGACTACGTGGTCATCCTTGGACTTGACGAGGATCGATTCCCGAACGCCAACATCACGAGTCCGACACTGCAGCCCCCTCGCATCGGCGACCCAAGCCCAAGACATGCGATGTTGGGCTCTCTGCTGTTAACCATTGGCTCTGCGAGGCAGGAGTTGATCGTTCTCTACAACAGCCGCAACGAACTCACGGGTGAGAACGTGAAGTCCCCAGTCATCCTCAACGAGTTGCTCCAATACGCAGGCGGCCACATACGAGTCGTCGATACGCCTCGCCACGGATTCGTGCAGCCAATCGACGGTCCACATGCGCAGCAGACGTTCGATTCCCGCTACGCCGGGCTCGGGTCGGTGATCGCCCAATCCCATTGGGCAGAACCGTTGGTGCTTCAAAAGATCAATGAGATGAGCGCCGCCACAACAGAGGCCGATTCGCCGAAGACACTTCCCTTGAAGTCCTTGCAGCACTTCCTCAAGAATTCCGCTTCGCACTTCATCACGAGAGGACTTCTCGGTGAGCATTTTGAGAACTGGAGCAGCGAAGAACTTCCCCCACGCATCCAATACAACGCTCTCCAGAACCACAGCCTCCGGATGGAGATCGTTGAACGACTCATCACCTCAGGATGCAGCGAGAGTGAGGCTTCTCGTCTGTTCTTCGAAATCACTCGCCGAGAAGCGGTTGCAGCGGACATTCCCTTCGCACTCTTGGACGGACTGTTCAATTCTGCACAGACGGCGAGCGATGCTCTCGCGTACCGAAGTGATCTCGCGTGCTTCGATCAACTGACCGAAGATGAAGAAGCGTCGTTCTACGCACCGATTGAGCTGCCTTGTGGCATCGCGCTCCATCCTCGGACTGGTCTCGGCGACGAGCGCAATAAGTGGACGGTGCTTCGCGACTTCTCTTCGCGCCAACACGACGGCGGAGGAGGACCTGGGACCATTCGTTTCTACCCGCAAGCGATGAAATTCGCTTTCAAGGAACGTCGGTCGACTCTTGCGATGTTCGTCGATCTCTTGGCGATGAAAATCAATGCTCCCGAAGGAGAATCCTTTGCCCCGACGGCCACCGAATTCTTTGCTGGGACGACCAAAACGCTCAAACAGAATCCCCTCGTGACCTACCGCTACGACGGCCCACGAGATGCAGCGCTCGCTTCGCTCGATACACTGGTCCAACTCTTCCTTCGCGGAACCCAGACTCCATTGGCAATTGGGAGATACACCACCCCACTTCTCCTCGAAGGTGTGGACCCTTACGTTGGATTCGTCAAGGATCGCAGCGACGCCTCGTTCGCCATCATTTTCGGGGATGAACTCACCACATTCCAAAGGCTCATGGACCAACAGGATCTGGCGCGAGTCTTCAACGGCATCACCGATCACGTCTCGCTGTGCCGAGAGACCGCGAAGGCGCGCACGGCCGATCGAATCTCAAAGGATTCGAAGCGTTCGACATTTCAGACGATTGAGGAATGGCGGAAAGGGAGAGCGAAATCATGAGTCGCGCCTTTGATCCCATCCACGACCCCGTCGATAACCTTCCACCATTCAGCATGATCAACGCCAGCGCCGGCACTGGCAAGACCTGGACGGTGACGCATCTCGCCGCTCGGTGGCTTCTTGAAGTTCCCGGACGTTCACCATCGAACCTCTTGCTGGTGACGTTTGCTCGTGAGGCGGCAGGGGAACTGAAAGGGCGACTTCGAGGTCGTCTTGAGGAGTTCGCTGGCGAGATTGAAACCCCAACATCTCGCGAACCATGGGCGTTACACCTCGCAACCTTCGTCAACTCTGTTGGCAAGGACGAGATGCTGAAGCGGTGCTCAACGGCACTCCACGATCTCGACGACCTCAATGCTCGAACCATCCATTCCTTCGCTTCGGTGGTCAATGGCAGTTCAACCCGCTTCGTCGACAACACCATTCACCTCCGAAATCGCTCGGCACGAGAAGCCATCACATGGGCATCACTCAATCACCCCGATGCGTTCCGTCGCCTGCTCAGCAACGTGAACACCACCGGAAACCAAGTTTCGAGGCTCAATGAACTCGTCGTACGCGCCCTTGGAATTGGCCTACCCCTTGGTGGATTCCACGGCGAGAGCTTGGTCCAATTCATGGGAATTACCGATTCCATGGCCGAGGACCGCCGATCGCACCTCGAAACCTTCCAACGCATCATTGAAGAAGCGGCGAGGCGGGAGGCTGCGATCCGTGCGTCTGACCGTACAACGACCCACGATGCAGCAATCGGTGACCTCGTCAACCTCGTGCAACGGAACCCCGCAGATGCTCGTCGAAGGCTCGGCGATCAATTCCAATTCGTCATCATTGACGAATTCCAAGACACTGATTCGGGTCAGTGGACAATCTTCTCAGAGCTGTTCATAGAGGGTCCGAATCCGGTTCCAGTCCTCGTTGTTGGAGACGCGAAACAGGCGATCTACAGCTTCCGTGGCGGCGACGTCACGATCATGCAACGTCGACAGGGTGATATTGAGCGTGACGAACGACTTGCGAGTGCGACCCTCGATGTCAACTACCGATCACATTCCCGACTGCTCGACCAGTTGAACTCGTTCTACTGCCCAACCGGGCAGCCACACACATTCCTCAATGCTGGTGATGCTCCCGCAATCGCCTATGAACCCGTGCGCTCACCTGACCACCTCCTCGATGGTCTCGGGATATTCACACTTCGAGATTTGCGGTCCGCCACACATCGTGATGGGAACAAGGGCGCGATTCGAGAAGATCTGATCCGAGAAATCCGCCGGCTGACCGAAGCAACCTCAGACTGCGCTACGAGCGAGCTCCCAGGAGGAGACCCGAATCTTCGGTGGACCTATTCCGACATCGTGGTGCTATGCCGAAGAAAGACTGCGATCAAGGAACTCCAACGAGACCTCGACAAGTGCGGAATCCCCTACGTCACCCCGCGTACGATTTCAGTCTTCACCTCTCGAGCAGCCATTGAAGTCCGCATGCTGCTCTGGACGCTGGCTCGCCCAAGCGACCAGCGACGCTGGCGGACCCTCAGCACCTCATGGTTCAGTTGGCTCGCCAACTCTGGGCACTCTGCCGGCGAGCTCGCAGATCTCTGCCGCCGCTTCGGCCCGAGTGCACTCCATCGCGAAGCGATGGGGGGGACCTTTCTCTTGGACCTCTTGGCCCACCCAGGTGGCCAAAGACACGTGACCGATGTCGATCACGTCTTCACCGCTCTGGCCGCGGCATTCCCCACTGGCACCTCAGTCAACGAAATGCTGGATTGGATCGAAGAGGCAATCGATGATGCCGAAGGTGCAGATGACAGCATCGACGGGCAACGTCGAATTGAGAGCGATGAGAACGCCGTTCGATTGATGACCATCCACGCGTCTAAGGGCTTACAGTTCCCGGTCGTCTTCATCCTCGATCCTGAAGGCATGGGGAAGGATCCTTTCATCGTCACGGAGCAGACCCCAGAGGGGCGGACGATCGAGCTCTCTAGTGTCCTCATGAGCGCAGGACAACGAACCGATGCGATGAGGGCCTCAGTCATTGAGGAGAACGATCGGTTGCTCTACGTCGCGCTCACCCGGGCCGAACAGGTGTTGACGGCGTGGATCGCTGCGAATCATGGGGAGGACAGCACTCCGGCTTGGCGCCGCCTCGTTGATCCGTGGGTCTCAAGGAGCGAAGTGGAAGTTGAGGCAGAGGATGCTTCCGATCGGTTCCCACAGGTGATCACGCTGACGGGAAACCTCGATCCAATCGCAACGACGACAAGAGTTAACGCCAACTCAGGGAGAATCACTGACGTCACCGTCGTCCCGCTCCGTCGGTCAGCCGCCGAGCCGAATCGCCGATGGTCCTACTCCTCGCTCCACGTGACCGGTTCGACAAGTGAAGCAGCCGATGTCGACAGTCGATCGGGGGCCGAAGATGAAACCACGGGTTCTGCAGAGGCGTCGAAGGGTCGCCGTGGGTACTTCGCGTTTGGCAATCTCCGCGGGAGCAACCTTGGAGACGCACTCCACGGCGTGTTCGAACATGTGGTTGGCCATGTCCGATCCGACGATGAAGAACTCGATCGAATCATTGAACGAGAATTTCGCGCACAAGGGCTCACGGCTCCTCTGAATGTGCGCACCACGGTTGTGCGACTCCTCCACGCACCACTAGGGGCGCCCTGGAATGGTCGGTGCCTCAACGACTACGCAGCGAGCGAACTCTCGATTGCTGCGGAGATGCGGTTCACGCTTCCAGTGTCACCGACCACCCACAACGCTCGAGACGACGCTCTCACGAAGATCTGTCGACTGGTCATCGATCTCGATCCCGACGGTCCATTTGTGGACCACTTCAGCCAGATGGCCCAATCTGAAGAACCCGGTCGTCTCCTCCACGGTTTCCTCTCGGGGAGTATCGACCTCGTCGCTCCAACACTCGGCGAGGATCGGCGCTACGTGCTCTTGGACTACAAATCGAACGCGCTCACGGTTACGTCGGATTTCTCGCCAGAATCCCTTGCCCGCGAAATGGCTGCATCGGGATACCCCCTGCAAGCTCTGGTGTACTCGGTTGCCCTCCATCGGCACCTCAGCGTTCGCTTTCGTGGATACGACGCTGCAACTCATCTCGGGGGAGCCACCTACTTCTACTTGCGAGGTGCGGGGTTAATGGATTCGAGCGAGGGTGACGGCATCTTCCACTGGGCCATCCCACCCGCACTCACGAGAGAAGTCTCGAGCCTCCTCCTTGGAAAGACCACATGATGCTCACGACACTGAGGGATGCAAACCCGATCTGGAATGAAGTCTTCGCAAACGTTGACTTCCTCATGGTTGGCACGTTGGAGCGTCTGGGCGAGAACGGTTCGCTCTCGGAATCCGCAGCGCTCGCAGCGTTGCTCCTCGCGAAATCGCTCCGGCTCAACCACGTAGCACTTCCCCTCGAAGAGGCCGAACTCACGAGACTCTGTACAGAACAGCTCTGGACCATTCGCGACGAGTCGGGTGGCTTCAGCCAAGCAGCGGACATGCCACACGCAGCGACGATCCAGGCTGGGGTGCAAGAACTCCGCGTTCTCGGTCCGGCGGTGATCGACATCCAAGCCCTTGACGTTCCGGTTTCGTTGACGGGAACGCCTCTTCTCATCAGCACGCGAGATGGTGTGCCATGGTTCCTCTCCTATCGGAGATACGCATACGCCGAAGAGATCATCACGAGCCGCCTCATCAATGCCGCTCATTCCACTGATCTCCTTGACGGCGTGACTGGTGACGAGGTAGTCCGCACCCTGGGGAAAATCCCCATGAGCGAGGTTGGCGAACAGGCCATCAAATTCGCCGTGGAGCGGAAACTCTCGATCATTACGGGTGGACCAGGGCGTGGCAAGACAACCGTGATCGCCTCGCTCCTCGTTGGGCTTCGACTCACTGCTGAGCGACGAGAGAAGACATTCTCGGTCGCCCTTTGTGCTCCGACGGCGAAGGCAGCGGTTCGCATGGAAGAGGCCATCAAGGGGCAGGTTTCGAGCCTCGGTGAAACCTGGGAGGACCTCCAGCGCTTCGTGCAGATCGATGATCGCTCTGGGTCAGTCCACAGGCTCCTCGGCATTCGGCCAGACAATACGAAATCACTTCGTCACCTCGATCACGACTTCGTCATCGTTGACGAGGTGTCCATGCTCGATGTTTCACTCCTCGCCAAAGTGATCGAACACGCCCCTTCAACCCACTTGGTGTTCGTCGGCGATGCCGATCAATTGGCATCGGTGAACGTAGGAGCCGCGCTTCGGGACATGATCGACGGTGCGGAACTCGCTGGACTTTTAGGAATCGTCAGCAAACTCAATGTCAACTACCGATTTCGCTCCGAAATCGACGAATTTGCCTCTGCCATCAATAGCGGGAACGCCGACGAAGCCCTCGAAGTCATGGGCAAGCATCCAGACGTCATCCGACGAGCCACCAAAGCCGACGATCTCGTTCGAGAGAACGTTCAATGGGCTCAGGATCTCCAAAGGTCAGCGATTGAAAGCGCACGTGGGGAAACTTCGCTGAGTGATCTCATCGCGAAGCTCACGACGCGCGCAATCCTTTGCGCCACTCGCAGAGGTGAAGGCTCTGTGGCGTGGTGGAGCGACACCTTGGCGAGATTTCTCGAAATAAGTGGCTCAACCCCCACGCGCTTCCAAGCAGGGACGCCCGTACTCATCACGGAGAATGAACAATCCGCAGTCCTTCAAAATGGCATCCGTCTCTCCAACGGAGATGTTGGCGTGGCCCGGCCCTCAGAGCGTGGAATGGAGGTGCTCTTCGGACCACCGGAGAGTCCCCGCATTCGAAGCGAGGGGGAGCTCGGCGCCGCTGAACCAGCATGGGCAATCACCATCCACAAGTCCCAGGGAAGCGAGTACGACACGGTGATCGTCTCGCTTCCGCACAAGAGCTCTCGAATCCTCACGAAGGAACTCCTCTACACCGCAGTGACCCGGGCGCGGAATCAAGTCGTGATTTGGGGTTCCGATGATGCCTTGACGCAAGCCATCGAACATGAGACCTTTCGTTCGAGTGGCCTCACAGAACGTCTTGCCGCCCGCAAGATCTCTGAGTCATCACAAGACTGAGCCCAGGCCCTCAAACGTCCGACAATTGGACCTAGGTGGACTGATAGTTCGACCTCGTCAACCTTCGGCGGCACAGACTGCCAAGGTGACGTAGGGCAGTGCGTCCAAGAAGCCGAGATCGAACTGCTCTCCGACGGGAACCACTGCGTGGATCGTTGCGCCAAACTCGGCGAGCACGGTGGCCGGGTCCGAAGGGAACGGTCCATAGGACTTGAGGTCGAAGTCGACGAAGTCACTTCGCAAGGCATCGCCAGAGGGAATGCCCATGAGGTGAATCGCCACGAGGCCGGTGATCGTGGCCGCGAGGTCGGCATTGGACGGCGACTTCGGGATCCAGGTCGCAACTGCACCCGTTGCGAGTGAGGACAGTGTGACGGAACGACGGTGACCCGCACACACCGAGATCACGTACTCCGGAGCACTGCCTGGCGCCTCTGGGCCAATCAACAACGCAAGTTCAAGTTCCATGCCACTACCTCTCTCATCGGGGCAGGGCAGCATTCCCGACGCCTGTGACATCGAGCACTTGCTTCTCCTAGAGGTACTGCCCGGGTGCTTCGATCTCACGCTTGCCCTTAATCTGCTGCTCATCGCGGGTGGCGTTGAACGTCTCGGCCAAGGTCATCGGACCCTTGGCCTTGATCGCAGTTCCCTCGAGACGTTCCCTCGTCTCTTCCATGGTGAAGCGAGTGAAGCCAATGTTGGCGAAGCAGCGACCCGGCCGGCTGATCGCCGGGTCGAGGTGCTCTGGAGCGTCGTTGGTCGTGATGAGGAACAGCACCTTTGAGTCCTGGCCCAAGATCCCGTCCGACATCTGCAAGATGCGCTCGAGGCGTCCTTCTCGACCGTGACGAGAGGACACCAAGTTGTCGGCGTCTTCACAGATGAAGAGGTGGTAGCCATCGTCACTTCGGTGCAGGAGGTCCGCCACGTACTTCGGGTTGTCGAACGCTGCTTCGGGATCCAAGATGAAGTCGGCCTTGCACCACGACCGCCATGAGGTGAGCAGCGCTCGAAGCGCCCACGATTTCCCCGTTCCCGGTTCGCCGTGCCACAAGATGATCTTGCCGGCCCGCTGGGAGTCCTCGGTCTGGGCCATGAGCCCGCTCAGGGCGATCCGGGTCTTCTCGGTGTAGTTCTGCTCCACGCTCTCCCACGAGACGAGCTCTTTTCGGTCCCAGTAGATGATGTCGCCAGCACCCCACACCCGGATCGGCACGATGTCCTGCGGCGACGGGTGAAAGCTCAGCGCCTTCTTCAACCGCTTGGAGAGGGAGACGCGGAGATCCCACGAGGCTGCGGCAATGGAGATCGTCCCGAAGTACTCGGTGAGATCGGCGACCACCACGAACGACGGGCCTTCGTAGGTGGCGATCAAGTTGTCCCACTGGTCAACGGACGTGCGGGTGAGCATCGTTCCCTTCGGCAAGGCGTCGAGGAGGTCGAGGGGATCGAGCGGGCGGTCAGGGTCGCGACGGCCCTTCAAGACTTCCGTGTGGGGGTAGGTGCCCTCCATCGCCCGAGCGAACACCGATGCTTGGTGGGGAACGTCGTGGGCGGGGATGTTCGTGTCGTGGATGACGTAGGGGACGTCGGCTGGCTTCGCTTCTCGGTTGGGACGGCGCTTGGGCATCGTGGTCCTCTCGCATCGGCGGGAAGAGCAACCTAGGAGGAAGAGGCGCGCCTGTCGACCGCTCCGGTGTTCTCCCTGATCACAGCCT
>Ga0164296_1005975_pt1 | contig 10455 bp, 7 predicted proteins | sample GEODES057metaG_FD_113533 | JGI IMG/M metagenome (GOLD analysis project Ga0164296, IMG submission 113533) | Dystrophic lake water microbial communities from Trout Bog Lake, Wisconsin, USA - GEODES057 metaG | ecosystem: Environmental > Aquatic > Freshwater > Lake | place: USA: Trout Bog Lake... | reverse complement strand
GACTGAAGTCCGCGCTCCTCTTAATTTTTGAAGGGCTATCGTTTCTTCGACAATTGGCCGGTGTCGTTGGCGGCGAGGATTGCCAGAATCAGGAGGGTGCCGATAACCGCAAGTTGGTACTCGGCCTTGACGTCTGCGACGCCCATTCCGATTCGGAGGACGGCGACCAGAAACAGGGCAAGCACGGTTCCGAGCATCGTGCCCTTTCCGCCAAAGATGCTGGCTCCGCCAAGTACCACGGCAGTAATGGCGTCGAGTTCCAAGCCACGAGCGTCATCGAATCGAGCAACACCTAGTCGCGAGTTCATCAACAAGGCAGCAAGCGCAGCCAAAAAGCCACTTAGAGCGAAGACCATGATCTTCACTTGCGCAGTAGGCAGACCTGCATAAAAAGATGCCTTTTCGTTGGTCCCCAGGGCCACAACCCAACGCCCGAAGAGAGAGCGGTGAAGCACAACACCCAAGCCAACAGCAACCAAGAGCATGATCACCAGGGGCACGGGAACATGCCCAGGCAGATGCATCATATCCAGTCCGACAAAGTTTGCGGGTAACTTCGCCGACTCAGCACCCAGCAGTACCTGTGCAATGCCTCGGTAGACCGCCATCGTGGCCAGTGTCACCACAAAGGAAGGCAACTTAACCTTCGCAACCATCAGACCATTGAATCCGCCCAAGATCAAGCCGAGAATCAATCCCGCAAGGCAGCTCACAGGAATGCTCATGCCATTGCCCATCATACGAGCGGTCACACAGGCAATTAGTGCGACCATGGAGGCAACCGATAAATCGATATTCCCGCTAATGATCACAAAGGTCATGCCAATTGCCAGCAAGCCGGTTTCAACGTAAAGAGTCGAGGAATCAAGCAGATATCGAACATCCAAGAAGTACTTGGACTGCATTGCACCAGCGATAAAAGCAAGCACCAACAGAATGGAAGGAATGGTTTCCGTTCGTGAAAGGAACTTTTTCATGCTCCCACCGCCATCTTGCCAAGCAACTTTTGCAAGTAAGAGTCGACGGTTAGAGCGATTAGAATCACCAGTCCATAGACCAGCATCTGCCAGGCCGCATCAATACCCAAGACCGAAAGAGCCACGTTGATTGTGCCCAGTAGAAGCGATCCCAAAAGCACTCCAAAGACCGTGCCCGATCCACCTAGAACATTTGTGCCGCCGATGACGACGGCCGCAATTACGGTGAGCTCAAAGCCTGCACCAGCCGTCCCCGGGTTCACGAATCCGTAGCGTGATGCGTACAGTACACCAGCCAAACCGGCCAGCCCTCCACAGATCGTATAAATACTGAATGTCACCTTGCTGACCGGAATACCGCGCAATCTGGCTGCCTCAGGATGGCTCCCGATAGCGTAGACATTTCTGCCCGCTCGCGTCCATTTGAGGAAGTAAGCTGTGATCAACGCAGCGGCAAGGGCCCAAACGATTAACCAATTGAAGGTGACTCCTTTGATTGTGAGAGGCCCGTTCAGGGCCCAATTCGTAAGCTCCTCCGGAATGTTATTGGAGTCGATCTGCTCTCCTTTGCAGAGAATAAAAGTCAGTCCACGGTAGGCGCTAAGCGTCCCAAGGGTAGCAATGATTGGTGGAATCTTGGCCCAAGAGATGAGTGCCCCATTGATGGAACCCAACACCGCGCCGATTAGGAATCCCAACCCGGCTCCAAGAAAGATGTTCATGCCGGGGTGGTCTCGAAACAGCATTCCGACCGCGATGCCTGCGACTCCCATAGTCGATCCAACTGAGACATCAATGCCTCGGGTCAGGATGACCATCATCTGCCCCATGCCAACAACCACCAAGAGTGGAATCCACAGCAAGATGCTGTTTAAATTCTTGACATCCAAGAAATGCGGATTGCGGGTCAGGGCCGCGAGAACAACGCCAATTAGAAGCACTCCAGTACCCACTTCACGAAGCGCAGCAAGCTTTCGAGCCAGATTAGCTTGCATTCGCCACCTGCCCAGTTGCTGCCAACATGACAGACTCTTCAGTTGCGTCACCAAGGGCAAGGTTCTCGACCAATTGCCCCTCTCGCATAACCAAGACTCGATCTGAAACCGTGAGAACCTCTTGAAGATCGGATGAGATCATCAGAATAGCCAGTCCTGAATCCGCCAATTCCCGCATTAAACGGTGGACTTCTGCTTTAGCTCCAATATCGATTCCTCTGGTAGGTTCGTCGAGAATGAGCACCTTGGGCTCAGTCAAAAGCCATTTGGAAAGAACCACCTTTTGTTGGTTGCCACCGGAAAGGTCTTTGACCGCCTGATTGACGTCATGCAACGCGATCTTCAGTTTGCCTCGGTAAGTTTCTGCGTTTTCCGTGATCTTGTTCTTTTGAACCATCCCCACCTTCGTAAGAGATCGAAGGATAGCCAAACTGGCATTCTCAGCAATACTTACGGGGAGCAGTAGTCCATGATGCTGCCGGTCTTCTGGAACGAGTGCCAATCCTTCGGCCATCGCCTCTTTGGGATTACGAACAGTAATCTCCTTTCCGTAGATGGAGATCGTTCCGGCAGTTGGTGTCGTGATCCCGAATATAGCTTCCGCGACATCCGTTCTTCCTGCACCCACCAACCCGGCCATGCCGACAATTTCTCCCTTACGTACCTGGAAGGAAACATTCGAGAAAACCTTGCCCTGAGCAAGTTGATGAACATCCAGTACCACTTCTCCGCTATTGGGGGATGAGGCTCTTTCGGCCGCCGCCACGTCTCGACCGACCATCATGCGAACGACTTCAGGAATAGAGGATTGCGCCGGAATTCGCTCTCCCACCTTTTCACCATCTCGCAAAACCGTGATCCGATCACAGATTTCAAACACTTCATCCAGTCGATGACTGACGAAAGCAATCGCACAACCTTCATCTCGGAGGCGGCGAACAATTGCAAAGAGCTCGGCTACCTCCTTGGGAGTTAAGGAAGCGGTGGTCTCATCCAGGATTAGCACTTTGGCATGCTGCGAAAGTGCAGCCGCCATTTCAATCATCTGTTGGTCAGCAACACCCAGCCCGCGAACTTTTGCTTTCGCATTCAGTTTCACTCCGAGCGACGCAAGTAATTCTTGAGCCGACCGGTACATCGTTGCCCAATCGATCTGTCCGGTTCGACTTCGAGGCTGTCTTCCAACGAAGATATTTTCCGCCACATCCAGATCGGGAAACGTCAGGGGTTCTTGGTGTATGAGCGCAACACCCAAGTCCAACGCTTGGCGAGGATTGGAAAGTTGGGTTGCAACCCCTTTGATCGAAAGGGTGCCACCAGTTGGGCGATAGACACCCGCAATCAGCTTGCCGAGAGTGGATTTGCCAGCCCCGTTTTCACCGATGAGTCCGTGAACCTCGCCGGGAAAGAGGTCGATGTCGACCCCTTTCAAGACTTCCACTCCTCCGAATGCCATCCGCATTCCTCGAGCACTGATAATCGGCGGTGTACTCAGTTTGCTTTCCTACAGAACGGTGGTGAAGTGGTAGGTTCCGCTTCCGACTTCCAATACCGCCTCGACCTTGGATGCAGAGAATCCATTGACGCCCTTGGATTTCATCGCCGGCACATTGCCCTCCTTGATTTTTTGAGGAGCGCGGCTCGGAATGAAGAGGGTGGCGTACGTATTAGCAGGGATCGTGACATCAATCGCGAACGAACCGTTCTTCTGTCGCTTCCATCCGCACTTGATCAGGCCTCGGATTGAATTAACTGAAGCCTCTGCATGAGTCATACCGCCGCCAGGAGTTGGTCTGAGCATGATATGTCGATAACCAGGATCAGCGGGATCCCAATCGATTCCAGCCACTCGAGACATCATCCATTCACCAACCGAACCCATTGAGTAGTGGTTGAAGGAGTTCATTCCTGGGTCTTGGAATCCCTTATCGTGCCGCCATCCGTCCCAACGCTCCCAAATCGTGGTTGCACCCTGACGAATGGAATACCCCCAAGACGGATACGTGTCGTTCTGGAGCAGCTTATAAGCAATGTCACTTCGACCGATTGAGGTGAGGGTTGGATTGATGTAGCCCACTCCAAGGAATCCAGTGGACAGGTGATTTTGCTTCTTGTTGACGACCAAGTCAGTCAACTTGGCAGCAGCAATTCTTCTCTTGTCTTCAGGCAACAGGTTGAACCAAAGAGAGATGACATAAGCGCACTGTGTATCTCCTTCGATCGTGCCGTCTCGCTTCACAAACTTCTGATTGAATGCTTGGAAGATTTCACCAAACAGCTTCTCATATCTGGCTGCGTCTGCCTTTTGTCCAAGAATTTTTGCCGTCTTGGCCATGATATCCACGCTGTGAGCAAAGAACATCGTTGCCAATACCGGGCGAGGTGTGTCGTCGTGAACGTTCAGCCAGTCGCCGAAGTTGGCGTTTGAGTTGTTCACCCAAATGTGATCTGGATTCGGCTTGTCAATGTAATCGATCCAACGGGCCATCGATGCGTAGTGTCGAGCCAAAATGCGCTTATCGCCGTAAGCCTGGTAGATAGTCCACGGGACGATGACACCAGCATCTCCCCAAGCAGGAGCGCCATCTCCGTTATCGACTACACGAGGACTGACGTCGGAGTACCCGCCAGCAGGTGACTGAGCATCCTCCATGTCTCGGGTCCACTTGGTCATGAAGGCAGCAATGTCGTTATTGAACGTTGCAGTACGAACGAAGATCTGGGCATCACCCATCCAACCAAGTCGCTCGTCACGCTGCGGACAGTCGGTTGGAGCCTCCAGGTAGTTGCCTCGGGCACCCCAATAGATGTTGTGCTGAAGCTGGTTGATCAGTGGGTTTGAGCAGGAGAAATCGCCAACCTTAATGGTGTTGGAGCCAACAACCACTCCAGTAATTGAATTCTTGGTTGGAACTCCGGGATATCCGGTGACTTCAACGTACCGGAATCCATGGAAGGTGAAGGTGGGTTCATAGACCTCTTCAGCGCCTCCTCTCAGAATGTAGGTATCCGTTGCCTTGGCACTTCTCAGGTTCGTCGTGTAGATCGTGCCATTGGGATTCAGCATCTCGGCAAATCGAAGTCGAACAACCGTTCCTGCTGGTCCCTTGACCCGCAGTCTGGCCCAACCGACCATGTTCTGCCCCAAGTCGTAGATGTAACTTCCTTTGGGATTTTGTTTGATCGTGATTGGCTTGAGTTCTTCCAGCTTTTGGACCGACAGGTTCTGCTGGGCATTGATCGCAATCTTGGTGAGAGGTGATACCAACGGTGCACCCCAGTTCTTGGCGTTATAACTAGCAGTGCTCCAACCAAATTCATCTCGTCGAGCATCGTAGGTTTCGCCGTCAAGAAGGTCATCGGCCCGGATAGCGCCAGTTCCAACTTTCCAAGAGCCATCGGTAACGATGGTTTCCCGCTTACCATTTTTGGAGGTGATCTCCAACTGGGCAAGCCCCAAAGCCTGGGGTCCGTAGTTCTGCCCCAGAGTCCAGCCGACTCGGCCACAATACCAACCATTTCCGAGAACCATTCCAAGGACGTGCTTGCCTGGCTTTAACCCAGAGGTGAGATCGTACGTTTGATACAGAACTCGTTTGTTATAGTCTGTCCAGCCCGGTCGAAAGATGTCGGTGCTAACGGCCTTGCCATCGACATACACCTTGTAAAGTCCGAGTGCGGATGCATATAAGCGAACCTTCTGCGCGGATGATCCGACCGTGAATTCACGGCGCAAATACGGGGCGGGGCCGTTCTCTTTGGGCCCGGCGGGTTTGCCCCATGGTTGTATGCCAAATTCACCCAAGACCTGTGCATCCACGAACTTGGTATCAGTCCCTTGGATATCGTCGGGTTTGGCTGCACCCCAGGTTCCGTCCGATTTGAATGTATCGGTCGTGCCATCGGCATATTCTATTTTGCCCGTGACGAGGATTCCTGCTGGACCAGTGTCGTTGGTTCCTTTGATGAGAATGTCATTCCCTTCCGCTTTGAGGAAGGGCTTGATATCGAGGGTATGGAGCGATGTAAATCCGTCCGCTTTGCCGACGACTTTGTCGTTGATGGTCAGCTCAAAATGGTCATCGGCAGCGATAGCGATCTGGGCAGATTTGATCGAAGCAGACTTAACATCCAGAACTTTATGAACGTAGATTGAGCCGCTGGGCATTCCCGCGTTGAGGTCACCTTCTGGATACCAAATCCACGATGCGCCATCACCCGTAAGCGAATTAGCACCCGATTTCTTGAGTCCAATCCATTGTCCCTTCCAATCCGACTTATTGATAAGTCCCAATTCAAACTGAGCCGGTGAACTGCTATTCGACTGCTGATATAGGTTCCAGACGGTTACTTTCCAAAAGGCGTGCTGGCGGCTCTGAAGCGGCTTACCGCTGTACTCGATCTGGGCGGTTTGATCGGACATAACTTTGCCGCTATCCCAAAGATCTCCTTTGCCTTTCTTAAGCAAGCTTAGGGAACTGGAAACGACAACTCGGTAGGCGACCTGATGGGCGTCTCGCTCTGGTGACGTGTCAACCCATGAGAATCGAGGGTGAGTCTCTTCGATCCCAATGGGGTCAACCAAGTATTCACAACGGAGGTAGGTGGGGCTGAGTAGCGGGGTCGCGCCAACTAGGGTGGATGCGAGGAAAAGCAAAGACATCGTTATCTCCAGTCTGGATATGACAGTCTGTCATTTTGAACTGAATCTCCTACCAATCCAGCTTGGAATCTTCGAAATTCCTTTGGAATTCGTCGATGTTTTGCTTCGATCTATCACGTCAAACGGTTGTGAGGATATTCGTGGCCACTTTGCTTCTCTGTATTGGGTTGGTAACGCTCTCTCGGGCCCAAGTTGCATTCATCAAACACGACTCCTTGTACATATCAAATATTGGGAAGAATGGCCTTGAAAGACCTATTAGAGTCTGTCGAGTTTGGCCCACGCGTTCTGGAGAAAGCACTGACGTGCAGTGGACGTCTGATGGACAGTTAGCTCTTGTCCATAACGTGGATACCTATCAGCATCGACGTTATGGGCTCACCAGAAATCAGGATATCTCAAGCCTTTGGCTCGTCAAACCTCAAGCGAATCAACAGCCGGTGTGGGTGGTTCAAGGAAATTCCATTGCCTTATGTCCCGATCACAACACAGTTTCCTACTGTACAAGCAGTCTGGACGGTGATACCTGGCTCTTCGATATCAAGTCACACACGAGTCGGCTCGTTGGGCATCACTGGACCAACTTCATCTGGTCTGATGATGGGAAAATAGTTGCCTTCATTGCTTTGGATCGCCCTCAGGATTTCTCTCAATCGGTTGAGATTCGAACCTATCCGGAGATGCACTTGATTCGAAAGCTAGAACCGATCGTGAATCCATGCGACCTAAAGTTCAGTCCAGATAGCAAGCAACTTGCGATTCATTACCATCTATCTCGACCGCTAACGGGTCATACGGTGGTTTCGGTCCATGGAGACTCCATAAGTTTGCCGAAACAACCCGATCAATACGCCCCCGCAATTATCAACGGTTGGTCACCCAATGGTAAATGGATTGCTTGTGAATGGAGGACAGTAGATCCAAACAATGACGGTTCTTGGAATCGCTGTCGCATCGGTCTGTCCAGTTCGGACGGAACACAATGCAAGGAACTTGGCCTCGGCTTTGCGCCCGCATATTCTAAAGATGGAGAATCTATCCTGTATCTCACCGACCATCGAACGGGTTGCCGTTGGAACGGCAATGACTTAGTAATGCAGTCCGTACGAGGTGGTCCAATCAAAACATTGGCTACAAATGTGTTGGCATTTGCTGTCCGGCGGAATATTGCCTTAAAGAAGTTGCAATAGCTGTTGGAAGAATTCAACCTGCTTTATCTGTCTTTCAATTCCACGGACCAGTGACCTGAGAACATTGTGTTATAAAGTGTCACCTTTTGGCCGGCAACCGAGCAGAAATCCAAATCGGCGGTTCCAAAACCCACCGCTCCCTGTGCTTCGTTTGGTCCAAGTTCGGAGACACGTTTACCTTTGTTCAAATCCCAAAGTGAGCCACCCAAAATGGACGGGGTTTCTCCCGATGCACTGACTGTCACCACACAGTATCTTCCTGACCTAGAAAGAATCATTCGGTGAATTCTCGCAGACACGGCTATCGGAGGCAGGAGTCGATTCTGTATGAGATCCCAGCGTTGGATATTGCCATCTTCAGTGGCGAATACAATCGTCTGGTCATCGGCAAAGCCAGCTTCAACCACGTTTGATTGAATCGCTTGAGTATGGGTTAATGCTCCAGTCTTTGCGCTCCAGACTCGAATCCGGTGATCTGAGCAAGCCCCGACGATCGAGGTACCGGATGAATTGAAGTGGGTGGATTGGATTTTTGTCGTAGGAGAGGAAATTGGAATCGTATAGATTTGAAGTAGTTCCGGAAGACTCCAAAGTGTCAGACGATCCGCTTCAACTTGGAGCAGTTCGGAGGTCGATCGGTCAAAGGAAGCATCTTTGCCTTCAATGAGGAAGTCCAGATTGCCCCAACTCACCTCTCTCAGCCAAATTTGGTTTGTATCAGGATGAGCACTTAGGAAGAATTTCCCATTTGGACTGAATCGTAGCGTGCTCTGGGCTATTGTTGTCTCATTGCATTGATAGGGCCAGACCAGCGAGGTTCGTCCCCAAAGCGATTGGTCATCCTCTTCATAGTGAGGTGCTCGTGCCTGTATTTGGCCCACACTGGCCAAAGTAGCAAGGGACATCCGATCCAGCCTATTGCCGTAAATTGGAGACAAGCGCGATTTTATTCGACCCAATAGATTGCCTGTACGAGCATCCCAAGTAAGTATCTCACTGCCCAATTCACCCATGATTTGCGTGCCATTGTAGACAGGTCGACCAATCTCTTGATTTGGCTTATTAAACACCATTAGACTTATACATATCAGCAGACACATCATTTCTTTGGAGTCACCACCTTGATGAGGTTGCCGGTTTTCCAATCATAAATCTGAATGGGGTCACGGAGCAAAACCAGCCGGTCGCCTGCGGAGCATGAGTCATTAACTGGCACAAACGGTTCTAGAAGGCCAAGTATTTTCCCATTGGGAATATCGACAAGGAAAACGCCTTGGCGGGTATCTAGCAGACACCTGTTTCCATCGGGACTGAATTGCTGGTCCATGATCTGATCTTTACAATCTATCGTATGGATCAGCTTTGCCGTGGAGGCATCCCAAACTCGAAGAGTTCCATCCAAGCATGGCGAGGCAACCAGTTTCCCATTTTGGGCATAACCAGCGCCGATGACAAAGGTCGGTTGTCCCTGGAATTCGTGAAATAGATGTCCAGTCGCCAGGTCCCATGATCGAATTGTGTAGTCGGAGCAACTGGTTAAGAGCTGCTTGCGATCTGGAGATAATTGCATCGACTCGAAGAAATAGCGAGAGAATGGACAGTCCAATACCACCTTTTGCTTCTTTGTCTTGAGATCCCAAAGTATGATGCGTCGGATGTCACCGGTGATGAATTCGCTGCTGTCTGCCCTAATTTCCGCGTAATGGGCAGGGTAGCTGAAGTCAAACTGATGAGTCTTCAGATTCCACAGCCAAACCGAACTCAAGCCAGTTATCAGGAGATATTTTCCATCTGAACTAAATTGGAGCTCGCTGGCTTGTAACTCGATTCGGTCGACTACCCTTTGAGATTTTAGATCCCAAATTCGAATGGCATTGTCATGATGGGTGGGAATTTCACCGCCCGGACCGGGTCCAGTTGCAGCGTACCGACCATCTTTAGAAAGAGCTGAAGCTGCCACATCTTCATCGGACTGATGTAGGTTGACGAGCTTCTCCCCGGTGTTGAGATCCCATACAGCTGCCGTTCGATAGTCTGCCACAACCACTTTCTTCCCGTCGGATGCCCCTCTGAATACGTAAGCACGCATCCAAGGTCGTTGGTGAGAGATGACACCTAGGACGACAGTTGCAGCAAGGATTGGAATCACAACTTGTTTGACGCGATGCCGATGTTTGAAGGTCCCATCGGGGATTCAGCCCAATAGGAAGACCCTGGGAATGGGCGGCGATTTGGAGTGCGGAATTTATTCCGCCTCAGGTTTGCGGAATTTATTCCGCATAAGCCAAAAGGCAAAACCTTTGGGTCCACTGGTATGGATCCACGTCAGACTTCGATAAGCATCTCACTGGTATCGCGAATTCGGACATTAAAGAGAAGTTCCGGAATTGTCCTCACCCCTGCCCCCCTCTCCACAATTTTGCTACCAGAGTCGAAAGTTTAGCAAAGAGGGGAGCTTGCTTCCAAACCCAAATTTGTCTTTGAAGTAGGTTTTGTTTGAATGAGATCAAACAAATCTAGAAATTGGTTGGTGTTAAAGCAAAAAAAGCCCGACCTAATGGTCGAGCGCTCTTTGTTTGGTCTTTAAAAGTCCATAGAGGCATTCAGTTAAATAGTCGACCTGGATTTGT
>Ga0164296_1005974_pt1 | contig 10458 bp, 9 predicted proteins | sample GEODES057metaG_FD_113533 | JGI IMG/M metagenome (GOLD analysis project Ga0164296, IMG submission 113533) | Dystrophic lake water microbial communities from Trout Bog Lake, Wisconsin, USA - GEODES057 metaG | ecosystem: Environmental > Aquatic > Freshwater > Lake | place: USA: Trout Bog Lake... | reverse complement strand
GGGCTCCCACCGAGGTTGTTCGAGAAGTTGCTCCCGGCAGATTGCGCCACGATGTTGATGCCGATCAGCGCTACCGCCCACAGCCCGAGCACGATCCAACGATGATCAGCGCACCAGCCAGCCAGACGGGCCAGCGCACTTTCATGGGCGCTCTGCCCTGCCTGACTCGTGACGGGGGCATCGTTCACGGGGTTGCCAGTGCTGGCCTTGGGCGTTGACATCTGTTCAGGATAGGGGGGCGAGCCTCTCCTGCGACCTCTCGAGGAGGAGCCTCATCGAGCCTTGCTGACGGAGGTGGACTCCCGAGCGACCACGGCGACGAGGTTGCCGAGCGTCAGGTTCGGGTCATAGAGGTGGAGTCCCCAGGTCGCTCCGAGGGTTCCCGACACCGTCGGACGGGCACGTCCCGCGGTGCCCGGGTGGGTCACATGGAGGAACGTGGCCCCGCCCGAGCTCTGGCAGGCAGCCTTGTAGAGCTTCGGATAGGTCACGTAGGGCGCCCCGCTCGGCCCGCCGAGGAACCGAGGATTGGTCCACGACTGGCCCAGAAGCTGGTTTGGTGCCACACACGCGACCTGGAGCGTTGACGACGACGACGTGTCGAGCCACATGAAGCTGACGCCCTTGCCGGGGATCCCGAAGTTCGAACCCGCCGGTGGCTGGTCGTAGAACGATGAGTAGGCGATGGCGCAGTGCGTTGACGACGCCGAGGTGCACAGCGGGATGTGCTTGAAGGCGCCGCCGACCGTCTTGCCCTTGGGAACCGTCAGGTTGCCTCCAAGCACGATGGCGGAGACGAGTCGCGACCGGAGCGCTGGATTCGGGTCGACGATGCCCTTGATGAGGCGAATCAGCATGGCCGCTCCTTGGGAGTGACCCATGAGCACGAAGTGGCGCCCCTTAGGCTCTTGGGCCAAGAACGCGTTGAACCCCTTGAGCATCGAGGCATACGCCACATTGAGCGACGAGACCACGGCGGCCGCATTCGACGCCGAGCAGACGGTCCCGAGGCCCTCGAGCGAGGTGAGGCAGGGCACCGTCACCTGGCGGTACATCGGGGCGAAGACCCGGCAGTCCTGCGAGAGCGGCGCCACCTGCTCCTTGGCCACTCCGATCTCGGTCGACTGGATCACCAGATCGGCGTTCGGCGTGGTCTCCTGCGACACGGTCGGATAGACGTAGAAGCAGTCGATTGGCGGCGAGGCGGGCACCTTCGGGTGCACAACACCCGTAGGTCCGGTTGCTGGGACGACGGAATAGCTCAGGTTGCCGGCACACGGATCGGGCACGACGCCCGGCTTGCACAGCCACACCGTGCTCGAGGCACCCGAGGTCGTGGTGGTCGTGGCGGCGCCAGCGGTCCCCGCCGCAATCACCGACATCGATCCAGCGGCGAGGACGACTGAGAGCAGCAGGCTGACGGTGCTTCGAATGATCCTCATGGCTGCTCCTCGGTCTTCGAACGCCGACGGCGTCCTGCGAATGGTATCGACATCGACGAGAAGGCGAGAGGACTCGGTCGAGATACCATGAGCGCATGAAGCGCACCTTGGTCATCGCCCTCGCCCTCGTCGTCGTGGCCGCCGTCACCACCGTGATCGTTCGCCTTCGGTCGACCAAGGCGGAGACCGCTCCGCTCGACACCGAAGGCACCTTGGGCGGCAGCCTGGACACGTGGCCTGACGTGCCGGTGAAGAACGTCGCCTAACTTGCTCCTCGCGCCCCGCCAGGATCGGCGGGGTCGCCTCAGAGCTCGATGCGGTGGAGGTCGAGGATCCCGTCGTTGGACTTGAGCGCCGCGATCACGTCATCGTCAACACGCTCGATGGTGCTGAGCACCATGAGCGCGGTCTGACCGTTCCTGCTTGGGCCCACCGCCATCGAAGAGATCGACACCTTCGCATCGCCCAGCACCTTGCCGACGACGCCGATCATGCCTGGGCGATCATCGTTGCGCACGACGAGCATGTTGGGTGCGGGCGGGACCTCGACGGTGTGGTCGTCGACATTGACCACGCGGGGCTCGACGCGGGTACCGATGCCGGCCAGGGTCCCTGACACGCTGTGTCCCCCCGACCGAAGCGTGATCAGGTTCACGTACTCCTTCGAGGTCACGGTCGCGGACTCCTCGATGACGAGCCCACGTGACTCGGCCAGTGCCGGGGCATTCACGTAGGACACCGGCTCATCGCTGGTGGTGCCGAAGAGGCCCTTGAGCACCGAGAGGGTCAGGATCTTGGTGCCCGCCCCTGCCATCTCGCCGTGATAGCTCACCTCAAGCGCCTCGGTGGGCCCGTCGACGAGTCCGCCGAGGAACCGTCCCAGCTGCTCGGCCAATCCCATGAATGGGCGAACCACCTCCGAGACGTCGCCTGCGGCCACGTTTACGGCGAAGGGGACGAAGTCGCCAGCGAGGGCAAGCTCCACCTGCTCGGCGATCGTAATGCCCGCCTTGTCCTGTGCCTCGACCGTCGAGGCACCAAGGTGCGGGGCGACGACGACGCTCTCAAGCTCGAACAGGGGTGATTCGGTGGTCGGCTCTTTGGCGAAGACGTCGAGGCCCGCGCCTTGGACATGACCCGCCGTGATCGCCGCCGCCAGATCGTCTTCGACGATGATGCCGCCACGAGCCGTGTTGATGATCCGGATCCCAGGCTTCGCCTTCGCCAGCAGAGCGGCGTCGATGAGACCGATGGTCTCCTTGTTCTTGGGCAGGTGGATCGTGATGAAGTCCGAGGTGGCCATCACGTCATCGAGGCTCATGAGCGTGACGCCCATGTGGCGTGCCCGGTCCTCGGAGACAAAGGGGTCGTAGGCCACCAGATTCATGCCAAAGGCCAGTGCGCGCTGAGCCACCAGGGCACCGACTCGACCGAGTCCGATCACCCCAAGCGTCTTCGAGTAGAGCTCGACGCCCTCCCACTTCGAGCGCTCCCACTTACCGGCCACCAAGGCCGCGTGCGCCTGAGGGATGTTTCGCGCTTGGGCCAAGAGCAGGGCCATCGCCTGCTCGGCCGCCGAGAGGATGTTCGACTGCGGGGCGTTCACCACCATCACGCCAAGCTCAGTCGCCTTGGCGACATCGACATTGTCGAGGCCGATGCCAGCTCGGCCGACGACCACAAGATCGCTGCCCGCCTCCAACACCTCAGCAGTCACCGTGGTCGCCGAGCGGATGATGAGCGCATTGGCACCGACGATGGCCTCCACCAGCTCCTCGGGCGACAGCCCGAGTCGGACGTCAACGTCGTGGCCAGCCTCCGAAAGCTGGTCTAGGCCCGGCTGGGCGATCTTCTCGGTAACGAGGACTCGTGCCACTGGTGCTCCTTGGGAGGGGGTTCGGTCTGAGGTCTGGCGATGACGGGGCTTGCTGGTCAGCGGGCCTGGGCGAAGAGCTCTTGGAGGCGGCTGACGCCCTCGATGAGGTCATCATCACCGAGCGCGTACGAGAGGCGGAAGTACCCGGGTGCGCCGAAGGCCTCGCCGGGGACCACCGCCACCTTCACCTCATCGATGGCCAGCTCGGCCAGCTCGGCGCTTGAGGTGGCCACACGGCCGTTGATCGAACGACCGAGCAGGCCCGTCACGTTGGGGAAGCAGTAGAAGGCGCCCTTGGGCAAGAGGCACGAGACGCCGTCGATCTCGTTGAGCATGGACGTCATCGTGAGCCGTCGACGGTCGAAGGCCGTTCGCATCTCCGCCACAGCCGTCAAGTCGCCGCTCACGGCGGCGAGCGCCGCCCGCTGCGAGACGTTCCCGACGTTCGACGTGATCTGCGACTGCAGGTTGGTGGCGGCGGTAACCACATCGCTCGGGCCGATCATCCACCCAACGCGCCACCCGGTCATGGCGTAGGTCTTGGCGACCCCGTTGACAACCACGAACCGATCACCGAGCTCGGGGGTTCGTGCCGGCAAGGAGAGCAACGGCGTGTCGTCGTAGGTCAGGTGCTCGTAGATCTCATCCGCCAAGACCCAGACACCCCGCTCAGCGGCCCAGGCGCCGATGGCGTCGATCTCTGCCTCGTCGTAGACGGCACCGGTCGGGTTCGACGGAGAGACGAAGACCAGCACCTTGGTCTGTGGCGTCCACCGCTCGTCAAGCATGGCCGGCGTGACCTTGAAGCCGGTCGACTCGTCCGTCGGTACGGCGACGGCGATGCCGCCCGCAAGCTCTGCCGACTCCGGATAGGTCGTCCAGTAGGGGGCGGGGATGAGGACCTCGTCGCCTGGGTCGAGCAGCGCCTCGAAGGCGTTGGCGATGGCATGCTTCCCACCGTTGGTGATCAGGACCTGGCTCGGCTCCACAGCAAGACCCGAGTCGCGCAACGTCTTGGCCGCCACGGCCTCTCGGAGCTCGGGGATACCAGCTGCCGGCGTGTACTTGTGGTTCCTCGGGTCCTGGCATGCCGCGACCGCTGCCTCCACGATGGCGGACGGGGTGGGGAAGTCGGGCTCCCCCGCCCCGAAGCCGACCACACTCTCGCCGGCGGCCTTGAGCGCCTTTGCTCGCGCATCGACGGCCAAGGTGGCCGAGGGCTGCAAAGCCCGTAGCCGGGCAGAAACGCGTCGATCGCTGGCGGTGCTGAACTCTGTCTCCACGGATGTAATGCTGTCACATATGACCGACATCCCTGACATCCGCATCCCGGCTGAACTCCTCCCTCGCGATGGCAGATTCGGCGCCGGCCCCTCCAAGGTGCGAGCTGCGCAGGTCGAGTCCCTTGCGGCGGATGCCCCGCACTACCTCGGGACCAGCCACCGCCAGAAGACGGTCAAGTCGGTGGTCGGCAAGGTGCGCGCCGGGCTGAGCGATCTCTTCAACCTCCCCGAGGGCTACGAGGTCCTGCTCGGCAACGGGGGGACCACCTGCTTCTGGGATGCCGCCACGTTCGGCCTCATCGAGTCGAAGAGCCAGCACCTGAGCTTTGGCGAGTTCTCCTCCAAGTTCGCCGCCGCCGCACAGGCAGCACCACACCTCGGCGAGCCCGACATCATCAAGGTCGACCCCGGGACCCATCCCTTGCCGAAGGCCGACGAGGCGATCGATCTCTATGCCCTGACCCACAACGAGACCTCGACCGGCGTCTCGATGGAGATCCGTCGACCGGTCGGCGCCGCGTTGCCCGTGGATGGCGGGGGCTTGGTGGCCGTCGATGCCACCAGCGCCGCTGGAGGGCTGCGCGTCGACGCGTCGGAGTTCGACTGCTACTACTTCGCCCCCCAGAAGTCCTTCGCCTCCGATGGCGGCCTCTGGCTGGCACTCTGCTCCCCTGCCGCCATCGAGCGGATCGAGGCGATCGCAGCGACCGACCGCTGGGTCCCTGCGTTCTTGGACCTCAAGATCGCACTCGACAACTCACGGCTCGACCAGACCTACAACACCCCGGCCTTGGCGACCATCCATCTCTTGGCTAGCCAGATCGAGTGGATGAACGAGAACGGCGGACTCGAGTTCTCCGCTGGCCGCTCCGACCGCTCGGCCGAGATCCTCTACACCTGGGCGGCTCAAAGTGGCTTCGCCCGGCCCTTCGTCGAGCGTCCAGAGGAGCGGAGCCACGTCATCGGCACCATCGACTTCGTCGATGCCATCGACGCAGCGCAGATCGCCGCCGTGCTCCGAGCCAATGGGATCGTCGACACCGAGCCCTATCGGAAGCTCGGCCGCAACCAGCTGCGCATCGCCATGTTCCCGGCCATCGACCCGGAGGACGTGGCCGCCCTGTGCGGGGCGATCACGCACGTGGTCGGCGCGCTGGCCTGACGCCCAGACGCGACGATGCCCGCCCCACGTGCCGAGGCGGGCATCGACATCTGTCGGACGTACTCGTGGCTCAGCCGCCTGAGACGTCCTCGACCCGCTGCTTGCCCTCCGAGATGAACGGCATCATCGAGCGCAGCTCGGCGCCAACCTTCTCGATGGGGTGGTTCTTCCCCTCCTCCTGGAGGCGGTGGTAGTTCTCACGGCCGTTCTCGTTCTCCGCGATCCACTCGTTGGCGAACGTGCCGTCTTGGATCTCGGTGAGGATCTTCTTCATCTCTGCCTTGACGTTCTCGTTGATCACGCGAGGGCCGCGGGTCAGGTCCCCGTACTCCGCCGTGTCAGAGATCGAGTACCGCATGCCGGCGATGCCCTGCTCGTACATGAGGTCGACGATGAGCTTGAGCTCGTGGAGGCACTCGAAGTACGCGCTCTCCGGCTCGTAGCCTGCCTCGACGAGGGTCTCGAACCCCGCCTGGACGAGGGCCGTCGCTCCTCCGCACAGGACCGCCTGCTCGCCGAAGAGGTCGGTCTCGGTCTCCTCGGTGAACGTGGTGTCGAGAACGCCCGCACGGGTCCCGCCCGTGGCGTTGGCATAGCTCAGCGCTAGCGCGTGGGCCTGGCCCGTGGCGTCCTGGTGGACGGCGACGAGGGTCGGGACGCCCCCACCCTCCTGGTAGGTCCGACGCACGAGGTGGCCGGGGCTCTTCGGCGCCACCATGGTCACGTCGACGCCAGCAGGCGGGACGATCTGGCCGAAGCGGATGTTGAAGCCGTGGGCGAACATCAGCATGTCGCCATCCTTGAGGTTCGGCTCGACCGACTCCTCGTAGACCCGCTTCTGCTCGGTGTCGGGGACGAGGATCATGATCACATCGGCCTCGGCCACTGCCTCTGATGGGCTCACGACCCTGAGACCAGCCTCACGAGCCTTGGCGACCGAGGACGACCCCTCGCGCAGGCCGATGCGAACGTCGACGCCTGATTCCGACAGGTTGAGCGCGTGAGCGTGGCCCTGCGAGCCGTAGCCCAAGATGGCGACCTTGCGGCCCTGGATCAGGGACGGATCGGCGTCCTTCTCGTAGTACAAGGTGGCCATGGCCGGTTCTCCTTCGTTGCTCTTCGTGATGGGGTTTCGACTGTGCGATCCCGAACAGGGGATCAGGCTGAGGGATTGAGTCTAGGCAGCGCGACACGACCCGTTCGTTGGATCTCCACCGCATGGTCGTGACCGACCAGGAATGCTTCGAACGCATCGATGGCGCTCGGGGTTCCGGCCAATGACACCGTGACCGCCGTGGCCGAGAAGTCGATGACCGATGCGCCGGCGTCACCAACGTGCTCGAGGAGCGAATCGCGTGAGGCCTCATCCGCCTGGACGGTGGCCAGAAGGAGCTCTCGCTCGTCGGCCTCGCCTGGCGCCATGTCTCGGATCTCCACCACGTTGATCAGCTTGTTGAGCTGGCCAACCACCTGTGCGATCGGGGCCGACGCTGCGTCGACCACGATGGTGATGCGGCTGAACCGCTCCGACTCATCGGCCGGTGCGACCGCCAGCGAGTAGATGTTGAAGCCTCGACGAGAGAAGAGTCCCGCCACGCGAGACAAGACACCCGCCTTGTTCTCGACCAGCACCGAGAGGATGTGGTGCGTGACCTCGACGGGCGTGGTGGATCCAGTGAACGGCTCGGGGGCCATCAGGCACCTCCCTGCTGACTCGGGTGGACGACGACCTCAGAGTTCGACAGGCCGGACGGGACCATGGGGAAGACCTTCTCTGCGGCATCGGTCCGGAAGTCGATGACCACGGGCCGATCGTTGATCGCGTTGGCCTTCTCGATGGCCGGGAGCACCTCTTCGGGGGTGTCGACCCTGATGCCCACGCATCCCATGGCCTCAGCCCACATGACGTAGTTCGGGATGTCGGTACTGAGGTACACCTCGGAGTAGCGCTCGTCGTAGAACATCTCCTGCCACTGGCGAACCATCCCGAGATAGGAGTTGTTGAGGATCGCCACCTTGATCGGGATCTGCTCGGTGCGGGCGGTCACCAGCTCTTGCGCAGTCATCTGAAAGCACCCGTCTCCGTCGATGGCCCACACGGTCTTCTCTGGCCGGCCCACCTTTGCGCCGATGGCCGCCGGGACGGCGTAGCCCATCGTGCCCGCACCACCGGAGTTGATCCAGGTGTGCGGGTGCTCGTAGCTCCAGTGCTGGGCGGCCCACATCTGGTGCTGGCCGACGCCCGCCACCACGATGGTGTCAGCCGGGCTGTTGGCGGCCAGAGCCTCGACGACGGCTTGGGGCCGCAGTGGGGCTCCCGGCTCCTGTGCGTCGTAGGTCAGCGGATAACGCGCTTGCCAGCCGTGCAGGGTCTCCCACCACGCCGTCAGATCGCTCTGCTCGACGCCGTCTGCGGCATCAGCCAGTGCGGCGATGACCTGCTTGGCATCACCGATGATGGCGACGTCAGGTCGACGGACCTTGCCGATCTCCGCCGGGTCGATGTCGACGTGGATGACCTTGGCGTCAGGCGCGAAGGCATCGATCTTGCCGGTCACGCGGTCGTCGAACCGAGCCCCGAGCGAGACGAGCAGGTCGGACTCTTGGATGGCCATGATGGCGGTGTAGTTGCCGTGCATGCCAGGCATGCCGATGTTGAGCTCGTGGCTGTCAGGCAACGCGCCACGTGCCATCAGCGTGGTGACCACCGGCGCACCGACGAGCTCAGCGAGGCGCTGGAGCTCTCCTGATGCCTCCGCCTTGAGCACCCCGCCACCGACGTAGAGCACCGGCCGCTCCGCTGCGGACAGCAAGGCCACCGCGGCCATGATCGACTCGTGGTCGCCCTCGAGCTGGGGGTGATAGCCCGGCAGGTCGAGATCCTCGGGTGCTGGTGGGTCGATCCATTCGACCTCTGACTGGGCGACGTCCTTCGGGAAGTCGACGAGCACGGGTCCTGGACGACCCGTCGTGGCCACGTAGAACGCCTGGGCGATGACCTCGGCGATCTCCGAGGCGTCCTTGATCAGCCAGTTGTGCTTCGTGATGCCCATGGTGATGCCCGTGATGTCGCACTCCTGGAACGCATCGGTCCCGATCGAGCCGGAGGCCACCTGGCCGGTGATGACCACCAGCGGAATCGAGTCCATGTAGGCATTGGCGATGGGCGTCACGATGTTCGTCGCCCCGGGGCCAGAGGTGACCATGGCGACCCCGGGCCGACCGGTGGCCTGGGCGTAGCCCTCAGCCATGTGGCCTGCACCCTGCTCGTGGCGGACGAGCACGTGGCGGATGGTCGAGTCGATGATCGGGTCGTAGACGGGCAAGATGGCGCCGCCTGGAAGTCCGAAGATGACCTCGGTCCCTTGGGACTCGAGGGCCTTGATGAGGGCTTGCGCTCCAGTGATCTTCATTGCGGTGTGCTCCACGGTCTCGGTGAAGGGTCAGGGAAAGAAAGAAACCTCCCCTTCGGGGGAGGTTGATGGCTAGCGCGGGCAGAACGAAGTGGCGCGCGCTAGCGCACTACGAATACCAGAAGTCGGGTGCGATGCGTCCCAGCCATGGGGAAAGTTTGCCACAGCCGTCACCGGGTGACAACCCGCGGTCAGATCCGGGCCAGCGCACAGTGCGCCGACCCGGATCATGGTGTTGGTCGTGGACCCCGCCGACAGGATCGGCTGGGTGGTCGTCAGGTTAAGTACCGTCCCATTGGTCGCCCTGTGCGTGTCGGTGGTGATCGTGAAGGCGGGCGGATTCGCCGCGCCGGCGACCGAGGCCGGCGCGACGACGATCGAGGCGATCGCTACGGCGGCCAATGAGAGTGACGTGAGCCAGGAGCGAAGGCGTGAGTGCATACGATGAGTGCACCGAACTAATTGATCTGGAATAGGGCCCAATGTCCCACTCCTGCGCCCCAGGGCCGGGGTTGTGCTGTCTCCGGGGTTAGCCGCGCCGTGCGCGCAAGATGGCGTTCACGGCCTTCCCGTCGGCCTGGCCCTTCGTGGCCGCCATGACCTTGCCCGTGAAGAACCCGGCCAGCTTGTCGTCTCCCTCGACGAAGCGCCCCCACTCATCGGGGTTCGCGGCGATCAGCTCGTCCACCACGGCGTCGAGCGCCCCGGAGTCCATCTGCTCAAAGCCCTTGGCCTTGGCCACGGCAGCCGGATCGCCCCCGCCGGCGGCAACGAGGTCCGCCAAGACAGCCTTCGACTGGGTGGCGGAGAGGGTCCCCGACTCCTCCAGGGTCACCAGCGAGGTGAAGTCCGCTACGGGGAGGACCCCGCCGTCTGCCAGCGAGGCGGCCAGCTCGTTGCCGGTCCGAGCCAACGCCAGCGCTGGGCTGACCCCAGCGTTGACGGCAGCGGTCACGAATCCGTCGAGATCCAGGTCGACGACGCTGAGGATCTGGTCACGCTGTGCGTCAGTGGGGTTTCCGCCAAAGAGCTCGACGAGCGACGAGCGACGAGCAGCGGGAAGGGGCGGCAACGCTGCTGCGATCGCCTCGATCTGCTCGGCCGAGGGGTCGAGGGGGACGAGGTCGGGCTCAGGGAAGTACCGGTAGTCGTATGCCTCTTCCTTGGAGCGCAAGGTGTGGGTCTTGCCCGCGTCTTCGTCCCAGTGGCGCGTCTCTTGCGCGATGGTGCCACCGGACTCGAGGATCGTGATCTGGCGAAGTGCCTCGAAGTCGATGGCCCG
>Ga0164296_1005972_pt1 | contig 10459 bp, 9 predicted proteins | sample GEODES057metaG_FD_113533 | JGI IMG/M metagenome (GOLD analysis project Ga0164296, IMG submission 113533) | Dystrophic lake water microbial communities from Trout Bog Lake, Wisconsin, USA - GEODES057 metaG | ecosystem: Environmental > Aquatic > Freshwater > Lake | place: USA: Trout Bog Lake... | reverse complement strand
TTTACCTTTTTTTACTTGATTTTTAAATATTCGTATCAATTGGTTAAAAACTCGTTCTTCATCGTCAAAGCTAGAGTCTTCATGATCAAAGCTGGAGTCTTCACCATTAAAACTGGAATCTTCTGCACTTCCAGACTACAAGCCTCGAATTGCGAGGACAAGATTAGAAAACATTACAACCGTTTGTATAAATTCTTGATAAAAACAAGGAATATAACATAAATAATCACCAATACTACAGTAACCATTAATAGAAAAGCAGTCATTGATGAGCTAAAAACATTTTGTAAATAATTCGATTGATATAATGGTAAGCCTGCCAAAGCCACCACTGTCCCTAGGCTAAGGGCTGATGCTGTTGCAGGATAACTAGGCATACTATTGTACATTAACTGCAAGGTTATGGGTACTGAACTTTGTAAACAGGCAATCCCTACTGCCATTTCATAAATATTGTCATGCCCCAACTGTAGTGAAATCATTGCTATGGCAAGCGAAATATATACCCACCGTTTCCATACTATTCTATCTGCAATGAAAGCTCCGATAATCTTTCCCAAAAAAGCACTCATCCCAGCTACTAGGAATCCATATTCCATACTTTGAGAAAAATTGTTAAGCAAATCAAACAGCAAAGATCGAAAACACATGAATAAAAGTAGCAGTATCATTAGCATGTCATGCTTGTCGATGGCTTTATCGTTTTTACATTTATTTAAAAGATAAACAGGAAAACCATTCCTTACAATCAATATCAAAGAAAACAGCGCAATGACAAATGGAAGCATTATCCAGTTTAGATTAATTGCACCTAGAAATCCACCAATAGTCAACCCTGCAATACCCGGCGCAGTAAATATGCCAAGTGGGGTAATCTTATCTTTATTCAACATTAAACACACGCAACCACCTACTACATGCACACCTGCTGATGCAATACCTGCAATTATGATGGCTAACAATGGGTTTACAAAAGATAAGATACATACCACCAGTAAAAGGAAAACGGAAACAATGCCAAATGATTTGATGTCACGGCTTTTATCAAGCCAGATGCCTACAGGAAGTTGACCTCCGAAAGCAAGCACTGCATAAATACACAAGGCAAAAAAACTATCATGCGATGAAGCATTAATTGTGTAACGAGCCAATAGGTAGCCCGCCACCCAATCGTTCACGCCGTGCATTATTCCCCAATAAAAGGGTGCAGTATTTTCTTTCTTCATTCTTTTTATTTTATGTATGGAATAAGTAATCCCACTGAAAAACTGAAACCGTTTGCTAAAAAAGAAACCAAGAATGCTTTACTCCATTTACCATTAAAGAATATTTTATATCCAATGCCTTCAATTGTAGCCACACACAATTCCATAATAAGTACAGGAATGTTGGTGTCTTTGTAAAGCAATGTCAGTATTGGCCAGGTTAATAAGTTCAGTAATATAGTTACAATAAAAACCTTACCCAGTTGACTGCGATAAGCAACTAATACCCATGGCAATTCGAGTAATAACGTCAATAGAAAATACTTAAATATAGCCATTATGCAGAAGGGTTACTATTGTTTCTCAAGGTTTTTCTATTTTCGGCCCTAACTAAAATGAACAAACCTACAATAGCTGAAAGACTTAGGACTAATAGCAATTTATTCAATCCACTTTTTGATTCTTTTGAAAATTGTAGCTTATTATTTTCGATGCCACTGAAATTGAAGTCAATCTCTTCATCATTATTGTTAATTTCAATTGTATCGGTACTCTTTGTGTTTGACAAAGCAAAAAAACTCAACGTTGATGGTGCCCCTCCATGCCCAGGCATAAAATAAGCAGTATCCTTTGTAATGATGATTTCATTACGGATAGTATTACTAAAATCCTTAAACAACAGATGGAGTTCAAACTTTTTCAATGACGAAATATTCGAAAATTGTATTGTTTGGGATGGCCATTTTGCCCCACAACTAGGCAGTACATCTGCATAAACCAAACTAACAAAAAGCATAAGCCCTAAGGTTAACCCAACAATTTTTTGAATTTTCATTTTATCTATTTTAAAAATACTTAAATACTGTCATTATGCAGAAGGATTGCTATTTGTGTTCAGCAAGTTTTTCTTTTTATAGAACATGAATAAAAACAATAAACCCGCAATAGCCGAAAGACTCAGGCTTAGTAGCAATTTATCCATTGCATTGAAAGTAAATCTTCCTAAACCATTACCGCTGTTATCTGAATTATTAATATCCCCTAAGATTGAAAGTGAACCCTTCATTGGTTTTCTTGCAAACTGAAGCTTATTCTTCTTGACTGGACTAAAATTGAAATCAATATCTGTTTCTTCATAGCGTATTTCAACTGTATCTGTACTTTTTTTGCTTGACAAAGCAAAAAACCTCAGTGTATATTTAAATCTTCCCCCATGTTCAGGCATAAAACAAGTTGTATCCTTTGTAATGATAATATCTGTATAATTATTATTTCTAAAATTGTGCTGAACCTGTAGATGGAGTACATAATTACCCAACGATGAAATATTTGAAAATTGTATTCTTTGAGCTGGCATCATCATAATCGCATCTGCAAAAAGCAAACTAACACAAAGCATCAATACTAAAGTCAGCCAAACAATTTTTTTATTTTTCATTGTATCTATTTTAAAAATACTTAAATACACTCATTATGCAGAAGGATTGCTATTTGTGTTCAGCAAGTTTTTCTTTTTATAAAAAATGAATAAAAACAATAAACCCGCAATAGCTGAAAGACTTAGGCTTAGTAGCAATTTATCCATTGCATTGAAAGTAAACCGTCCTAAACCATTACCGCTGTTATCCGAGTTATTTGAAACTCCGATAATTGAAAGGGAACTCTTTATTGGTTTTCTTGCAAATTGAAGCTTATTATGCTTGACTGGACTAAAATTGAAATCAATATCTGTTTCTGTATAGCTGATTTCAATTGTGTCGGTACTTTTTTTGTTTAATAAAGCAAAAAATCTCAAACGTGGTGATGGTGCCCCACTATGTTCAGGCATAAAGTAAGTAGTATCCTTTGTAATGATAATATCTTTATTGATTCTATTCCTAAAATTAATCAGCTGTAGGTGAAGTTCAAACTTACCTAACGACGAAATATTTGAAAATTGTATTCTTTGAGCCGACCATATTGCCCTAGCTCCTGGATCTCCTGTATCTCCTGGACTTCTCTGTATAATAATATCTGCATAAACCAAACTAACACAAAGCATCAATACTAAAGTCAGCCCAACGATTTTTTGAATTTTCATTATATCTGTTTTATTAAATTATCATTTCCTGTCCTTTTTGTTTTCCTGCTCTTCGGGGCTTGTAGCCTCGAAGTCTTATTCCGTTGCTTTTAGCAATAAAAAGCTTTCATTTCTTCCCCAAATAAACTTTACATAGAGCAGTATTCTTACAAACTGATTTTCAAAGTACACTCTTTATCCTACACCAAAGATGAGTAAATATTTAGTATAACAATAAAAATAAAAACCAAACACTTGGATGGTAGATTTTTCAAAAATTTGTAAGACTTTTCAATTGCGTCTCTCTGGCAAGTCTTCCGCAGGATGTCTTGTGTCTATTAGTCAAACCAGTTTCTAACTGGAATCTTCCAAAGGAGTCATTACGCATTTTTCTTGCATTTTCATGTAAAAGTCAATATAGCGTATGTTCAATCGAGTAAAACGTATGTAAAAGTCAATAAAACGTATGTTCAATCGGGTAAAACGTATGTAAAAGTCAATAAAACATATGTTCAATCAAGTAAAACGTATGTTCAATCGAGTAAAACGCATGTAAAAGTCAATAAAACGTATGTTCAATCGAGTAAAACGTATGTTTAATTAAATAAAGCAGTTTTTGATAAAAATTGGGGATTTAAAGGTTCTTTTTTGGTACAAAATGATAATAGGCAAATATCTTTCTAAAACAATTAGATAAAATTTAAAAATAGTTAGCATGAAAAATAGACAACAAGGAATAACAAATAGAAATAGTGGTCTGTGTTCTTTTATGGGATTGAATGCGGCGGATTATACGGGGGACTTAGCATTTGAAGACGCTGCCACAAAGCAAATTGCCGATTACGCCACCACCACGATAGCCGCTGCCGCAGCAGAAGTAAATAACACCGGTTAAAGCCTCGAAAAGGTGAATGCCAAAGATGCAGCAAGCCTTTTGGCAAGTCAATTATGCGCAAGTAGCCAAGTAAGCCTTGATATATTGGGCAATTTCATCGTTTCCAAATCATTAAATTCCACTCTTTCTTTCTATGCAAATAACATCCCGAAAGTTGCAACTTTCCGGAAGTTGGCAACACATGTAAGCATACACCGTTGTTTCTAGGAAATATAATTTGCACAAATAAAAAAATAATTTTCAATAATTTAAACGATTTAGTATTTCTGCCATCCTTTACCTGTAGTTTTGGAAAATTGAGAAATGAGTTGTATGAAAACAGTAAGTCTTGCCTTGTTAGTTGCCTTTATTGCTTTCAATGCCGAGGCTCAAAATGTAGAGAAAGTGACCGACCCTGTTGAATGGGTCAATACCTTGATGGGTACAGATTCGCGTTATGATTTTTCTAATGGTAATACCCTGCCTTTTGTTGGTTACCCTTGGGGCATGAATCTTTGGACGCCGCAGACTGCTGAAAATGGTTATGGTTGGCAATATACCTATAGTGAAAATAAAATAAGGGGCTTTAAACAATCGCATGAACCATCCCCTTGGATTAATGATTTTGGTGTGTTTAGTCTGATGCCCGAAACAGGAAAGGCAGTCTTCCGGCAGGATAAGAGGGAGAGTTGGTTTTCACATAAATCTGAAACTGCAAAACCTTATTACTACAGTGTTTATTTATCGGATTACGATTTAACTACAGAAATTACTACCACCGAACGTGCCGCTTCTTTTCGCTTTACTTTCCCAAAAACTGACAGTGCATTTATCATAGTAGATGCTTTTAAAACGGCTTCTTCTATACAAATTATTCCTTCTCAAAATAAAATTATTGGATATAGTACACAGAATAGCGGCGGACTTGCCAAAGGATTCAAGAACTGGTTTGTAATTGTTTTTGATAAGCCTTTTGATTTGTCTTATGTGTGGTCGGATACTACGGCGTTCAGTAATTTGCAGGAAATAACCGACAAGCATGTTGGGGCAGTGGTGCATTTTAAAACATTGCGGGGCGAACAGGTTAATGCAAAAGTAGCTTCTTCATTTATCAGTCAGGAACAAGCTGAAATAAACCTGCAAGAAATAGGGCAGGATAATTTTGAAACAGTAGAACATAAGGCAAAGGATGAATGGAATAAAGTACTGGGGCATGTAATAGTTGAAGGTGGTACAGTAGCGCAGGTTCAGACTTTTTATTCTTGTCTTTTCCGTATGGTACATTTTCCACAAAAGCTTTATGAAAAAGATGCTAAGGGAAACATCATTCATTATAGCCCTTATACAGGCAAAATAGAAAAGGGATACCTATATGGAGGCACTGGCTTTTGGGATACTTTCCGCGCTTTATATCCTTTCTTGAATCTTGTTTATCCATCCATCAGTAAGGAAATGCAAGAGGGATTGATTAATGATTATAACGAAGGCGGATGGTTACCCGAATGGTCTTCGCCGGGGTATCGGCAAAGTATGATTGGTAATAATTCTGCTTCAATAGTTGCCGATGCATACCTGAAAGGCATCCATGTTTCTGACATCAATAAACTGTACGAAGCCTTAATTCATGGGTCAAATAATGAAGGCCCTATTGATGCTATTGGGCGCAAAGGAGTAAAATACTATAATGAATTGGGGTACATACCTTACGATGTAAATATCCACGAAAGTGCAGCGAGGACATTGGAATATGCCTATGACGATTTTACTATTTATCAATTAGGGAAGGCATTGAATCGTCCAAAAGAAGAGTTGGATATATATGCAAAACGCAGTTATAACTATCGTTTCCTTTTCGATTCTACCCATAACCTGATGAGAGGAAAGAATAGCGATGGCAGTTTCCAATCCCCTTTCAATCCCTTTAAATGGGGCGACGCTTTTACAGAAGGAAACAGTTGGCATTATACGTGGTGCGTGTTTCATGATATACAAGGATTGATAAACTTGATGGGGGGCAAAGAGACTTTTGTGGGAATGCTTGATTCTGTTTTTGTACTCCCGCCTGTGTATGATGATAGTTATTATCATATTAAAATTCATGAGATTACAGAAATGCAAGTAGCCAATATGGGGCAATATGCACATGGAAACCAGCCTATACAGCATGCGATTTACTTGTATAATTATGCGGGCGAACCTTGGAAAGCACAATATTGGGCGAGGCAGGTGATGAATAGAATGTATAAGGCTACGCCCGATGGATTTTGTGGTGATGAGGACAATGGACAGACCTCGGCGTGGTATGTTTTCTCGGCACTTGGCTTCTATCCTGTTTGTCCTGCAACAGATCAATATATTTTGGGTGCGCCTTTATTCAAGAAGATTACCCTTAATCTAGAAAACGGGAAGCATTTTGTACTTTCTGCCCCTAACAATAGTGCTACGAACTTTTATGTACAATCATCTCTATTAAATGGCAAGGCATGGGATAAGAATTGGATTAATCATAACGACATACTAAAGGGTGGAAACTTTACAACGATAATGGGAGATAGTCCGAATAAGAAAAAGGGTGTCGAAGCAGATGATGTTCCTTATTCGTTTTCGACGGGGCATTAAAAGAAATTTACAATTAAATCAAAAGAAATAATGAAAAGATTGATTGTCATATTGCTGATTATAATTTCAGTATCCTTATCTGTTCAAGCGCAAAACAACTGGGATTTAGGAACATTTGAGAAGCCTAAAGAGAACCCTATAATGGGGCGAGACTCTTCATTGATATTCTATTGTCCCATAAAGAAAGATTCTGTTCGTTGGGCAAAGGCAGATGTATTTAACCCTGCTGCTATTGTTAAGGATGGTAAAGTTTATCTGTTTACGAGGTGCGAAGATAATCCTAAGGCCTTTTTATCTGGAAGGACTTCCCGTATTGGCATCTCTGTAAGTGATGATGGCATTCATTTCAATAAATTCAAAGAACCCGTTTTATTTCCGCAACAAGATGAGTTTAAAGAGTATGATTATCCAGGAGGCTGTGAGGATCCAAGAGTTGTAGAAACAGCGGATGGTCAATATATAATGGCATACACTAGCTGGAATAATAAAACGCCAAGGTTGTCTATTGCCTTCTCGAAAGACTTATTTCATTGGCAAAAGAAGGGGATGGCTTTTAAAAAAGCCTACAATGGAGAGTTTCTAAACATGGGAACAAAATCCGCTTCTATCATTACGAAGCTAGTTGATGGTCGCCCAATTGCAACCAAGATTAAGGGTAAGTATTGGATGTATTGGGGTGAGGCGTTTGTTAATCTTGCTTGGAGTGAAAATGGATATGACTGGTATCCTTTGTTAGATGAAAAAGGAAATTTGAAGAAGATAATGTTGCCTCGTTCGGGAAAGTTTGATAGTAAGCTTACCGAATGTGGACCACCTGCTTTGATGACCGACAAGGGTATTTTGTTATTATACAATGGCAAAAATGCTACCGACTCAACGGCTGCAACTGATTTACCAAAAGGAATGTATTCCGTTGGTGAGGCTTTATTTGATTTGAACAATCCTGAAAGGGTTATTGAAAGAACCGATAACTATGTATTGAGACCCACTTTGCCCCATGAAGTTACAGGTCAGTACAAAGCGGGTACAACCTTTGGCGAAGGATTGGTTTATTTTAAGAAACAATGGTTTTTATATTACGGCACTGCGGATTCGTTTGTAGGGGTGGCAGTGACGAAGAAGAAATAAAATGTAGATTATGTTTAAAGTAATTATTAGTAAAACAATCATTGGTTTTATCCTTCTACTGTCTTTGGTTTCAGTGAAAGGGCAGAATGTGAGTATGCCCAATATTTTTGGTAGCAATATGGTGTTGCAACAAAACACCAATGCACCATTCTGGGGATGGGCTGCACCAAATTCTTCCATTGAGATTAATGCGGAATGGGGTGCAAAAGCAAAAACTGTTACTGGCAGTGATGGCAAATGGAAAACAACCATCAAAACGCCTGTCGCCATTCCGGGTAAGATGCCAAAGTATCTGGTAACCGTAAAAGGGCAGGACAATACACTGTATTTTGAGGATGTACAAATTGGTGAAGTATGGGTGTGTGGTGGGCAATCGAATATGACCTATCACATGAAATATCTGGATTCGGGGATGCAAGGGGTTGTTGATTATGAAAAGGAAATTAAAGAAGCAAAATATCCTTCCATAAAATTATTTACTGTAGAAAGAGCAACGCCATCGGCACCTGCCACCAATTGCAATGGTTCTTGGAAATCTTGCTCACCCTCTTCCATAGCTGGATTCTCTGCCCCTGCCTATTATTTTGGAAGACAGTTGTTTTTAAATAAGTCCGTCAATGTGCCAATTGGGTTGATACTCGATGCTGTTTCTGGTTCATCTATTCAGGCATGGATAAAGAAAGATACGCTGTTGGCTAATCCAGAATTACGAACAAAGTATATTCTTCCAAAACCAAAGGATGCCAACGGCACGCCCTCATTGTTTTATAATGGCATGATTGCACCCATAATTCCTTACGCCATCAAGGGTTTTATCTGGTATCAAGGGGAATCGAATGCTGGCGATGGGAGGATTTATGGCAAGGCTAATATTGCTATGCTAAGGGATTGGCGTAAGGATTGGGGCTACGACTTTTCGTTTTATGCCGTTCAACTTACCCCACGTTTATGGGGCGTAAATCCTAAAGACGTAGTTTATGGTAGGGCATTGTTTAGGGAATGGCAAAGCATGGTTACAACAGAACCCAATACAGGAATTATAGTGACGAGTGATTTACTGATAAACAAGGAAGAGGTTGGGATAACGCATACACGAAATAAAAAAGACGTCGGGATACGATTGGCAAACTGGGCCTTGGCAAAAGATTATGGGCAACATGTACAATATCTCGGGCCCGTTTATGCTTCGCACATCATTGTTGGAGATAAAGTAATCATCAATTACAAGCCTGAGTCTTTGGGAAGTGGTTTGACTACTAAGGATGGTGGGGCTGTAAAATGTTTCAAGATAGCTGGTGCTGATAACGTATTTTATCCTGCAAAAGCAAAAATAGATGGCAATACAATCATTGTTAGTTGTGATAAAGTAAACAATCCCGTTTCTGTAAGGTATGCTGTATCCGATGGGGCAATGACCAATCTGATGAATAAAGAAGGTATTGCAGCCTATCCATTTCGTACAGACACGTTGGATAAAGTGACTTATATAGCGGAGGAAGAATTGGAACACTTGAATTAGAATCAGGTTATTTTATAAAAAAAAGTTATGCATAGTATATCGAAAGTAGTAGTGGTAGTAATGGCAGTTATTGGATTTGTAAGTGTCAACGCTCAACAGCGATTATCAGTAGAAGACAAGATAAGCAGCCTTATCAGCAAAATGACAATTGAGGAAAAAGTAGGGATGATACATGCCAATTCTTCATTTACTTCTGCGGGTGTGCCTAGATTGGGGATTCCAGAACTGGTTACTTCCGATGGGCCTCATGGAGTGCGAGTAGAACATGGAAGAGGTTGGGGGGATTTGAAAAATGTAAACGATTCTGGTACTTATCTGCCTGTGGGAGTTGCGTTGGCATCTACATGGAATCCTGCTTTAGGATATGCCTTCGGAGATGTATTGGGTAGTGAAGCTAAATATCGAGGCAAGAATGTAATACTTGGTCCCGGCATCAATATCATGCGTTCACCATTGAACGGGCGGAATTTTGAGTATCAAAGTGAAGACCCATTCTTGGTTTCCAAAATGGTTGTAGGATATGTCAAAGGGGTTCAGAGCAATGGCGTTTCTGCTTGCGTAAAACACTTCATGGCCAATAACGAGGAGGTAGATAGATTTTCGGTAAATGTCGAGATGAGTGAACGTGCGCTAAGGGAGATTTACTTACCTGGGTTTAAGGCTGCTGTGATGGAAGGAAATGTAAATGCCATAATGGGGGCATACAATAAATTCCGTGGACAATTCTGTACGCACAACGACTATTTAGTAAATAAGATATTGAAAGGAGAATGGGGATTTAAAGGGGCATTGATGAGCGATTGGGCGGCAGTGCATAATACAATGGAAGCCTTGAACAATGGAACAGATTTGGAAATGGGTACCGACTTAGGTAAGCCGCCTTTATCATACCCCAACTTTTATTTGGGAGATACAGTCGTGGCATTGGTTAAAAGCGGTAAAGTACCAGTAAGTATTATTGATGATAAGGTACGAAGGATTCTGCGGGTAATGTATAAATCGAGTGCTTTCTCAAGAGATAATAACGGGACTTATGGTTCTGAAGCACATATTGC
>Ga0164296_1005971_pt1 | contig 10460 bp, 10 predicted proteins | sample GEODES057metaG_FD_113533 | JGI IMG/M metagenome (GOLD analysis project Ga0164296, IMG submission 113533) | Dystrophic lake water microbial communities from Trout Bog Lake, Wisconsin, USA - GEODES057 metaG | ecosystem: Environmental > Aquatic > Freshwater > Lake | place: USA: Trout Bog Lake... | reverse complement strand
TGAATACGGATATTCATGCTGATGCGGCCTATCGTGCTCATTTAATTGTGGTTTTAGCAAAGCGGGCGGTGGCGGCGGCGCAATGATACAGCCGGTGCCTCAGTCGATTGATGACACTCTCGCGCTGCTGGAGCGTGAGCATTATGTTGCCGACCGCTCACTTGCCAGCGTGTTGTTTTTGGCGCTGAAATTGGAACGTCCGCTCTTGCTTGAAGGTGAGGCGGGGGTGGGTAAAACCGAAATCGCCAAAGTATTGAGCTCTGGCTTGGGGCGTCAGCTTATCCGTTTGCAATGTTATGAGGGGCTAGATGTCGCCTCAGCGGTTTATGAATGGAATTATGCCCAGCAAATGATGGCCATTCGCATGGCTGAAGCGGCGGGCGAGGCAAGCCGCGATAGGCTGGAACATGACGTCTATTCAATGCGTTATCTCATTAAGCGGCCGCTGGCGCAGGCGCTTGAGCCGCATGTTGGGGGCGCCCCCATTCTCTTGATTGATGAAATTGACCGCGCCGATGCCGCCTTTGAGGCTTATCTACTTGAAGTATTGTCTGATTTTCAAATTACCATAGCCGAGATCGGCACGCTGAAAGCACATGACAAACCCATTGTGATCTTAACATCAAATCGGACGCGTGAAATCCATGATGCGCTGAAGCGCCGCTGTTTATATCATTGGATTGATTACCCTCTTTTTGATCGCGAGCTGGCCATTGTGCGTGCCAAAGCACCAAAGGCGGGTGAGGTGTTGACGCGGGAGATCGTCGCTTTCGTTCAGGCCTTGCGGCAAGAGGATTTATTTAAAGCCCCCGGTGTTGCTGAAACGCTGGATTGGGCAAGTGCTCTGGCTGAGCTTGATGCAATGGCTTTAGAACCCGATGTCGTGCACGACACATTGGGTGTTCTGCTGAAATATCAAGATGATATCGCAAAACTGCAGGGCAATGCCGTGCACAATATGATTAGTGCGGCGCGCGAAAAATTAAGGGTCTGATATGTCAGGCTTTTTCTTGCACAATCTCGTGCATTTTGCACGTGTGTTGCGTGCTGCAGGTGTGCAAATCAGCCCCCATAATGTCATCGATGCCCAAGAGGCGATTGCAACCCTAGGTTTTGCTGATCGCGCGGATATGAAGGCCTGTTTGCGCGCCATCTTTATCAAACAGCATGATCAGCTCGCTTTGTTTGATGAGGCCTTTGACATCTTTTGGCGCAAGCGCGGTGTGATTGAAAAACTTATTGCCGCTATGGGTCCGCAGCTCAAAAAAGCAGATGAGCAAAAATCATCACCCCGCATAGGAGCGCGGCGACTTGCGGAAGCGTTTCAGCCCCGCACATCAAAATCACAGGCGCAGGCGCGTGTTGAATTTGATGCGCGTTTGACGACATCAGATATTGAGCGATTGCAGAGCAAAGATTTTGAACAGATGAGTGCAGATGAACTCATGCTTGCGCAAAAAGCATTGGCACATCTGCATTTGCCTGATGATCTCATGCGCGTGCGAAGGATGATGCCGACATCACGCCAAGAGCGTATTGATCCACGCGCTATGGTGCGTGCGATGATGCGCACAGGTGGTCATTCCATTGAATTGCGCTATCGCACACATCGCACGCAGCCGCCACCTATTGTTGCCTTGTGTGATATTTCCGGTTCAATGAATGATTACACGCGTATGTTTTTACATTTCTTACATGCGCTTAGCGCGCAGGGGCGCGTTGTGCATGGGTTTTTATTTGGCACACGTTTGACAAATGTCACGCGTGCTTTGCGGGCGCGTGATATTGATGATGCATTAGCACGTTGCGCGCAGGCTGTTCCCGATTGGAATGGCGGCACGCGTATTGGTTCATCCATTGCGCAATTTAATCGTCAATGGGCACGGCGTGTTTTGGGCCAAGGGGCACATGTTATTTTATTTACCGATGGGCTTGAGCGCGATGGTGTTGATGTCCTCAGCACCGAAATGGAGCGCTTGTCGAAATTAAGCCAACGGCTCATCTGGCTTAATCCTTTATTGCGCTATGATCACTTTGAACCCAAAGCGCGCGGCATTGTGGCCATGCTGCCCCATGTTGATGATCTGCGGGCGGCCCATAATATTGTTTCTTTTGTTGATTTAATTGAGGCATTGTCGCGCCCGCTTCAGAATGGACTGCAGCGACAGCGGTAGTCCGCATGGGCCGCGCTGGCACATATGATGAGAAAAAAACTCTCTTATTGCGGCATAAAAAGCAATTTTCCTCTCGTTGACGCGCGTGCTTAGCTTTGTTTAACTGAGACTATCGATGAACGATCGCGGCATTTGATGGAGCAGCTTGCACCGCGTTATCAAAGCTAAAAGCACCACGATAATGATCGTGGGCTCCTATAGGAGAGCGCCATGTCAAAACGATGTTTAAGCAATCGCTGATTTTCTAACCATTTTTCATGCGAGCTAAACCACATCAGGTGCAACTGATGATGAGAGCTTGCGACTTTTTATATCAATGCGCTCAACATTTATGCGCATCATTCTTGCAGGATTTACAATGAAACGTCGTCATATCCTTGGGCTCGCGTTGAGCTCACTTACATTTTTATCTGGATTTGCTCATGCTGCTGATGTCAAGACATTGCGCATTGGTTATCAGAAAACCAGCATTTTATTGGTGGTGAAGGGCCAGAAAAAACTTGAAGACAAATTAGAAGCGAAGGGCATAAAGCTCGAATGGGTGGAATTTGCGTTTGGACCACCCTTGCTCGAAGCGCTGAATGCGGGCAGTCTTGATTATGGTTATACGGGTGATAGCCCGCCCATTTTTGCGCAAGCTGCGCGGACTAATTTACTTTATGTCGGCGCCATCCCCGCGCGTGGTTATGGGCAAGGCATTATTGTGCCCCCTTCGTCGGAGATTAAAACACTCGCAGATCTCAAAGGAAAAACCATTGGTGTTGCCAAAGCCTCAAGTGCTCATAATTTACTAATTGTTGCTCTTGAAGACGCGCATTTGGGTTTATCGGATGTGAATATCGCTTATCTCGCCCCTGCTGATGCGGCGGCGGCCTTTTCTAAAGGGGCAATTGATGCGTGGTCGATTTGGGATCCTTATCTCGCCATTGCTGAATTATCAAAAGGGGGCGCACGTTTATTGCCGCTTGATCGCGATAAAACAGCACAAAATTCGTTCTTTCTCGCCAATCGTGACTTTGCGCGAGATCATGCTGATCTCGTTAAGCTCGTGAATTCTGAGATTGAGGCAACCACACAATGGATCAATGGGCATCGTGATGAGGCCGCGCAAATTTTTGCTGATGCGAGCGGTGTCGCGCTTGATGCGCAAAAGAAATCAGTTGATCGCGCTGAATTTACTTTTGGGCCTCTGACGGAGACAGTTCTTGATCAGCAACAAGCAGTTGCCGATCGCTTTTTTAAGCTTGGATTGCTCCCTAAACAAATTCGCGTGCGCGATATTGTTTGGGATCCAAAATCAGCATCATAAATTTTAGGAGATTATTATGTCATCGAGTTCACCACTTAATATTTATTGGTTTATTCCCGTAAGCGGGGACGGCACTTATCTCGGTACCGCCAAAGGCCATCGCCCCGCAGATTTTCGTTATCTTAAGCAAATTGCGCAAAGTGCGGATCAATTAGGCTATGAAGGCGTGTTGATTCCAACGGGACGCAATTGTGATGATCCCTGGATTATTGGTGCAGCGCTTGCGGCACATACGGAACATCTGCGCTTTTTATTGGCGTTGCGGCCGGGCACATTATCGCCTGCTTATGCTGCGCGCCAAGCTGCGGCACTTGATCGCTTAAGCAATGGTCGGTTTCTCGTTAACATTGTGACGGGCGGCAATCCCGTGGAATTAGCGGGCGATGGTATTCATCTGTCACATGATGAGCGCTATGATTATACGCATGAGTTTCTGAGCATTTATAATGGTCTTTTGGAGGGCAAGAAAATTGACTTTGAAGGCCGTCATATCAACGTCAAAGGCGCGAAACTTGAATTTCCTCCCGTACAAACACCGCGTCCCCCTGTCTGGTTTGGCGGTTCATCTGATGCGGGTATTGAAGTGGCTGCGCAACATTCGGATGTCTATTTGACATGGGGTGAGCCGCTGGCACAAGTGGCAGCAAAACTTGATCAAGTGCGCGCGCGTGCAAAAGCTAAGGGCCGACAGGTGCGGTTTGGTTTGCGAATTCATTTGATTGTGCGCGAGACGGATGAGCAAGCGTGGGCAGCGGCGGATGATCTGATTAAAAATCTACCTGATGAAGCCATTGCGCAAGCGCAGAAAAAATTTCGTGAGGAGTCAGATTCGCATGGTCAACATCGTATGAGCGATTTACATAATGGTGACCGCAATCATCTTGTGATCGCACCTAATTTATGGGCAGGAATTGGTCTTGTGCGGGGAGGCGCTGGCACAGCGCTTGTTGGCTCAGCTGAAACTGTTGCGCAGCGGTTGCGTGAATATCAAGCGCTTGGCATTGAGACCATTATTGCCTCTGGCTATCCGCATTTGGAAGAATCCTATCGTGTGGCTGAATTATTATTCCCAGTGCTTGGTATTGGACGGCATGCCAAAACTGTAGTGGGTAATGATACCGGCGAATTTGGTGTGAGCGGAACTGGTTTTCGTCTTGCCGCAGCAGCCTCGTGAGGTCTTTATGAGCGTTGCATCTGTGCATGAAAGCGATCAGCCGCGTGCTGATCGCGCACATCAAAGCCCTGATGTCAGGGCTTTGTCGGCATCCTTTGTAAAGACAGCGTTTGGGCTCGCCGTGCCATGGATTGTTCCTTTTGTGTTAATCAGCCTATGGCAGATAGGCAGCGTTCTCGGATTTATAGCGGCGGATATTTTGCCATCACCACTTGATGTCGCGCGCGCTGCCATAAATTTGACCGCGAGTGGTGAATTGCCTCATCATATCGCCGTCAGTTTCAAGCGCGCGATAAGTGGTTTTGCAGTGGGTGGTTCTTTGGCTTTTACCCTTGGCTTGACGAATGGGCTTTCGCCGCTGAGTCACAAACTGACTGACACCACAATTCAAATGATCCGCAATATTCCCAATCTCTCACTCATTCCTTTGGTGATTTTATGGTTTGGAATTGGGGAAGAAGCCAAATTGGTCTTGACGTCCTTGGGCGTTTTTTTCCCAGTCTATATCAATACATTTCATGGCGTGCGCACTGTTGATCCCCAGTTAATTGAAATGGGACGTAGTTATGGCATGAGCCGCTTTGCGCAATTTCATAAGATTATTTTACCTGCCGCGCTTCCCTCTATTTTTGTGGGTGTGCGCTATGGCTTGGGTGTTATGTGGTTAACGCTCATTGTGGCTGAGACTTTGGCGGCTAATGCTGGCATTGGTTATCTTGCCACCCAAGCGCGGGAATTTATGCTGATCGATGTCGTGGTGGTCGCGATTATTATTTATGCCTTGCTTGGTAAGGTGGCCGATAGTTTTGTGCGCGTGCTTGAGCGCTTGTGCCTCTCATGGCACCCAGCTTTTCAGAAGGGTTAAATAAGATGCAACATGCTGAGGTCATAACAGCGGCTGAGCCGGCGGGTTCTGATTATGCGCTTCGATTGCGTGGTGTGGCGCGTTCTTATGGGGCGTTGCATGTTTTGCAGAAGCTTGATCTTGATCTCGTCGCTGGCGAATTTGTTGCGATTATCGGGCGGTCTGGATGCGGTAAAAGCACATTGCTTCGCTTGATGGCAGGGCTTGATCAGCCTAGTGAGGGCAAGCTTATTTATGGCACTGGGATCAATCACATCCGTTTGATGTTTCAAGAGCCACGTCTTTTACCATGGGCAAGAGTTGTTGATAATGTTGCGGTGGGTCTGAGTGGATTTGATGTGGATGACGCGAAAGCTCGTTCATATGATGCGTTAAAGCAAGTTGGCTTGAGCGATAAGGCGCAGCAATGGCCGTCATTTCTCTCGGGCGGGCAAAAACAGCGTGTTGCTCTGGCGCGGGCGCTTGTCAGCAGGCCAGATATTTTGGCGCTTGATGAGCCCTTGGGAGCTCTTGATGCCCTGACACGCATTGAGATGCAGGCATTGATTGAGCATGTATGGCGAGAGCGGCATTTAACGGCTATATTAGTGACGCATGATGTGAGTGAGGCCTTAACATTGGCTGATCGTGTGATAATGATTGACCAAGGGCGCGTTCATCTTGACCTTGCCATTGATGTGCCACGGCAGCGGCGGCGTGGGTCTGTTGATATAGCGCGGCTTGAAGAGCATATTTTATCTTATCTATTACGTGATTATGTGAGTGAGCCGGATTATGTCATCTGAGACTATAGGGCGGGATGCAAAATTATCTGTCGATGCGACGGATTTGCGTATTCTCGACATTTTGCAATCAAAGGCCGATGTGCCTATCGCCGATATTGCGCAGCGTGTCGGCCTGTCGCAGACGCCATGCTGGCGCCGTATTCAGCGGCTTGAACGTGATGGCATTATTCGCAGCAAGATTGCCGTGGTGAATTCTGTGGCAGTTGGGTTGAAATTGACTGTTATGGTTTTTGTGCAAGTGGCAGATCATACACCTGAACAGCTCGCCCATTTTGCCTCTGTCATTGAATCCTTGCCGCAAGTTATAGAAGCGCACAGACTCGCGGGCGCGTTTGATTATGTGTTGCATGTCGTTGTTGAAGATACCGCGGCTTATGAACGTTTTTATTCAACCTTAATTGCACGTGTGCCGCTTAAAAGTGTGACATCACATATTGCGCTTGAATGTGTGAAAGATCGCTCTCCGCTTCCTTTGCGTCATGCTGTTGATGAAAAAAAGTAATGCTATTGCCAATCATTGACGCTTGGTGATTAAAAATAATTTAAGGGCCTAGTCTTAATATCAAACAGCCAAATCTATTTGATGTGGAGAGGGGTCTATGACTTATTTTAAGAAATTATCGATGATGTTTGTGGGTATCATGGGTCTGCTGAGCGCACATGCATTGTGCGCTGGTGAATTCGGTACAAAAGAAGAAGCTGTGGCACTGGTGAACCGCGCCATAGAGCATGTGCATAAAGTTGGTAAAGAGAAAGCCTTTGCTGATTTTAACGATCCAAAAGGTGCTTTTGTTGATCGTGATCTCTATATTTCAGTTTATGGCATTGACGGTGTGCGTCTTGCGCATGGCCAGAATGTGAAGCTGATTGGCAAAAGCACGATGGACTCGGTTGATGTCAACGGCAAGGCCTATGGCAATGAAATAATGTCAGTTGGCACTAAGGGTGAAGGGTGGGTTGAGTATAGTTTCTCTGACCCCATCACCAAAAAAGTATTGCCAAAAGCTCTTTATGTGAAGCGCGATGGCGATCTTATTATTGGTCGCGGTGTCTACTTGCGCTAAATTTTATTTTTATATTTTTATAATTATATGTGGGTTTCAACCATGTTTCGTAAACTGCCGCTTGGCTTAAAGTTAACCTTAGGTTCTGGTCTTGCTCTCATTGGAACATTAATTTTATTTTGGGCGGCAGTAAATAGTTTTCGAGGTATTGGTGCCAATCTGCATTACATCAGTGATGTCGCCGAGCCACGGGCACGTGTGTTGCTTGAGGTCGAAAGCCATCTGAATAATATTCACACCAAAGCATTGCGTACCTCATTGTGGGAAGCTGCCGGTGTGAGCCAAACGCAAATTGATACTTTGGTAACAGCAATTCAGGCTGATATCAAAAATCTTGAAAAAATTACGCAAGAGAATGCTGATATTTTAAACGCTGATGCTGCAATGCTGACAGCGATGACAAATTATCGTAAAATAATCTTGGATGCATTGGATCTCGCGAGTGATCCGGCAATTGCAAGTGGTTATTTCAAGCGGGCGGATCAAACCTATTCTAATCTCATTGATCTCATACAGAAAGCGTCAACCGAAAGCCGCTTGGCTTTATCGCAAAATATTATGAGTGCGACCGCGAACGCCCAACAATCCCTGACAACATTTTTGATTTTAACAGCGGGCATATTATTAAGTGTCGTTGTCATTAACGCATTTGTAAGCCGTCTTGTCTTTAGGGGGTTGCGTGATGCGGTTGATCAAATTCATTCAATTGAGCAAGGCAATTTGCATATTGATGTCTGCAATCGCGATTTGAGCGATCTCATTGGTGATGTCGCGCGTTCGGTTGAGTCATTGCGCTTGCAATTGCTTGAGGCTTATATGCTGCGTCAACATCAAGAGCAGCTTGAACAGTCGCAAATACAAGAGCGGCGCCAATCACAGCTGGCTGTCGCTGATTTATTTGAACGTCAGGTGAGTGCTATTGTTGTGCAGGTTTTGCATGCCACCAAAAATCTTGAGGCGCTTGCGCGTGATTTAAGTCAAATGGCGCATGCTACCAGTCTGAGCACAGAAGATATTGTTCGGGCTGCTGAGGATACATCATCGAATGTGATGCGTGTGGCTTCTGCGACAGAAGAATTGTCTTCCTCTGTGTCTGAAATTTCGCGTCAGGTTGATGAGTCCGTGCGTTATGCTGATCAGGCCGTATTAAAGTCTACGCAATCAAGTGATGGCGTGCGGGCGGTTATTACGTCGGCAGAACGTATTAATGATATGACGACGTTGATTGATAATGTTGCGGGTAAAACAAATTTACTGGCGCTTAATGCGACCATCGAGGCCGCGCGCGCGGGTGAGCATGGGCGTGGTTTTGCCATTGTGGCGCAGGAAGTCAAAAATCTGGCAACACAAACGGCGGCGGCGACATCTGATATTGCCACTCATATTCAAAATATGAATGGGTCAACCCATCATGCCCATATGCTGATGCAGGGCGTCAGCGATTCGATTGCCGATATAAATAAAATTGCCGTACAGATTGCGACCAATTTACAAGAGCAAAATCTTGCAACAAAAGAGATTGCGCAAAGCATGTCTTACGCTGCGACGGCGGCTGATAAAATTGCCAAGACCACGACAGATGTGAATGATATCGCCCATAAATCCAGCAAAGCGGCTGAGAATGTGCTGACCTCGACATCGCTCTTACATGAACAGGCGAGCCAGTTGAGTGCTGAAATTGCGTCCTTTCTGGAGTCAGTGCGCGCGGCCTGAGCAGGGCAGGGCGTTTTAAATATCCATATAGAGTGAGGCGCTGCCATAGCTGTGCTTGCTGCGTTGATTATTCCTCAGCTTTGGTATAGTCACTTAACGGCAGCGCGTCATACGTCTTGTGCGCTATATATGGATATTACCATGGGTGATGATCAGGCTTTAGCAAATCACATTCCTGATGATGTTACGATTTGCATTACCAGCTGCGGACGTCTCGATTTATTGGCGCAGACAATGGCGAGTTTTCGTCGTTTTAATCAAGGTGGGCGCTTTATCATCTCCGAAGATTCCGTCAATGCGCAGGTTATTGATGAGGTCAAGCGCAGCTATCCTTTCGCGCTTGTGCTGAGTGATGATGAGCGCTTTGGTATTATGCGCTCGATTGATCGCCTTTATACACATGTGACCACACCTTATATTTTTCATTTGGAAGATGATTGGGTGTTTGATGGTCCAGTGCCATGGCAGGCATGTATGGATGTGCTTGATGCGCATCGCGCAATTGCAAATGTCTGTGTGCGCTCTTTTGATGAAGTCAAAGAGAAATATCGCAAGCGCTCATCACCTCTCACCCAATCTGGTTTGCTGTTTCATGTCATGAAGCTTGATGCGCATCCTGAATTTTTTTCATGGTCTCCTAATCCCGGTCTTATTCGATTGGATCTTTACGAGCGCTATAAGCCCTTTGCGCGTGTTATGCCCGATCAGATGTCTGGCGTGATGAAAAAGGATGGGTTGACGATGGCTTATTGCGCCAAGGGTGTGGCGCGCCACATCGGTCATGGCCGTAATGTTACAGATCCGACAATGCCAGAGCGGCCCAAATCTTATCCAGCCAAATGGCTGCGCGCATTTAAGAAAAAATTATATTATTATGGTTTGCGTAAGGAGCCATTCTAATGGTCTCACCACGCATTGAGCCTTCCATTCCCCTGAGCGTTTTAATCCGCACATTTAATGAAGCTGATCGGATTGAGGCGGCAATTGTTTCGGCGCATTTATTAGGCGGCGAAGTGGTGATTATTGACGCCTTCTCAACCGATGACACTGTTGCGATTGCCCAGCGCCTTGGCGCGCGCGTGGTGCAGAATAAATGGCCGGGCTTTGGGCCTCAGCGTCATTTTGGTGAAGATGTCTGTCAAAATGATTATATTTTTTCTCTCGATGCCGATGAGATTGTTATGCCCGCCATGGCGCATGAAATCAGATCTATTTTCCTAGGCAGCTCCATCCCGCCTCTCATGGTCGTGCGTAAGAAAGTTATTTTCCCTGGGCATGACACTCCGCCCCCCTTTGGTTTTTGCCATGAGCAGATTTTGATTTATGATCGGCGCATTGCGCGCACAGGGCCAAATCCAAATTGGGATAAGCTTGAG
>Ga0164296_1005970_pt1 | contig 10463 bp, 15 predicted proteins | sample GEODES057metaG_FD_113533 | JGI IMG/M metagenome (GOLD analysis project Ga0164296, IMG submission 113533) | Dystrophic lake water microbial communities from Trout Bog Lake, Wisconsin, USA - GEODES057 metaG | ecosystem: Environmental > Aquatic > Freshwater > Lake | place: USA: Trout Bog Lake... | reverse complement strand
GGACATAGGTGGTTTATGCTGTAATCCATTGAATATTGCACGGGCTATATTATTTACACTTGTATTTCCTGATATTTTGACATTTGGTCTTTTCTTCATAGCATTCATTATTGCACGGGCTATGTTATTAGCCTCCATGTTCTCTGTTGTTCTCTTATATTTTATTCTCGGTACTGTCGCTGGCGGAGGCCCACCCGGTCCCGGTCGTGAGTGAAATCTAGAAGCAAATTTGCCAACTCCTGTGCGTAATCCATTTATAAACCGACGGCCACCGCCAACCCCCACCGGTCGCGGGCGAAGTTTATAAGCAAATTTGCCAACTCCTGTGCGCAATCCACTTATAAACCGACGGCCACCGCCACTTCCACCACTCGGGGGCACTCTGCTTCGTGGCCGGGGTATGAGTGCTTCCCAGTGTGTTTCTCTTCCTCTGGCGGCGCCTTCCATCGTGATATATATGGTTGGATCTCTCCTATTAATTGGTTGAGGGTATATAAAGACTGGTGAAAAGTCTCCATCCGTTGCAACTATGTTCACATGAAACCTTCTTGCGGCTGCTATAATTTCTCTTTGACCTCCCCATTGACCATTTGTTGCCATCGCTCGGATATAAACATTTCTATTTTGTACAGCAGGTCCGTTATTTTCTAAAACATTTTGATTACCATTTCTCCAATCGTCTCGTACCTGTTGGACTATCGCTCTTCTGACACCCACTGCGTTTGTTGGTAATCCTCGGAAATCCCGGTATCCTCTGTCTATAAGGTTTTGTATAGATTGGCCAATAGCAATAAACAAACAATTCCCGCGCCCTTCATTTGGCACCACCTCGTAATTTCTACGCAAGGTTGTGGCATTGGCCGCCATATCTACAATATGACAGGAAAAAAATCTAGATGTATAGTACATGGCCCCTACGAAGACTGTTGGATCTCGCGCGGAAGTTTTACACGGCACAGCCGCAAAGACTCCTGGGGGTCTCACCAAGAAAGACTTGAAGAAAGACCGCAAGTCTGGTGAGATTGTGAGCAAGACCAAGGCCAAGTCTGAGAAAAAGAACCCCTGGATAAAGGCTGTTGCACAGGCAAGAAAGGAACTCGGTATCAAGGGGTTTGCTCTGCTCCAGGGGCCACTGCTGCGTCGCGCTCGTGAAATTTACGAAAAGAAATAAACTTCTCAATATAAGTAAATGGCTTCAAATGCTATGAAACTCTTTGCAAATATTGCACAAATTCAAGTTTTGAAAGCAAAACTAGACAAGAATAAACCCAATCAAAAGAGACTTATAAACAATCTCGAAGATCAGGAAAGGAAAATCCGTGCGAAAGTGTCTAGAACAAACAAAAGATACAGCAACAACAATAACAATAATAACAACAATATGGAAAATAAGTACAGAACGAAGACTGGTAAGTACCGGAGTATTCCCGAACCTACAAACTTCTATAACCAGAGTCTTCGGAGGTTTTTTTACAAGCCGAGTATTGGTTTCTATATAGTACTTGGTTTGAACAGAGAGGGGAAGATGATCAAGAAACGGGTTCCTGGTCACTTTTATTACAAATATGATCGTAAATTAGGTCGTATTGTTCCTTTTAGTCGCCGTCCACTTCGTCCAATTGTTGCTAAAAAGAGAAGTTAAGAGTCTAGGAATGCACATCCCTTGAGGGGTGGTGGTGTGGTTGATGATTCTTCAAACTCCATGTCTGGTATCTTTGGTACAGGTGCGTAAAATTTGATTTGGTGTGCTCTGCAGTTGATACCCCACGCCCCCTTCCACAGGTACGCCCCCTCCACATCCACTATACACGAAATGTCTAGGTCTTTGAGATAGCCCTCGACATGCTCGTCTCCTACGAATTTTGAATTTGAATCGAAAATAAGGGTGGAGTCATCCACCTTGACCCGTAGTCCATACTCGGATACACAGGACTTGAAGTCATTCTTATCACTTGGGTACAGAGTCCTCTCAATCTCCTGGAACCACTCTATGAATTTCGGATCAAGATTGGAAATTGACAAGCTCTTGTACTGTGACAGCCCATACCGGGAGTACCCCCTTGGAATCTGGAACCGCAGTGGTCCGTCCCCATAGAAAATCTTTGTTTTCGTGTTTCCATTTTGCCGAATTTGGAGGAGAGGTTTCTGAATTTCAGACCACAGTGGCATTTACTCTAAGAGGTGTCTTTATCTTTAAACCTAAAGCACTCGAACAAGTGTGGGCTCGGTCTTGATATTCTTGAAAATTCATCTATTGAATACTCGTCTCCCATGGACATGTTACAGTTTGCACAGATTGGTCTCAAATTGGAGATGTCTGTGTTCCCCCCCTTGCTTTCCGGAACATTGTGTCCACACTGAAAGGTGAATGGTGTTATTGTGTTTTGGCACCACGACACTGCACACTTGGACTTGAACCACTTTTCTCCACAAAATGTAATCCATACTTGTTCACGGAGTGCTTTGGGTATCTTCGCCTTCATCTATATCATCTACAAATTTTAGCTTTAAATCAGTAACCCAGTGTTTTATATCATTTGGATAAATGAAAAAGTACGCCCTTTCATAAACCCCGTATTCTATATCTTCAGAATAAAACCAGTGAGCTGTGTCCCCGTATACTCCTTGGTAGTCGACATTTGCTATAACGATATATTTATCAAAATGTGCAAGGTGAAAGTTGAATATCTTTCTGTGGGTGGTGAGGTAGACTACTTGTGGTCTAGGGAATTTTGATTCAAGATTGGAAATGACACCACTGGGGAGTTTCTTTGGTGTGATTCCCAATTTTAGTTTGGAATCGATGTCAAGGTGGGGGATGACTCTGTAGAAGAGGTTGTCCATAGGTGACAGGGTGGTGACAGCTTTAAGAGGGTCTACAGATTATTTTATATAGTAACAGTATGTCTAGGAAGAGTCCTAAAGAGTCTGCGACTCTTTTCAAAGAGGGTGTTATTATGGAAGGAAAGCATAGAAAATATTTTGTCATCAAGAAAACTGCACAAGGTGTGAAACGGTGGGTACCGTATGTATCAGCTGAACTCTTTGGTTTTCGAGTTGCCAGGGAATCTGATATTTCTAAAACAAAACCGACTGTCCTTTACGAAAGAGGATATTTGGACACTTGGCCAAAAACAACGAGGGGCATGACCAAGGTGATATTTCGTCCGGCAAGTGGAGTATATAAAAGAGGAATTGCTGGATATGTAAAATATCCTAAAACTGAAGAGTTTTTCGGTGGTCTCTTAGTTAACCCGACTACAAAACAGGTGTCAACAAATTTACTAAATACAGAGGCATTTATTAAATTATAGATTTTTCAATATTCGTCGAGCCTCTTTATAGGCTTTCTTGGTGTCCCCCTGTTTGATACCTAGAATGAATTTCTTGACTGCAGATGAGGCTCTTGCTCTTGCTTTTATGAGTGCGTTGAGTCGTTCTATGTCTTTGAGTCCCTTTTCGGCCCTCTTCCCCGTGAGTGGGTTTCTCGAGCCGAGTGCAGTATTCTTTTTAGCAAAGGAGCTGAAGGACCCGGCGAGTACACTGACCACCCCCTTGTACATGTGTTTCAGTCTCTGAATAGGCATTCCGAATTTAGAAGTGAAACTGCGGAGGAGTTGGTACCTCTTGACCCCGGGTATGTACACTAGGGTAGCATCCACAAGCCCCTCTGGCTTTCTATTCCCAATTTGAATTGTAAATTGGATGACACTGTAGACCCTTTTCTTTGTGATGGGGTTGTACCTTACACTTGGGGTAAGAGTTCTTTTTCTAATTTGAATTGGTAATTGAGTCTTGAGTGCAAGCCACTCTTCAAAACCATACACATGTCTACTCATCAGTTTGTCCATAGAATCGAATTTCAATTTCAGTTCAGAATTAGTAAGTCTGTTTGGGACTGCAAATACAAAGTCAAAGTCAGTTGTAGTCTTGACCCGTATGTTGGGTGATATACCTTTTTGCTCGAGGAACAGCTTGACGGCCATACCCCCGCTCAAAAAGTGTATATAGTCCTTGCGCTGCCTCACGAGGGCCGGGTGTGTTCGCGAGTACTGTATAAACAGTTCTGGGACATTCTCTGTCATTAATATAGGGTGATAAAAAGAATTAGTGACCGATGGTGGATTTTAGAGGTTGGATTCCGACTATACTTGGGTAAGTTATGTACCCTTGTATATTTCCATTCTTAATTTCTTCATGAAATTTGACATCTATAGGGCAGGTTATGTCTTGTAAACAATCAAAAACCTTGTTTGCACTCTTTGTTTTTACAATATATGCATGAGCTCCTGGTAAAAATTTATCATCTTCCACATTGTATACAATTCCTGAAACATGATCACCCTTGTATTTCTCATTATTTGAGCCTATGAATAGTAAATCAAAATTAGGAAAGTCTTCAACGAGTTGTTCCACTTTTGATTTAGTATCTGAATCAACAGCGAAATCATCTTCAAATATTACTTCATATTCGTTAAAACTTTTAGAAATATTTTTTATTAAACTTTGGTGACTTTTGTAGCACGCCACTTCCCTTTTGTTAAATATTAGACGACTTGATTGTTTTATTTTATTAAGTGTCCTGTCTGTGACGTAGGTTACTGCGTCAAAAGTTTCTATAGGTAACTCTAGTATTTTTTGCATATTCTTTATATTTTTCCTTCGTTCAAGGTTTGATGACAAGTGTATAACATTGTATCCTATTTTACCGCGTGGTTTGTGTAACCAGAGGAGTATAAAAAGGACAACAAGTATTGCTACGAGTTTCCACATATTATTTATAAGAAAAATTTAGAAGAGTGAGCTATTATTTTGTTTTCCTCCGAAAATTGCCTCTCCTGCTCCTACAACCGCCTCTCCTCCTTCTATTTGTGCAAAAAGTTTAGATTGCATGGTTGCATAATATATTGCATATGATATGAAAGGGATGATACATCCGACGACAATAAATATGATTCCCATAAACTGAGGTGGTGGTACAGATGTTGTTGCATCTGCCGGGTTGTTAGGGTTGTACAAGACTGGTATGGTTGAAGGAGCGACACCTCCATTTGGAACTGTAAACTGACCATTCACAGTATATGTGTTGCTATTTACTTGATAACTTGCACTTGCATTACAGAATTGTTTTGGTGCACACGGCGGGGGGTTCACAAGTGTACCTGTTGCTGACATAGTGTGAACCCCGTCCCCTTTCGACTGCTTTCGAATATATATACCGGCAACAATAAAGAGAATTGCTATTAAAGGTGACAGATAAAGACTTATTTTTGCTTTCCATTGTCCAATTTGTTGTAGTCCGTTTCCAACCTGGGAGATTGTACTCATATACTTCATATTAATATTAAAATATCAGACTAGGGTAGATGAAGAGGACGGTTATACTCTTGTTGGCTGTCATCATAATATTTGTACTTGTTTTGCGGAGTGTTTCAGAGTATGAGCCTTTCAACCCTGTACGGGAGCCTCCTCAAGTTGTACCCGATATATTGACACCAGAAGAGTGTATGTGTGTGATAAAGTTTCGTGAGGAGTGTCCATCTATACAGAAGATTGTTAATTTAGCGTCTCAGATGAGTGGGAAACCACTTGTAAACTGCGAGCCCCCTCTTGTCCTCAAGAATAACAGCGGGGGTGAGAGGTTACTCTGTGGAGACAGTGAATCTTGTTCTGAATTCAGAAACTTGGGAGGGGAGCGTATTGGGTGTCTTGTCGTGTACTTGAATGATGACTTTACCGGTGGCGAGTTGTTTTTCGAGTCGAGTGGTGGGATGAAAATAAAGCCCGAGGCTGGCACTGGTGTGTATTATCGGCCTTTATTGACACATAGGAATGTTCACAAGGGTCTTCCGGTCAAGTCTGGGACAAAGTACACATGTGTTGTGTTTGTGAGGGACCAAGATTCAGACAAGATTGAGGTTGAGTAAAAAAAGTAGGTGTGCCCCAGGCCTGCACGGTGTGGGTCTATAGGGTATGGTGAACACCTTTGTTCCTTCATCCTCAGTCGAGGAGTGTGCAAAACAACTCGACTGGCGACGGCTTGGAAAACAGCGCGTTGAAGCATATCAGTTGTGGAGAGCCATAAATGGTCAAACGGTGGGATGGAGAAACCACCCGGCAGCCAAGGCGTGGGAGGGGTATTCCTGCGCACTCGCACTCTACTGCAACACCATGATAAAAGAGTGGATACGCAGAGGATACAACAACAATATGAAATATCTTCCACATTGTCCGAACCCCACGATGCCTTGGTGGTGGGGGTGGAAACCGGTGCATATGTCTCACAGAGCAGCTCTGAACAGAAAGATGAGCTCACACTACCACTATGAGGTTGGCGAATATGCAAAATATGGGTACTGCTGGCCTACGAAGGTGCCTCAGCAGTATAGACTCACACATGACCCTCCACTTGATGAAATACTTACGGAGTTGTTATAATATTTAGCGTTTCTTGCAGTTTTTGTACGGGGCGCAGCTGGCACGCATAGTAAAACCCCGGATAGGTCCAAGTAGGCACAGGAGTTTAGAAAACTTTCGGGGTAGGGAGAACACTTTTTTATTGGAGGTTCTAACACATTTTTTATTACCTGGACCAGTTTTACAACAATTCTTCATATATTATTAATAAATATTATCTCCTAGCATATGTTCTGTGAGTGGTGTCGGTCCGAACCGGGGCACTGTACACTTCCAAGTTCTATCCAACTCATTTAATAGGCCTCTTGTGTATTCCCTTAGATTCTGAAACTCTACAAAGAATTCATCTCTTGGAATATTCCTATCGACGAGGTACTTTTGGAAAATATCGGTTGCCACTGTTGTGTAGGTGACTAGAACTTCTCGAATATCTTGTTTCTTGTTGTTTGACTTTTCTCTCTGTTGAATTTTCTTTTTAAACTCGTCATCTGAAATCTCTTTCATCATGTACTTGATACGGAGGTCACGGTTTCCAGTATAGTCTGTCGCTCTGTATCGTCCATTGATTAGAAAATGGACGTGATGGATGTTTCGGTGAATATCCTGGATATACTTTGATGTAGTTGCGGTTGTGGATACTCCCGAGTTTCGAACAAAGCTGTATATTTCTGGGAGACCTCCGCACACGACATCACCGGGTGCTCTGGGGACCTCCCCGCGTGTACGGCGCAGGTATTCGTAGTAGTGTGGGTTGTGGATATTTCCCGCCACAACCTGTCCTGTTCGCCAGCTAAAAGGTGTGTGGCACTGGGTGCAGTACATCTGGTCACATCCGCTAATTTTGAAAATCATGGAGGCGCACTTTGGGCACGGCTTTGAGTCTCTCCTCAGCAAGTCTGCCGTTGCCACGTTTGCAGGGTCGCATGTGTGGTTTTGTAGGTTTTCAGAATCCTTCACATCGTGACAGTGTGAGCATACATGAGCCTCGCAGACTCCACACTTCCAGGCTGTACTCAGGAAACCCTTGCAGTCATTCACCGGGCAAGAGCGTACAAAAGTTACAACACGGGTTTTAGATACCGAGTCGGGGTTGCGGTATTGCTGAACAGAATAGTCGATGAGGTTGATATCCACTGCTATATTTTGAATATCCTTTACCAGAACACCTGACCTTCGCTGCCGCTCGATACGGGCCTCGACCCAGTTGTCATCCTGTCCCATCGTTGACAAGTCGCTGTTTAAGGTTTGTGCGTTTTGGTTGTACAGCTGTATACGCTTGTTAATAAGCACTTCCTTTTGAGCCTCCAGCCTTCTACACTTTATCTCCGCCTCCACATATGGCTGGGTTTCAGGCATCAAGCTCCGTTCGCGCTCGAGCAATACATTCTCGCGGTGCTCCTTGTATCGCTTATTTACAAATACATTCGTAAAGTTTGCGGATAGGAGGTTTCTGCTCCAGCCGTTTCTGCAACTCATACAGTGAGGGTTTTCTGGTGTATTGAGTAGATAGCGCTCATGACACTGGGCGCATGCTCGAAACTCGCAAAAGTTGCAAGGAATTTGCTTTCTCAGTGCGACTGTGAACGGTTCTGTGCACACTGAGCAGGTGCTCATCCTACTTACTTACTTGGGTACCGGTCTTTTTATCCGGCTTCCTCTCGAGAAAGTGGTGGGGAACCCGTATACCATTCTTGTCTGTTTTTACAATTTCTAGATTTGGAAAGTCTTTAATACTAAAAGGCTCGTTATCATCTATATCTGCCCACCTTTTCTTTTTATCGGTATTCTCCATATTACTCTACAACAATCTTCTTCTTAACTGCTCGAATAACTTTCTTGACTGGAGCTGTTCGAGTTGGTTTGTAGGCGGATGGATATTTTACGAATATCTTGTCCACCACCTCTTGTCGGGTGTCCACTGTATCTGTCATTTTCTTATAGAACCTCCTTGCACGCTCCATACGCCCCTCACTTGCGCCAGCCATACGGAGTGCTTCCAAGTATTCGTCGCATGGGGGTCGTTTGTCCTTGTATTTTTCGAGCAATACTACCATCGGTGTCATATCTAGTCTATGGACTTGCTGGACTTCTGTGACGACTGTCGGGTGTGCCTCGAACCAACTCTGACACCGGGCAATATAAAACTCCGCCTCCTCCTCCGGCATGTATTTCGAAATAAACATATATTCGGAAGGCGGGGTCCAGACCTTTTCCGGCACCTTGAGGAAAGGTTTCAACATACTACGAGATATATCGCCAAGTATTCCATCTGTGGTTGGCGGTATAATTCGCGGGACTGTATGGCAGCCATGACGAAACTTGATGACTCTCATCTTTGTGTTTACTCTTCCAGACATACTTTATGTAGGCCTGGGGCACAGCAACTTTTTTTAGGCGGTTAGAAAATACCAAGGAACTTACCTCTAGGGGCAGGGGCACCGGGGGCGGGCTCAACTGCATTTGCTACGGCTGGTTGTGCGGCGGCTTGTGCAGCAGCGTTTGCGTTTGCGGCAGCTCTTGCGGCGTTATTAGCAGCTCTGGCAGCTTTTGCGGCGTTATTAGCGTTTGTAATACCCACCGCGACATTACCGTTTGGCTGCACGACTGGCTGCGCGACTGGCTGTGCGACTGGCTGCGGGGCTTGGTTTCCGGCTGCCGTTCCGTTTCCACTTATATTAATATTTACAGCAGCTTGAGGAACATTTGGGACTTCTGTATCATTTGCCACCGGAGTCAAGAAAGCAGGGCTTGTTGGGTCATATGTTTCTTCGTAGAGTGCACCAATCATAAACAGAATAGTTCCCAAAATAATAAGGAATATTCCTGCTCCCTTCTTTGATTTCATGTAAGGGTCACTCTCCTTTGTCCCTGCTATGAGATATATTCCCGAGCCGAGAGACGCCAGACCTAATATTATTCCTAAATAGGAAGGCATATATTACAGTGCAATATTTATTTTACTGCTTGAAGATATTCTTTAGGGTATGGAAGCTGAGGGTTGTCTTTTTCTTGGGCATCTGTTCGATGAGTCTCTGGTCGTTGAGAATATCTGCGCAAATCTTGGTCTTGGTCTCCTGGATACCAAGGATGCTCTGCTCTACACTTGGGTAGTTTGTGTCACCGGCGTAGATGAGGCGCCTGATGATGACCTTTTGGGTCTGGCCGGTTCGGTGCGCTCGCCCGATGGCTTGCAGCTCGGTTGCGGGGTTCCATGATGGGCTCGTGATGTAGACTCGGGTTGCATCCTGCAGGTTGAGTCCCACACCTCCAGCCTTAATCTGGATGAGGAAAACAGACTGTGAGGTTGCCGCCTTGAACGCCTTGATGCGGCTCTCACGCTCGTCTCTGTCCACGCTTCCATCGATGCGCATAGACTGGATATTGTGTTGTCCCAGCAACTCCTGGATACGGTTCATCTCACCGATAAACTGGCAGAACACAAGTGCCTTTTCCTTGGGATGCTGCACTATGGAGTTGATGAGGGTTTCTATTTTCTTGGAGCGCCCTGTCCACTTTTCCACCTCTGTATTCTCCTTTTTGGCCACGCCATCAAAGTACATCTGCGGCCAGGAGCACACTTGGCGCGTGCGCAGGAAAGACTCGATAAGTGCCATCATATGCATACTCTTGTTTGCGTGCCTCTCGCTGGCGACACCTCTGGCGGCGTCAAATACCGCCTCATAGAGCTCCTTTTCCTCCTCATACATCTCGAGTTCAACATCCTCAAAGTCCGCCGGGGGCAGCTCGAGTCGCTTGTTGAACTTGAACACATCCTCCTTTGTTCGGCGGAGTACAAAGGTTTCGCGAACCTTATCGGCGCTGTACTCGATGGCAGACTTGCTGATACCGATAAAAGCCCCGAGTGCCACAAAGTCCTTGAGAGAGTTGAATATGGGCGTGCCGGTGAGAATCCAGCGGATGGGCGCCAATATCTGCATAGCAGCCGTGTGCGTCAGGCTCTTCCGGTTGCGTATCTCATGCGCCTCGTCCAGGATAACCCGGTCCCAGCGCACACCGAGCAGCTTTGATGGCGGCTTCCCCTTGCG
>Ga0164296_1005968_pt1 | contig 10463 bp, 7 predicted proteins | sample GEODES057metaG_FD_113533 | JGI IMG/M metagenome (GOLD analysis project Ga0164296, IMG submission 113533) | Dystrophic lake water microbial communities from Trout Bog Lake, Wisconsin, USA - GEODES057 metaG | ecosystem: Environmental > Aquatic > Freshwater > Lake | place: USA: Trout Bog Lake... | reverse complement strand
GATGCAGCTAAATTTGATAAACTAGTAGAACAACATGAGCGCAAAAACGCTAAAATTAATATGGATGCAGTTGAAGCGTTTAAGGCAGAAAAGCCTGAACCTGTTGCAGCCAGAGAAGTACCTGAAAAAGCAGGATTACCTGCACAGCCCTATGACGCAAGAAAAGCCTATCAGCAAGCTAGAGAAGCCCAATTCGCATTCGGACAAGTCGCAGCACCCTTATCCCCAAGAGATATTAGAGCGCAAGCGGAGGCACAAAATGAGGCACGTACTGGAGTTAGACCTGTCGGTGGAGTTGATGAACGAGGCGTTCCGATGCCTAGCGCTGGGGTACAGACCCCCGGAGGAGTTGCAGCACCTGAATCTGGAGGACTGGGAGATGTTGTCAGACCTACTGAACAACCTAATGGAAGAACGGCACCTAGTGGAGAAACTGGGAATGCTGCATTAGCCCAAATGGCGCAGCAAGTTGCGCCCGCTACAAAAGAAGCTATCCCTCAAAAAGCGGTACCCCGTGTCGAGTTTAAAGAGGCGCTAGAAGACCGTTTAGCTAAAGAAGAAGTTAGCCCTGAGACTGAAGAACTAATGCGTCAGTTGGGTATTGCTAAAGCCCAAAGAGCTAATCTGCAAGGCGGTACAACCCAAGAATTACAAGACAAAGTATTCCAAGGTAATACTAAAGGCGCACTACAAGCAATCCTTAATGATAAGACTGGGCAGTTTACTCCGTTAGATAAAGAAGTTGCTAGCCGCCTGTTACAGTCTAAGAGTTTACCTAAGATTGAGCTTGTTGAGCAGAGCGTTATTTCCGATGGGGCGCCAGCACAATACAACCCTAATACCGACACAGTACAAATTGTTAGAGGTCAAGTAGACTCCCATACTGTGTTACATGAAACAGTTCACGGATTTATGCACGTGATGATTGCCGATTCAGAAGCTCGTGAAGCTAAAGGGTTCCAACCTAACCCGATGCTTAATAACTTGCGCGCTGTATATGATACGGTTAAGGATAACCCAGCGCTATTAGAACAATACGGCTTAAAGAATCTATCTGAGTTTACTTCTGAGGCTTTCTCTAATCCCGAGTTCCAAGTTGCATTGGCTAAGATTCCTTACAAGCGCATGAATGTATTTAGCGCTTTTGGTCGTGCAGTATTAAAAGCTTTAGGTATTAAGGTCGAAGGTAATGTAGCCCAGACCGATGCACTAACCGCTACCTTGATTGCTGCAGAGCATATTATGACCCATGGTCGCAACGTGCAAACTGCTGTGGGTGCTAGAGCTGGTATAAGCCCTGTACAAACAGGAAGTAATGCTTTCCAAAAATGGTTTAACGATTCTGTTGTTATTAACGAAGATGGTAGTCCTATGGTTTTGTATCATGGCACTACTAAAGATTTTAACCAATTTAAATTATCTCCATCGGGTGCATTGGGAGCAGGTATTTATATGACTCCTAATACAGAATTTGCGGCGCAATATGCAAGTTCTGAAAATGGTAATGTGATGCCTGTATACGCAAAAATTACTAATCCTTTGGTAATTAAAACTGTTAAAGGACCTTCAGGACAATCTGACCCGATGGTTAGTGCGCTTGTAACCTTAGGTGTAGACCGAGCTAAAGCAGAAAAAATAGTAGAAAAAGCCTATGAAGAAAAAGGTTATATTACTAAAGAAGTAATGGCTCGTGCGCAAAAACAAGGGTATGACGGCATATTTCAATATATGAATGGCGATTTAGCTGAAGTATTAGCTTTTAGCCCATACCAAATTAAATCTGCTATTGGTAATGAGGGTACATATAGCCCAGGCACTGCTAATATTGCTAAACTAGAACGCCTTACTAAACTTGAAGCTACACCTAATGTTGGTCGTAGTATTAAAGAAGCAGTTAAGGCTATGCACGATGTTAACAAGGGTGACTTTTGGGAGAAGTTCCGTGTCGCTGTTGTAGACCCAGCATCGGCTTTAGGTAAGCGTTTATCTTCTCTGCCTGTCTTTAGTAATGGTCAGCTCCGTGCAGATATGCTGCACCATCAATATGCTCAAGTTAATAATATTGTTAACAACGGTATCCAGTCAGGTATCCCAGTTCTTAATAAAGATGGTTCTGTAACTATTCAGACTACCAACGATAACCTTGCACGCTCCGCTACCCTATCTAATGCACTAAACAATAACCCTAATGTTAAAGCACAGGGTATGAGTGGTATGGAGTATGTGGCTGAAATTGCCCGTATTAAGCGTGGTCAAGAGATTATGGCTGAAGATTCAGCTCGCCGTGTAGCCGCCGCTTCTATGATGCAAGCTGCTGAAAAGAAACGTAAAGACGCTAGAAAGAAAGGTGTTACTGGCGCTCAAGCAATTAAACTAAATAATGAAGCTAAGGCTTTAGAAGCCAAGTACAAAGATGACGTTAACCTTAACCGTGAAAAGCAGGTTACCGATGAGCACGTAGCTTGGGCTAACGCACAAATGAAGGCGGTTCCTGAAGTACAGGCTATCTTAGATATTTGGAAAAAGGTTAATGAGTCGCTGATTAAATTGCGTGAAGATGCTGGACTCATCTCTAAAGAGTTGGCTGATGACCTTCGTAAGAATAACTCATACGTGCCTTTGTTTGCAGCTGAGGAAGATTTAGAAGCTATGCGTAATCCTATGGTTGCTATTACTGGCACAGGGGCAAAGAACGTAAGCCAGCTTCATAAGCTACATGGTTCAGAGTTAACCCGTAATATTTGGGAAAACTTATATAAGCAGTATGCGATTACTACTGCGGCTGCGTTCCAAAACCAAGTTCGTAAGGTTGGTATTAGCCAACTAGCTAGCTTAGATGCCGCTGAAGTTACACAGAATCCTAATGACCCACGCATCAACGTTCGTTATAGAGATGCTAATAGCTCGCTCGCTGATTCTCAAGGTATTGTAAATGCCATAGTAGATAATCCTAATGACTTAGCTGCGTTCCAAATGATGCACTATGAGCTTACTCCGATTATGAAGGGTATGGCAGCCTCTACTAAGCTATTACGTGCTGGTGCCTTGATTAACCCAGTATATTGGGTTAAACAGCTAGTTCGTGACCCATTACACGCATCGGTTGTTGGGCAGTATGTTGTAACTCCTGTAGATTCTATTAGAGAGTATTTAAATATTCTTGGTGGTCGTTCTAATGAAGCTAAAGTATTAGCCCGTCATGGTGCGTTTGGCGCTGTAGATAGCACTGTAGATTTGCAGACATTCCTTAAAGGTATCGGTACACAAAAGACTGAAGCTACTAAGATGGATGCCGTACTGCACAAGATTATGCAGATGCACGAGGCTTCTGATGCGGCTACTAGGGTTGCTATCTATAAGAAGGCTTACGCTGACGCAATTAGAAAAGGTATGGATAAAGAAGCGGCTGAGAGCTATGGTGTATTAAAAGCCCGCGAGTCAGCTAACTTCTCTGTACATGGTAACTCCCAAACGCTAAACTCCATTCGTCAGATGATTCCGTTCTTCTCAGCTTCTATTACCAGCTTGGATACGGTTTATCGTGCAATGAGTGGGCATAACTTAAACCCTGAAGAAAAAGCTTTAGCTAAAAAGATGTTTTATAGTCGTGCCGCAATGATGATGGCTATGACTATGGCTTATGCAATGCTGTTGCAGAGTGACCCTGACTACCAAAAATTGCCAGATGATGTTAAAGATGCAAACTGGTTGATGCCTAACCCAATGGGTAATGGTCATTCGTTTGTTAAAGTTCCAGTTCCATTTGAAGTTGGTTTCTTATTCAAAACTATTCCCGAAGCGGTAGTTCGTTATATGAACGGTAACAGCACAGGTAAAGAAGTTTTGGCTTCCTATGGTTCTGGCGTAATGCAAAACCTTCCGGGTAATGGAGTTATCATTCCACAAATCGCTAAGCCAGCTCTTGAAACTATTACGAACCATTCCTTCTTTACAGGGCGTTCGATTGAAAGTATGAGCGACCAAAACTTACCTGTAAGTAAGCGTGGTCAAAACGCTAGTGAGACTTCTAAGATTCTAAGTAACTTAGGTTTAGATAAGATTGGTTTATCACCAGCTAAGATTGACAATATTATTCAAGGCTACACAGCCCAGCTAGGTGCGTATGCAGTAAATGCAGCTGATGCAATGGTTCTAGCGGCTGAAGGTAAAACTCCTGCTTCTAAGAATATCGAAGATATGCCTGGGTTTAAATCTATTATGACTAACCCTAATATTAGCAAAGCTGTTGGTGAGTTCTACCAATTACAGCACGAGGCTGTTGAGGCTAATACTGAGTTTAATAAGTTAAAGTCTACTGGGGATAGGGAAGGTATGATTGGCTTCTTGGCTGATGAGCGCAATAAGAAGTTGATTATGAGCGAACCTGCATTGCGCAAGATTCAAACTCAGCTAGCTAATATACAGAAGCAAGCCCAGCTCATTAAGAATAATGAAAAGATAGACCCTGATGTTCGTATGCAACGCTATAACCAAATGATGACGATGTACGATAAGGTTGCACAGCAAATGAACAAGGTGCTGGCTGCTACAAAGCTAGAGAAATAAAAAAATCCCCGGGGTTAGCCGGGGAGAAACACATCTATGAGGAGAAAACAAATGAGGAAACATTTGTCACCTCGAATATACACCAAGAACTAGCTCTTACGCCAGAACCTTATACCGATTTTTCCGTTTTCAATTACCTCTTTATATACTAATCTTATACGATGTTTTTTAGCTTCCACTAAAATTTCTTCGATAAGCGGTTCAGTATCTAAGGCAGGTATGAAAAAAGAAGCGCCCAGCACCATTGAGTGCCATTCAACGATAACTGGGACTCCCTCATTTAGAATCATCGGCTGGTGTTGGAATAGCTATTTCAATAGGTACTTTGCGTAGGTCAATACGCAGTGCATTAACAGCTGGAGTGTTTAGTGCAGTACCTTTCGCCATTCCTTTTTTCTTAACACAACATTCAGGGTCGTACTTCTTAAGGTCGTCAATGACACCCTTGAATCCAGTTTGACGCTCCGTACACCACACCCGTAGCTTATCCACAGTAATCCAAAGATAACTAGTGTCAGGCTCATAGCGGGTGATAAGCGGTCCATATGGTACAACCATAGGTGCTTTGGTAAGCCCAGTGCGTTTATCGTTGGCGTCGTCAACTACCAATAAGTTTCTATTGAACTCGTTTAAGAACGCACCGATTGCACCTTTGCCATCACGCTCAGCAGGTTTAACGCTTTCACGCAATTCGCTAAAGTATTTAACAGCCCAGTCCCAAACAACTTTAGTATCAATATCAATCAGCCCTAACTTGTTGGCAAGGATAGCCGCAGTAAACGCAGTAGCCGCACCAGCTGAGTAGAACCGTTGCTTCTGTTGTAACTCGGCTTCTTTATCAAACTTCTTCTGTGTTTCGTCTAACAGCTTTTTAACTTCAGGCAGATTAGCAACCATATACTGGGCTAGAACCGGTCCAGCGTGCCCATAGTTTTCTGGCAACATACGCTCAAAGAGCATATCGCTTTCTTCTTTAGCCATATCTTTATCAGGTGAAACCTCTAGCTCAACGATACGTAACTGCTCAGACTCGGGGGTAGCCTTCAAAGCCGCCATCTTGTCGTGCATACTGGCATTACCTGAAAAGAAAGCTGGCAATGACCATGTAGTATTGTTGATACGCATCTCATTAGTATTGGACTTCATGCGGTTATTAGACCGCCCTTGAGACACGCCATACGCCACGTTACTGACTTGCTCGTTGTCCATATTGGTAACCTCATCCGTACAGACAGCGATGTTATTAAACACACCCATCTGATGGAACTGAGACTTCAATGTATCCCTAGCAATCAGCATCATATCTGTAGGATTACCCCAAATGCTATTGATGATTCTTTGAATAGTTGTCTTACCAGTGCCTGATTCGTTTTCCGTAATAGAATAGATTAAGCCCTTTTGGTTAGTGAACTTGAGCAAGGGTGCGCCTAGCCCCGCAAAGAATAAGAACGCACGAGCTTCTTGCTTGGGTCTACCATACGAGTTAACGACTTTCTGCCAATCTTCCAGCGCGCCCTTAGGCTTAAACATATGTGCAAAGAATAGCGTTGTATTAGATGGTGGTGAGTAGTTAATCGTAGTTGCAGTAATCTCTCTATCGCCCACAATAAACTTAGTATCTTTATCACACCAGCCGAACTGGGTACGCATCTGCTCGGATACTTCTCTATCCTGTAGCTCTTTAGTAAAAGCAGTTATGTAGCTCATAATCTGTTTCATCTCCTCAGGGTCGCCAATAACCCCATGCTTAGACACAGTCTTCTTAAATTCATCTGAAGTCATAAGCGCTTGGTTTGAACAGGCAAACTCACGGATACCATCTTTAGGTAGGTGTACCCGCATCCAAACCATATCGCCCAAGTCGGGGTCAATCATCCGTTTAACTACATAGAAGTCATGCTTAAAGATTAACTTGTCGTCAACCGATTCGCCATCTTCCTTTGTATAGCCTTGCTTGTATATGCCGCCCTGTCTACCTCTAAAGTATGGGAATGGTAGCTCAGGAATCTTATAAGTAACTTCGGTAGAAATCTCTGCACTTTTTAGGGTAACAGTATTGTCTTCCTCGGTAGCTTTGGCAATCTTAGAGTTAATAGATATAGGGCTTGTAATCTTACCTTTGTGCTTGCAACCTTCACAACCGCCGGGGTTATAGCCTTCAATAGTTACGCAGTGATAAGGCCCACCTATATCATTAGCCTTATTCTCGGTATCTTGAAACGAATACTCAGGGTGAAACTTAGACATCTTATGGATAGCGCTATCTCTATCTTCGCAGAATTGAGCGATAGATAGCCCAGCACGCCACATATTGTAGTCAATCTTGTCTTGATTTTTATGGAAGTAAGTAAGCTGTGCGCACTCTTCCGTTTTCATAATAGCCGAGAAGTTAGAGATTTTATTACCCAGCAATCTGCGGGTAGTCTCATCCATTGGTCGGCGAGGAGCCTTATTTAGGTCAAGCCCAATCTCAATCCCCTGCATAACCTTCATGCGGAAGTCTTCGTAGTCCATGGGTGGGCATTGTGCCTTCCACTCCACCTTCAAAGGCGGCTCAGACTTAAAGTTAAGGGTATCAGGAATACGCAATACTGCCGCTACATCGGTAATCTTAGATGGGTCAGCCTTGATGTCTAACCGCTTTAGCTGTTGCTTCCAATACTCACAAGTCTTTACCCACTCTTCTTTCTCAAGAGCATGGCTCATTACCCAGTGTACGTGGATGCCGTTACCTGAGAAGACGATGTTAGGTTTAGGTAAATCTAGTTCAGCGCATAGACGCTTAATATCTGTAAGTGCTTCAGCTTGGTTAAGATAGCCAGTACCCGCATCGAAATACGACTGTCCACAGTCTAAGTCAAGCCAAAATGATTTTTGCCACCCTGCGTTAATTGCCTTTCTATTTTCATTTGTAATAAATTTCGAACACCCGAAATATACGTCTTTCTTTTTGTCCAGCAGTTCTTGAATTAAAACTTCAGCTTCTGCAATAGTTTGTACAAAGTGCGTAATCGGTGTGGTCTTTTTCTTGTAACTTCCTATGCAATACCAGCCGAGACCTTCCTCAGGTAGTATCGTAGAGAGAAAACTATTCCACGAGGTCATGTACATCCTCAAATTGCGCCGACAATAATCCCATCTAGCTGGATGGCACCCAGCTTTCCGGTTGGCTTACGCCTTCTTTTTTAAATACTTGTAAATCTTTACTTCGTGTGCTTTATTAGGTTCACTCTTGCCTAAAAACCAAGCGTATATAGCTGTGCGAGATACACCGAAATGATTGGCTACCTCTATTACAGAAATATCTTTCTTGATACATAGCTTAGCTAGCATTACACCAACTAGTTCTTGATTAGCTTTGGCAACAGCTTCAGTAAATTTTACGGAATATCCAGTCATATTATTCTTATTAGGTGGGGCTAGCGGTCGTTTATTTCGCTATTTAAGCACTCACACACCCCGTTACTATTATGCCCAGTCGTCTAGGACAGCGTTAATATCCTTAGGCGTTTCCGCTTCAGTCTTCTTAGCACGCTTCACTGGCTCAGGCGTTACCTCTTCTTCTACAACTGCTTCTACTACCTTAGCTTTTGGCTTAGGCGCTTCGATAGCCACTGCACCATCAATAGCCGCAGGGGTCTGACCGATAGCTGTCTTAGCTTCAGGGGTCTTACCTTTAGCTAATGCGTTAGCAAACTCGTCTTCTTCCAAATAGCGTACTGCTTTGAAAGTAAGTTTTGGTGTGGCGCTACTTGTGTCAAAACGCATCTCTGTAACTACTGAAGTCACTGATACATTATTTGTACCCAAGAGGCGTACATAGGCTTCCAATGGCAACTTACCATCAACGCCCTTACCAAAAATAGATTGTGCTGGTAGGGTTAATTGGAAGATGTCACCATGCTGGTCATTCTCAAGCAAGACTGCTAGGCGGCGGCTGAAACGACACGCACGACCTTTACCGCTTGGATGTGAGCCATCTACGTTCTGTGGACAATCTTTGCAAGTAGCCGCTTGTGGGGCTGTGCTTTTTGGATTTGGTCCAATACCGTTATCAGAGAAGCAATCAGGCATCTTAGCGCCTTGACCTTCTGAGAAGGTAGCCTCGTAGAAAGTACGAGAGTTATGCTGTGCCGCTCCAACGATGACTACATTCATCGAGCGCTCTTCGTTCTTAGCAACTTCTTTACCTTCAACTACCATACGGAATACAGAACCTTTAATCGAGATACGCTTGATGCTTGGTCCTGTTGATACTGCACCACCACCCATAAGGGCTTTGGTTGTTTCATCTACACCGCCACGCAAGTGGGCTGGTAGGTTTCCTTTTAACATACTTAGTTCGTTACTCATTTACTACTCCTCTTGTTGTGTTGGTTAACGCTTCAATATCTGCTTTGTGAAAACGCAGTTTTGTTCCTACCTTGAAATGCGGTAGTTTTCCTTCCCTACATAAAACATAAATCGTTTGTCGAGAGACACGTAGTATCTTCGCAACTTCATCGACTGTCAATGGCAAGTGTTCCATCGTTATTTTCTCCTTACAGTAACTGTGTACTTATTATTAACATTCATGCCAACTGGCATTAGCGTTGGGTTTTCATCTAAAAACTGCTTCATGTTTGTGGTACTTATACGGCGTTCTAAGACTTGTGGAATATCATGTTCCTTAATAAAAGCGTACATATTCTCCCAATCAGTAGTTTCGTATCTTGTCCTTACAGACCTAAATACAGTGCCAACTGCCGTCTTAATGCTATCCGCACCAATGTTCTTGCATAGCTTTAATAGTTCCTCGGCTACCATTTCCATCTGTGCTTCAATCTTTCTATCTTCTTCTTCGTAAGCAGCAAGAATTTCTTTTCGCTTGTCACGCATCTTTATGTACGCACTAGCTAGCTTATCTGCTTGTACTTGTTCACTCATCTTGTTTTCCTCTCTGTTCTCTCATACCACTGTGTAATTAAGCTTTTTAAGCTCTCTACACTATCTCCCCAATCTACCCATCCTTTATGTGGGTTAAATAATTGCACCTTACTTACTTCCATACCATCGTCAGTATTACCTTCGATTAGCACTACAAGAAACCCCGGCTTTTTAGCTAGGTTTTGTAGGAGAATTTCTTGCCCCCTACTGATACTTTCGTTTGGTCTTTTCCACTCGCCTATCAGAAAGTCGCCTTTTCTTTCTAGCACCATATCTAGGTTAGAAGGGAGAAATCTAGGATTGCTAGGTATAATCCCAATCAGGTCAGCAAAGTCAATATGCTTCGCATCAGGGTTACGCATCGCTGTCATTCATTCTCCTTTGTTGTAAGTATACTATAACTCTTAACAATGTCAACTAAGTAAGTCATTGTACAGCGCCATAATACTTCCTTGAATGTCCTGCTTATTCTGTAGTGCTTCGTATAGTCTTTTCTCCACGCTTGACCCTCTGAGTTTAATAACGGTGCAGGGGTTTTTCTGCCCACTGCGGTGTACCCGAGCATTAGCCTGAGCATAGGTTTCGTAGGAGGTAATCGGACCCCACCATACGATTGTGTTTGCGGCATGAAGGGTTACGCCATGACTAGCGGCTTGTGGCTGGATAATCAACACCCGAGGGGTTGGGGTTTCTTGAAACCTTTTAAATATTTCTGTACGCTTGTTTACAGGTACTCCACCATGTATGAGGTCTACTGTATATCCGTCTGCCTCAAGACTTTCTCTGATGACTTCAATAGCGTGCCTGAATGGTACAAACACCAACACTTTATGGCTAGACTCATCTATAACTTCTTTCAATACTTTCAAGCGGTTAGACGCATCAAACTCAACAATCTCGCCTGTGTCTGAATATACTGCACCGCAAGAAAGCTGAAGTAGTTTGTTAAGGTTAGCCGCCGCATTGATGGT
>Ga0164296_1005964_pt1 | contig 10467 bp, 8 predicted proteins | sample GEODES057metaG_FD_113533 | JGI IMG/M metagenome (GOLD analysis project Ga0164296, IMG submission 113533) | Dystrophic lake water microbial communities from Trout Bog Lake, Wisconsin, USA - GEODES057 metaG | ecosystem: Environmental > Aquatic > Freshwater > Lake | place: USA: Trout Bog Lake... | reverse complement strand
TCCAATGATTCTCCGTCTTTTACGTTGATAATGATCATAGTTCCCTGTATACCTCCTTTCGTGGGACGACAAAGGTAGGGTATTTGCATGGTATTTGCAAATAGTGATTGGAGATTAGTTAATTGGTGATTAGGATTAGTTGACAAGGTTGGATTTAGTTAAGTGGTTGATTGAGTTAAGTGGTTGATTGGGTTAAGTGGTTGATTGAGTTTTTTTATAAATTTAACCTAAACAGCTTTGTGAACTTAATCCAACCAATTCAACTCAATCAACTTAATCCAACTCAATCAACTTAATTCAACTCAATCAACTTAATCCAACTCAATCAACTTAATTCAACTCAATCAACTTAATCCAACTCAATCAACCCAATCCAACTCAATCAACCCAATCAACCCAATCAACCCAATCAACCCAATCAACCCCCTCTCAACGCCTCCCTCGCGATCACGATCTTCTGTATCTCCGAGGTTCCTTCACCTATTGTACATAGTTTAGCATCACGGTAATATTTCTCCACCGGAAAGTCTTTGGTATAACCATATCCACCAAATATCTGTACTGCATCGTTGGCAACCTTAACGGCTACTTCCGAGGCATAGTATTTGGCCATGGCGGCTTGTTTGGTTACCGGTAGATGGCGATTTTTCAGATCGCAGGCTTGCATGAGCAGGAGTTCGGCTGCTTCTATTTCAGTGGCCATATCGGCGAGTTTGAAGGATATTCCCTGGAAATTGGCTATCGGCTGCCCAAACTGGTTACGTTCCTTTGAGTAGGCCAGCGCAGCTTCGTAAGCGCCTTTGGCGATACCTAATGACAAAGCGGCTATCGAAATACGTCCCCCATCCAACACTTTCATCGCCTGTTTAAAACCTTCACCTTCGTTCCCAAGCAAGTTTTCTTTCGGAACCCGGCAGTTGTCAAATATCATCTCCGTTGTTTCGGAGGCACGCATACCCAGCTTATTCTCCTTTTTGCCTGCCGCGAAACCGGGCGTACCCCGCTCTATTACCAATGCCGATATGCCTTTTGATTCCCCTTTCTCACCGGTACGTACCATCACTACTGCAAGGTCGCCCGATTTTCCATGGGTGATCCAATTCTTCGAACCATTAACAATATAGTGATCGCCCTCCAACACCGCCGTGGTGTTCATTCGCATCGCATCCGAACCGGTATTGGCCTCCGTTAGTCCCCAGGCACCCAGATATTCAAGCGTAGCCAGCTTGGGTAACCACCTGTGTTTTTGTTCCTCATTACCAAATGCAAGGATATGACCCGTACATAACGAATTATGTGCCGCCAGCGATAAACCTATCGAACCGCATACTTTGGCTATCTCCTGGATCACCGTTGCATACTCCAGATAACCAAATCCCGAACCGCCATACTCGGCAGGTACAACAACACTCATCATACCCAATTCGGCCAATTGCTTAAACAGCTCCCGCGGGAAATACTGCGCCTCGTCCCATTCCATTACATGGGGTTTGATATGTTTTTCGGCAAAATCTCTGGCCATTTGCCCTACCAACTGCTGGTCTTCACCAACAGAAAAATCAAAACCGCTTGCTTCCATCATTGGATATATTTTGTCGCAATATAAGAAAATTACTATGCATGCATAGTAAATACGATATGACAATATAGCACTAATAATGCAGGTTTTTACAATAGACAGGCATTATTGTGGCCTTTAAACTTTACCTTTGCGCCAAATATCTCTAATGTATAGAACACTACTTTCTATTGTTTTTTTCCTTATCGTTTGCAGCTGTTTCGGTCAGAAAAAGTTTACGTTAAGTGGTACCATCACCGATGCCACCACCGGCGAGCAGTTGATCGGCGCAACTATTCGTATCAAAGAGCTTCCGCAAACGGGCACCATCACCAATAGTTATGGTTTTTATTCAGTAGTTGCACCTGAGGGCGATTACACCATTTTATTTACCTATACCGGCTACCAATTGGTGCAACAAAAGGTTTCGCTGCACCAGGATCAGAAAGTTAACCTGGCATTACTGGTCAACGGCGCACTAAAGGAAGTGGTGATCAGCGCCGACAGGCCAAATAACGACAATATTGTTTCGCCTCAAATGGGTGTCGAAAAGCTGAATATGGCGCAGGTGAACCAGGTGCCTGTATTGTTGGGCGAAAAAGATATTTTAAAAACGATCTCATTATTCCCGGGCGTAAAATCGGCTGGCGAAGGCAATACCGGCTTTTATGTTCGCGGCGGCGGAGCCGACCAAAATTTGATCTTGCTTGATGAGGCTACTGTATACAACGCTTCGCATTTCTTTGGCTTTTTTTCAACCTTTAATTCTGATGCGATAAAAGATGTTAGCCTATATAAGGGCGGCATGCCTGCCGAATACGGCGGGCGTTTGTCATCCGTATTGGATATCAAGATGAATGAGGGTAACAATAAGGACTATACAGTGCAGGGTGGTTTGGGTTTGATATCATCACGCATTAAGGTAGAAGGACCTATCGTACAGAATAAAGGCTCTTTCATGGTCAGCGCAAGGCGCACTTATATCGACTTTTTCTTAAGGGCCTCGTCCGATTCTACTATCCGTGGCAGCTCCATTTATTTTTACGACCTGAATGCTAAAGTTAACTATCATTTTGACGAAAAGAATGCCATCTATCTTTCGGGGTATTTTGGCAAAGATGTATTGGCTTTAAAAAACACTTTTGGAACCGACTGGGGTAACTCAACCGGAACCATCCGCTTTAACCACCTTTTTAACAGCAGGCTGTTTTCTAACACCTCACTGGTGTTTAGCAATTACAATTACGTGATCAGCAGTTTTCTGAGTAATGCCGATTTTAAGGCAACTTCACAAATAACCGATTTGAACCTGAAAGAGGACCTATCCTATTCGATGGGTGATAACCATACCTTGAAGTTCGGCTTCAATGTTTTGCATCATGATATCGCCCCGGGTGATATCACAGCGTCAGGCACATCGAGCTTTAATAATTTAGCAACTGAAAAACGTTACGGATTCGAAAATGCACTATATGTAAGTGATGAATGGAAAGCAAGTGACAAGTTCACCCTTTTGTATGGCTTGCGACTTAGCGGTCTGTACCTGCTGGGGCCAGGCACCTTTAAAACCTATGATGCCAGCGGCAATACGCTAACATCATCAACCTACAGCTCGGGTCAATTGGTAAAAAGTTTTTTTACCCTGGAACCGCGCCTTTCAGCCAGCTATGCCGTTGATGATCAAACTTCGTTCAAACTATCTTACAACCGCAATACGCAAAATATACACCTGTTAAGTAACTCTACCAGCAACACGCCATCGGATCTTTATGTGATGAGCAGCAACAATGTTAAACCCGAAATTGCCGACCAGGTATCAACCGGCTGGTTCAAAAACTGGGCCGACAATACCTGGGAGTTTTCGACCGAGGTCTATTATAAATGGCTGCAAAATCAGATCGATTATAAAGATGGTGCACAATTACTGGTAAACCAGGATGTTGAATCGCAATTGGTATATGGTAACGGCAGAGCTTATGGTATTGAGTTTTTGCTGAAAAAGAAATATGGTCGGTTTAACGGTTGGGCAGGCTATACGCTATCACGCACCGAAGAAAAATTTGCAGCGATTAACAACGGCAATTATTTCCCGGCCACGCAGGACCGAACACATGACATTTCTGTTGTTGGTATTTACCAACTCAACAAACGATGGAGCTTTTCGTCCGACTTTATTTATGGTACGGGCAATGCAGTAACCTTTCCTACCGGTAAATACAATATTGGGGGCCTGACCACCTTTTCATATTCCGAGCGTAACGGATACCGCATGCCGTCAACCAACCGCCTGGATATTGGAGCTACCTTAGAGGGTAAGCAGCATAAGAAATACCATTCAAGCTGGACTTTCGGTATATACAATGTATATGCCCACCGCAATCCTTATATCATCAATTTCCAGGACAGCAAAACCGTACCAAATACAACAGAGGCCCAGGAGATCAGCATTTTTGCTACACGCATACCATCAGTAACCTGGAACTTTAAATTTTAAGCTATGAGAACTAAAGTTGCCACCTATTTAATCACCTGCTTACTCGCTATAGTTGCATTTGCCTCCTGCAAAAAGATCATTACGCTGGACCTTGGTAATGTCAGCGGCAAACTGGTTATTGAAGGTAATATAACGAATGTCTCAGGCCCGCAATACGTTTTATTGAGCCGAAATGTACCGTTCACCAGTTTGAACAACTACCAGCCGGTAAGCGGAGCAAATGTTTCGATAACCGATAATAACGGACAGCAATTCCAATTAACCGAAAGTACCGCCGGCACCTATACCGTCGATCCGGCACAAGGGCGCGTAGGAACTAACTATATATTGTCTGTTAAAACCGGGGGGCAGACTTATACGTCGAGCTCAACGATGCCTGCGGTGGTGGCTTTGGATTCAATTAGCGCCAAGCCCAATTACTTTAATAGTGGCAACGGCGAAAAAGTGATCACTGTTCATTTTCAGGACTCGCCCAATATAGCTAATCAATACCGCTTTGTGATGTTTGTCAACAGCAAACAGGTAAATGCCATTTTCGCTTACGATGACCAGTTTATTGATGGCAAGTATGTTAATCTGGACCTGCAGCAAAACGACACCAAGATCCTGGCCGGTGATACCGTTAAAGTTGAAATGCAAAATATAGATAAACCAGTTTATACCTATTGGTTTACGTTAAGCCAACAACAGGTTACTAATCCGGGCGGACAGGTTGCGCCGGCAAATCCACCTTCAAACATAACGCCAACTGCGCTGGGCTATTTCAGCGCACATACTACCCAAACGGTAACACTGATCGTAAAATAATGAACCGGTGTTAAACTGCTTCTCAATAAATAATGGGAACGATTATAGTTGCAGCGGAATCAGTGGTCAATAATCAGCCAGAATAATAATATTATCATTGACCGGCTTTATCCGTTCGGCGCCATTTAAAAAGCCCAGACCCACCACAAAGGCAAAGCCCGCAACAGTACCACCCATTTCGTGAATAAGTTCGCTTGCAGCCAATACGGTACCGCCTGTGGCCAGCAGGTCGTCATGGATCAGCACATGGGCTCCGGGTTCAAAAGCGTCGACATGCATTTCGATGGTGGCACTGCCATATTCCAGCTCATACGCTTTTTGCCTGATGGTAAAAGGTAGCTTGCCCGCCTTGCGTATTGGCACAAAGGGAAGTCCCAATTTGGTCGCCAGCATCAAGCCAAATAAAAAGCCACGGCTCTCTACCCCTGCTATGACATCAATATCAGTATGTTTCAATCGCTGAACGAAGGCATCAACGATATTTTCACATAATACCGGGTCTTTTAATATCGGTGTGATATCCTTAAATACGATGCCCGGCTTCGGAAAATCGGGTATATCGCGTACTGCTTTCTTTATTAATTCCTCGATCATTTATAGGTGATATAGGGTTTTATTTTTTGCAAGGTCGCTTTATTCATGATGGCTATTTGGCTCAAATCAGCCAAAGTTTCGTACTCGCCATGCTGCTCGCGAAACCTGATCAGGGCATTCATTTGTTTGTAGCTAAGGTACGGGAAACGACGCAACTCATCAAAGCTAACTTTGTTAATATTCAACTTATGGATGCGGGATGTATCAACGGTTACTTGTTGTTGCAAGCCATTGAACTGTTCGGAATCTAAACCAAAAACCTCCAATAACTGGTCTTTTCGGTAAAACCCTCCGAGCCTTTGCCGATAACTCACTATCCTGCGGGCAAAGGCCGACCCGATCCCCTCTAACTCCATTAAATGTGAGGTATCGGCGGTATTTAATTCAATTATGGTTCCTGCTGGCGCTTTTTGGGGATGGGATAATGCGTTCCTGCTTGTATTATCAAGTAATGCTAAATCTTTATCGAGTACATGTGGATCAACAGTTCTATCTTTACGAAATTGCTGGAAGAAATATGGTGCTGCCAGTACCAGCAGTATCAAAATAACCATGATCACCATTCCGTTCCATTCCTTTTTAGAAACTGAAAAGTAGTTTTTGAATTGTGATAGCATAATCGGTTTTGGTAACAGTAAATTAACATAAAATTTAGGATATTTATCTCTTAAACCTACGCAATAATTTAAACAGCCCAGATGAAAATCATAACCACCGAAGAGTTTGCAAAGGCAACTAAACTTGATAAGTTAAAAATGCCCGGACTGGCTGCTTTGTTGATGGAGGTAATGAAAATAAACCAGGTAAATAAGCTATTTGCCGAAGCTCAACCAAAGCAAGGACCGGAATTTGTTGACGCTATCCTTGAGGGTTGCGGTGTGGAAATTGAGTTTGACGAACGTGAGCTAAAAAACCTGCCGGCAGAAGGAAGTTTTATTGCGATAGCCAACCATCCCTATGGTGGCATTGAAGGGATGGTATTGTTGAAAATACTCTGCATGGCCAGGCCCGACTCAAAGATAATGGCCAATTTCCTGCTCAAAAAAATACCCAACCTGGCCGATTATTTTGTTGCTGTAAACCCTTTTGAAAATATCGAACACTCGTCAAGCATCGGCGGTTTAAAAACTACGCTCGAATTGCTGGCTAACGGTACGCCTATAGGAATTTTCCCTGCTGGTGAGGTTTCAACGTTTAAAGTTGAGAAGCAACTGGTGACCGACAAATTGTGGCATCCTGTAGTGGGTAAATTGATAGCCCGGGCAAATGTACCGGTTGTCCCTATCTATTTCCACGGCAATAACGGTTTATTATTTAACCTGTTGAGCCTGATACACCCGAGTTTGCGTACAGCTAAACTACCATCCGAACTTTTTAATAAACAAGGACATACCATCAAATTGCGAATAGGGAAACCCATCAATGTTGAAGAGATCGTGGGATTTCCTAACGCAGCAAAAGTATTGAACTTTTTGCGCGCCAGAACTTATGCACTGGGTACAGGCCTTGATACAGAGAAACGCATTTTTAGCCCACGCAACCTTTTCAAGATCAGAAAAGAAGCTGCTGAGATTGTGCCAGAGATCGACGCAGAAATACTAGCTAACGAAGTTGAGCCCCTGCGCGATCAATACCGCATATGGGTTGAAAAAAACTACGAAGTGTTTATTGCCCCAACTTCATCAATTCCGAATTTGATCAGAGAAATAGGACGTTTGCGCGAATTAACCTTTAGGGAAGTTGGTGAGGGCACCAATAAGAGTATCGACCTTGATGAATATGATATCTACTACCACCATTTATTTATTTGGGATATAACTGCAAAACGGATTGTTGGGGCATACAGGATAGGCCTGGGCGACGAGATATTTTACAGTCTGGGTAAAAAAGGCTTTTACCTGAACGAACTTTTCAAAATCAAAGAACAATTTGTGCCGGTACTGCGCAAAAGTCTGGAGCTTGGTCGTTCATTCATCCGCAAGGAATATCAGCAAAAACCGCTGCCGCTTTTCCTGTTATGGAAGGGCATCCTTAAATACCTGATCGACAACCCCCGATACCGCTACCTCATCGGACCGGTAAGTATCAGCAACACCTTTTCGAAGTTCTCCAAATCGCTGATCGTTGATTATATCAACCGGAATCATTTCGACCATGAAATGGCTCAGTATGTACGTCCGCGCAAGAAATTCAAAGTCGATTTTTCAAGCGTTGATACCGATATTTTGTTGGCTGGTGAGGATAGTTTCAAAGGGCTTGATAATCTGATCTCAGAAGTAGAAACAGAAAGTATGAAAGTTCCGGTATTACTTCGCCAATATATTGCGCTGAACGCCAAGATCATCTGCTTCAATATCGATCCGAAATTTGCAGATTGCCTCGATGGCTTCCTGGTCCTCGATCTGCAAAAGGTACCGCAGGATATTTTGGATAAGTTGGGGAAGAATCTTTAGGTTAGTTGTATTGGGAGAAAGGACAAAGGAGAAAGGAGAAGGGACAAAGGAGAAAGGACAAAGGAGAAAGGCGAAATAAAACTTACGAAGTTTTTAAAACTTCGTAAGTTTTACCGGACCAGCTACGGGCAACTAATCACTGATTAACCAATCACTGATTAACTAACTACCAAAGAATTATACCTTCGCTTTTGAGGCACCAGAGTGCTTCAAGATTTTGGCTTCCACGTAAAATATGATCTCCTCGGCAATGTTCTTTGACTGATCGCCAATACGTTCAAGTTTGCGGATGATGGAGAGCATGAACAAGGCTTCATTCAAGCCGGTAGCTTCGGTTTTAATTACTTCCGAAATAATTTGGGTGGCATTACGGTTTACCGCATCCAATATCTCGTCGCGTTTAAATATGCTGCGTGCCAATGCGGTATCTTCATTTTCAAAGGCCACACGGGTATCAACCAGGATATTGATCGCTTCGTCGTACATGCTCAGGATCGAAGTGCTTTCCAATATTGCCATATCAAAATTCACCGGCGTTTCGATCACATATCTGGCAACTCCAGCAGCAATGTCACCTATCCTTTCCAGGTTGGTATTAATTTTCAAAGCAGCCAGCAGGAAACGCAGATCAACAGCCACCGGGCAATGCAGGGCAAATATATTTTCGCAATCGCGATCGATCTTAAGTTCAAAAGAGTTTACTCGCTTTTCTTTCACCAAAACTTCGCGGGCAAGGTCCTTATCAAACTTTACCATGGCTTCGCGGGCTTTGTTCAATTGCGATTGAACAAGTAACCACATGTTGATCAACTCCTTTTTGGTTGCGCTAATTTCGTTTTCTATTGGTGCCATTCTTTTGTTTTTGTCGTAATGTTGAAATGTTGTAAAGTTGAAAATGTATAAACCCTTTCAACTTACACCTTTTAAATACTATATGCAAGAAACCGCCGGGCGCCAAACGCCCTGCGCCCCCCACTAACTAAACCTACCGGTTATATAATTTTGCGTCCGCTGATCTTTCGGATTAGTGAACATCACCTTGGTATCGTCAAACTCAACCAATTCGCCCAAATAAAAGAAAGCTGTACGGTCGCTTACGCGGGCAGCCTGCTGCATATTGTGGGTTACAATGATCAACGTATAGTTCTGCTTCAACTCGTGGAACAGATTCTCAACACTTGAGGTCGAGATCGGGTCCAATGCCGAAGTAGGTTCGTCAAACAGGATCACTTCCGGCTGCATCGCTATTGCACGTGCAATACACAAACGCTGCTGCTGACCGCCTGAAAGGAAAGTGCCTTTTTTATGGAGCGAATCTTTCACTTCTTTCCAGAGAGCCGCACTGGTCAATGATTTTTCTACAATAACATCCTTATCAGCTTTAGGCACATTGATGCCGTTAAGCAGGTACCCTGCAATAACGTTCTCGTAGATGCTCATATTAGGGAACGGATTTGGACGCTGAAAAACCATACCGATCTTATAGCGAACATAGATCACGTTCATTTTATAAACATCTTCGCCATCCAGCTTCATTATGCCTTCGGCACGGGCATTAGGTATCAATTCGTGCATACGGTTGATACAACGCAAAAACGTTGTTTTTCCGCAGCCCGATGGCCCCATCATCGCCACAACCTCATTACGGTTAATTTTAATATTTACATTTTTTATAGCGTGACTTTCGCCATAATAAGCGTTAATATTTTCAGCGCTTACAATTGTACTTTCCATTTTCTTGTGATCACTTTAGTGACAATATTTAGTGTTAGAACAAATACTAATAGGATAAACGAAGCACCCCATGCCAGGTTATGCCAGTCGTCATAAGGGCTGGTCGCATACGTAAAAATAACGTGTGGTAAACTTTCCATCGGACCAAATATGTTGGTACTCAGATAGCTATTACCAAATGCTGTAAAGATCAAAGGTGCAGTTTCACCAATGATACGTGCTATGGAAAGCATGATACCCGATAATATCCCCGCAAATCCGCAGGGAACAATTACTTTTAAGATCACGCGGTGATAAGGCACACCTAATGATAAGGCAGCTTCCTTCAATGAATCGGGAAGCATTTTCAGGGTTTGTTCGGTCGAACGAATAACGATAGGCAACATCATGATCGCTAAGGCAACGCTACCAGAAACGGCCGAAAAGCCAATCGGCTTAACGATCCAGAAGTAGATCACGATACCAACCACGATAGAAGGAACACCCTGAAGAATATCAACACACAAACCTGAATAATACGCCAAACGTGTCTTAGGGTTTTCGCTCAGGTAAATACCACCGGCAATACCAACAGGAACCGCGAGTATAGCAGCCATCAATACCATCAGGAAGCTGCCGAGCAAAGCATTTGCTATACCACCACCTTTTTCTCCAACGGGAGCGGGCACGTGGGTTAAGAAATGCCAGTTTACCTGGGTTACTCCCTGTCTGATGATATAAATGAGTATAATAACGAGGGGTATTGTTATCATGAACGCAAGGATAAAAATAAGCGCTTTATAAAGGAGGCTTTCGGCATTCCTGAACATCAACCTTTTATCGTCGTT
>Ga0164296_1005963_pt1 | contig 10467 bp, 11 predicted proteins | sample GEODES057metaG_FD_113533 | JGI IMG/M metagenome (GOLD analysis project Ga0164296, IMG submission 113533) | Dystrophic lake water microbial communities from Trout Bog Lake, Wisconsin, USA - GEODES057 metaG | ecosystem: Environmental > Aquatic > Freshwater > Lake | place: USA: Trout Bog Lake... | reverse complement strand
CTGCCACAACATGGCGTCGACCAAGGTGGTCTTACCGTGATCGACGTGGGCGATGATGGCAACATTGCGGAGGTCTTCGCGTGAATTCACTCATCAACCCTACGGGCGTGAGCCGATATCACGTAATTTGACCCTGCAGCACGGCTTCCTCAGGCCAAATAGTCAGCCAGTGAGTCGAAGTAGCTTTCCATGCCGGCCTGTGCCTGCTCGGCTTCGCCCTCAGGAAGCTCACCGAACTGACTGAATCGAACCCAGGTCGCGGCGTGGCGATCCTGGAATTCCACCACCACGCGATGGCTTGGCGCTGTTTCGTCACGCACACGAAATTCCTCCGCGGATTGCGTGTATGCCATGCGATGTTCAAGTCGGATCATGGGATCAACGACGGTGTAGCGGCCGTAAAAGTAGGCATTGAATCCGTATGCCGTCACATCGACACCCACCGACCACCAGCCGCCCACGACCGGGTCAGATGTCACTGACCCGGGCACCACGCTCAATGTCGTTGGGCAGTACCACTGCTCCAGGGCCTCGACATCTGTCCAGGCACGCCAGACGTCGGCTATCGGGTGCGGGTACTCGCGTTCAACGCTATACAGCAAGGCCTCGAACACAGCCTCAGCGTAGTCGTCGTTGTCAGTCTGCGCGTGCCTGCCATCAGTGTTCCAGACCGCAACGTTGTTCGGCTTCAGTAGGTCACAGCCATGCTCACCGAATTAATCCCGGGGCTCGTGAAGACCTGTTGCGCTCTGGGCAGGATCCGGACTAGCGCTTGAGTTCCAAGATGGTCACGACCAGGGCGACGATCGCGATGACCAGGGGCGCAAGAGCAACCTTGATGGAGTCCTTCGCAAGCAGGTGCGCGATCACCGCACCGACGAAGTACAAGAACAGCCCGACCGCGGCGGCTACACCGATCGGCTGCACGAAGATTCCCACCAGCAAGCCCAGTGCTCCGAGCAGTTCAAGGGTGGCTAAGAGGGGAATCTGTGATTGCGATACACCCAAGCCGGTGAGTTGCGCCACGAGCTTGGGATCCTTGCGAAGCTTGCTGGAGGCAGAGAACGCCGAGATCCCACCGAGCAGTATTGCCAGGATGATGAAGAGGACGTTCACTGCCGATCTCCTTCGACGTCAGGGTTCACCGAGCCTGCCGACCGCAGGCAATACAGCGCCAGGGTAGCCCCTGGCAATCAATAGTCACGCAGTCCTGTTCAGCAGGTGTGGCAGGACGCACGTGACCAGCAACGGGGCAAGGTCAGTTCGCTGCTGCATGTCTCCTGGATGAAGCCAGTGCGCTTCGGCGATCTCCGAATGCGGGCCAAGGCCCTCCAGCCACCGGTGCTCGAAAATATGGCCGGTCACATGGTGCCCGGGCTCATTGGCTGCTGCTGCGGTCCATGTGCCAAGAAACTGCAGTCGGTCTTCGTCGAGAACCGCGCCGACTTCCTCGGACAGTTCTCGCACCGCCGCTTGCACGGGAGTCTCACCGGGTTCGATCTTGCCCCCGGGCAACATGAACTTCGAGGTACCGCGCTTTCGGACGACGAGGATGCGCCCTGCATCGTCGCGGATGACCACTGCAGAGACGATGACCGTCGGCATGTGCACATTGTGGTGCAAGCTCGTTCTCGCTCCGCAATGTCACCGGTGCCCGAGTACCCACGACACCACAGAACAGGAGTTCGGCGAGGGAAATGCCCGGTCCGTGCCAAGCGGTTGTCGTGACTTCGCGTGATCCGTGGATCGGATACTCCCAAGCTCACCGGAGCATCCGATCTCGCCGTCAAGGCAGTGCCGACCGAAGATGAGAGCTTCGAACCGACACCCTGGGTCCCTCCTCGAACCGATGACGGATGGACTGATCAGTCAGACATTAAATCGAAACTCAACCACGTCCCCGTCGGCCATGACGTAATCCTTGCCCTCTATGCGCACCTTGCCCTTGGACTTGGCCTCAACCATGGAGCCATTGGCAACCAGGTCATCGAAGGACACAACCTCGGCCTTGATGAATCCCTTTTGAAAATCGGTGTGAATCACCCCGGCTGCCGCAGGCGCGGTGGCACCGATCGGAATGGTCCATGCGCGCGCTTCCTTGGGGCCAGCGGTCAGATACGTCTGCAGGCCCAGCGTCGCAAATCCCACGCGCGCTAGCGCGTCGAGACCCGGCTCGATCTGTCCTACCGACTGCAGGAGTTCAAGGGCATCAGCGTCGTCCAGCTCTGCTAATTCGGCCTCGAGCTTGGCATCGAGAAACACCACTTCTGCCGGGGTGACCAGCGCACGAATCGCGTCCTTGAATTCGTTGTCGGTGAGCTGTCCCTCATCGCAATTGACCACATACAAAAAAGGCTTGGCTGTCAGGAGGAAGAGTTCGCGCAATGGTTCGGTATCCATGCCTGAGGCAAACAGCGTGCGACCAGCATTGAGCATCTCTTGCGCTTGCTCGGCAGCGGCTAACTGCGCAGACCTTGACTTGTCGATCCGGGCTTCCTTCTGCAAGCGAGGGATTGCCTTTTCCAACGTTTGCATGTCCGCCAGGATCAGCTCGGTGTTGATGGTCTCCATATCCTCTGCCGGTGAGACCCGGCCTTCCACGTGCACGACATCGTCATCATCAAAGGCCCGTAACACCTGGCAGATCGCGTCAGACTCGCGAATGTTGGCAAGGAACTTGTTCCCCAGGCCGGCTCCTTCGCTCGCGCCCTTGACGATGCCGGCGATGTCCACAAAGGTCACCGTTGCCGGCAACTGACGCTCGGAGCCGAAAATCTGGGCCAGGACCCCAAGTCGGGGATCGGGAACGCCGACGACCCCAGTGTTCGGCTCGATCGTGGCAAACGGATAGTTCGCCGCCAGGACATCGTTCTTGGTCAAGGCGTTGAACAGGGTTGATTTGCCGACGTTTGGCAGGCCGACGATGCCGATAGTGAGCGCCACGACCCACCATCCTAGGCGTGAACTGCCACTGGACTCCCCGGCGGATGAGTACCGTTGGGGGGTGAGCAACTGGTCAGACCCCGAGCAGGGGCCAGAGGACGCCTTCGCCTCGTACTTCCGGCCCGTGGACCCAGAGCCTTCCGCCGAGGCGGCACCGTCAGCAGCACCGGTACCAGCGGTAGCTCAGCATCCCCAGGCACCTGGGGATGCCGCAGCATCTGCGCAGGCACCTGAAGCAGCCATGAGCCGAGAGCCCAGTGATACCGGTCGCCTGTTTCGCAGCCTGCGTGCTGACTCGGTGGAAGCGATCCCAGCAATTGGGGCTGGGCAGGCGGCCAAGTTACGAACCCTGGCAGCGCCGCAGACGCAGGCAGCGCCGCTGGTCATCAATTCATCACTTCCCGCAGCACCGATCATTGATGTCTTGGAGGCGTCGAAAGAGCAGTCGGATATCCCCGACGCTGACCAGTACGGCGACATTGACGTAGCAGAGTTCAGCGGCGGACAACCCTTCGCCGACCACGACAGCCTCCCGATGCCTGTGGCAGCCGCACCGATTCCCGCGATGATGACGCTCGACGCGGTGGTCGATGCTGAGCCGGAGACCCGACGATCATGGATGCCCAGCAAGCGTGACCGAAGTGCGCGCCGTGACACCGATCGATCCAGCCAGGAGGCCGTGGTGCGCTCATCAAGCCAGGGAATGACAGCAACGGCTGCCTGGGTGATGATCGTGGTCGTCACCATGATCTTCGGCCTGGTCGATGCCCTGCTGTTCGGCAGCGGACTTGGCTGGTTCACCGGCATTGCCTTGCTGATCGTCACCGTGTTCGCCGCACTGCGCGTTCAGCCTGCTGATGGCATCATCCCTGTGCTTACTGCGCCGATTGCTTTCTTCATCGCCGACGTGACCGTGGGCCAACTCAACCTCGGCGCAAATGGTGCCACGCTCACCAACCGCGTTGTCCAGGCGTTCTTCAGCCTGGCGAACAGCTGGTTCTGGATTTTCGGCGCGGTTGTCGCAGCCGTGGTGATCATGATCGCTCGCCGCCGCCGCGGCTAGACGCCGGCCGACAGGGGCCTGCCGCATGAGCAGTGCGATCTGCTCGCGTGGTTGAGTGGCCAGGCGTGCGGTTAGGTCTTTGGACCGCGCATATCGCGGCGAAGTTCAGGCGGCAGTGCGAAGACCAGGTGCTCTTCTGCCGTGCTGACCTCTTCCACGTCCCCAAAGCCTCGGTCTGACAGCCAGGCCAGCACCTGGGAGACCAGGATCTCAGGAACTGACGCCCCCGAGGTCACTCCGATGGTGTTGACATCATTCAGCCACGACGGATCGATTTCTTCAGCACCGTCGACCAGGAATGCGCGATGAGCGCCGGCCTCTACGGCAACCTCGACCAGGCGCACGGAGTTCGACGAGTTTGCCGAGCCGACCACGATCACCAGGTCGCATTTGGCAGCAATGGTCTTGACCGCACCTTGCCGGTTCTGCGTTGCGTAGCAAATGTCATCACTGGGTGGTGAGACCAACTGCGGGAACCTGTCCTTGAGTGCGTCCACGGTCTGCAGGGTCTCGTCAACGCTCAACGTCGTCTGGGACAACCAGATGAGCTTGTCAGACGCAAACTCCAATTCCTGCACTGCATCCGGGCCGTCCACCAAGGTCATCACCGAGGGGGCTTCACCCATCGTGCCCACGACCTCTTCGTGGCCTTCGTGTCCGATGAGCACGATCTGATACCCCTCGGCGGCAAACCGCTTCGCTTCGGCGTGCACCTTGGTTACCAGCGGGCACGTGGCATCGATGGCTTTCAGGTCTCGGTCGCTTGCCTGCTGGTGCACTTCGGGAGAGACCCCATGCGCGGAAAAGATGACCGTGGCCCCCGCCGGGACTTCGTCCACCTCTTCGACGAAGACCGCGCCCTTGTCCTCAAGAGCACTCACCACGAACTTGTTGTGGACGATCTGCTTGCGCACGTAGACCGGAGCACCGTAGTGCTCCAGGGCGCGCTCAACGGTGACCACAGCACGATCGACTCCCGCGCAATACCCGCGCGGGGCGGCCAGCAGAACCTTCTTCGGGTGACTCACACGCATCATCGTAAGGTCATGTGCCTGAAGGTGCCCGACCACCGCCAGTGACAAGGGCGGTATCACGCAGGTGCCCGCCACTGATCCGATGGACCCAAATGTGATCTGACCCGACGTGGACGATGGACAGCGCCGCGCCTGGCGGCCAGGTGGCAAGCAGATGGCGACCAGAAGATGCGCGTGGGGTCCTTCGCGGTGCTGCTCCCCCATTGATCCAGCAGCCAGGGCAGCCCCGTGCACCGGTCGGGAGGCACAAGTAAACCGCGTCGTTGCCTGACTGGTTGCCTCCAGGGACGCCGACGATGCCTCTGGGCTGTTTAGGGTGACCACATGGCCTTGCAGACGTCTCCGGAGCAACCAGCAGCGGTGCGCACGATCTCGCGCCTGCTGGCGGAATGGATCGGCCGACTGGGAACGGTATGGGTCGAAGGCCAGGTTGCCGAATTTCGACGCCGTCCCGGCGCACGGAACCTCTATCTGACGCTACGCGACACCGATGCCGACATCTCATTGACCGTTATTGCCGATGTCGCGGTAATCGGTGCCGTTCATCCACCGCTGTCCGAAGGCCAACGCATCGTGGTGCAGGGCAGGCCAGATTTCTATGCGGCGCGGGGGACGCTGTCCCTGCGGGCACTGAATATCAGCGCCGTCGGCATCGGTGACCTGCTGGCGCAGTTGGAGGCATTAAAGGCCACGCTGGCGGCAGAGGGCTTATTCGCGACGGATCGCAAGCAACCTCTGCCCTTCCTTCCGCGAACCATCGGCTTGATCTGTGGTCGCAATGCCGCGGCCATGAAGGATGTCCTGGTCAATGCGCGCAAGCGGTGGCCTGCGGCCCGCTTTGCGGTTCGCGAAGTGGCGGTGCAGGGGATAAATGCAGTCTCAGAAATCACCGCCGCGCTGCACGACCTGGATGCGGTCGCCGAGGTTGATGTCATCGTCATCACCCGCGGTGGCGGCAGCGTCGAGGATCTGCTGCCGTTCAGTAATGAAACGCTCGTGCGCGCAGTAGCTGGAGTCAGCACGCCCGTCATCAGCGCCATCGGTCATGAACAGGACATGCCCTTACTGGACCTGGTAGCCGACTATCGAGCCTCAACGCCTACCGATGCTGCCAAGGCAGTGGTGCCGTCCTTGGTCGAGCAGCAACAAGTGATTCAGGCGCTTCGCGAACGAGCCCGAATCCGCCTTACCGGCCAGCTTGAGCGAGCCCAGACCAGCGTGCTGGAACTGCGAGCACGGGCACGAGCGGGATTGCTGCGCGGCGTTGAGCTTCGGCAACAGCAGACCACGCATCTGACCGCCCAATTGCGCGCGCTGTCCCCGCAAGCAACACTTGATCGTGGCTATGCCATCGTCAGCGGGCCATCCGGTGCGATCGTGCGCGACTGCGGCGAGCTGGCGGCAAGGGACAAGATCGCCGTTCGCGTGGCAACGGGCACCTTCACCGCCACCGTCCAGGATCTAGGCTGATATCCATGACGTCGGCATCGCAATCGACACCGAGTTTTGAGTCTGCTCGCCAGGAGTTGGCTTCCATCGTCGCGCAACTGGAATCCGGCGGCACCACCCTGGAAGAAGCAGTGCAGCTATGGCAGCGAGGCGAGGAACTGGCCGGCATCTGTCAGGTGTGCCTGGATGAAGCCGCTCAAGAAGTCGCCGAGTCCGACAGTCCGCCCGCCACGGACTGAAGCTTGGTCCAGTCAACGGTCCCCGAGAGCACGATCGTGTTGGTCGGAGTGATGCGCACCAACGAACGCTCGCCCGGTGCCTGCAGCTTTTCCCAGCCGACTCCGCCAATGATGACTGAACCCACTGCAGTGCCCTTGCCGGACTGCTCAGCGACATAGTCCGGATTCTTCGATGCTGACTGCTCAATCTGGACGTACGCGTTCCCTGGTGTCAGGTAGCCCACATGCCATGCGAAGTCCGGCCGTGAGGCCGTGGTGGGCTCCCAGCGGACAGACGTGGGAATGAATCCAGTTGCGCCCGCCTTCGCGACATAAATCGGATACCCCGCCTGGCTTCGGGCGTACGTCACCAGCGGGCCGATCTGCACGGCCTTGACGCCTTGGCTGTGTGGACGCCAGGTGAACAGCACGATCACGACCACGACCGCGACCACCACGGCCATTGACCGCACCATGTCGATCACGGTCTGGCGCATGCGGGCATTGGACCGGCCTGTCGGCTGGGGCTGTTCGGACATCGGAATCCTTTACCTGGCACCACTACGATTCGGACATGGATCCCCACGGCAGCGATTCCCAGCGCACACCAGAAGTCCCAGACCGCAATCTTGCCTTGGAACTGGTTCGGGTGACTGAGGCGGCTGCCATGGCTGCTGCTCGCTGGGTGGGCCGAGGGGACAAGAACGGTGCAGACGGCGCAGCCGTCAATGCCATGCGCCAACTGATCGGAAGCGTATCCATGCAGGGCCTGGTGATCATCGGCGAGGGCGAGAAGGATGACGCGCCGATGCTGTTCAACGGCGAGAAGGTCGGCGACGGCACCGGTCCTCGCGTTGCCGTGGCAGTGGACCCCATCGACGGCACCACGCTGGCCGCCAAGGGCATGCCAAACGCCATTTCGGTCATTGCGGTCACCGAGCGTGGAGCAATGTTCGATCCCAGCGCCGTGTTCTACATGGAAAAACTGGTCGTGGGCCCTCAGGCTGCAGGCTCCATCGACATCACCGCCCCCATCGCGTGGAATCTGCAGCAGATCGCAAAGGCCAAGAGCGAGCGCGTGGCTGACCTGACCGTGTGCATCCTGGATCGACCACGGCATGAGGAACTGGCCAGCCAGGTGCGCGCGGCCGGCGCACGGATCAAGTTCATCTCCGACGGCGATGTAGCCGGGGCGATCATGGCCGCACGCGCCGGAACCGGAGTCGACTTGCTAGCCGGTATCGGTGGCACCCCGGAAGGCATCATCGCCGCCTGCGCCATGAGTTGCCTAGGCGGGGAGATCCAGGCTCGCCTGTGGCCCAAGGATGACGCTGAGCACCGCAAGGCCCTTGACGCCGGGCTGGATCCGACTGCGGTTTTGACCACGACCGACCTGGTGACCGGGGACAATAACTTCTTCTGTGCCACCGGCATCACCGACGGTGAACTACTTGAGGGGGTTCGGTACGCCCCAGGCGGACCCACGACACACTCAATCGTGATGCGCTCGAAGTCCGGAACGATCCGTGAGGTGCGCAGCGAGCACGCCATCGACAAGCTCTCGACCTACTCCTCGGTAGATTTTCAGACTCCCGGAGCCTGACTGCAAGCGATTTCCTTGCGGGCTTGCCAACGGGGCGAGCGCGGTCCATGCTTTCCCTGGAACCGCTTACATGTACCCGAGGATTTTCGCAGTGAACCCCCTACCTCCCGCCCAGGCCGCCCAGGCGCTGGCTGCTGCGCGCAGCCGCTTGGCGGCGAAACTGGCCCAGGACCCCATGGTCGACGATGTCCTTGCGCGATTCGATCGCTGGGGCCAAGACCTCTGGGACGGCCTCGAGGCGGTCTATGACGCCCAGGCCACCTTGCCGCAGGTCGTGGACCTGATCGCCTCTGGATTTGCCGCTCGAAGTCCAGACCTGCGTGCGCGCGATGTCCAGCGTCTCCTTCGCCCGGACTGGTTCCAGCGTCCGGACGCACTGGGATACGTCGCCTATGCCGATCTTTTCGCTGGCACCATTGAGGGCGTTGGTCAGCACATTGGGTACCTGCAGGACCTCGGCGTGACGTACCTGCACCTCATGCCGCTGCTGCAACCGCGCCCTGCGCCCAATGACGGCGGTTACGCGGTGCAGGACTATCGCTCCGTTCGCCCGGATCTGGGCACGATGCACGATCTGGCTCAACTCGCCAGCTCCTTGCATCAGGCTGGTATCGCATTGACCCTGGACCTGGTGCTCAATCACGTCGCCGAGGAGCACGCGTGGGCAGAACAGGCCCGAGTCGGCGATCTGGACAAGCAGCGGTACTTCCTCACATTTCCTGATCGCACGATTCCCGATCAGTTCGAACAGTTTCTCCCAGAGGTCTTCCCCACGTTCGCTCCGGGCAACTTCACCTGGAATGACCAATTGAACGCCTGGGTATGGACCACATTCAACAGCTGGCAATGGGACCTCAACTGGGCAAATCCCGCAGTACTGTGCGAGTTCATCGACATCATTTTGTTCCTTGCCAATCACGGCGTGGACTGCCTGCGGCTGGATGCCATTGCATTCCTATGGAAGACAATGGGCACAAGTTGCCAGAACCAGCCGCAGGTGCACGACATCACGCAAGTCATGCGCGCAGCCGCACGCATAGCCGCCCCCGCCCTGCTATTCAAGGCGGAAGCGATCGTGGGACCAGACGACGTGGTGAAATATCTCGGCGTTGGCTCCCATGCCGGCAAGATCTCCGACCTGGCCTACCACAACTCCCTCATGGTCCAGGTCTGGTCCGCATTCGCGATGGGAAGCGCATCTCTGCTCACTCAGTCGATCAAGCGGTTTGCCGCCATTCCGTCGACAACCGCCTGGGCCACCTACTTGCGTTGTCACGATGACATCGGCTGGGCAATCGATGACCGCGATGCTGCCGCCCTTGGGCTGTCCGGCCCGATGCATCGCGCATTCTGTGCTGACTACTACGCCGGCCAGTTCCCCGGATCGGTCGCGCGCGGCGCGCACTTCCAGTCCAATCCACTCACCGGCGACCGTCGCACTTCGGGCACGACGGCGTCGCTGGCCGGCGTTGAGTCCGCACTCGAGTCTGGCGATGACACAGCACTGCGGCTGGCGATCGACAAGGTGTTGTGCGGATACGCCATCACCTTGGGGTTCGGGGGAATACCGCTGATCTACATGGGTGATGAGATCGGCCTGCTCAATGAGCATGATTTCGTCGCAAACCCGGACCATGCCCAGGACAACCGTTGGCTTCATCGGCCGGTCATGGATTGGCAGGCGACCAAAAATGCCGACGCCGGCCATGGCTACGGCGCAGACCTGCTCGGTGGGTTGCGCCGGCTGATCGCCGCTCGCCAGGAGTGTCCGGCTTTGCATGCCGCCGTTCCACCTGAGGTCTTCGATGCCGCCCACGGCTCGGTGCTGGTGCTTCGACGCCTGCACCCGGCTGGCAACGTGGTGCAGGTGTTTAACGTCACCTCGACCACGGTCAATCTGGATGTGGGAACCTTGTGGCCCCTCTCGGGGTCGGTGCGGGACCTCATCAGCGGTCACATCTTTGAGCTGACTTACCTGGGACTGACGTTGGGGCCGTATCAATCCACCTGGTTGACCGTGACGAACTGAACAGTCACAGCACCCGCCATCGAGCGCCAACGGGCCTACGCTGGTCAGGTGGTTGAGTTCACCTACACCGACATGCTCCCCCTGGGCACCGACTCCACCGAGTATCGGCTGGTCACCACCGAGGGGGT
>Ga0164296_1005960_pt1 | contig 10470 bp, 13 predicted proteins | sample GEODES057metaG_FD_113533 | JGI IMG/M metagenome (GOLD analysis project Ga0164296, IMG submission 113533) | Dystrophic lake water microbial communities from Trout Bog Lake, Wisconsin, USA - GEODES057 metaG | ecosystem: Environmental > Aquatic > Freshwater > Lake | place: USA: Trout Bog Lake... | reverse complement strand
CTGATCCACAACGCCGGCGCCATCACCGCCTCCCGGACCCTCAGCGCCCAGGGCAACGAGATGACGGTGGCGGCGCAGCTCCTCGGCCCCTTCCACCTCACCCGGCTCCTCCTCGACTCCCTGAGGGCGGCACAGCCCGGGCGAGTGATCTCGGTCGCCTCGGGTGGTCTCTACACCCAGGCCTTCTCCCTGGCGGGACTCGACCCGAGCGACGCGGACTACGACGGCGTGGTCGCCTACGCCCGGGTGAAGCGAGCCCAACTGGTGCTCAACCACGCCTGGGCCAGCCACGTGCCGGCCTCCGACGTGGTCTTTCACGCCATGCACCCCGGGTGGACCGACACCCCGGGTCTGGCCGACTCGCTGCCGGGCTTCCACCGCGTGATGGGACCGGTCCTGCGCTCTCCCGCCCAGGGGGCCGACACGCTCGTGTGGCTCTGCGACTCGTCCGAGGCGCGCGACTCGACCGCGGGATTCTGGCTGGACCGGCGCCGACGTCGCGAGCACAAGGTCCCCTGGACCCGCTCGCGCGACGCCCGCGCCGACCAGAGCGCCCTGTGGCAGTGGTGCCTCGAGCGGACCGCCGACTACTGATCAGAGAAGTTCGCGTCCCCTCGACCAGCGCCGGGCGATGTCGTGGCGCAGGAGGTTCCAGGGGAAGCGGCTGAGGAGTCGCGGCGCCCGTCGGTTCCACCATCGCGCCAGCGCCTTGATCCGCTCGAAGCGACGCTGGTCGGCCTCGCTCCAGGTCAGTCCGAGCCCGTCGCGAAAGACGGGCTCGAGGTAGCCGCCCACCACCACCCGATGCCACGGCGCGAGGGGACGCGCGACGGCGGCCGGCCAGAAGCGCAGTTCGACCACGCCGCGAAGGTACTGGCGCGTGACGTCGTCGAAGGCCACCCGGGCGAGCGAGCCCCGCCAATACTCCTCGAAGGCGGCGAGGTCCTGGGGCCACTCCTCGAGGGGCACCTGCAGGGTGGTGGCGAAACGCGCGCAGCGCGCCAGCAGCGCCTCGCCCTCTGCTCGGCCGAGCCCTCCGTAGAGGGTCTCGTAGCCCTGGCGCGCACCCACGAACATGCACGCCGCCACCCAGAGCTGCAGGGCGGGGTCGACGGCGTCGTAGGCGACCTCGTCGCCGGGCGAGGACCGGACGTGACGATGCTGGGCGTCGACCGCCTGGCGCAACCGGGAACGCTGGTCGTCGCTACCCCACAGCGCGACGGCGATATAGGTCAAGGTGGTGCGGGTGCGGCGCAGGGGGTGACGCATCAGCGAGCCCTTGGACTCCGGGCTCAGCGCGACGCCGCGGCCCACCGGACGACGGGCGAGCTGCATCACGACGTTGGCCCCCGCCGGGAGCAACATCATGCCGCGTCCCAGCCCCTCCTCGAGGGCGGCCGACCAACCACTGTGCCGCGCGTCGGTGCCCACCCGTCCATCGTAGGGAGGCGTGGCCTCCACCGAGGGGGCTTGAGCAGGGCGCTTCGGCGTGTCTAGCATGGCGGGGTCGTGGAGAAGGAGAATTCCATGTCGGTCGCCCGCGTCGTCAGCCAGCTCTTCGGTGGCGCCCCGCCCTTTCGCATCGAGGCCTTCGACCACAGCGTCTGCGAGGCGGACCCGTCCTCGCCGGCGCGCGAGCTCACCTTGTCGATCCTGTCGCCGCGCGCCCTGGTGCGCGTCCTGCGCCGGCCCGGCGAGTTGGGACTGGTTCGCGCCTTCGTGGCCGGCGAGATGGAACTCGACGGCGATCTGGATGCGCTCTTCTCACTCGAGCTGCCCGCGCTCTCGCAACTCTTCACGCCCGCCAACGTCGCCACCTTGTTGCGCCTGACCGGCTGGAGCATCCTTCGTCCGCTGGCGCCGCCGCGCGTGGAGGCCCGCCAGCGAGGAGCGCTCCACAGTCGTCGACGCGACCGCGACGCCATCTCGCACCACTACGACGTCTCGAACCGCTTCTACGAGATGGTCCTGGGCGAATCGATGACCTACTCCTGCGCCGTCTTCGCCGACCCCGCCGACAGCCTCGAGGTCGCCCAGCGCCGCAAGGTCGACCTCATCTGCCGCAAGCTCGACCTGAGGCCCGGCATGCGCCTGCTCGACGTGGGCTGCGGCTGGGGCACGATGGCCCTGCACGCGGCGACCACCTACGGGGTGAACGTCGTGGGAGTGACCCTGTCGAGCGAACAGCTGGCCTACGCCACCGAGCGGGCGCGCGCGCTCGGCGTCGACGACCGCTGCGAGTTCCGACTCCAGGACTTCCGCGACGTGCGCGACGGCCCCTTCGACGCGATCAGCTCGATCGGCATGAGCGAGCACGTCGGACGTCGCTCGCTCCCCGCCTACGCCCAACAGATGTTCGACCTCCTCGCCCCCGGCGGACGATTCCTCAACCACGCGATCGGACGACCCATCTCCATGAAGGACGATCCGCGACCCTCGCGTGGGGCCGAGGCCTGGCGCCAGACCCAGGTCGCCTGGGGCCTGCGCGGCCCCTCGCGGGTGCGCAGCGACTTCATCGAGCGCTACGTCTTCCCCGACGGCGAACTCCACGACGTCGGCGCCCTGGTCTCGCTCTTGCAGGCCCACGGCCTCGAGGTGCGCCACCTCGAGAGCCTGCGCGAGCACTACGCCCTCACGCTGCGCCACTGGGTCGCCAATCTGGTCGCGCACTTCGACGAGGCCGTCCGCGAGGTCGGCGTCGAGCGAGCCCGCGTCTGGCGCCTCTACATGACCGGTTCGGCCGTCAACTTCGAACACCACCACCTGGAGATACATCAGGTCCTCACGGTGAAGCCCCGTCGCGGCGACGCGGGCGTGGCGCTGCGCCCCCACTTCGAACCCCCGTTCTGATCCCCCCGGCGCGGCTGTGCCAGCATGTTGCGATGAGCGAGAAGACCCCGAAGACCGCCTGGCAGAACCACTGGCACCACCACCCGGGCGTGCGCTCGGGCGACGAGCTCAGCCTCGGCGAGCGCGCGGCCGACAAGATGCGCAACGCCATGGGCTCCTGGCCCTTCGTCTTCGGCTTCTTCGCCGTGATGATCTCCTGGGCGCTGACGAACACCTGGCTGCTCGAACGGGTGCTCCACCACAAGGCCTTCGACCCCTACCCCTACATCCTGCTCAACCTGTTCTTGTCGATGATGGCCGGGGTGCAGGCGGCGGCGCTGCTGATCGCCGCCAAGCGATCCGACTCCATCGCCTCCGAGGTCGCCCTGCACACCGCCACCAACACCGACGACATCAAGGTCCTCCTCGCCGAGAACACCGCCCTCACCAACGCCGTCAAGCGCAACACCGACCTGCTGGACGAGCTGCACCGCCACGTCACCGCCATCGGGCAGCACCTCAACGCCCTGGGGGGCGACTTCGAGCCCGAGGCTCGCAGCGGCGAGGGCGCCCACTAGGGATTTCCTCCTCGGAACGAGAGTTTCCGAAGTTCGAAGACGAAATTTGCCAAAAACTTATCTTGGCTCATTACCGTCTCAGCAATGGCCACCGCGACACCTCCCACCCCCGCCCGCCGCGCTCGGCCCGCCAAGAAGAAGCTGGACCCCGCGACCCTGTGGCACAGTCCCCACCAGACCCGCGCCAGTCGGCCGGGTCACGGGCCCCGGCCGCGCACGGTCCACCTGCTCGAGCTGCTCTGCGGTCTCGGCCTGGGCGCGGTGGTCGCGCTAGGTCTTTCGGTGGAGGGCCACGCGGCGCTCGCGAGCGCCGGTGGCTGGCCCTTGGCCATCTCTCGCGTCGCGGCCTTCGCGGGCTCCTACCTCCTCCTCGTGATGGTGGTCTTGGCGGCCCGCCTGCCCTGGCTCGAGCGCACCGTCGGCCAGGACGTCCTCGTGCGCTGGCACCGCAAGGTGGCGCCCTACGCCGTGTCGCTCGTCTCGCTCCACGTGCTCTCGGTCATCTTGGGCTACGCCCAGATGCTGCGCAGCAACGTGTTCCACATGCTGTGGAGCTTCTGGGTGAACTACCCCGACATGCTGATGGCGACCGTGGGCTACGGACTGCTGCTGATGGCGGCCTTCACCTCCATCCGCATCGCGCGTTCGCGGATGAAGTACGAGACCTGGTGGGTCGTTCACCTCTACACCTACCTGGGCCTGACCCTCTCCTTCATGCACCAAATCCGCACGGGGGTGATGTTCGTCGGCCACGAGCACACCATCCAGCTCTGGACCTCGCTGTGGGTCGGCCTCGGCCTGCTCATCGCGGCCTCGCGGGTGATCCCGCCCCTGGTGCGCAACCAGCGCCACCAGCTGCGCGTGGCCCTGGTGCACGAAGAGGCCCCCGGCGTGCACTCGCTCACGATCTCGGGCAAGAACCTCGAGTCGCTGGCCGTGGCTGGCGGACAGTTCTTCCAGTGGCGCTTCATGAGCAAGGGCCTGTGGTCGCACAGCCACCCCTACTCGATCTCCGCCCTGCCGCGTCCGCCCTACCTGCGCGTCACCGTCAAGGCCCTCGGGGACCAGTCGCGCGCGCTCGCCCAGGTGAAGCCGGGCACCCGCGTCCTCGTCGAAGGACCCTACGGGGCCTTCACGCACCACGCGCTCGCCACGCGCTCGGCGACCCTCGTGGCCGCTGGCGTCGGCGTCACCCCGATTCGCGCCCTGCTCGAAGACCTGCCGGGTGACGTCGACGTCACCGTCATCCTGCGCGCCGGCGGACCCGAACACCTGGTCCACGCCGAGGAGATCAAGTCCCTCGTGGCCGCCCGCGAGGGCAGCTACTACGAGGTCCTCGGACACCGCGACGAGGCGACCCTCGACGACGCGACCCTGTCCGCCCTCGCCCCCGACCTCGCCCACGGCGACCTCTTCGTGTGCGGCCCCGACGGCTTCACCGACCTGGTCATCGGAGCCGCGCAGCGCCTCGGCGTGGCGCGCGAGCGCATCCACTACGAAGCCTTCACCTTCTAGGAGTAGCCATGAAAAGATCACCCATCGTCGCCGCCGGAACCGTCGTCGGACTCGCCTCAGTGCTGAGCTTCCACACCAGTCCCGTCAAGATCTCCCTGAATCCCTCCCCCGGCACCACCACCTCGACGCCGGCCACCACCACGACCACGCGGCCCGTGAAGAAGCCCACGACCACGACCACCGTCCCGTCGACCTCGACCACCGTGGCCGGTCACTCCACCACGACGACCGTCCATCACTCCACCACCACGACCACCACGGTGACGCCCACCACCACCACGACCACGGCCCCCGCGAGCGGTCCCCAGACCGTCACGGGCCCCAGCGTCAACTACTACTACGGCGTCTTGTCGGTCAAGGTGACGACCAATGGGTCGAAGATCACCAACGTCACGATCGGCACGATCAACGACGGCGGCAACCCACGCTCCCAGCAGATCGACCAGTACTCCGTCCCGATCCTCGAGCAAGAGGCGATGGCGGCCCAGAGCTCGACCATCCAGAGCGTCTCGGGGGCCAGTTACACCAGCGCCGGCTTCCAGATGTCGCTGCAGTACGCGCTGAAGAAGCTCGGCCTCAAGTGAGCAAGGTGGTGGCGTCGAGTCGCCACCTCATCGAGGTCATGGGCACGGTCGTGACCATCGACCTCTTCGAGACGCGTGAGGACCGGGCCACCCGCCGCGCCCTCCAGCGGGCCGAGGAAGTGTTGCGCGAGGCCGACCGGACCTTCTCCACCTACAAGGAGACGAGCCCGATCAGTCGACTGCGCCGCGGCGACGTGACCCTGGGCGAGACGCCGCCCCAGATCGCCGACGTCCTCGACCGGTGCCAGCGCGCCAAGTCGATCACCGCGGGCTGGTTCGACCCCTGGGCGATGCCCGGCGGGGTCGATCCCACCGGCTACGTCAAGGGCTGGGCCGCGCAGTGCGCCCTCGACGAGCTGCGCCCCCTGGACCTCGCCGGCGCCATCGTGAACGCGGCCGGCGACATCGCCTCCTTCGGCGGACCGCGCGCCGGCGAGACCTTCCGCAGCGGCATCGTCGACCCCGACGACCCGCAACGCCTCGTGGCGGTGGTCGAACTGCGGGGCTGCCTGGCCACCTCCGGGGAGGCCGAGCGCGGAGCCCATCTCCTCAATCCCTTCACCGGCGACTACGCCAGCGCGGTGAGGTCCGCGAGCGTCACCGGCGAGGACCTCGGCCTCTGCGACGCGCTGGCCACCGCGCTGTGCGTCGGCGGTCACGACGTCATGGTGCTCGTCGATCGCCTCGACGGCTACGAGGCGATGACCATCGACGCCAGCGGAGCCATGCGGGCCACGCCCGCCTTCGCCTTCGTGCGCGACGGATCGACGACGCGCTAGCGGCGCACGTGGCGACCGTGCACGGGCGCCAGCGAGATGAGCGACAGGTAGGTCACCACCGCGATCGCCAGGTGCATCCACACCAGGACGAAGACCCCGTCGGCGGGCTGGCCGAGGTACCAGATCGCGACGTCGGGCAACAAGAGCACCAGGGTGGTCAGCACCGCGGCCCGTAGGAAGAGCCACTTGGGCTGCGAGGAGACGCGCGCGACGACGGGCCAGCCGGCGCAGGCGATGAGGACGCCGATGACCGTCAACTTGGAGTAGTCCCCGAACTGGAAGTGCGCGTAGCCCTTGGTCGCCGGGAAGAGCGCGACGCCCAGCTTGACGAGGATCGCGTCGGCCGCGAGCGACCCGACGACGGCCACCACCGTGGCCACGACGACCGCGGCGAGGGGCGGGGGCGTCTTGGGGTTGAAGTCGATGCGCAAGCGCCGCAGCCAGGGTCGCAGGAACTCGGGGAAGGAGTCGGGGCCGAGACCCAGAAAACGAGACGACGCGTCGGGCATGGGACGATTCTAGGAGCGCTCAGCCGGTCTTCGGGCTGGTCAGGGTGCTGTTCAAATCCTCGAGGATTCCCCGCAGCTGCCGACCGAGTTCGCGGGCCGGACCCGTCACGTCGCCGATCACCTCGCCCTCGAGGCCGCAGTCGTCCCCGGGCTGATAGAGCGAGACTCGAAGCCCGGCGCCGCGCAGCCGGGCAATGACCACCCAGGGCAGGCCGATGGTGCCCGAATCACGGGTGGCCATGACCTCGCCCGCGCGGTCGAGTCCCAGGCTCCACTCGGGCGAGCGCGCGGCCTCCAGGATGCGCTGTCGGGCGTCGCGTGCGTTGAGGGCCATGCCCCACCCTAGGTGGCGTCTGCGACGTCGCCCCCTCGTGGCGCGAGCGCCCCGACGGCGAGCACGCGCGGGGCGTAGGTCCACTGCACGAGGCACCAGGCGTAACCGAACGCGAACAGCACCTCGCTCTCGAGCATGTGATTGAAGCCCCAGTCGGGCAGCGACATCGCGGCCGCGAGTCCGCCGGCCAATTGCACCAGCGTCGCCAGGCTCAGCGCCGCCTGACGGTAGCGCCAGGCCACCGAGGCGCTCGCCCCCATCTGCGCGACGCCGATGACGACGCCGATGACCATGTGGGCCCAGTTGAAGAAGGCGCCGTGGTTGTAGGGCGTCACCAGCTCTAGGGGCAGACCCACGGCCACCACCCGCATGGTGGACGTCACGACGCCGTCGCGGCCCTCGAGGAGCGCCGCCGCGCGCCACAGCCCCATCGCGGCCACGGCGTAGGCGATGACGACGAGGGGCAGGGTGGGCGCGTGCACGCCGAAGTAGGAGATCCCCGAACTCTCCGCGCCGGCGCCGTAGGCGATCAGGGCGCAGACGGCCACGCAGGCGAAGAAGACCACCTGGGTCGTTACGAGAAGCCGTCGCGAAGCCGACACGGGACCCCTCACGTCAGCTCACCCCTGGTAGCGCACCCGCGAGCTCATGAGTTCCTGCAGCGCCGCCTCGCGGCCGACGTAGTTCTCGACCTTGACCCACTTGCCCTCGTCCAGGTCCTTGTAGACGGTGAAGAAGTGGCTGATGCGGTCGAGGGTCGCCTTGGGGACGTCGGTGATGTCCTGGGCGGTCTTCCACGCCGGGTCGTAGGCGGGCACGGTGATGAGCTTGGCGTCCTCGCCCTTCTCGTCGGTCATGATGCACATGCCCAAGACCCGCGCCTCGATCAGGCAGCCCGGAAAGGTCGGGTAGGCGGTCAGGACCAGCGCGTCGAGGGGGTCGCCGTCGCCGCCGAGCGTCTCGGGGATGAAGCCGTACTCGGCCGGGTAGCCCATGGACACGATGAGGTGCCGGTCGAGCTTCATCATGTTGGTCTCGTGGTCCAGCTCGTACTTGTTCTGGCTCCCGGCGGGGATCTCAACGATGACGTTGATGGTGTCCATCGACGTTTCCTTTCGATGCGGTGCCCACGGGCACGTCGTGGTACTCACTCTACCCAGTCACCCCCGGGCCACCGGGCCCGGCGCCGGGGGCCCGGGCGCCCGAGCCCTAGACTTTTTGCGCCGTCACCCGACGGCGCGACGCGTGAAGCGAGGGCCTCGTGAACAAAGTGGGTGTCATCGGCTGTGGGCTCATGGGGGCGGGCATCGCCGAGGTCCTCGCCCGGGCCGGCTGCGAGGTCGTCGTCGTCGAGCGCGACGAGGACGCCCTGCGCGCCGGCGAGCGTCGAGTAGCGGACTCCCTGGAGCGGGCTCGCAACTCGGGCAAGCTGGGTGACGAGGATGCGCGAGCGGCCCTGGCCCGCTGCCGCTTCACCCTCGAGTACGCGGACCTGGCCGAGCGCGAACTCGTCATCGAGGCGACGGCCGAGGACGAGGCCATCAAGCTCGACGTCTTTCGCCGTCTCGACGAGACGCTGAGGGACCCGCGCGCGATCCTGGCCTCCAACACCTCCTCCATCCCGATCGCCACCCTGGCGGCGGCCACCACCCGAGCGGCCCAGGTGGTCGGGCTCCACTTCTTCAACCCGGTGCCCGTCATGATGCTGGTCGAGGTCACCCCGTCGCTGTTGACGAGCGAGGACACGGTGACGCGCGTTCGAGCCTTCGCCACCGAGGTGCTCGCCAAGACCCCGATCGCCTCGCCCGACCGGGCCGGTTTCGTCGTCAACTACTTGTTGATCCCCTACCTGCTGTCGGCGATTCGCATGGTCGAGGCCGGTGTCGCCAGTGCCGAGGACATCGACACGGGCATGCGCCTGGGCTGTGCGCACCCCATGGGGCCGCTCGCCCTCACCGACCTCATCGGACTCGACACCACCGCCGCGGTGGCCCGCTCGCTCTACGAGGAGTTCCGCGAGACCCAGTACGCCACGCCGCCACTGCTCGCGCGGATGGTCGCGGCCGGCCAGCTCGGGCGAAAGTCCGGCCAGGGCTTCTACACGTATTGACGATGCTCGGCACAGGCTGTGGGCCGCGCTCGAAGTTCTGCGGCAACCGCTAGTTTGTTGATTGGGACGTCAAGACTTCGCATCCTTCCAATCTGGCCAGTGCGCCAGTCCAACGGAAGTGGTGCAGCATGAGTAAGACATTGATGGCTTTCAGCCTTTCCTTCATCGTGGGCGGCCTCGCCACCTACTGGATCATGAACTACGGCCGGACGCGCTTCTCTCTAGACCGGGCAGGCGTTGTCTGGCTGAGCTTGGCCGCGCTTGTGTTCGCGGCCTCAGCGGTCGTCGAACGAACGAAGCGTCGAACCGAGAGTTCCTCCGAAGCCGCCATTCGCCGTCAAGTCCTCGACGTCGCCGCCCGACGCCAGGCAACCCCCACGAAGTGAGGTGACCACGTGACCACCGCAACCCACGGACACCGCGACCTCGAGGCGTCGAGGTCGGCCTCATGCCACCAGCTCTCGCACGACACTGCCTCCACTGAGCAGAAGGCCAAGTAATCATGCGAATCTCGCTTGGCGCGCTCATCGTGATTGTCATCGTGCTCGTGCTCTTCTTCGGCTTGCGGTTGGGATGATGATCGCCACGCCGTCGCACCACGCTCGCGAGAGTTTCCCTGCCAAAGGCCCCGCTTCGCCGCCATCACCCTCTCGACAGATGAAGGGTGTGCGCCCTTCCCCACACCAAAGGAGAAATTCATGAGCAACACGGAAAAGGCCAAAAACTTGGCGCAGATCGCCAGAGGCAAGTTGAAGAAGGCGGCGGGACGACGGCTCAAGAATCCCCAACTCGGGCTCGAGGGACGACTCGACCAAGCCAAGGGAAACCTGAAACAGGCCGGGGAGATGGTGAAGGACGCCTTCAAGAAGTAACGCTCTGTCTGGGGCGCAGGCCGGCCCGAACCCCGCTCGCGCGATCAGCCGATCGCGTGAGCGGGTGGCCTGATCGCAGCGTTCGAACTCCTAGCGACCACGTGAGGTAGAAGTGGACAGATTCGACCTCTCACCCGCTGACTCCTTGGTGGGACGCGCCGCTAGGCGCGACGACGCCCCCACAACGGGCGTGGGGCTGGCACCCGTCCCCTCGACGACGACTTTCAATTGGCGCTCGGCGGGAGCAACAAAGCACTGCGCGAGCATCGCAGGATTCTCAAGTGGGGCGAAAGCCGCGGATTGCTCCACCTCCGCCGGACCATCGATCACCGTTTTGCCACCTCGCTCCACGACACGGCG
>Ga0164296_1005958_pt1 | contig 10471 bp, 9 predicted proteins | sample GEODES057metaG_FD_113533 | JGI IMG/M metagenome (GOLD analysis project Ga0164296, IMG submission 113533) | Dystrophic lake water microbial communities from Trout Bog Lake, Wisconsin, USA - GEODES057 metaG | ecosystem: Environmental > Aquatic > Freshwater > Lake | place: USA: Trout Bog Lake... | reverse complement strand
GCCCTCTCCCTTTCCGGATGTGGAGACAAAGTGCCTCAGTCTGATAGTTCTTCGCCCCCTAAGGCTGAGGCTTCTCAACCTGTATTTACAGCAGTAATTAATTCTTCACCAAATTTTGAAACCCAAGGATCTTGGAGTGAAGGTTATCTTAAGGCAATAGGTCATGGGCCCGGTGTTGTTGTCGGCCCAGGCGCAGGTAATCCGAATGTATTTGCTCAGCGGTTTTCCGCTAAACCTGGTGAACAATTCAAAGTAATCGCTAAAGCTTCCAGCGCTGGAAAATCAATTGCAATGGGCAGGATGCAAATTAACTGGTCCGCTGCCGGAGGAAAATTTTTATCAGTCTCAAGTCAGGCGTTTGAGGTGGGGGCGCAAGAGAAAACTTATGAACTAATCGTTACCGCCCCATCGGATGTGGTTGACGGCGTAATGTACGTTGTGGCGGATGGACCAGATAGTGTTGTTCGGTATACAGAAATGCGATTGATGGGTAAGTAAGTTAAATATGTCTTCCATAAATTCTGAGAGTGCGCGTGAAGTTATTAAAATATCTAATCTTTCGAAGGATTATATTTTGTGGAGTAGTCCACGCGCTCGCCTGGCATATTTAATGGACAGACTCAGTACATTTTTTTTTCCTTTTGGAGCAAGAAGGCGAAATATTGAGCTAAAAAGTAGGGAGTACTTTAAGGTTTTCAATGCCTTGAGTGATGTTTCTTTTTCAATAAAAAAAGGTGAAAGTTGGGGTTTTATTGGTGTTAATGGCAGTGGTAAATCAACTTTATTAAAGATAATTTCCGGAAATATCACCCCTTCAGGTGGATCTGTTGAGGTTGATGGAAAAGTTACCATTCTTGACTACGGCAGTGGATTTAATGCTGAATTCACTGGTAAAGAAAATATCTATATAAAAGGTAACTTATTTGGATTGAGCAAAAAAGAAATAGACAAAAAATTAGATTCAATTGAGAAATTTGCTGATATTGGTGAATTTATCAATCAACCAGTAAAAACTTACTCAAGCGGAATGATTGCGAGACTGGGATTTGCCATAATTTCTCACATTGATGCAGATATCATTATTACTGATGAGGCCTTAGCCGTTGGGGATGCATTTTTTGTACAAAAATGCATGCGATACATAAGAAATTTTTTAAATAAGGGCACCTTCTTATTTGTATCACATTCAGTTAATGATGTGATGAATTTGTGTGATCATGCCGTATGGCTACAGCATGGAAAAGTAATGAAAATAGGATTGGCGCGAGATGTTTGTAATGCCTACACAAGTTCAATTGAAGCAAAAAATTCGAAATTACATTTTGAGGAAAAAGAAGATTTTAAGGATGACCAAAAGCCGCAGCTGATAAAGTTTAATGCTGATACCTTGGCAAATCTAAAAAATTATTATGCCCCTAAAAGGGAATCCAGCAGTATTAATAACTCAAAGATTCAGAGTTATATAAAAATATCTAAATTTGAAGAAAATTTGCAATCCTTGATTAATGGAACTGAAGGCGTTGGAGGTGGTTATTTTTTCGATGTATCTGTACTGAATGAAGAGGGTGAAAAGATTGACTCCGTACTCGGAGGTGAGGTTGTGTGCCTAAAAATGCATGTGGTAGCAGAATCAAAAATCTCTAGCCCGATTGTTGGATTTCAATTAAAAAATAGTTTAGGACTTCCAATTCTTGCAGAAAATACCTCACTTCTTACTCAAAAAGACTCAATTTCACTCGAAGCAGGTGAGGTTTTGACTGCCCATTTCAAATTTTTAATGCCGCTTTTGTCTGCCGGAGAGTATATGTTAAGGGTGGGCTTAGCAGACGGTGTTGAGACAAATAATTCTCTTGTTGCGGTCATGCATGAAGCGCTATTAATAACTTGCAAGACTACAGGCTCCAGGCATGGAATTGTAGGCGTTCCTATGATAGAAGTGGGTTTGCATAAAGTTCAGTTGAATGCTGCCTAAACGCTAGATATTTTTTAACTACCAAATATAAATAATGCCACTCTTAACCATAGTCATTCCAACTTTCAATCGGCATCATCATCTTAGTAGATTAATTAATTACTACCAAAATATAGACATTGAAGCCAGATTTTTGATACTTGATTCAAGCTCGCTAGAATGTCGAGAAAAAAATTCTCGACTTATTCAGGGCGCTGGAAATTATTTTAAATACATAGAGTTTCCGGAATCAATCGCTGTCGCTTCTAAGATAAGCGAGGGCCTTTCAAAGGTTGAGACTGAGTTTTGCGCACTTTGCGCTGACGATGACTTCATTTTCCCAAACTCTGTTTTAAATGCGGTAAATTTCCTTAAAAATAACCCTGACTTTGTTTGCGTTGATGGAATATATTTAAATTTTAATCCAATCAATAAAGAATCTCTTATTCAAGTTCAGTGTGAATATGGAAGTGCGGGAATTGATAGCCATAATCCATTCTCTAGGGTGTTCCGATTATTTCAAAAATATGAGTCAATGTTTTATGCTGTCTTTAGGGCTAGAGATTTAAAAGAGATTTTTAATTCACTTCATCAAATCCCAAGTCTTCATTACCAAGAGTTGTTTCAATCAGTTGCCGCTTTACTTAAGGGAAAAACGCATCGACTATCTGAGTATTATGCAGCTAGACAACATTGTGAACCTGCTGATGGAAGTCGTGATAAGTGGCAGACATACTATTGGTTTTCAGAAAATAGTAGTGAATTTTTATCTCACTATATAAGCTACAGAAATACTTTATGGGATTACTATTGCTCAGTTAGCGAGGAAACTCAATTGGACAATTCAGATTTTATTTCTGCAATAGATAAGGTTCATGCAATGTTCTTCTCCTTAAATTTTCCTCCACAATATTTTCATGGTGAATTAGCCTTTACTGGAGATATGGGGGAATATATCCCGTCGAAAGATCTGATTCCAGCATATGAATCCTTAAAGAGAAGTATTTCTTTACCCTTTCCCTTTGGGAGGCTTCCCGTTGTCCTTAATTCTTTGATTGAATTTACTGAGTCTATGGTCGCTAAGCAGAATATATTATTTGCAAACAAAATAAAGCGAGTAATTGACTCTAATAATGGTTGGCACTGTAGTCTCAGCCCTAATATACTGTGGATGGCTGAAGATTCTAAGTTTATAGATTCTTTTAATGAGCTTTGTAAGTATCTTGGAAGACCTACCTCTTAAAATATTAAAAAGTTTACGAATATGAAATTAGTCATTTTGGCCGGAGGTCTTGGGACTCGCATAAGTGAAGAATCCTCATTGCGACCAAAACCTATGATTGAAATTGGGGGCAAGCCCATCCTCTGGCACATCATGAAGATTTATTCTAAATATGGAATAAATGATTTTGTTGTATGTTGTGGTTATAAGGGTTATTTAATTAAAGAGTATTTTGCAAATTATTTCTTGCACATGTCAGATGTAACTTTTGACATGGGAAAGAATGAAATGGAAGTTCATCAGCGCAATGCTGAGCCATGGCGAGTAACTCTTGTAGATACTGGTGAATCAACACTCACAGGTGGTCGTCTTAAACGTGTTTCAGAATATATAGCATCTGATGAATATTTTGGCTTGACTTATGGTGATGGCGTGGCAGATATAGATATTGCTAAACAAATTGAGTTTCACAAGTCTCATGGTAAGTTAGTTACTGTTACTGCAGTCCAGCCACCGGGGCGCTATGGAGCCCTAGATATCTCTTCAAGCGGAGTAGTGAAGGGTTTTCTGGAAAAACCTCAAGGAGATGGCGGTTGGATTAATGGCGGTTTTTTTATAGCATCCCCTAAATCGCTCGACTATATTGAAGGTGATCAAACGAGTTGGGAGGATAAGCCTTTGGCTAGCTTGGCCAAGGACGGGGAGTTGGTGGGTTTTAAGCACTCTGGTTTTTGGCAGCCAATGGATACGTTGAGGGATAAAAATTTACTTGAGGCTCTATGGACTAGCAATTCAGCCCCTTGGAAAATTTGGTAATGAAGCAATTTTGGAACGGGAAAAGGGTTCTCCTGACTGGTCATACAGGATTTAAAGGGGCGTGGCTAAGTCTATGGCTCTCGTCAATGGGGGCTAAGGTCCATGGGTTAGCACTTGATCCCCCAAGCAATCCAAATTTATATGAAATAGCAAAAGTTGCAGACCTAATTAGTTCTGATTCTAGAATTGATATTTGTGACTATAAAAGAGTGCTGGAATTATTTGAAGCGGTAAAGCCCGAGGTAGTTTTTCATTTGGCTGCACAATCACTTGTCAACTATTCATACCTATATCCTTTAGAAACTATTGCAACCAATGTCCTTGGCACTGCAAATATTTTAGAGGCTTCTCGCGCAACTAAAAGTATCAAAGCTGCAGTAGTGATTACTACGGATAAGTGCTATGAGAATCGAGAATGGGATTATCCCTATCGGGAGATTGATGCATTGGGCGGTCATGATCCCTATAGTAGTAGTAAAGCATGCGCAGAATTAGTTACGGCCTCATGGTCCAAGAGTTACTGCTTGGGTGAACGCGCTGATTTAAAAATTGCAAGTGCAAGAGCGGGTAATGTTATTGGAGGTGGCGATTGGGCAAATCAGCGCCTTATCCCAGATTTTATTAGGGCAAGTAACGCTGGTACGCCTATAGATATTCGCTATCCTGACTCAACTAGGCCGTGGCAGCATGTTTTAGAGCCGCTTTATGGTTACTTACTCCTTGCGAAGTCTTTAGCCTCTATTGACGGAGAAAAATTTGTTGGAGCATGGAATTTTGGCCCCGCCATTAATTCTTGCAAAACGGTTCGAGAGATATCCGGCTACTTGGGAGCCGCTCTCAACGTCAAGGTGAATATACATTCTGTTCCGCCGGAATGGCACGAGGCTGGTCAGCTACGTTTAGATTCTAGTAAGGCATATCAATTGCTTAATTGGCATCCTCTATGGGGATTGGATGAAACATTACATGAGACTGTTGCGTGGTATCAGCATTGGTTTGCTAAAAAAGACATGCAAGAGTATGCCTTAGGGCAAATTGATCGGTATATAAAAAAAATCGAAGAGTCAGCAAGATATGACTAAGAAGTTAACTTTAACCCCTTTGGGAATGGATGGGCTTCAATTAATGGAGCGACACCCAATTTTAGATAGCAGGGGGTCGCTGGAGAGAATTTACTGTAGCGAAATATTTTATAGCTCAGGAATTGCTAAAGCAGTCGCTCAAATTAATGTTACTAAGACACTATTTAAGGGTGTTGTTAGAGGCCTGCATTATCAAATTTCACCATATAGTGAGTTAAAGGTAGTTAGTTGTTTAAAAGGGAAGGTATTTGATGTGGCTGTAGATCTAAGAAAAAATTCAAAAACTTTTCTTAAATGGCATGCTCAAGAGTTAAGTGAGGACAATAATAAATCTTTGGTTATTCCAGAAGGTTTTGCTCACGGATTTCAAGCATTATCGGACAATTGTGAATTGCTTTACTTTCATACGCATTCTTATGCCCCAGGTTTTGAAGCAGGAGTGAATCCCATGGATGTCGCCCTATCAATTGATTGGCCATTACCAATTTCGGATATTTCAAATCGTGATGAAAATCTTCCGCATATTGATAATAAATTTATAGGTTTAGAGATATGAAGTGTAGGCATTGTGGAGCTGTACTCAACCTGATTTTTGCAGACTTAGGAACCTCACCACCCTCAAATTCATATCTTTCTGTAGATCAATTAAATGGTCCTGAAGAATGGTTTCCATTAAGAGTATTAGTTTGCACATCGTGCTTTTTAGTGCAAACAGAAGATTTTTCGGATAGAGAGAAATTTTTCTCTGATGATTACGCTTACTTTAGTTCGATGTCTTCTAGTTGGCTGCGCCATTGTGAGGAGTATACCGAAAAGGTTGTGAACAAATTTTCATTGAGTAAAGAGAGTATGGTCATTGAGGTCGCAGCCAATGATGGTTACCTTTTGCAGTACTTTCTAGCTAAGGGTATCAAAACCCTTGGGATTGAGCCGACAACGAGCACCGCCAATGTTGCTAGAGAAAAGGGTATTGATGTAGTTGAGGAATTTTTTGGCGAAGATCTTGGTATTGAGCTCTCAGCAAAAGACTACTCAGCTGATCTTATTATTGCAAATAACGTTCTTGCTCATGTGCCGGATATCGACGATTTTATATTAGGATTTAAAGAATTGTTAAAACCTGAAGGGGTTGCAACATTTGAGTTTCCGCATTTATTTCAGTTAATTTGTGGTGCTCAATTTGACACTATTTATCACGAACACTATTCATATCTTTCATTGTATGCAGTTGAAAAAATATTAAAGGCTAATGGCTTAGAGGTTTTTGATGTGGAAGAGCTGGAAACCCATGGTGGTAGTTTAAGGGTATATGCCAAATTACTTAGCAGTACAAGAAAAATTGAGTCTACTGTTTCTGCCTTAATTAATAAAGAAATTGATGTAGGAATAAATTCTTCTGATTTTTATGAAGGCTTTCAAGAAAGAATTATTTCTATTAAGAATGAATTTAATAGATTTCTTTTGGAGGCACAGGCTCGAGGGGAGGTTGTTGCGGCGTATGGCGCAGCTGCTAAAGGAAATACTTTATTGAATTACTGCGGCATCCGCTCCGATTTAATTAGTTTTGTGGTGGATAAGAGTGCTTCCAAACAAGGAAAATTTTTGCCTGGTAGCAGAATTCCCGTTGTTTTGGAAGAGCATCTTCAAATATCCAAACCAGAGTGGATCATCATTCTGCCATGGAACCTAACGGATGAAATTATGACCCAATTGGAATATGTGCGTGAATGGGGCGCGAAGTTTATAACAGCAGTTCCTACTTTGGTAATTCATTAGCACTTCATGAATAAGAGAGTCTTACTTACTGGTGCAAGTGGATTTATTGGCGCTCAGGTACTTGATTCTCTTATTGGTAAAGGCTATGAGGTGCATGTAGTGGTTAGAAGTAAAGACATATTTTTTTCACAAGAAGTTAGGGTACATATTTTTGACCTAATCGATATTGAGAGTCATGCAAAGTTGATGAAAGAGGTAGCCCCAAGTCATTTGGTTCATTGCGCTTGGTATACAGAGCATGGAAAATATTGGGAGTCTTTAGAAAACATTAAATGGTTCAAAGCATCACTATCGTTGGCCGAGCAATTTTATGCCTTTGGAGGTAAGCGTTTTTTGGGGCTCGGTACCTGCGCAGAGTATAGCTGGAAAGATGGTATCTGCAGTGAAGATGAAACACCACTTTTGCCATCTACGCTATATGGCTTTTCTAAGCTGGCGTTATATAAAATGATTATAGAAATTGCAAAGAATTATCACGAACAATTTGCATGGGCAAGAATTTTTTTGCCTTTTGGGCCTCGTGAGTCAAAAGAGCGTTTAATTCCTTACTTAATAAATGGATTGTTACGTGGGGAGACTGTCAGATGCCAGAATGGATCACAGCTCCGAGATTTTCTTTATGTAAAAGAAATTGGCGATGCGATAACATGTTTTTTAGCCTCCAGTGTTCAGGGGGCGGTGAATATCGGATCTGGAAGCGCTACACAACTAGATAATTTGGCTTTAAAAATTGCCTTAATGCTTGGTAGCCCTGAGTTACTAGACCTTGGTCAAAATTTAAGACCAATCGATAAGGGGGTCCAGTTTCTTGTAGCTGATACTAAAAAGCTGTTAACCGAAGTGAAGTGGTCACCAAAGTTGGAAATGGATGATGCGCTGTTAGAAACAATTGCTTGGTGGAAAAATAAGATAAAAGGAATCATTTAAATGAAGATTGCGTTTGATACATTAGAAAAAACTTTGAATATAGAGGATGCTACCGGTATAAAAACCTTGGATCTTTATAGTAAGGAGTCTTTCGATATTCTTTCTCAAATCTGGCTAAAGGTCGGATGGAATGAGAAGTACCCTTATACATTCTCGTGGATGGGCAGACCAATTATCCAGCTCCCTGAAGATGTAATGCGGATTCAAGAGGTTATTTACCAAGTAAAACCAGATGTCATTGTGGAAACAGGTGTTGCACATGGTGGATCCTTAATTCTGTATGCTAGTTTATTTAAAGCAATGGGAAAAGGCAGGGTAATTGGTATTGATATCGAAATTCGCGAGCACAATCGAAAAGCTATTGAGGCCCATGAGTTAAGCCCCCTCATTACTCTCATCGAGGGAAGTTCGGTTGATAAGGAGACGCTGAAAAGAGCAGGTAATCTGATTAAGGAAGATGAAAAAGTTCTCGTTATTCTGGATTCGAATCATACTTATAGTCATGTTGCAGAGGAGTTGGAAATGTACTCCCCATTAGTGACATTGGGATCTTATATAGTAGCAACTGACGGAAGTATGGAAATTTTGCATGATGTTCCTAGAGGCGCGCCAAGTTGGAATAAGGATAATCCCGCTCAAGCCGCTAGAGACTTTGCCAAGACTCACCCGAATTTTAAATTAGAGCAACCTAAATGGCCATTCAATGAGAGTAATTTGTCGGATAACATCACTCATTGGCCGAGTGCATGGTTGCAGCGTATCGCAATCTAATTGTTAAGACTAGAAGTGAACACGACTTTAATTGTTGGAGGCGACAGCTTTCTGGGAGCGGCTTTATTGAATTATGTGGATAACCCTCAAGATATTTTGATTACGTCTAGACGGATGGGCGTAGAGAATAGAGTCTATTTGAACTTGGATGACCCCAATCTTGAGCTTGATTTGAATATTGCTCCTAAAGTTGCTTATTTTTTTGCTGGCTGCACCAATATTCAGTATTGTGAGGAAGAATTTGATAAGTCTCGAAACATTAACTGCTACCAAACTTTAAAATTAATTTCTGAGTTAGTAAGCCGTGGCACATTCGTAGTTTGGGTATCATCTAGTGCGGTATTTTCTGGGGATGTTCCATGGCCAAATGAGGATAGTAAGCCTGCACCTACCACCTCATATGGTAAGCAGAAGAAAGAAACAGAGTTGGGTATTTTAAATAGCCCCATTTTGTCGAAGAATGTGGCAATTGTTAGGCCAACTAAAGTTATAAGCGCAAAGACTGGAATTGTCTTTAAATTCATAAGTGAATTGAAGGCGGGAAATAAACTCAATGCATTTGGAGATCTAAAGTTCACACCTATCTCGTTGATATTTTTATGTAGATCACTTATTGATATTGCGAGCAAAAGATCGCCGGGTATTTTTCACTTATCTGGCGAGAAGGAATTTACCTATGCTGAATTTGCAATTGCAATGAATCGCATTATTAATGTGTCAGAAGATATGGTGGTTCCAATAAGTACAAGTGATGTAGGAATTAAGGTAAATTACAAACCCAAGCATTCGGGTCTAGGAATGAGCAAGACTAATCTTATTTTAGGTTTAGAGCCTGAATCACAAAATCATTTAATTACAGCGGTACTTAAAGAGTCAAATGAATACTCAAAATAATGTACTTAATCTACAGCCATGTTTAATATGTGGCGAAGCCGGCGTGAAGTTTATCGAAGAATTTGGTATCCTTCCCAGAATTACATCTGATTGCCGTCCCTATAAGGCGGGTGGTAAGCTTGGCGTATGCAAAAACTGTTCTGCGGTACAAAAAATTCCTGATGAAATTTGGTTTGGTGAAATCTCTCAGATTTATAAAGATTATTCTGCTTATGAGGTAGGGGATGGATCCGAGCAATTAGTCGTTGATGAAAAAACGGGAAATCCTAGGAGGCGAAGTGAGATTATTTCTGAGAGAATTGAGCTGTTAAATATTCTCCCAGATGTTGCAATGGCTTTAGATGTAGGTTGTGGTCATGGCGTTACATTAGATGCTTTGTCGAATAAGTTTCCAAATTGGAGGTTATTCGGGCATGAGTTAGATAGCTCCAAAGAGCAGCATCTCCTTAAGATTAGAAATTTTACAAAGCTATTTACCTGTGAATTATTAAGTATTGAGGGTGAATTTAATTTTATATCGATGATTCATTCTCTAGAACATTTTTCGAATCCATTTGAAACACTCTGTGCCATAAAAAATAGATTAAATCAAAAAGGAGTTTTATTTATCGAAGTATGTAATGTGGAAGAAAATCCTTTTGATATTTTAGTGGCTGACCATCTAACTCATTTTTCCCCGCAATCATTAGGTGTCCTATTGGAGCGCGCTGGATATAGAGTCTTAAGGATTGAGAATAATTGGGTAAAAAAAGAGTTGTCAGCAATAGCAATTCAAGAAAGTCGATTGGATAATCAATTTTTAGAAAATAGTACCTATAGCGAAAATGCTTATAAAAAAGTGCATGAAGATATTTCTTGGCTTCATAGATTGGTAAAAAATGCCGAAAATATCTCTAAAAATTCAGATAATTTTGGAATTTTTGGAACATCAATTGCCGGAACATGGTTGGCATCGGTTTTAAAGGATAGGGTTAAATTTTTTGTGGATGAGGACCTCAGCCGAATTGGTAAAGACTATATGGGGCTTCCAAT
>Ga0164296_1005957_pt1 | contig 10472 bp, 10 predicted proteins | sample GEODES057metaG_FD_113533 | JGI IMG/M metagenome (GOLD analysis project Ga0164296, IMG submission 113533) | Dystrophic lake water microbial communities from Trout Bog Lake, Wisconsin, USA - GEODES057 metaG | ecosystem: Environmental > Aquatic > Freshwater > Lake | place: USA: Trout Bog Lake... | reverse complement strand
ATTTTTGGCGCGCTAACATTTGAAAATGGTGCCGTGGCTGGAAATTTATTAGCCAGTGAAGGTGTACTTCATAGCATGGCCGATTATTTTCAAGCCCATAGCGATGCCGATTTAGGTGACCGATTAATCGGTACCATGCTGGCTGCTATGAAAGCGGGCGGTGAGGCAGGGCCCGTTCATTCCGCAGGTATGATCCTCGTTCGGGACGTTGCTTGGCCAGTGGCCGATCTCCGTGTCGATTGGCATGAGACCGATCCGATTGGTGAACTTGCCCGTCTATGGGATCGCTGGAAGCCGCAAATGGACGCCTATATCACGCGCGCACTTAACCCGACCGAAGCACCTTCTTATGGTGTGCCGGGGGATAAATAATGCAGCAAAAAGAGCTTCGTTAATTGGTAATCAATTCAGAGCCCAGCCGTTCCAAAAACGTAAGGCACGCATCCAGTTGGGCCATCGATACAAACTCGTCCGGCTTATGCGCTTGGGCAATATCGCCCGGGCCGCAGACAATAACTGGCACACCAAGATGTTGGTTGAACAATCCCCCTTCGGTCCCAAAGGAAATTTTGCCAGCAGCATTGCTGGCCGCCAAATGTTGAACGCGGGTGAGGGCACTGCTATCGGAGGGTGTCGCAAGCCCCGGATAGCGGTTGAAAATTTCGATTGAAACGCCTGTACCTGAAAACCGTTGAGAGGCACGCTCGGTTAATTGTTGCGCTTGATCAAATAAGACATCGAGTAAGTCATCCGCACTGTGTGAGGGAATATTTCTGATTTCGAAATCGAGGTTGCATTCGCTCGGTACAATGTTCAACGCCGTCCCGCCGTTAATCGTGCCAATATGCAGCGTTGTTACCGGAACCGTGAAACCATCATCCCGTATTGAACCATTGAGAATTATATCCTGCTGAGTACGAATGGCCGTTACCATATCACTGGCCAGATGAATCGCGTTCAAACCATCCAAAGCTTGGCTTGAATGGCAGGCATGGCCTATGCATCGAATATGTCCAGCCACTTTGCCTTTATGCGCGATGACAGGTTGCATCATCGTTGGTTCGCCAATGATACACAGCTCAGGCAAGGTTGTGAGAGACGGTAACTGTTCAATGATGCGACGAACACCAATACAGCCCACTTCCTCATCATAGCTGAACACCATTTGGTAGGGCTGCACCAGATTGCGATGGGCCAATTGTTCAGCCATTGCAAGGACGCAGGCAATAAAGCCCTTCATATCGGCGGTACCCCGGCCATATAAATTTCCGTGCCGCTCAACCAGTCTAAACGGATCGCTGGTCCAAGCCTGTCCGGCGACAGGTACGACATCGCTATGGCCTGAAAGCAAAACGCCTGGCCTATCCTTGGGGCCTATGCTTGCAAACAAATTGGCTTTCGTTCGCTCGTCATTGAAGATGAGGGTTGAGGCAATACCCGCACGTTCTAACAAAGCGCGGATATAATCGATCATCGCGAGATTTGAATCTGAGCTGATGGTCGCAAACCCAATCAGATCATCGAGAATGCTTCGTGCTCGTCTATTGAGGCCGGTCATGCCGAAAGCTCATCGGCTAGGCATTCACCAAAATCATAATTGGGCCGCTCATGATGCGAGAGATGGCCAGGTCTTGCATGTGTCGAGCATAGTCCCCGATCGCCCGGAGGGTAGACCATTTCATCAAGCTTCGAAAGTCCGCTAAAGGCGCCTACATGACAAACGGGCAGGTGATAGCTCTCCACAAAATTCTTGGCCAAAACCTTCCAATTCGTTCCCCAAACAAATTCTTCTGGAAATGCTTCGACATAATTTTCTATGTAGTAATCGGCGATCATTGCCGCAACATCTCCAAATTGGTCCACAACGGGCGGAGCATCGGGGTGAAGCGATACCATAATCCAACCCAACCATTGCTTCGCAAAAATTCTCTCAACTTCGAGTTTCGCAAATGTGTCTGACGTATACACGCTTTTAGGCATAGCGCGGGCGTGTTCAAATCCGGCCGTGACATTGGCAGAGAGCTCGTCGATGGGCGACACTGGTTTTAGGCTTTCTAACATCGGACGATCCTTAACGCCGCTTACAGCGACTAATCGTGCCCCCTAATCGCACCATGCGCAACTGCCTTTGTTTGCTTGTGCCATGCGCTCCATGCAATGCGGCCGTCTTGGCGTTCGCTCTTGCCACTTTTTCAGGCGGATGCGACGCTCCCTTTCGATATGTCATTGCGTCGAATCGGAGCTTGTTCCCTCATGTCCATCATTCCTGCCCATCTCTCCGCTTCTGTCCGTCATATCAAGGCCGGTCGCCGCGATGCTATTTCCGATAATGCAGCGATTGAAACAACGGTGAAAGATATCATCGCCGCTGTGCGTGAGCGGGGCGATAGCGCCGTGCGTGATTATTCACAGCGGTTTGACAATGTGGATCTGGGTCCGCTTGAAATCACTAAGGCCGAGCGCAAAGCGGCCTTGGATGGCCTTGAAGCCCAATCCCGTAAAGATACCGAATTTGCCATAGAGCGCGTTCGGGAATTTGCCAAAGCGCAGCTTGCAACCATTCTTCCGCTTGATGTTGAGACGTTGCCGGGCCTTCATCTTGGCCACCGTGTCATCCCCATCGAGAAGGTTGGTGCCTATGTTCCGGGCGGGCGCTATCCGCTGCTGTCCGCACCCGTCATGACGCTTGTTCCCGCAAAGGTGGCCGGGTGTGACGAGGTGATTGCATGCCTTCCGCCTACCGCGCATCCGGCGATGATTGCAGGCTGCCATCTCTCCGGAGCCGATCGGATTTTCCGGATTGGTGGTGCGCAAGCCATTGCAGCGATGGCGTGGGGAACTGAAACGGTGCCATCGGTTGATAAGATCGTTGGTCCGGGCAATGCCTATGTCAACGAAGCCAAACGGCAAGTGTTTGGCCGCGTTGGTATCGATCAATTGGCGGGGCCCAGTGAAATTTTTATTGTCGCCGATGAGACAGGCGATCCCGAAATGATTGCGACGGACCTTCTGGCCCAAGCCGAGCATGATGTGCGCACGCGCGTTGGTTTGATTACAACGGATATGAAGCTTGCTGAGGCAGTGCTCAAGCATGTTGAAATTCAACTCAAAGGACTTTCAACGTCCAATGTTGCCGAGCCGGCGTGGCGCGACTATGGCGAAATTGCCGTATGTGCCGATGAGGCTTCCATGATTGCCTATTCGGATTTTATTGCGGCCGAGCATTTGCAAGTACATACGGCTGATCCACATGCCACCGCGAAAAAACTTCGTAATTATGGCTCGCTCTTTATCGGCGAAATGGCGAGCGTCGTTTATTCCGATAAATGCTGTGGCACCAATCATACTTTGCCGACAATGGCAGCGGCGCGTTACACGGGTGGGCTTTGGGTAGGTTCTTATGTCAAGATTTGTACCCATCAATGGCTTGATGCACGTGGTGTGGCGGCGGTTGCACCTCCGGCGGTTCGCCAAAGCGCTACTGAGGGCTTAGAAGGCCACCGCCGCGCGGCGGCCTTCCGGCAGAACCGTCAGTAGAACAGAAGTAACGCGCAGAAATTTTTACCGCCGCGCGGCGATATGACCTGCGAGATATTCGGCATCGTGCCACACGCCCCAAATGAAGGGTGACGCACGGCGCGCAAGCCACGCGAGCCCGAGAAAATAAAGGCCTGGAATTTTAGCGACGCCGCGTTCGTGCGCAGGACGACCTTTGTCGTCAAACGTGTCGAGTTTTAGCCAATCAAAGTCCAGCGCATAGCCGGTGGCCCATATAATGGATGTCACACCTGCATCGGCTAAATGCAACTCCTGCAACGGTTCGCGCATGCAGTGTGGGGCAGGGCGAATGATGCGTGCTTCGGGCTCTTCCGGCATATCGAGATGATGGGCGCGCGCATAGGCATCCGCCTCATCTAATACCGAAAGGTAATTGGCATCGCCTCGTTCAATCGTCTCTGCAAGATCTGGGGCAAACCGAATGACGCCATCGGTATATTGGCCAGCACGGCCGACAAGCATCATGCCGCGCTCTGCAAATTCGCGAAAATCAATGGTCTGTCCACCATGGGCGCCACTGACGGAGATCGTGACATGTTCCGTTGCAGGATCGCGGGTTGTCGCATCCCATTTTCCTAAAACGCCAAGCCACCATACAAAATCGCGTCCCCGATATCGGCGCGGTGGCCGATCATGGGGGCCGATCGACAAATAAACGCGCTTGCCTGATCGCAATAATTCATCCGCAATCTGCGCGCCAGAAGACCCAGCTCCCACCACAAGAACGGCGCCATCCGGCAATTGGGCGGGGTTGCGATACGAGCTTGAATGGATTTGCATCAAGCCTGCATCGGCTGGCACATTTGTTGGAATAATGGGGCGTTGAAAGGGGCCTGTCGCCACCACAACATTCTTCGCTTCACATTGGCCCTCGGAGGTTTCCGCGATAAACCCTTCGCCGTTTGAATGGGCCGAAAGTGCCTTAACATTAATGCCTGAGCGGATAGGGGCTTTAATCATGTCCGCATAGGCTTCGAAATATTTGACAATCATATCGCGCGTGGCAAAGGCATCGGGATCAAGATCGGGGAACGTCATCCCTGGAAAGCGATCATGCCAAGCCGGGCCATTAGCAACCAAAGAGTCCCAACGTTCAGAACGCCAGCGCTCCGCAATGCGTTGACGCTCTAAAACCAGGTGCGATACGCCTTTGGCGCTCAAATGCTCGCTCATCGCGAGGCCCGCTTGCCCGGCTCCTATGACCAGCGTGTCGACCTTTTCAATGGGCATTGTTTATCCTGTCCTGATCATCTTAAATAAGAAACATCAACGATCCATACTGGCCCGCGCAATACTTGAAGTTTAACCGGTAAAAACGAATAGCAAAGAAAAAATTTAGACACCTATGGTATTATTCAAGGCAGCCATGCGAAACCTGCGAGTATATCTGAAATCCATGCAAGGCTGGACTGAATGATGGGCCCATATAGGCGTAATGCGATAAGGCTAGGCCATGATAAAGGATCGCATGGAAATGGATCCAAGGTCGAACGAATTATTGAAGAAGTGTAGGGGCTCATCGTGTGCAACGCCGGCAACATAAAGCAGGGGCAAGTAATGCTCCGCTGTCGGATGGGCGAGGCGGGTAATTTGTCCGAGAGCGCCAACCGCTGAGAGTGCACCAAAATCGCGGGCCTCAAGACGGCTGGCGATGTGCTGATCGAAAGTTTCGGCCCAATCATAAGGTGCGGCACCCGGGTTCAATGCGCTCAAATTATGAACGATGTTGCCGCTGCCGATAATCATCACGCCTTTTTCACGCAACGCGCGCAGTTCTTGTGCGAGTTCAAAATGCTGATGGAGCGATTTTGATAGATCAAGCGAGAGCTGGTAGACGGGTATGTCCGCTTTTGGGAACATTTTGATCAGAACCGACCAGGCGCCGTGATCAAGTCCCCATTCCTCATCGGCTTCGAGATGATGGTTGCGGACAAGATCGATTGTCGCATGAGCCATTTCGGGCGCACCCGGTGCGGGATAGTGTTGCTCGAACAGTTTCCGTGGAAACCCGCCGAAATCATGAATGGTTTGCGGTTTGCTCTTAACATTCACTAGCGTTGTGCCACGCGTCATCCAGTGGGCTGAAACAACCAGAATAGCATTCGGAACAGGGAGGCTGTCGCCGATGGTCCGCCATGTGCGGCTATATTCATTGTCTTCGATGGCATTCATCGGATTGCCATGGCCGACAAATAAAGTTGGCATGCGGGGTGTTGCTTTCAGCTCCGAGAATGCAGTCTTCAGCGAGGTCATGCGTATCTTCCACTGTTACAGGTGAGAGGGGCGGCATGAGAGCCGCCCATTGAGATCGTGTTACTGGACCAATCCGATTTGCTTCATAAAGTCTTTATTATCCCAGAATAACCATTCATGGTCCATCGTGCCATTTTTCCAGTGTCCGACGGTAGCCATGCCGATAGCGAAGCGCTTGCCGGTTGGTTGGATAAATTTGCCTTCGCCAATTGGCATCGGCTTTGAGAAGGTCCCTGTCATGACGCCTGTAGCCGTGGTCCAGCTGCCCGAACCGAAGCGGATCGGATGCTCCTTGATCTTGATGTCCGGCGCATAAACAAAGAGAGCCTTCAAATCTTCCGTATGCTTGTCGAGACCCTTGGTTTCATGGCCGTCCGGCCATGTCACCACGATATCTTTGGAATGACTTTCTTTGAGCCGATCCCATTTCTGGTTCGAGAATACATCGAAATCGAGGGTGTCGAAAATTTTAAGGTTCTTTTCAACAGCAGGTGCCTGTTGTTCAGGAGGCGGAGGCGGCGTTTCAGGATTTTCTGCCAAAGTGCCAGCATGCACCGAGTAGGAAACAAGAGTCGTTGCAGCGAGTGTTAAAAGAAAACGCTTTGTGTTTAAGCTACGCATCATCATTTGTCCTTTTTAGGGTGGGTAGTAATAGTGTCGGGGTTAAGCGGCTGCGACCCATGTCGGGGAAATGGCGGTGCCGAGGCCCGCACCATAGCCAAAATAGATATTCAATCCCGCAAGCGGTTCGAGATAGCGGGCGTTTTTCAACGGGCCCGCATCGGTCACGACAAAGCCCATCGACTGCGCGAGCGCGGTGACTTGCGCTTTGGCATCGGCATCATCGGAGGCGACGAACACTGTGACCTTGCCGCCATTGGCAAGTGCGGAACCGGCGGCGAGCAATTGCGCGAAGACGGTATTAAAGCCTTTGACGAGACGAATGCCGGGAATGGCTTTGACGATCTCTTCGGCCGATGACGTCGAGTGGCCGATGGTCAGGCCCATATAATCGGCGGTGAGCGGGTTCGTGATATCGACCACGATTTTGCCGGACAGATCGCCTGCGCTTTTCAAGGCTGCCACCGCGTCAGCGGCACCTGTTGCGACAATGATAATGTCGGATGAGCGAACCTCTGTTGGCTCGACGACCGTTGCACCATGGGCTTTTGCAACGGCTTCGGCGGAGGCGCGGTCGGCGCTTGCGATGGTGACGCTATGGCCGGCTTTGGTCAGCTGCTTGACGAATGACGAGCCCATATTGCCGGAACCAATGACAGAAACTTTCATAATTGCACCTTTTGAGTTGTTGGTTTCAAAAACCGACGTCGATAGCGGCGCCGTTGATGCAAGGGATATTCAGTTTGATTTCCGAGATAAACAGGGTTAAATGAATTAGATAATTTCAATTTTTGTAATAATCGGATCATGGACCTCTTCAAATCCATTCAGGCCTATGTGGCCACGGTCGAGGCGGGCAGCCTTGTTGACGCTGCCGAGCAGCTCGGTACCTCGAATGCGGCTGTCTCGCGCTACCTTGCGGCGTTAGAGGAGCATCTTGGCGCGCGGCTTTTAAACCGCACCACCCGCCGCCTTTCCATGACGGCGGCGGGGCAGGATTTTTATAACCGCGCCCAGACGATCCTCGCCGATGTCGCGGAAGCTGAAGCGGTGGCGGGTGCTACAACCTCATCGCCTTCAGGGCTTTTGCGGATTAGCGCGCCCCTGTCTTTCGGGATCGGAACCCTATCGCAGATCATGCCGGGATTTCTCGCGCGCTATCCCGATCTCCGGATTGATATCGATCTCACTGATCGCGTGACGGATCTCACCAACGATGGCGTTGATGTCGCAGTTCGCATTGCGCGCGAACCGGCAACCACCAATGTGATCGCTCGAAAAATCGCGCCGGTAAAAATGATCATATGCGCCGCGCCGTCTTACCTTGAAAAGCGCGGAGTTCCTCATGTGCCGGATGATCTCCACCAATGCGAGACGCTCAATTATTCCTATCTATCATCGGGCGATAATTGGACCCTGACCCATGCCGATGGTCGCCAATCAGTAGTGCGGATCAAGCCACGCGTGCACGCGACGAATGGCGATATTTTAAGGGAATTGGCTATCGCGGGTCACGGCGTGATCATGCAGCCGGATTTCATTGTTGGCGCTGCGCTGGAAGCAGGCGCGCTTAAAAGCATTCTGAATGAATGGTCGATCGACGGCTATCATCTCTATGCGATTTATTTGAGCCGTAAGTTTTTATCGGCGAAGGTGAGGGCGTTTATCGATTATCTCGCCGACGCGATGACGAGTTGATTATAGTTATGTGATATTTTACGAGTTTCCGAGCTGCCCTTTGAATAAGGCTTTTGTCCTCTATATGGTTATCTCTACCCTTGCGGCTGGTGCTTCAATAGGCAAGATCAAATCACGCTCGATCTCCCACGGATGACCCGCCCAACCTTCGAAAGTAAAACCTTCAACGGTGAGGTGATCATTCGGTTTAAGCTTTCGTAACAGCCAGTCATAGGCAATCATACCAGTGCTCGGCATCGCGGCCTGTGGCATACCCAATCGAAGCATTTGATATTCCAGCCGCACGGATGAAAGAAGCGAAACACTTTCGATTGGCCATTGCTTTGCAAGCATCCGCCATGACTGGGTTAATTGATAGTCGTCCAGCGATGTGCCCCCGCCTTTTGTCTGAAGATAGGCTCGCTTTGACGTGTAAAAAACCGGATTTCGACCCCGGATAATGGTAGCTTCGCCCAATAGGGCGCCTCGTTCTTTAATCGCCTGACACAACGGGGCAGAAACGGTTTCTCCCATATTGGCAATAAAAACATGTTGCGTTTTTTCCGCGCTCATCTGCTCGGCGTGCCGACAACTATTGATTTGCACAATTGAATCTGCAGCGCTCGAGGCGCGTGCGAGATCCTTTGTTGGCCCATTGCCCACAAGCAAATAATGCATACTACCATCCGTCAGCTCAAAGAAGCTTTAGCGCACGCGGTGGCTTTCAGCATCAATCAAAAATGTCCAGCATAGGCTGTGCGCGTACTCTTAAGAGATGCGGAAATCTAATCAAGTGCTTTCTTATACACGAACAGCAGGATATCAGATCTGCAGCGCTAAAGGCGCTTATGACAAGTCGAATGTGAGTTGTGATTCATCATTGATTTTTAACCATCCCTTTTGATGGTCGCCCCGCCATCTGGATGTAGCTTTCAGGCTGCCAAGTGTGACTACAATTGCCTTTGCGACTGGTTCATCAAAGTCCACTCTCGCTAAGCAGTGCGGGCATTCGTTCCTTGAAATTAAAAAAGCCCCTTTTAGCGTGCGGCCAGAACCGACTGTCCCACTCGCGCCGAATGGTAACCAAGGTAATACCTTGCTGTGCTAGCACAAGTGCAAGGTCGGCTATGACATCGGCCACGGGCCCTATGGGGGCATAAGGAGTGATGATTTGCCGCACACCCGCCGCATGGGCTGATGTCACCAATGTCTCTGCGTCCAAAGCTGTAATCGAGTGGGAGGGGCAATCGAAATGCGCAGCGGCGCGCGTTGTCATTTCTGTCGCAGCCTTCGTCGCAAATTGACGGGCACGATCGCCCCAGAGCAATGCGTCGTCGGTAGCAACCAGCACCGAGCGGAAATCATAGGCGCTGCTAAAAATTGATTCAGGGTGCATGTCTTCATGGGTTACCAATAGCAGGGAAGGTTGTGAAGGGTCATGCCGCGTCGGCTGGCGTAAGTCGCCTGCCGGTTCGACCGCGGGCTCCATCAGCGAGATCGCCTCGGTCGCGAGCCCCTTTGGAGCAAAGCGGCCATTTGTAAACTTTGCGATATTCTCAGTCGTGGCGAGATAGGTTTTCCCCACCGTCTGTAATCCCGCAACCCAGCGCCATGAGAGCGTGTTGCTGGCAGCATCCGCATCCAAAAGATGGCGCAGGAAAAAATCAGCACCAAGCGCCCAAGGCAAACGAAGGGTGAAGATCCAGATTGAGGCAAACCACATCCGCGCGTGATTGTGGAGATATCCCGTTTCGACCAACTCCCTGGCCCAGTCGTCAAACCCTTCAATCCCCGTTTGGCCTTTCTCGGCGCAAGCGATGGCGTGATGATCGTGGAACGTAGTACGATGCCTGCCGCGCTCGTTTAGGAAGCGGCGCCAGACCGAGGGGCGCATCTCCATCCAGCCTTTCCAATAGGTCCGCCACAGGACTTCCTGCACAAATTTTTCTGCGACCGGCAGACGATGATGACGAAGCACTTCGGCAATGATCTCATGCTCGGTGATGATGCGGTGGCGCACATAGGGCGAGAGATAGGAAACGCTGTTCGCATGATCCGGTCCCGCATCCGTGTTGCGTCCCGTCTCATAATGCCGACCGGCTATGGGCGCGAAATGGGTTAGCCGATCAAGGGCCATGGCGCGTGAGGGGGTAAAGTTTAAGCCTATCATTGGTACAGGATTATCCATTGTGCGTTATAGTGCCATTAGCATTGTAAAGTGAGACGCCGCCAGGCTATTCTCGTTGATGATTTATAAATCCCAGGACGTTTCTTGATATGGAACACCCGCGCCAACTCCTCGCTGATCTGTTTACCGAGGCTGTAAAGGCGGCTGATCCCTATCAATCGATCTTCCGATATCT
>Ga0164296_1005956_pt1 | contig 10475 bp, 5 predicted proteins | sample GEODES057metaG_FD_113533 | JGI IMG/M metagenome (GOLD analysis project Ga0164296, IMG submission 113533) | Dystrophic lake water microbial communities from Trout Bog Lake, Wisconsin, USA - GEODES057 metaG | ecosystem: Environmental > Aquatic > Freshwater > Lake | place: USA: Trout Bog Lake... | reverse complement strand
CGCTGGTCCGCTCGGGCAAGGTCGGGCACATCGCGGCGTCGAACTACTCCGCAGAGCGACTCCAGGCGGCGCAGGACATCGCGCGGTCTGCAGGCCTTGCGACGTTTGTGGCGCTACAGCATCACTACAACCTGGTACACCGCACTGACTACGAAGGCCCATTGCGCGATGTGGTGGCCGCCAACAACATGGTGTCGTTGCCCTACTACTCGCTGGCCAGTGGGTTCCTGACGGGGAAGTACCGTGACGGCGCACCCCTGGAGGGGGCACGAGCCAAGGGCGCGGGACAGTACATGACGGACAGGGGTCTGGCCATCCTGGCGGTGATGGACGATGTCGCGGCCGAGCACGAGGTATCGCTCACTGCAGTGGCTCTGGCGTGGCTTGCCGCGCAGCCGACCGTCGCCACACCACTGGCAAGTGCGCGCATTCCTGCGCAGTTACCGGACCTGCTGCAGATGGTGGGGCTGGAACTCACCGCCGAGCAGATCGCGACGCTGAGCGCCGTATCTTCCTGACCTGACATCGTGCCAGTGGGCACCGTGCGCTTCAGGCTCCAGCCGCTTGGGACCGGACGCTGGGGCTTAGTAGCCCGGGAGCGCCGGAACGTAAATCGGGTGGCCCCAGGTCAGGATTCGGTAGTGGCCCACGGTGTAGGACTGCTGCACAGCCCCGAAGGTTGCCACTGCTGGCTGATCGGTCTTCACGAGCTCGGGCAAGTTGTCGTCGTACACCAGGAATTGGAACGGCACTCCGTCGTACCAGGCGTCAGATGACTGATGGGTGTACCGAACGATTCGTCCTTGCGGATCGACCGTCACTGCCCGAATGGTGACCGCGCCTCCTGACTGCACCGTGGTGACCGAGGAGTCCCAGTACCCACCAATGCCTTGAGTGAGGTGGTGGCGCTTCAGGAATGCCGAGAGGTCGCTGGCTGCAGCCGGTGCGGCCGAGTGCACATTGATCAACAGCGTGGCGGTGGCATACAGCCCCCCGAAGATGACTAACGCACCGATGATGAGAGGGCGAACGATGGAGGTCCCCCAGGCCATCGCGACGGTTCGCCCGGTGAGCACTGAGCCGAAGATAACCACCCCTGCCAAATAGCGGACATACTGCTGGTCATTGCTCAAGGTGCTCCACACGAAGAATGCAAGCGTTGCGGCCACTCCGAGCATCAGCATGGTGTCCAGGACCCAGCCGCCCACCTCTCGCTCGCCCAGCACCAGGCTGCGGGCAATACGCACCACAGTCCACACGACGACCACGATGATCGCCGCGGTAGCCGCAGCGCGGGTTGCCAACAGCCACCCGGGCACCCCCGAGTAGCCGAACTGGGCGTTGGACGTCCCGAACACCATGAAGATCCACCGCGGCAGGTTGTGCAGGTTCTGCACCATTTGTGCGCCGGACGCATGCGGATTTAGCGTGCCGATGTCATAGGTACCAAGGACCTTGAACACCTGGCGCAGGATCAGTGCAAGCACCACTGATCCGAAGCCGGCCGCCAGCCACACCATTCCGCCGAGCCAGCGTCGTAGCGCAATCGTGGCGATCACTCCAGCACCCAGGATGGGTGCAACGCCAAGTGGCAGTGTCTGCAGGTCGCCCAGAAGCCCCAGCGCCAACAGCAGCACCGCCGCCGCGAACGACCAGCCGAAGGTTGCCCTGCGCAGCAGTGCGAACGCCGAAAGGCAGAACAGCAGCGTGCCGATATGCCAGGCGCCACGGAGGAAGATCGACGCCCATGCTCCGGCTGGCAGTCCAAGGACGATGAAGGTCGTAGCCATCGCTGCCAGCGCGGCCGAGCCCTTGCTGCCGTTCCTGGCCAACGCACATGCCAGGGCCACAGTCGCCGCAGCCAGCACGGCAGGGATGAGGTAGTTCAGCACCAGGTGTGGACCCAGGAATGGCAACGTCGCGGAGTAGAAGGGCACCTCAATCGTCAAGAACGAGTCATAGAGCATCCGCCAGCCTGCCAGCAGCGGGTTCCCTGCGTTCACGGCTTTGGCTTGAAGGACCAGGGTCGCGGTATCCGAATCCCCCGAAAACACCCGAGGGCCCATGTTGAACAGGACAGCGGCCAAAGCGATGAGTCCCAGGCACGTGATCACGATCAGCCATCGACGCCGTGACAGCCCTGCCAGGATCCCGTTCACCACGAGTGCCTCGACGAGCACGAGCCACGAGTTGCGCGCATGCGGGAAACCTAGCAGCGCCTGATACCGGGCTGATGAAGCAATTCCAGCATCATGACCGATTTATCACGAATAAAGCATTTTGCAAGCCTTTCACGTGCGAATCACAGACCTGACAGGATTCACAGGTCGTGCTCGCGGTATAAATGTCTATCTGTTGCCTGGCTGTCCAGCCGGTGGAAGGGGTTTCCCAGCGTGCGGATCTTGATTCTCGGCGGCGACGGCTTCTGCGGATGGCCCACGGCCTTGCACCTGTCCGCAGCAGGCCATCAGGTAGCCATCGTGGACAACCTGTCCCGTCGCAACATCGACAACGAACTCGAGGTGTCCAGCCTGACACCGATCTCCCCGATGGGCGTCCGTCTGGATGCCTGGAAGGAACTGACCGGTCATCAGATCGATTTCCACCGGATCGACGTGGCGCAGGACTACGACCGCCTGCTGAACCTGCTGGGTGAGTACACGCCGGACGTGGTGGTGCACTTCGCTGAGCAGCGAGCGGCCCCGTACTCCATGAAAAGCTCCTGGCATAAGCGATACACGGTCAACAACAATCTCAACGCCACCAATAACGTGCTGGCCGCGATCGTGGAGTCCGGCCAGGATATTCACGTGGTGCACCTAGGCACGATGGGCGTGTACGGATACGGCTCGGCCGGCATGAAGATTCCCGAGGGATACTTGCGCGTGAAGGTCGAGACCGAAGCCGGGGACACCCTTGAGCAAGAGATCTTGTACCCGGCGAACCCCGGATCGATCTACCACCTCACCAAGACCCAGGATCAGCTGCTCTTTGCGTACTACGCCAAGAATGACAAGCTGCGGATTACTGACCTGCATCAGGGCATCGTGTGGGGAACCCAAACTGAGCAGACCAAGCTCGATGAGCGGCTGATCAACCGCTTCGACTACGACGGTGATTACGGCACGGTCTTGAATCGGTTCTTGATGCAGGCCGCGGTGGACTATCCGCTGACAGTCCACGGCACCGGCGGCCAGACACGGGCGTTTATCCACATCCAGGACACCGTGCGCTGCATTGAACTGGCAATCAACGACGCACCTGAGCCCGGGGAACGCGTCCGCATCCTGAACCAGATGACCGAGACCCATCGTGTGGCTGATCTGGCCGAACTGGTTGCCCGAATCACCGGAGCCCGGATTGACTTCGTGGAAAACCCGAGGAACGAGGCCGCTGAAAATGAGCTATGGGTGGAAAACGGACAATTCCTTCGCCTGGGCTTGAAGCCGATCACCTTGGCCGACGGATTGCTCCAGGAAGTCACCGAGATCGCTCGCGCCTACGCAGATCGGTGCGACACCAGCAAGATTCCGTGCCGTTCACTGTGGCGCCAGGCTGCACCCACCGTGACTCAGGGCTAACGGCACACGTGTCGGCACCCACGACCACTTCACGCGCTGTGTCATCAGTGCGTGATGCGGTCATTCGTAGAACGCAGCACATGCCGCACTGGCTGCGTTTTTCGCGGTACACGATCGGCTCGATCATCTGCTTCGGCATCTCCGAACTGGTATTCATCATCGTCTTTGGCTCGCACTTGCTCGGAGCTCGCGGAGCCTCAATCGTCGCATCGATCGCAGGGGTCATCCCCGGATACTTCCTCAATCGCACCTGGACGTGGGGGCGCAAGGGCAAGTCTGATTTCTGGCGCGAGGTCCTGCCCTACTGGACGACGGCCTTGGTCAGCACGGCTATCGCCGCACTCTTCACTGGCTGGGTGAACTCCGCATTCAGCGCTCAGTCGCAAATGTCCCGCACGTTCATCGATGCCGCGGCCTACATGGCGATATACGGCGTCATCTTCATTGGTAAGTACATCTTGTTCCACACCTGGCTATTCGCACCCGATCGGACCAATGAGGTGGATCCGGTCTAGCCCTTGACGCGCTTTGGCCATTCCCGGGCAAATGTCTTGCTGATGACCGTGGCGTAACGCCCACCGTAGAAGAGATTTTTTCCCTTCTTGCTCTCACCTGCTGTGCGAACGCGCATCACCGTCGGCACTTCTGCGACGCGAAATCCCTGAAAGATTGCACCGATCAGCAGCTCTGACGTCTGGTACTGCGGCTGGGTCTGACGCACGGTGGCCGTCACTTGCACTTTCATGGCACGAAGTCCACTGGACGAATCAGTAATCGAGGTACCGGTGAGCACGCTGATGGCCCGTGAAAAGAATCGAACACCGGCATTACGCACCGCATCAGTGTTCTGCGTCGCACCGAGTTGCCGTGAGCCAATCACGAAGTCGGCAGAGTCATCCACCAGCAATTGCACCATGGCGGGCAGGTCTGCCGGATTCCACTGACCGTCGGCATCCAATGTGGCGATGTATTTGGCGCCGAGTTCTCGCGCCAGTCGGTAACCGGCGCGTAGTGCAGAGCCATGGCCACAGTTACGCTCCAGTGAGCACACCAGCGCCCCATGCTCTCGCGCGATCTTGCCAGTGTCGTCCGAACTGCCATCATCGATCACGAGCAAGGTCACCGGCACACCGGCAATGCTGTCGGGCACTTCGTCCAAGATCTCGGCGATGCTCTCCTGCTCATTCAATGCTGCAATCAAGACCACCAGATCGGTGAAGGCGCTGTCCTGGTAATCCGTTCGGAAGGCCGCGATGGCGCGCTCGACGACCTGGGGGGTGCCAGCGGCTTCATGCAGGGATCGCTGAACGACGACATGCTCGCCGGACGGTTGGGCAACCGTCTCATCCGCTGTCATCGAGTTCCCTTTCGCTAGGCACTGCACCTCGTCCGACACCGAATTCTAGGTGAGGCACTCAGCCTCGGCTCAGCAGGTGTGAGCGGGCACGGACGACCCCTACTCCTGGATCGTCGACGCATCGGGTTCGTTGCCGCCGTTAGCCATTCGCTGGCCCAGCCACACCAGCAGATCAGTCAGGGCCATGGCCGGCGCGTCGAAATTTCCCTGGACAAAGTCCGCGCCGGCAGCCATCACCAGATCACGCTGCTCAGCGGTTTCAATTCCCTCTGCAATCACTTGAGCTCCGACAACGTGGGAGACCTCCACAGCGGATCGGATCACCGCCGCCTGGTGCTGTGCTGAGTGTCCATGACCCAAGAATGAGCGGTCAAGCTTGATGAATGCCGGGGCCAAAGATTCCAGCAAGCGCATATTGGAGTAGCCGGAACCGTAGTCATCCACCGCGATGGCGGCTCCACGCCGTACGAGTTCTGCAACGGTGTCCAGGGCCTGGTGGTGTGCCGGCAGGAACACCGATTCGACGATTTCCACGATCAACTGATTCAGGGTGCGCTCATGCGGCCATCGCGCGAGCCGATCAATGAAGTTGCGGTCCTCCAGTTGCGAGACCGACATGTTGAGCCCGACTTTCAGGTCCGGAAATCCGGCAGCAATCATGACCCGGACGTCGGCAAGCAGCAGGTCGATTGCCTGCATCCCCAGTGCACGAATCTGACCGGTCTCCTCACAGAACGGGATGAATTCGGATGCCGGGATCACGCGACCGCCATGATGCCACCGTAGGAGTGACTCCACTCCGCTCACCTGGCCATCCGACAAACGAATGACCGGTTGGTAATGCATCATAAACTCTCCGGAGCGGATGGCATTTTCCAATTCCAGCCTTCGCGACCTGCGGTCATCTGCGGATCGATTCATGGCGGACTCGAAGTAGGCAAATCCATCACCGGCCTTCGACTTACGCGCATACATGGCAGTGTCGGCTGCGCGCATGAGTTCTCGCGCGGTGGTTCCGTCCTGCGGATACAGCGCCACCCCGACGCTGGCAGACATGCGCACTTCATGTTCGCCGATCATGACGGGCTCTCGCAAGCTGGCGGTGATGCGTTCCAGGATGGCATCAAGATCGCTGGATTGGGTGCACTCAGTGATGATGGCCCCGAATTCATCACCGCCGAGCCGACCCACGACGTCACCGGCGCGCAACTGCTGCTGAATGCGCGAGCCGACCAGTCGAAGTGCGACGTCTCCGGTGTCATGACCGCGTTCGTCATTGACTTCTTTGAATCGATCGACGTCGATCCATGCCAAGGCAAAGCTGGTGTCCGCACGCTTGGCACGACTGAGTTCAATGTCAAGCCGCTGTGCGAAATAGCGTCGGTTGAACAGGCTCGTGGTGGGATCGATCGCGGCCTGTTCGGCAAGTAGCCCTGTTTGCACTTGCAATGACTCCAATGACTGCTCGGCGATCTTGCGCAGGGCATCGACTTCGGTGACATCGGTCAAGGAGATGATGGCTCCGAGCCGACGTCCATCGTGACTGGTGTACGGAAGGACCTTCACCAGGAACGATGAGCGTTCATCGCTGACCTGCATCGACTGGGCCATCTCGCCGCCGAAGACCGAGTTGATCGCTTCGAACAAGCCGGTGATTGGGATCGTGGTACGAATTCCCTCCAGGGACGTGCCGACATCGGTCGGAACCAAGGCGAACACCTGCACCGCCAGTGGCGTGTACCTGGTCACGCGCAGATGCATGTCCACGATCACCATGCCCTGGCTCAAGGACAGCTGAATGTTCTCCAAATCCGTATTCAGCTGCTGGAGTTCCTCGCTGCGCTGCAGCAATTGCTGATTGACGGTGCCCAGTTCCTCATTGGTGGCCTGGAGTTCCTCGTTGAAAGCCTGGAGTTCCTCGTTGGAGGCCTGCAACTCCTCCGATGAGGCTTCAAGTTCCTCATTGACTGCCTGCAACTCGGCCAGTGAGGCCTTCAGCGCCGATTGGCCCGCATGGACCTGTCGTTCCAGACGCTGCAGTTGATGATCGAAATCTGCAGAGCGCACAGGCTCGTTTTGGGCTGCCCCTTGGTCAACGGGATGAACCTCAAACCCTAGGGCGATGTACGGATGATCGAGCGCCTGAACGTGTCGGATGTGCAGGACCACTTCCACCGAGGGCGCATCGAGCCTGATGGGCTGCCCCACCACGGGATCAACGGACATGCGCGCCATCATGAACAGCGCCCTGGCCTCCGCCTGGAGCTCGCTGCGCAGGAACGTTCCGCCGGCTGCCGCCATGCGTCCACGTGGAAGTTGGCAGAACGCGGTGACATCCCCGACAACCTGCACCAAAGTGAGGTCATCATCGAATATCAGGTAGGCATTGCCTGAAGCCTGAACGAGTTGATCCAGCAGCGCCAGATGCTGTTCGAGTTCCTCGATGGCGACTGTGGCCGTACGAGCGCGTCGAGCACGGGGAACGGGCCGAGCATCAGGGCGGTGGACTGCCTGCGGGCTCATCGGTCCTTGCCGGGACGCACTTCGAGCGAATACGCGATGCTCAGCATTGACCACGTCAAATGCGTCCTGATGGCGTGGCAGGTTCTCCGACGCCCCAAGAAAAAGCAGTCCGCCAGATTTCAGGGCGAAGGCAAATGCCTCCATGACATGATGCTGCAGAGGCGAGGTGAAGTAGATCAGAGTGTTGCGGCACGAGATGAGATCCATGCGCGGCAGCGGTGGGTCAGCACCGACGTCATGTCGAGCGAATACGGCGCAGGACCGAATCAATTCATTGACCTGGAAAGTGCCATCAGTAATGGTCACGTAGCGGTCGCGCAGCTGATTGGGGATGCGGTCCATGCCCGCGGTGCTGTACTGGCCCCGTCTGGCGATTTGCAAACTACGCTCATCTAAGTCGGTTCCGAAGATCTTCACGCGACGGTTCAAGTCAGCGGGAAACCCCAGCAGTTCACCACACAGCATGGCCAGCGAGTACACCTCCTCACCTGTTGCACACCCCGGGACCCAGATGCGCACCGCTTCCCCGTCGCCGAGCGAATCGATGTAGCCGGTCAACGCTGATTGCAAACTGCTAAATGCCAGTGGATCGCGAAAGAATGACGTGACGGCGATCAACAGATTTGCCGAGAGTGCGCAGGCCTCTTCGTCCTCAGCAGCGATGTCTTCCCGATAGGACTGCAGGTCTGGGCAGCCCCGAAGCACCATGCGACGCTGAATTTGGCGGCGCACCGTGCTGGGCTTGTATTGCGAGAAATCGATACCCGTCACGCGGCGGACGGTGGCGAGCAGGACGGCAATGCCTTCCTCGTCCTCAATGCCCGGTTCGGCGTCATCATCTGGCTCACCGTCGGGCAAGGAGTCCAGACGATGCCCCAGCTCAGCCGCCTCGGCCACGAGGTCCACCGGTCCAAGCTCGATAGCTGACTTGGGCATGGCGTCAAACGAGGCTGAGCTCGGCTCTTGCACCAAAACTGCGCCCCCGTGGAGCCCAATCTCGCGCAGGCCCTGGGCTCCATCACTTCCGGTGCCGGACAAGATGACGCCTACGGCCCTGTGCCCCCAGTGCTCAGCGGCCGATTCAAACAGCAGGTTGATGCTCGGACTGGGACCAATGCGTGCCGGAGCTGGCGCCAGATGCAGTGTTGATTCATCGACCGTGGCATCGTGGTTTGGGGGCACGACATAGACCACACCTGCTCGAAGCTGTGTGCCGTCAGTCCCTTGCTGCACGTGCAGGTCTGTGCGTCGAGCCAGCAATTCGGCAATCATGCTCGGATGGTCTGGCGACAGATGCTGAGCGATGACGAAGGACTGCTCAGAAGGCATTTGGACGGCTGAGAAAAACTGCTCCAGCGCGTCCAGACCTCCAGCAGAGGATCCGATCACGACGAGCCGACCAGCAGGTCGGTCGCGCAGGTCTTCATCAAAGGCCACGAGAGCCGCGCCGTTCCCTGTCACGTGCAGCTCCGCTCACTGGTTACTTTTCAGTCTACGTCGACCGATCGGGGGATGGAAGCCGGGCGATCGATGCGCAAATCGCAAGCCAACCGGCCACGTCTTCGTTCGCTGGACAAGCATCCCTTGGCGGATGCACGAAAGGGCGCCCAGGATTCCCCGGGCGCCCTTTCGCTGCAGTGCGATGGTGTTACTTCAAGGTCAACGCCTGCGTGTGCTCGGCCTTGACCGCGGTCAGGGCCTGGGGATTGAGGCCAAGGATCTGAGCGATGGTGGGCGCGATTTGTGTTGTCTCAACCGCCGAGCCGTTGACCCCATGGTTGACGTTCGGGCCATCGACAACCAACAGGACGTGACGATCCTGCACGGCATCTCCACCGTGCTCAGCGATCTTCTTGGTTCCTCCGGTGTACACCACTCCGTGCTGGACGACACCAATGACATCCGGTGTGCGATTCGTGGCAACTTTCTGGCCCATGAACGCAGCGGCTGCAGGGCCGGCGTAGATCTTGTCCAGGCCGGCCGCGGTGTAAGCGACCGGGTTCTTGTTGTAGTCGGTGGACTTGGCGGTGCCATTTGCGCCAGTTCCGCTACCGCTGTAGTTCTTCAGGAAGTTCTGTGCGAAGGCAAAGCCGGTGGAGTTGCGATCGGCCTGCGTGAACCACAGCAGCATGCCGTCGTCATCCATGGAGGCGGCTACGAGGGGTTGCGCTGCTGTGGGGTGCGCTGACTTCCATGCGGCATTCATGCCATCAACGATGGCTCCGTCATCAATGCGCTTCAGGGCTGAGTAGTCCATTGGTGATTGTCCGTGCTTGGCCGTGACGATGACCGTGGTGTTTTTGTCCTGACCGGACGCCTTCAACGCAGCCTCAAACTTCCCCAGTGATGCATCCACGAATGCCAGTGCAGAGTTGACGACCGGACCGGGAACTTGGCCATTAGCACTGTAACCGCCGGGCTGGCCGCCGGAGATGGGTAGCTTTTGCGCGGTGGACACGGACTGGAAGTTCATGCCATAGATGGCCGGCACCCCGGTCTTGGTCTTGCCCGAGTGGTCGTATCCCTTGATTTCGTTCAGGACTGCCTGGACCTTGTAGGCGTCATATTGCTGGGTCAGGGAATTCTGGCTAGTCCAGTCGCCATTGGCATCGGCGTTGGAGTTGATCTCGGGAGTGAACAGATCATCCACGCCGGTTCCCGATGGCCCATTGAGAATCTCATACGCGGGGTGCTTGTCACTCCAGGCAGTGCGCAGGCCAGCAGCCTTGGCCAACTCGAAGACCGTGTTGGACTGCAGGTATTGGTGCGGGTACACGCGGGTGCACGTCTTGGGGTTGATCGGAAGCGCCGTCGGGTTGATGAGCGTCTGTGGCTTTCCGGTCATTTGCAGAATGTCTGAGGGAATGCTCGGAAGTCCTTGACCGGCATCAATGCGTGAGGAGTCCTTGTCCAACGACTCGTCGAAGGCGACGTTCGCGCCGACTGCGGTGCTGGTACATACGGACTTGGCCGGGACTGCCGTCTTGCTCGCCGCAGGATCGATGAGGCCGTTG
>Ga0164296_1005955_pt1 | contig 10476 bp, 5 predicted proteins | sample GEODES057metaG_FD_113533 | JGI IMG/M metagenome (GOLD analysis project Ga0164296, IMG submission 113533) | Dystrophic lake water microbial communities from Trout Bog Lake, Wisconsin, USA - GEODES057 metaG | ecosystem: Environmental > Aquatic > Freshwater > Lake | place: USA: Trout Bog Lake... | reverse complement strand
CGCGACGGCCTTGCCATCTCAGATGCATTATCGAGCGTGGCAAACTCCCTGTTCGCGTCGACATCGAGACACACAGTGCCTGGTGTAGTTGGCAGTGGACGAGAGCCTGATGGCGGAGTAGGACATGGCGGCTTGAGTGGCGGTACCTACGACGCCGTGTCTCGGGGCCTCGGCTTGCTGGGAAGCACAAGCATGAGTGGGTTGCTCAGTGCTATGACGGCAAGTCTGACCACAAGCACTGCATCGGGGAGCATCTCTGCGGCTGCCGGCGACGCCTCTCTCCCACATGCACCTCCTCCTATGGCTGGCTCTCCTCCTGGCGGCTCTGCGCATGGACTGGAGAGCAAATCTGGCCTCAGCGTTTCGACGTACATCTCGCGCCTTGAAGTCGGACTCATCGGCTTCATCGACGCCGTGCGAGCATTAGCGGATACACATGCCGCTGGCATGGCGCCTCTTCAGCAGTTGAGTGAGCGGGTCGCCGCCGCCGTCAAAGGCGAGCCTCGAGGAGCCAGGGCTCTTCACGGCGGAGGCCACAGCTCGACGCCGCTGCCATCTCCGCCATGGATAGCTTGCGGGGAATGCTGTGACCGCATGGCTGCACCTGCAGACGGCCTTGCGTGGGCACTGCATGACGCCGTTCTGCCTCCACTTCACGATGCGCTTGCCCTGGTGCGCGCAGCACAGGATGCTGTCGGACATCGAAACGCCCTTGTGCGTAGTCACAGCGCTGCCTGCCAGCAGCTTGCCGCTAAGGAGGAGGCATTGCGCTATGCGCGTGCTGAGATCTCGCCCTCAGCGGCGGCGGAGGTGTCCATTCTCGTAGAAGAGCTCCGACAATTGAGATTGGTGAGAGATGCCCTGGCTGCGAGAAACAGCGCGTGTGTGGACCGGCTTGAAGGCAAAGAAGTGCCGCATTTCCATACAGAGCTAGCATCGTTGATGCGCGGCGCGCTGCGCGCTATGGCTTGGGCGCATGCTTCTTGTGCGGCTGGCACGCATGCGGCCGCTGTCAGCTTTGCAGCGAGTGGCAATGGCGGCGCACCGCTGCAACGCATCAATCTGACCACCAGCCCGCTGCCGAGTGGGATCGGCAGCCCGCAGTCGGGAAGCGAGGGCGAGAGTCCATTTGGGTCGGACCTCACATCGAGTCTGCGTATCAGCACGCCTTCCGGGACGTCGACCTACATGGCGACAACGACGCCATCATCGCCAGACACACCCGCACCGCACCTGTCGCGTGTTGGCAGCGCGCCTGAGCTGCGTGTCGGATGGGCGATTTCTCCCTCGCACGGGTCGACCCCATCGGTATCAACGCCATCGTCGGCATTCAAAGGTGTCCCTGGTCTGCCGACATACCCGGGGTCACCGCCACGGCCGACGACTACACCACACAGGCGGAACAGCATGAGTGACGACCCGTTTAGCTCAGCAAGGCCACAGATCGGAGAATACTCCGCCGCTCGGCCACCGATTCCGCCCTCATCGGCACCACCGGGCGTCTTTGCACCCACGTCACCGGCCCGGCGAGCGCAGAGGGACGCTGCTCGCCAAGGCGCAACCCCGGAAAGCCTTGCCGCCGCTGCCATCGCTGCCGCCACGGCCGCGTCAGTGGCAGCTGTCGCAGCGAATGCCGCAGCCCAAGATTTTTTCGATGGTGCCTCAAGGGCAGATTCACCGCCGCCGGGTAGCGAGTTGCCGAGCGGGCAAGCCGTATACTGTGGAGCACCTGCTGTTGATCCAGCCCCGCGCTCTCCGAACGGCCTGCCACTCCCTCCGGCTACAACTCCCCTCAGTCGCAGCGGCAGTTTGAGTACATTCCATACCGCGAGAACGTCACTCGTGATGGCAGATGACGATGCTCGATTTGCATTCCAGGTGTCCAGCGGCGGGCAATCACCTGCGCCACCAGTTCGGCGCTTGTCATCCGGTAGTGGGACGATGGATAGCGCGGCTGGGGCGACGCAAACGCGTGACATGGTGTCCGCTGCAGACGACGTCTCTGCCTTTGGCTTGGACTCGGACTCCAGCAGAGGCAAGAGAGCCTTGTTCATGGAACCGCTGCCTGCAAGCGCGAAGAAGAAACTGCCACTGTAGTGTGTGACTGTATTGCACCCACATGCAGGCTCCTGTCCTGCGCTCCCTCCCTCGCTGCACTCTGCCCATCCCTCACTGCTGCTTGCACTCCTCGGGGTTCTGCTGGCCACCCGCGCCCGCAGCACCACGCGGCGCGGGACGGCCCTTGGCGGCGGCGCCCTTCTTAGCCCCACGAGCAGGCGGCGCCTCCTCTTCCTCCTCGTCTTCGTCATCGCCCTCGTCGTCGCCCTCCTCTTCCTCATCGTCGTCCTCCTCCTCCTGCTCGATGGCGTCTCCCGTGAACCACCCGATGGCGTTGGGGATAAGATCATCTTTGAAGGCGGTGCCCCACTCGTGATCCATCTCCATGGCATCCTGCAGCGCTTCCATCTCCTCCTCCTCCAGGTCGTCATCCTCCTCAGGCACCTCCGGCGGGCTGAAGAAATTGAAGAAGGAGTCGCAGCGCTCAACCTTGGTCTGCGGCTTTGCGCCAGGCTTGCTGCCCTTTTTCTTCATAACCTTGATGGTGGGGTCCTTGCCTGGCAGCCACTGGATGGTGGTGCCTTTGCTGCGCAGCAGGTACGACTGGTCCTCATCGGAGAAGACGTACGTCTTGGTGAGCTCACTGTTGCTGAGGAACGGGTTGCCCGCCGCGAAGGTGAACTTCAGCTCGAACCCGTAGATGGGGTCGTCATCTTTGTCCACGCCGGTCACGGGGGACACAGACACATCGGACAGGAAGGACAACACCGCCGCATCCTTCTCCGTGATCAGAGGCTCCAATAACTCATGGTTGCGGAGAGCCACCAACCAGAAGTCCGGCACACCCTTGGGAGCCTCGCTCACGTCGTCGCTCGGCTGCTCGCAGTCCGTGGCGCCTGTCACCAGGTCCGCGCGCTTGGCGTACAGCGGCGCGTACTGCGTCTCGTACTTGGCCACAAGGGCACGCTGCTCCGCCTGACCGGGCAGGACAAAACACACAGGTGCGAATGCATGGGAGTCAAAGGCAACTCGACAGGGAGGCGTGTGCGAGCGCACACGGTGAGCGCGCGACAGCGACCTGGTGCAGGAGATGCGCCCAGGTGCGCGCAGCTCCGGTCGCTGTGCTGCCCTCTGCGCGAGGCAAGTGGACAGAAAAGAGTGGCGGCTCTCTGGCGGGAAGGCGTACCAAGAACTGCTCGTGCAGCTTGTCGTGCTCCTCCTGCAGCGCCTCCAGCGCCTCCACGCGGCGCTTGACCTGGAAGGAGACGGGGGAGACACGCCCGTGTGAGAGGTGCGGCTCAGAGAGGCCTTTTGGGCCAACTGACAGCGTCTTCAGGGGCGCACACACCTTGGAAGGCAGCTCGTCCAGGTAGCCGCTGGGTTTGCCCACCATGGAGGCCAGCTTCGCGTTCAGTGCCTTCAGCAGGGCGGGGTTGTTGCTGGCGAGTGCGGCGCGGATGGCAGCGGCTTGGTCTGCAGAGGGCACAAACTCTTCGTCGTCCTCGTCCTCCTCGTCCTCGTCACGCGGCGGAGGCTTGGCGCCCTTCTTGCCGCCGCGCTGCGGCAGAGTGGTTCCAAGGCCGCGCATGTTGTCCATGCGTGTCCAGCGAAAGGCAACTGGACAAAGCCCGGGATGATGTGGCATCGCAACGGGCCCTCCCCAGGCCACGCAGCGCGTGATCGTTCCGGTGCACATGGCAGATGGCGCGCAGCAGCCTGCAACCAAGCTGGGCTTTTCGCTCAGCAAAGCAGCTTCAAGGCCAAAGCCTCAAGCGCCTCAAGCGGCTGCCACCAACGGCGGTGGCGCCCCGCCAGCTGACGTCGAGTTCGTGTTCGCTATAGACGACGGACAGCTGGCAAGCGATGAGCCCCGCAAGGAGAGGCCACTGCTCGTCATTCCTGCGCTGCCAAATACATTCGAGTCCGGCACAGGCAACAAGAGGCCACGAGGGGTGCGTCTCGTCTGCTTGCAGCGATGCACGTGTTGGGAGACGGGCCATTCTTGCAATGCGTCTGCGCGGTCGTTCCCTGCCCTCGAAAGCGTAGGGTTGGAATTCAGCCTGCGTTGCGCGCCGCGCCTGCTGTGTATTCACCCCTGCATCGTTGCCCGCAGGTGCCTAGTTTCATCCCGGAGGCGTCAGCGGACGTCCAGGGCGGCGAACGCTTCGAGAAGGCGATAGCGAACGAGCAAGCTCAAGCGCCCAACGTGCAATATGGCCTTAATAAGCGCAGTCGCAGCGTAAACGCAGCAGCTGGTGACGAACAGGCGCAGCCCACTGAGCGGAGTTTTGTGGAACGCGCGCTGGACGAGCGCAACGCAGCAGAAACAGCACAGCTTAGAGACGACCTCGCACGCTTGCCAGACTCTGCGGCGCTGGACGCGTATGACTCCATGCCGGTGGAGTGCTTCGGAGAAGCTATGCTGCGCGGCATGGGGTGGACAGACGGCGCGCCGGTGGGTCGCAACGCAGCTGCCGTGGTGAAGCCCATCGAGTACGTGCCCAGACCGCAATTGCTCGGCCTGGGAGCTACACTCGCTGCGCTGCCGGGCGCTGGCGAGCCCGGTAGCCGCAAAGCTGGCGGGAAAGCGCAGATAGAACACAAGATGCTGCCTATCGGACCTGATGGACGCGTCAGGAACGTGCGAGACTTGGATGAGCAGCTCGTCTCGCGCACAGTGGCTGGCCCGGTGGTCGGCAAGCGCATGGTCATCACCGGTGCACCTCATGCAGGCCTGTCTGGCGATGTGTTGGCTATCACTCCAGGGGCTTCTGGGGCGGCGACAGCGCCTGGAGACCGCAAAGTCACGGTTCGCTTGGACATCAGTGGCGAGCGGGTCACTGTGCGTGCCTCCGATCTTGCGGAGGTGGGTTCACAGGAAGCGGAGCGTGCAGAGGCTCAGCACAAACAGCCAGGTGGTATGTTAGGTTCTAAAGGTCCTGGTCATAGAGGCAACGGCGCAACCAACGGCGGCGCAGCCGCTCAGCAGCAGCACCGTGACCGGTCAGATGTGCCAGCAGTTGCGGCGGACACGAGTCGGCCATGGCTCACGCCTCGGGTGCGAGTGCGGGTGGTGAGCCAGCGGCTGAACGGGGGCGCTCATTACTTGAAGAAGGGCGTCATCATCGATGTCGTCACTCCGACGGAGTGCACCATCCAGCTGGACGACGGCGGCAAGTTGGTGGACAATGTGCCCCAGAGGGCGTTGGAGACTGTGCTTCCCAAAGCCAAAGGCGCTCCCCTGTGTGTTGTTGCTGGACGGTTCCGGGGCCAGCACGCCACTCTGGTGGGCAAGGACACGGGCGCTGGCAATGCGCATGTGTGCCTGGAGCTGGACCTGAGCGTCGTGACAGTGAGTCTGGACGAAGTGGCGGAGTTCGTGCCGTAGAGACGACGTATGAAATTCGAACAGCACGCGGTCACGTTAGTTACACTCTGGTGTCACCGTCCTCGTGGCTGGGCTCGACGCCATCAATCTCTAAGAGCGTGAAGATTGACATGTCAGGAACCAAGCTGCTCAGTTTGCTACGCCCGTGCAGCTCTGGCAGCTCGATGATCGCGCACGCCTCCACCGGCTCACCGCCTGCAGCACGCACGAGTCGCGCGCCAGCTGCAAGCGTCCCACCCGTCGCAATAAGGTCGTCAACAAGGAGCACCCGCTGCCCTGGCTTCACTGCTCCTACGTGCATCTCCAACGCGTCTTCCCCGTACTCCAGAGCATACTTCTCAGATAGAGTCGGGCCGGGCAACTTCTTGGGCTTGCGTAGCGGCACGAACGGCAGGCCGAGAGCCAGGGCGATCGGCGGCCCGAAGAAGAAGCCTCGTGACTCAAAGGCGACAACAACGTCTAGCTTGTGGCTGCGGTACCGCTCGACGAGCAGGTCAGTGCATGTTCTATACGCCACCGGGTCGAGAAGCAGTGTCGTTATGTCCTGGAACAGGATGCCTGGCTTCGGCCAGTCCGGAATGACGCGGATAGAGGCGCGGACTTGGCTCAGACGCTCTGCCAGCGACATGGAGCAGGTCACAGGTCAAGCAAGCAGGCACTGCTTCGCGAAAAGGAGCCAAGAGAAAATCGCCCGGTGACGTGGCTATCTTGAGTTGCCCCGTCGTCTACGCACTGCGACGATGCAGTAGCTTTTGGATGCCGCTCAGTGAATGCTCTGCAGACGTGTGTTGTGAAGCACGTATATGGTCGACGGCAGCGAGTTGAGTCTCCTGCAGTTGAGTCCGTTGACGCTGCTTCGAGTCAAAGCGAGTGTGTGTTACAGAGCCACCATGTCGGTGCGCGCTCCCGGTCGCGTGCAATAAGCCGTGCTCACTGGCTGTTTTCACGGGTCTCTAGACCTTCCCAAGGGACTTAGCCTTGTCAACTTTTTGACATGCTCACCAGGCGTTCCCCGCGCTGAGAAAGCTGCAAGACTTGTGGAACCAGGCGAGTCGCACGCCGTTTTTCTGGTCGTCTCTCTCACACTGACTCGCAACACACAGTGCTCGTATGGGCTCCCTGATTCAGCACAACCTTTGTACCTGCTCGGAGAGCGCTACACCGTGCGGACGCAGACGCCTGAGGAGCACGATGGTGGGCCGATGCCAGCTTATGAGGCGGAGGTCGAGCGACTGTGGCGCCATTGGCTTTCGTGTACCGCATTCACCTACAGAACAGGCATGCCGCCACTACCGGGCGGCCTTACCACGGACGTTGGCTGGGGATGCACGCTCCGCAGTGGACAAATGCTGCTTGCACGAGCATTAACCGTCCAATGTCTTGGCCCCGAATGGAGATGGTCAGACAGCAGCGAGCAATCATGTGGCGCAGATGTTTATGCGCACATCCTGAGACTGTTCAACGACACGCCGGAATCGCCGTGCGGGCTGCATGCGCTAGTACGCCATGGCGCTCCGTGCGGTGTGAAGGTCGGATTCTGGCTCGGACCGCATGTCGTCTGCAACGCAATCCAGGCGCTGGTCAGACACAACTTTGCGCCGGGACAGCTGAACGTTTTCGTCCTTTCATCTGGCGGCGGCGGCGCACCGACGTTGTATCGGAGCATCGCTGACGAGTGCCGTTCTGAAGTGCCGGGGCATTCATCAGGCGTAGTCCTTCCACCAAACTACAGAACGACTGATGACCCGCAGCGCTGGACACCTGTATTGCTACTTGTGCCGCTAGTGCTTGGCCTCGGGCGCTTGAACATGGTGTACGCTCCACAACTGTGCAAGGTCCTTGCCATGCGAAAATGCTGTGGCATAGTTGGTGGTCGCCCTGGATCATCACTGTTCTTTGTGGGCTGCATCGGTGAGTCCGCCTTGTACTTGGACCCTCACGACGTGCAAGCGCACGTTGCGGACGATGATCCTGAGTCCGATGTCGTCGCAGCGCACCAGTGCGGGGTGATACGCCACACTCCGCTGAGCAGCATCGACCCAAGCATGGCGCTGGCTTTCTACGCCGCCACGCACGACGAGTTTGCAGCGCTCTGCGATGAGCTGCAGCAGCTGGAGCACTCCTCCGCTGGCGCTCCCTTGCTCACAGTGGCATCGAGTGCAGAGCAGACGCCGTTGGTGGCGTCTTTCGGGGAGGACATGTGTGATGAAGGTGCAGAGGACCAGAGTGATTGGGTAGCGCTGTAGATGTGTTTGCGTCACTTGTCATGCACACCTCCATGCTGTGTGCAGCGCAGACAGCACGAAGCAGGCAGCAGCCACACGCAGCATCGTCCCCGCAGGCACTTCCCCGGCCCCGCACGCCAGACTGCCCATCAGCATGATGACCGTCGTCTGGTTTGCGGCTCGGACGAGCACGCCCGGTGTTGCATACCATCTCGCGCGTGCAGCGAGTGCGCGCTCCAGGCACAGTACACATGCATTGCTGACGCCCCAGACCAGCCAATGCGCATGAAAACCGTGCAGCATGGTGCTGAGCGCTGTCACGGCAATGACAGCGGCAGCCCCGCCACCCAAGGGCACGTATACATAGCGGCAGAAGACAGCGAATAAGGATGTGTGAAACTGCGTCCAAAATGAGCGCGCATGGACGCAAGCACTGACCCATAATGCGGGCGTGTCATTGGGGGCTGACACACCCTGCAGTAGCGCCACGCCGCGCGGCACTGCGAAGACTACAGCGCTGGATGCCCACGTTGCAGTGAGGTGCATGTAGCCGTAGAGCGTGTAATCATACCAACGCAGAGGCAGGCTGAGGTTTGACAGGCCGGTTAGAGATGGATGTAAAAGCGCGGTAGGCCAGTAGAACGTCTGCAGCGCGACCTCAATCGCAATGGCGGCACAAATCGCTGAAGCAATGACTTGGATAGCAGCTGTTGTCAAGGACGCATGTGTATAAGCGGCTTTGGTAGCCTGCGCAGCAGCGGAAGATGTCTTGAATTCCGAAAAGAACATAACGGGCCCGCTGAGATAAAGCGGCGGATATAGCGCGTAGGCAATGAATAGTTCAAGATCGTCAAACAGACCGGTGGCTGCCTGTTTACGACCTGCATCCGCTGCGGTGTCCATCACGTAGGAAAGCAGTCGGAGAGCCATATAGCGGAATGCTCGATTAGCAGTGAACGAGGTCGCTCCAAGCAAGCCGACGTAAGGCTTTCGTGTGCCGCTGATGAGTTGCACAAACGACTGCTCCAGTCCAGTCGCCATGCCCTTCGTCGCCGGCCACAGCAAGTTACCAGGCTCCGTTAGATTGAAGAACGTAATACCGGCGAAGATGAACATCCAGCCCGTGATGCGCATCTCATATATCCGTAACTTACAAGCACGCGCATTCTTCTGGCAGGCCGCAACCATCAGCATCAGACGCGTCCATGCAAAGCATGCGGTAACTAACAGCAGTGGCGGCAAAGCCCACACGCCGTGAAGGACCACCGCGTGCACGAGGCCCCATGCAGCAGTGAGGCTGCGGGGCGACAGCAGGCGATGCGGCTGTCTAGTGACTCGTGCTATTGCGCATGCTATAGGAGCATTGAACAGCAGATGGATCGGCAAGACAGTCCGCGTCCACTCCAACAGACGCCAATGCCCGAGATCGATGCGTTTTCCTGGAAGCCAGCCGCTCACGTAAGCAGGTCCATCAGTTGCCACGATGCGCGATACATCTGCAGACCACCAGCTGACTGGCAGCACTGTGCGCATGTGCACGATGTGAAGCATCACGATGATGGTACAAGCGCCTAAAAGCGCCACTCCAGCGGATGAAACGCCACCGTGCTTGCTTTGAAGGGCTGGCTCGAGTGCCGGCGCATACGTATCGGGCAGCCATTCTGCAGCGTCTTCATCCGCAGGCCAGCGCAGCTGCACCACAGCTGCCGCAAGCGCAATCGGCGTGCGGCTCTCGAACACGGTGGCCGGCGGTAATGCGATGAGAAGCTGCTTCTCGAGCGCTGTGTGCAATGCCGCTGCGCCAGCGCTGTCTAAGCCGCTGGCAAACATGTCCGCATTGACGGAGGTCATGCCTAAATGCGTGCAGATGGCGACTGCGAGACGCCGTGTCTTGGCCGCAAATGAACCGGACTCCAATTCATGCTTCGCGGCGTCAAAGATGTCTGCATTATTTGCGCGCTGCGCTCGCAATTGAAACAAGGTGTTGCCCAGAGCACCCGCATCGTAGCGCTGCCGACACTCTGATCGCCTCAACTTGCCGCTGCTAGTCTTTGGCACAGTGCGCGGTGCAACCAGCACAACGTCAGCAAGTGTGAATCCGTGCACTGCCGCGACCGATTGTGATACTTGCCGTGCGATGGCACAAAGAGTCTTGGTATCGCTGCCAGGCTCACGGAGTTCCGCCACCAACACAGCGCATGCTTCACCACCGGCAAGGTCAGCTGTGAATGCAGCGCATCTGCCGGGTCGAAGGGCAGTGCATGCCGTGTACGCCGTGTGCTCCACATCCTGCGGGGCATGTTTCTTCCCGCGCAACACGAGAACCTCCTTGATGCGGCCAGTCACGAACAGCTCACCGCCATGCATGAAGGCCAGGTCACCGGTGCGGAGATAGCCTCGTCTGCCGCCGTTATCACCAAACAAGCCGCCACATGGAACTGCATGGAACGTCGCCCGCGTTGTTGCAGCATCGCCCCAATAACCAGCGGCTACTGATGAGCTGCGGAGCCAGACCTCGCCCACCGCGCCTTCTGTCGTGAGCTGCGCTCCGGAGGCGACATCCACGATGATGATGTCCACCTCCAGCGGTGGGACACCACAAGAAAGGATGCGAATAGAACGCGCTGTTCGTGATGCTGAACCCACCAACGTTGCTCCTGGAGCAATGGCGTCCTCGAGAGCATCTCGGTCGCAGGTGAGCACCGTCGAGCCTCCTTGTGACACAAACACAGTGCACTCGGCCAGTCCGTAACCTGCAACCAGTGCATTGAGCGGACAGCGCGCATGCTGGCAGAACACGCGTCG
>Ga0164296_1005953_pt1 | contig 10478 bp, 4 predicted proteins | sample GEODES057metaG_FD_113533 | JGI IMG/M metagenome (GOLD analysis project Ga0164296, IMG submission 113533) | Dystrophic lake water microbial communities from Trout Bog Lake, Wisconsin, USA - GEODES057 metaG | ecosystem: Environmental > Aquatic > Freshwater > Lake | place: USA: Trout Bog Lake... | reverse complement strand
GGCAGCCTGAGCCTCGATATCGGCGATGCCGACGCCTGGGGGACGCGCTACCGCGCCCGGATCGCCGAGCACCGGGCCGCGCTGGCGGCCATCGCCCGCGGACAGGGCTGGACCCTGACGATCCACCGCACGGACCGGCCGGCGAGCGAGGCGGCTTTGCGCCTCGCCACGCTGATTGCCGCCCGCGGCACGGAGTGAGGCCGCCATGCTGGGTCTGACCTTCGCCGCCCCGCTGGCGCTCGCCGCCCTGATCGGGCTTCCGGCCCTGTGGTTCCTGCTGCGGGTGACCCCGCCACGCCCGCGCCGGATCAACTTCCCGCCGCTCAAGCTCGTCGCCGACCTGATCCCGCAGCGCCAGACCCCGGCGCGCACGCCGCCCTGGCTGCTGATCCTGCGGCTGCTGATCGCCGCCGCCCTGATCCTGGCCGTGGCGGGGCCCGTCTGGAATGCCGGCGGCGTCGGAGCCGGGGGCGGTCGCAGCGCCCTGCTGGTCCTCCTCGACAACGGATTTCCGGCAGCCCACGACTGGCGCGACCGCCTGCGCGTCGCCACCGACGCCATAGAGGGCGCGGCACGCGACGGGCGTCCGGTCGCCGTGATCGGCCTCGCCGACGTCCCGGCGGCCCTTGAAGCGAAGACGCCGGCCGCCGCGCTGGAGCGCCTGCGCGCCCTCGCGCCCCGCCCGATCCTGCCCGGACGCGACGCGCATCTGGCCGCGATCGAGACCTTCCTGGACAAGAACCGAGGTGCCGGCCTCGTCTGGATCAGCGATGGCGTCGCCGGGGCTGAGGACTCGCGCTTCGTCAAGGGTCTTGCCGGCCTCGCCGGCGACAAGGGCGCCGCGCTGACCGTCCTGCGGGCCGACCGGCCTCCGGCGCTGGCGCTCACCGCCACCGAGAATGCCGGCAAGCTCGTCACCCATGCCCTGCGGGCGGTTCCGAACGGGCGCGATACCGGCGTGATCCGCGCGCTCGACCAGAAGGGCCTGCCACTCGCCGAGCGCGACTTCGCCTTCGCGGCGGACGCCACGGAGACGGAAGCCACCTTCGAGATGCCGGTGGAGCTGCGCAACAGCATCAGCCGGCTGGAGATCGCCGGGGAGCGCTCGGCCGGGGCCGTGGTGCTTCAGGACGAGCGCGGCAAGCGGCGGCGGGTCGGGCTCGTGTTCGGCGGCACCCTCGATCAGGCCCAGCCCCTGCTGGCGCCGACCTACTACCTCGCCCGGGCGCTCCAGCCCTTCGCGGACGTGCAGGAGCCCCGCGGCGCCAAAGGCACGGCGGAATCGATCAATCAGCTCCTCGACAATCAGGTCACGGTCCTTGTGCTGGCCGATGTCGGCGCCCTCGACGAGAAGACCACCGCCCGGATCGAGGGCTTCGTGAAGGAAGGCGGGATGCTGCTGCGCTTTGCCGGCCCGCGGCTCGCCGCCGGCAACGATCCATTGGTGCCGGTGCGGTTGCGCCGGGGCGGCCGGACACTCGGTGGCACCCTCTCCTGGGACAGCCCGAAGACCCTCGCGCCCTTCCCGCCCGAGAGCCCCTTCGCGGGTCTGACGCCGCCGGCCGATATCGGGGTGCGCCGCCAGATCCTGGCCGAGCCGGATGGCGACCTGCCGAACCGGACCTGGGCGTCACTGCAGGACGGCACGCCGATCGTCACGGCGCAGAAGCGCGGCCTGGGCACGATCGTGCTGTTCCACGTCACCGCCGACACCACGTGGTCGAACCTGCCGCTCTCCGGTCTGTTCATCGACATGCTCCGGCGCGTCGTGGCCCTGGCCGGCGCCTCGGCACCGGTTCAGGGCGAGGCGCCGCGGGCGGCCGCTCCGGTCCTCGCCCCGCGGGTGACGCTGGACGGGTTCGGGGCGCTGGGCTCACCCCCGGCCTCGGCAACGGCGGTGTCGGCCGATTACGCCGACCGGGCGAATGGCGAGCACCCGCCGGGCTTCTACGGCCCGCCGGACGGAGGCATCAGCGTGAACGCCCTCAAACCCGACGACCGGCTGAAGCCCCTCGACACCGCCGCCCTCGACGGCGCCCGGTTCGGCTCGCTGGCCGGGGCCGAGACCGTCGATCTGCGGCCGAGCCTGTTCACCCTGGCGCTGCTGCTGCTGGCCCTCGACACCCTGGCGGGCCTGTGGCTCGGCGGCTTCCTGCGCCGCGGCGGCCTCGCGGCGCGCCTGCGCGGGCGCCCGGCGGTGCTGGCGCTCGCAGGTCTCGTCCTGCTGGGAACCCTGCCGGCCTTTCCCGTCCGCGCCGAGGAGCCTGCGATCAACCGGCCGAACGGCATCGAATCGGCCCTGATCACCCGGCTCGCCTACGTGATTACGGGGGATGCCGCTGTTGACGAGGCGAGCCGCACCGGCCTCACCGGCCTGACCCAGATGCTCTCCTCCCGCACCGCCCTGGAGCCGGGTGAACCTGCCGGCATCGACCCCGCCAAGGACGAGCTGGCCTTCTATCCGCTGATCTACTGGCCGATCGCGCCGAACCGGCCGCAGCCCTCGGAAACGGCGATCCGCAAGATCGACGCGTTCATGCGCAACGGCGGCACCGTCCTGTTCGACACCCGGGACGCGCTGACCGCGCGGCCAGGCGGCCCACCCTCCCCCGAGGCCGCGTATCTCCGCACGATGCTGGCGACGCTCGAAGTTCCGGAGCTGGAGCCGGTGCCCCTCGACCACGTGCTCACCAAGGCGTTCTACCTCGTGGACAGTTTCCCGGGTCGCTACGCCACCGGCCAGACCTGGGTCGAGGCCCTTCCGCCGGTCGCCGAGGGTGCCGAGCGCCGCCCGGCCCGGGCCGGCGACGGGGTGAGCCCGATCATCATCACCGGCAACGACCTCGCCGCCGCCTGGGCGGTGGGCCGGGGCGGTGAGCCGCTCTATCCGGTGGTCGGCGGCGACCAGCGCCAGCGCGAGATGGCATTCCGCGGGGGTGTGAACATCGTGATGTACACGCTCACCGGCAACTACAAGGCGGATCAGGTGCATGTGCCCGCGCTGCTGGAGCGGCTGGGGCAGTGAGTTTCTTTCTCGACGCAACGCGCAACGCCGCTCCCCCTCCCCCCTCTGCGGGGGAGGGTACCCTGCGGAGCAGGGGGGGCCGGGACAATGTCCCGCAAGAGGGGAGCGACGGCGCCGGACTGAGCGCAGACCTCCATGACGGTCGCGCTACGTCCGGAAGCCGGGCTCCCCTCTCCCGACCCGGCCTGACGGCCGGCCCACCCTCCCCCGCAGAGGGGGGAGGGAGACGCCGCATCACGGATCCGGAGCGCTCCGCCCCATGCTGAGCCTCAGCTTCACACCCCTCCTCCCCTGGCCGGCCATCGCCGTGCTGGGCGTGATCGTCGCCGTCCTGGCGGTGTTCGCGGTGCTCGCACGCGGCCGGACCGCGCTGCTGCGCGTCCTCGTCCTCGCCCTGGTGCTGGCGGCGCTGACCAACCCGGCCCTGATCCACGAGGACCGCGAGCCCGTGAAGGACATCGCGGCCATCGTGGTCGACCGCTCCGGCTCCCAGCAGCTCGGCGACCGGCCGCAGATGACCGACGCGGTTCGCGCAGAGTTGCAGCGCCGCTTCGGCGCGCTCGCCAACATCGAGACCCGCTTCATCGACGTGCCGGACGCCAAGGACGGCGACGACGGCACCAAGCTGTTCACGGCTTTGGGTCAGGCCCTGGCCGACGTCCCGCCGGAGCGGCTCGCCGGCATCGTGATGCTCACCGACGGCGTGGTCCATGACATCCCGGCCTCGATGGCCCAGCTCGGTATCAAGGCGCCGCTCCACGTCCTTGTCACCGGCCACGCGGACGAGCGCGACCGGCAGATCAAGCTCTTGGAGGCACCCCGCTTCGGCATCGTCGGCAAGGACCTGACGATCCGCGCCGAGGTGATGGAGCGCGGCGGCACCGGCCACGCGGTCGTCACCGTGCGCCGCGACGGCGAGGAGATCGGCCGGCGAGATGTCGCCACCGACAAGCCGTTCTCGCTGACCACCCGGATCGAGCATGGCGGCCCGAACGTGGTGGAGATCGAGGTCGAGCCGCTGACGGGCGAGCTGACCAACGTCAACAACCGGGCGGTGCTGCCGATCGAGGGTATCCGCGAGAAACTGCGGGTGCTGCTGGTCTCGGGCGAGCCCCACCAGGGCGAGCGGACGTGGCGCAACCTGCTGAAGTCCGACGCCAACGTCGATCTCGTCCACTTCACCATCCTGCGCCCGCCGGAGAAGCAGGACGGCACGCCGATCTCCGAACTCTCCCTGATCGCCTTCCCGACGCGCGAGCTGTTCGTCCAGAAGATCAAGGACTTCGACCTGATCATCTTCGACCGCTACGCCAACCAGAGCGTGCTGCCGCAGGCCTATTTCGACAACATCGTCCGCTATGTCCGTGAGGGCGGCGCCCTGCTGATCGCCGCCGGCCCCGAATTCGCCGGCCCGGCGAGCCTCGCCCGCACCCGGCTCGCCGGCATCCTGCCGGGCGACCCGGACGGGCGGGTGGTGGAAAAACCCTACAAGGCGACACCGACCCTGATTGGTCAGCGCCATCCGGTGACCCGCGCCCTGCCGGGCTCCGACGCGAGCCCGCCGGCCTGGGGCGACTGGCTGCGGATCATCGAGGCCCGGACCCGGCCCGGCATCCAGCCGATCCTGTCGGGCGCCGAGGGTCTGCCGCTGCTCGCCCTCTCGCGGGAGGATAAGGGCCGCGTCGCCCTGCTCCTGTCGGACCATGCCTGGCTCTGGGCCCGGGGCTACCAGGAGGGCGGCCCCTATCTCGACCTGCTGCGCCGCCTCGGCCACTGGCTGATGAAGGAGCCGGCCCTCGAAGAGGAGGCCCTGCGCGCCCAGACCACCGGCCGCGGCCGGGAGATTCGGGTCGAGCGCCAGACCATGGCGGATCAGGCTGAGCCGGTTACCGTGACGGGCCCGACCGGCAAGGTGACGACGCTGACGCTCAAGCCGCAGGAGCCGGGTCTCTTCACCGCGACCTTCGACGCCGAGAGCCTCGGGCTGCACACCCTGCGGTCGGGCAACCTTGTGGCCTTCGTGAGCGTCGGCCCGGCCAACCCGCGCGAGCTCGCCGACGTGTTCAGCGACACCGATCGGCTGAAGGCGGCCGCTGAAGGGTCGGGAGGCTCGGTCCGCCGGGTCGCCGGAGCGGCAGGCGCCATCGACGTGCCGCGGCTCGCGGTGGTGCGCGGCGGACGGCTCTCGGGCGCGGACTGGATCGGCTTCCGGCCGAGCGACAGCGCCAATATCCGCGGTGTCGAGGTCTATCCGCTGGCGCTGGGCCTCGCGGCCCTCGCGGCGCTGGCCGCCGCCCTGCTCGCCATGTGGCTGGTGGAGGGCCGGAGAGGCCGGGCGGCGTAAGAGCATACGCGCGCCGCCGCAACCCGCGCGCTCGACGCGCGCGGCTCGCCCGGCTTATGAACCTCGGTAACCACCCGCGCCCCGCGCGAACCCACACAACGGAGACAGCCTGCCCGTGACAGCGCAGACCGTGACCGGACGCCTCCTCGCCGCGACGCTCCTCGTCGCCTGCCTGCATCTCGCCCCGGCCCGCGCGCAGGAGCCGGTCGCGATGCCGTCCGATCCGCCGTCGATGCCCGCCGCCACCGGCCAGTGGGTCCACGCGCTCACGCTGATGGGTCAGCCGAAATACGGCCCCGACTTCAAGCACTTCGATTATGCCGACCCCGCCGCCCCCAAGGGCGGGATGGTGCGCCTCGGCGCCCAGGGCGGGTTCGACAACTTCAACATCATCGTGTCCGGCCTGAAGGGCGACCTCGAGAACGGCATCCAGCAGATCTACGATCCGCTGATGACCCAATCCTCCGACGAGCCGTTCACCTCCTACGGCCTGATCGCCGAAGCGGTGCGAGTCGCCCCGGATCTCGGCTCGGTCTCCTACCGGCTGCGCGAGAACGCCCGCTGGCACGACGGCAAGCCAATCACCCCCGAGGACGTGGTCTGGTCCTTCGACATCCTGAGAGCCAACAGCCCGTTCTACGCCGCCTACTACCACACGGTGTCGAAGGCCGAGGCGACCGGGCCGCACGAGGTGACCTTCACCTTCACGGAGACAGGCAACCGCGAGCTGCCGCAGGTGATCGGGCAGCTCCGCATCCTGCCCAAGCACTGGTGGATGGCGAAGGATTCCAACGGCAAGCCGCGCAACCCCACCGAGACGACGCTGGAGCCGCCGCTCGGCTCCGGCCCCTACCGGCTGGCCAAGTTCGATCCCGGCCGCAGCACCACCTACGCGCGCGTGCCCGATTACTGGGGCAAGGATCTGCCGGCGAATGCCGGGCACTACAACTTCGACACCGAGCGCTACGAGTATTTTCGCGACGGCACCGTGCTGGTCGAGGCCCTGAAGGGCGACCTCTACGACTTCCGCGTCGAGAACATCGCCCGGAACTGGGCCACGGCCTACGACGATTTCCCGGCCGTGAAGGAAGGGCGCCTGATCAAGGAGGCCTTCCCGGACCGCGGCATGGGCATCATGCAGGCCTTCGCGTTCAACACCCGCAAGGACAAGTTCAAGGACCCGCGCGTGCGCCGGGCCTTCAACCTCGCGATGAACTACGAGGAGATGAACAAGGCCCTGTTCTACGGGCTCTACAACCGGATCAACTCCTACTTCTTCGGCTCGGAGCTGGCCTCCTCGGGCCTGCCGGAGGGCGACGAGAAGGCGATCCTCGAAAGCGTCAAGGACAAGATCCCGGCGTCGGTCTTCACCACGCCCTACACCAACCCGGTGAACGACGGCCCCGAGGCCGTGCGCAAGAACCTGCGCGAGGCGGTCGGCCTGCTGCGCGAAGCGGGCTACGAGCTGCGCGGCGGCAAGATGGTCAACAAGGCGACCGGCGAGCCGCTGACCGTCGAGTTCCTGGAATTCCAGAACACCTTCGAGCGGGTGATCCTGCCGTTCTCGGCGCAGTTGAAGCTGATCGGCATCGACGCGACCCTGCGGGTGATCGATCCGGCGCAGTATCAGAACCGCATCCGCAACTTCGATTTCGACATCACCACGACGAACTGGGGCGAATCGCTTTCGCCCGGCAACGAGCAGCGCGAGTATTGGGGCTCTAAGGCGGCCGACAATCCCGGCTCGCGCAACCTGATCGGTATCAAGGATCCCGGCATCGACGCCCTGATCGAGAAGGTGATCTTCGCCAAGGACCGGCCTGCCGTCATCGCGGCCACCCGGGCGCTCGACCGCGTGCTCCTCGCTCACGACTACGTCGTGCCGCAATGGTCCTCCAACCAGCAGCGGACCCTGCGCTGGAACCGCTTCAGCCACCCGGCGATCCTGCCGCTCTATGCCAGCTCCGGCTTCCCGACGACGTGGTGGTACGACCAAGCGCTCGCGGCCAAGACCGGGGCGCCCCGTTGACGGGCGCCCTCTGGCGACCGACCCGGCGCGGGCTCGTCCTCGGCGGTGCCGCCCTCGCGGCGGTGCGGCCGGGCTGGGCGGAGGATGGGGAGCGCCACGGCCTCTCCAGCTTCGGCGAGCTGAAATACGGCCCCGGCTTCGAGCATTTCGACTACGTGAACCCGATGGCGCCGCGCGGGGGCCGCTTCTCCGCGCAGCTCGCCGGGACGATTGGCAACCAGTCGCTCAACACGTTCAACACGCTCAACATTTTCGTGCTGCGCGGCGACGGGGCTGCGGGCATGCCGCTCACCTTCGACAGCCTGATGGTTCGCGCCCTGGACGAGCCGGATGCGGTCTACGGACTCTTGGCGCGCGCCGTCACGGTGAGCCCGGACGGCCTGACCTACGTGTTCGCCCTGCGCCCGCAGGCTCGGTTCCACGATGGCTCGCGGCTCACCGCGCAGGACGCCGCCTTCAGCCTCAAGCTTCTGCGCGACAAGGGCCACCCGGAGATCGCTGAGGTGATCCGTCCGATGACGGATGCCCGGGCCGATGGCGACGAGCGACTGGTCGTGACCTTCGAGCCCGGCCGCGCCCGGGACCTGCCGCTGTTCGTGGCGCAACTGCCGATCTTTTCGGCGGCCTATTATGGCGCCCGCGACTTCGAGGCCTCGACCCTGGAGCCGCCCCTCGGCTCCGGCCCCTACCGGGTCGGCACGGTCGATGTCGGCCGCTCGATCGGGCTGGAGCGGGTGCCGGATTACTGGGCGGCCGACTTAGCCGTGAATGTCGGCCAGAACAACTTCGAGACGATCCGCTACGAGTACTTTCGCGACCGCACCGTAGCGTTCGAGGCGTTCAAGAGCGGCGCCTTCACGTTCCGGGAGGAATTTACCGCCCGGGTCTGGGCCACAGGCTACGACTTTCCGGCGCTCAAAGAGGGCCGCGTCACCCGCGAGACGGTGCCGGATGCGCGGCCGAGCGGCACCCAGGGCTGGTGGATCAACACCCGCCGGGAGGCCTTCCGCGATCCGCGGGTGCGCGAGGCAATCGGGCTGTGCTTCGATTTCGAGTGGTCGAACCGGAATCTGATGTACGACGCCTATACCCGCACGGCCTCGTTCTTCGAGAACTCGGATCTCAAGGCGACGGGCAAGCCCTCGTCCGAGGAACTCGCCCTGCTGGAGCCGCTGAAGGATCTGCCCCCCGAGGTTTTCGGCGAAGCCTGGACGCCGCCGATCTCGGACGGATCCGGCCAGGATCGGGCGCTGCTCAAGCGGGCCGACGCGCTGTTGCGCGAGGCCGGCTGCACCCGCCAGGGCGGCAGCCTCGTACGCCCCGGCGGACAGCCGCTGACCCTCGAATTCCTCGACAATGATCCGGTCTTCCAGGCCGTCACGCAGCCGTTCATCCGCAATCTGGGTCTGCTCGGGATCAAGGCGACCCTCCGCACCGTCGACCCGTCGCAATACGAAGCACGGCTGAAGGATTTCGACTTCGACGTCACGCCCCGCCGGTACAGCAACGGGCTGACGCCCGGTGCGGAGTTGCGCGAGACCTACGGCTCCCGAGCCGCCGGGACCCAGGGTTCCAACAACCTGTCGGGGATCGCGGATCCCGCCATCGATGCGCTGCTCGCGGCCATCGCGGACGCCAAGTCCCGGGCGGACCTGACCACCGCCTGTCGCGCCCTCGACCGGGTGCTGCGCGCCGGGCGCTACTGGGTGCCGATGTGGTACGCCTCGACCCATCGCCTCGCCCTGTGGGACATCTACGGCCGCCCGACGAACCCGCCGAAATACGACCTCGGAGCGCCGGGAACCTGGTGGTTAGACGCCGAGAAAGCGAAGCGGATCGGGCGAGAATGAGCAGGAGCTGGCCGCAGGCGGCGTCTGTGCCAAACCACGGATCTCCGCCCTCCCCCCTCATCCTGAGGTGCCCGCGCCAGCGGGCCCCGAAGGAGCCCTCCAGGGATCGCAGCGGCTTCTGGAGACCTCCTTCGAGCCTGCTCCGCAGCACCTCAGGATGAGGTGGAGACTGGGAGATACCCCCTTCGTCAGCCTCTGAGAGACCATGCTCGCCTACATCCTGCGCCGCATCGGCCTGATGATCCCGACCCTGTTCGGGATCATGCTGATCACCTTCACCATCGTGCAGTTCGCCCCCGGCGGCCCGGTGGAGCGGGTCCTGTCTCAACTTCAGGGCCAGCGCGACGGTGCGATGTCCCGCGTGACCGGCGGCTCCGGCGATCTCGGAGGCGGCGCACGCCCGTCCGGCGGTGGGGGCGAGGCGAGTTCCCGCTACCGCGGCGCGCAAGGCTTGAGCCCGGAATTCATCGCCAAGCTGGAGAAGCAGTTCGGCTTCGACAAGCCGGCCCCGGAGCGCTTCGCCAAGATGCTCTGGGACTATGTCCGCTTCGATTTCGGGCGCAGCTATTTTCGCGACGTGACGGTGATCCAGCTCATCAAGGAGCGCCTGCCGGTCTCGATCTCGCTCGGTCTGTGGATGACGCTCCTGTCCTACGCGATCTCGATCCCGCTCGGCATCCGCAAGGCCGTGAAGGACGGCGAGCGCTTCGACCGCTGGACCTCCTTCGTGGTGATCATCGGCTACGCGATCCCGGGCTTCATGTTCGGCCTGATGCTGATCATCCTGTTCGCGGGCGGCTCGTTCTACCAATGGTTCCCGCTGCGCGGCCTCACCAGCGAAGGCTGGGAGACATTTTCGACGTGGCACAAGGTGACGGACTACGCGTGGCACATGGTGCTGCCGCTCACCGCCCTGGTGATCGGCGCCTTCGCGACCTCGACGCTGCTGACGAAGAACTCGTTCCTCGACGAGATTCGCAAGCAATACGTGCTGACCGCGCGGATGAAGGGCCTGTCCGAGCGGCGCGTCCTCTACGGCCACGTGTTCCGCAATGCGATGCTGATCGTGATCGCGGGCTTCCCTGGAGCCTTCATCTCGGCCTTCTTCACCGGATCGCTGCTGATCGAGACGATCTTCTCGCTCGACGGGCTCGGGGAGCTGTCGTTCCGGGCGATCGTGGGCCGGGACTATCCGGTGGTGTTCGCGACCCTCTACATCTTCTCCCTGCT
>Ga0164296_1005949_pt1 | contig 10485 bp, 12 predicted proteins | sample GEODES057metaG_FD_113533 | JGI IMG/M metagenome (GOLD analysis project Ga0164296, IMG submission 113533) | Dystrophic lake water microbial communities from Trout Bog Lake, Wisconsin, USA - GEODES057 metaG | ecosystem: Environmental > Aquatic > Freshwater > Lake | place: USA: Trout Bog Lake... | reverse complement strand
GTTTGGATAATTTAACAGACTTTTGACAGAGTAAATATTTACACCATACATAATACACTGATATTCAGTGTACTTATAAATTAGGGCGGAGAGAGAAGGGATTCAGCTCCCGAAAAGCTAATAGAAATCTGTAGTCGAAAGTGCATCAAAAGTGCGCTTCTTTCTGATAAAGAAATCGAGTACCACACTGCGGCGGTACATGCCCTTCAGCGCATGTAAATTACTGCGTTTGTACCTAACTTTAGGTCCGCCGCCTTTGAACAACTGCAGCAAAAAATTCTGGTGTGCCCGGCTAATGGCCCAGGCATCGCGGCGTTTGCCTTCATTTAAAAACCTTAAGATCGCCAGCAAATCCATCCAGAAACGAATAAAAATCACCATAAACGCCCGCCAAATGGAAAGGTTGTTTTTAAGCAGCAACAGGTTATTCCTGAAATTGAGGAAGGTTTTAAACGGATTTTCGGTATTTAAGGTACCGCCACCCACATGGTAGACTTCGGATTGGGCACAATACATCACTTTATAGCCCATGTTCTTCAACCGCCAGCAAAGGTCAATTTCCTCCATATGAGCAAAAAAACGATCGTCAAAGCCACCAGCTTCCCGCCAATAACTGGCTCTCACAAACATTGCTGCACCAGAAGCCCAAAACACCTCGCCCGACAGGTCATATTGCGCCCGATCCTCTTCTATTTCATAGAACATTCGGCCACGGCAAAACGGATAACCATAAACGTCGATAAAGCCGCCGGCGGCTCCAGCATGCTCAAAATGATCTTTAGCGGCAAATGCTTTTATTTTAGGAGCTGAAGCGGCGATCAAATCATCGCTTTCCATTTGTGCGATAACGGGCTCGATCCAACCTGCCGGCACTTCAACATCCGAGTTTAATAGTACAAAGTAATCAGCTTCTACCCGCTCAAGAACCCGATTATAGCCCCCGGTAAAACCGTAGTTCTTATCGTTTTGAATGATAGTAATGGCTGGGAAATTAGCTTGCAAAAAATCGACCGAGCCGTCAGTTGAACCATTGTCGCCAACGACAATATCGAGGTTTGGCCAGGTTGATGCCAGTACCGAGGGCAAAAACTGTTGCAAATGCCTGATACCATTCCAGTTTAGGATAACAACAGCAACTTTAGGCATTTTTTCCATTGAATATTAAGCATCCGGCCTTAAGCGGAATAAGGCTGCAATTATATGTTTTTAATTGCAATACCCGAAGAGTGAAAAAGGTCAATTAAAGAAAACAGGCTTAGCAACTTCCGAAGGCTTGATTTTCCACCTGCGGTGCGACCATAGCCAATACTCAGGCCGCTCCCTGATTAAATCCTCCAGGTACGAAACTTGTATTTTTGTGATCTCGAAAGGTTTTGTTTTCTTCGGGTCATCAACCAGCGGCACTAAGGTATAAGTATAATAACCACGTTTCACCAGATCTATCCGGTAAAATACCACCGCACAATCACGTATCGAGCTTAATTTTTCAACGCCAATAAATACTGCGGTAGGTTGATTCAAAAAGTTGGTGAAATATAAGGCTTCGTCCCGTGAAGGTGTTTGATCGGCCGCAAGTACCGTAATGGTGAGTTCGTTTTTGTATTCGATCATTTTGCGCAAGGTTTGCCGCATCGAGATCATCTTTGCACCAAAACGAGAACGTGTCCGGTTGATGAAATTGGTGAAAATTTCACTTGATTGCGGTTTGTAAACGATCATTTTAACATGTTCGGTCAGAAATCCAAAATCCAGGCAGGCCATTTCCCAATTGCAATAGTGACCAGCCGCAGCCAGTATGCTTTTTCCCTGTCCAAAATAATGCGCAACTATTTCGGGGTTGGTGCATACCATACGGCGCTTGACCTGCTTTTCTGACATGCTAACCGATTTGATTGTTTCCAACATCAGATCGGCCATATACCTGAAATATTTCTTTTCAATCAACTTGCGTTCAGCTTCGGATTTTTCAGGAAAAGCATTGGCAAGATTCTCGCTTACCACTTTTCGCCGATAGCCAGCCAAATAGTAAAGTATAATATACAGGATATCAGAAATGATATACAGCAACCAAAACGGAAAAAGCGAAAGCAGGTACAAAAAGAAAATACCAATATAGGCAAAGCCTCTTTTTATCATTATTTTATCCGAATTTTGGCACAAACATAGAATATATGATTGAAAAAGGCGCTGTTTTACCTTTGTTTTATCTGCCACCGATTGAATATTTTACCGAACTAAATATTCATAATCCCGATTTTTTGATCGAGAAATATGAGCATTTCCCAAAGCAAACCTATCGTAATCGCGCACATATTTATTCACCCGAAGGATTATTAACCCTTGTAGTACCCGTCGTAAAAGGGTCAAAAATGCATACTCCGGTCAAGGATGTAAAAATAAGTTATGATTTTCGCTGGCAGCGCCTGCATTGGATGAGCCTGCAGGGATGTTACCGTCGGTCGGCTTATTTTGAATATTATGAGGACGACCTGGCACTATTCTACGAAGCTAAAGAACCTTTCCTTTTCGATTACAACGAAAAGCTATTACACCTTTTGCTCAGGTTGCTTAAAATAAAGGCTACGCTAAAGTACACACAGGAATTTATTCCTGATTACCCTGAACTGCTTGATCTGAGATATTGCATTCATCCTAAGAAAATTTCGAAATATCCACCAAAACCTTATTACCAGCTTTTCGAAGAAAAACATGGTTTCATTAGCAACCTGAGCGTAGTCGACCTGCTATTTAATCAGGGACCACAGGCTATAAATTATTTATAGGCTGCTAATAAATGGTAAATAAGCTTGCTTTAAACCGGCCAGTAAAGCCTATTTCTGAAATTCCGATTTCAGGTCGGCCTTCATTACTTTCCTGAATTTTTCAACTTTAGGTACTGAAACTGCCGTTAAATAGGGGTTTTCGTTCAAATGAAGGCGGTAATATCCCTGATGATATTTTTCTGCGGCATAAAAAACCTTGAACGGAACCACCTGGGTTACGATAGGTGCATCATAATGCTTTGAAGCATTGATCTTTTTGATCTCATCCAGTATAATCGCTTTTTCCTGATCGGTCCGGTAGAAAGCGATGGAACGGTAATCAGTTCCTTCATCCGGGCCCTGCCGGTTTAATTCGGTTGGGTCATGCGCAAAAAAGAAAGCGTGAACCAGTGTTTGATAAGAAATAACCTTTGGATCATAGTATATCTGAACAACCTCGGCATGGCCGGTTTCGCGGGTACAAACTTCTTCATAAGTTGGATTTTTTGTATTACCGCCTGCATAACCAGATACTACCGCATCGACACCTTTTAATTCCGACATGGCTTCGCTCATACTCCAGAAACATCCGCCGCCGAAAGTAGCAATGGCTTCGCCTGGTTTGGGTTGAGGTAATACAGCTATTTGCTGGTTTTGGGCACCTGCGCAGCCGCAATACAATAAGGCTGCGATACTATATATCATTAATTTCTTTATCATAAATTTTTCATTGATTTAAAACAATTACGCAAAACTAACATAAGCAGTTGTTGCTATTTGTCATTTCCGGGTAATATAGGGGGCGATTTAAATACCGTATCTTTGACCATCATTAGTATTTTTGTCAGCCCGTTGATCTTGATCTCATAAGCCGTAGACAACAGCATACCCATTTTACCCGGCGGAAAACCTTTCTTTTTTAACCATTCAAGGTAATAGACTGGCACATCACAGATCAAAGTGCCCTGATACTTACCGAAAGGCATTTTAGTAGTTACTACTTCTATTAAAACTTTACGGTCGGGGCTAATATTTTCCACAATGTAAAATTACGTGTTAATGATCATTATCAGCCCCAAATAAAGTTAAAACAGATAATTTAGTAAAACGTTGTACCACTACCAAACAAATTAATATGAAACAGATATTTGAGGCTTTTTTAAGCGGAACAGAAAACAAGGTTGATGGTATTGCAAGACCCGTAAGTGTTGCAGGATATACTACTCCCTACGATTTTAAATCGATAGACGGAAGGTTACACCTCCTTATCGGTAAAGATGAAAGTGAAAACTGGGTACGAATTGGTGGTACCGAACCTTATTTTTCGAGTTGGGTCAATGAACTGGCACAGCAAATTGCCAAACACAAACGCAGACAATTATAATGGAAAAACGCGAATTAGGCAGATCGGGTATACTGGTTACCCCGTTTTGCTTTGGAGGTAATGTTTTTGGCTGGACCGCCAATGAGAAGGCTTCTTTTGAATTACTGGATGCCCTGGTCGATCTGGGTTTTGATTTTATCGATACTGCTGATATTTATTCATCGTGGGTACCGGGTAATCGGGGAGGCGAGTCGGAAACGATTATTGGTAAATGGCTGAAAAATACCGGAAAAAGGGATAAAGTAGTTATCGCAACAAAAGTAGGAAAACCCATGGGACCCGGCAAACAGGGTCTTTCGAAAGCCTACGTAACCCAGGCAGTAGAAGATTCGCTCCGCCGCCTGCAAACTGATTATATCGACCTGTATCAATCGCATGATGACGATCAGGGCACACCATTGGAGGAAACACTCGGTGTTTTTACAGACCTGATCATAGAAGGTAAGGTTCGGACGATAGGTGCCTCCAATTATAGTGCCGCCCGGCTTGCTGAAGCTATAGCGGTCAGCAAAAAAAATGGCTTAGCTCAATACCAAACACTACAACCCGAATATAACTTATATAGCCGCGAACCTTACGAAGTTGAACTTGCCCCGGTCTGCCATTTAGAAAAGATCGGCGTTATTCCCTACTATTCACTGGCCAGCGGTTTTTTAACAGGTAAATACCGTTCAGAAGCCGACCTTGCAAAAAGCCCGCGTGGCAAAGGGATCAAAAAGTACATGAACGAACGTGGTACAAGAATACTTGATGCGCTTGATTCCGTTGCTCAGGCATATGAAACTAACCCGGCTGCTATCGCGTTGGCCTGGCTTAATTCAAGACCCGGTATCATCGCACCGATCTCCAGTGCAACCAGCGTTGCTCAGCTGAAGGAAATCACCGCTTCGATAGCGATTAAATTGAGCAATTCGGCTATCGAATTACTTACCAGATCCAGCCAAAACGAATAAAACCACCTGCGCCGGCGGCGAGGTGGTTTTTTATTAAATATATATTTGGAGGGAACTATGATCTTCCATGGCGATGATCATCGCGGTCGAAGTGGTCGTGGTTTCTGTTATCGCCACGTTCGTCAAACCGGCGATCATCGTTCCTGCGGTCATCGCGGTATGAATTGGCGTATCCCCTGTCGCGATCGCGGTCGTCCTGGTGACTGTTAAATGTTGCGCCATTATACCTGTTGCGGTAAAAATCGTCATTCATATATGGCCGGCTGGCACGAACTTCGAACCTGCGGGCGTTCCTCCAGTCGTAATTGCGGTATGCACCTGGCAGGTAAGCAGCTGATACCCATGCGTTACCATCGTTATAATAATAACATTGTTCATTAACATTGTAATAAGCACCTACATCGGGCAGGTAATAATAGTCGTCGTTATAAACGGCAGGCTGACTATAAACGGTTTGAACAGGAGCGGTTACGTATACTGGACGTGGTGCAAAACGAAAACCAAAATGAAACCTGATCTGTGCATCGGCGGTATTAACTAATAAACCGCTCATTGCTATTGCTGATATTAAAATTAACTTTTTCATTTTCTTGTGTATTTATAGTTCTGACGAAGCAAATTCAAAAAAGTTTAATTTCACCATATAAAAGTTAGAACATTTCATACATAACAAACTTTTAATTCAAAAAATGAGATAACACAAAATATTATTTTTTTGAAGATGAAAAGTAAATGAAAAAAAGACTAATGGCAGCGCGGTAAGTCAGCAATTCGTCTGTCATACTTAATTAATAATTATTCTGAAATCGTAAATGTCCTTGTATTGATGCCTTCGGGCTTATGGTTATTATTTCCTAAACACTTAGCTTTGGATATTAAAACAAACCTGTATGAAAAGAAAATATGTAGTTTCATTTTTGTTGCCTTTTTTGGCTGTGTTCGGGATCATGGCGATCCTTGCACTGAAAAATGGTTCCCGGCATAGTGTACCGGCCGGTAATACTGAAACATCAAATGCCGGATTGACCTTACCTTCAGGATTCAATGCGTCGATCATTGCTGACAATCTCGGGGCTGTGCGCCATATTACCGTTACCCCTCAAAACGAGATCTATGCCAAATTAAAAGGATTGGAACATGGCAAGGGCATCTTGTTGCTCCATCAAAATGGCGATAAAGCTGAAGTTAAATCAAGCTTCGGTTCGTTTGGAGGTACTGGTATCGCTGTTAAAAATGGTTACCTGTATGCTTCATCCGATCAGGAAGTATTCCGATTTAAATTGAACGCTCAAAATGAAGTGATCGATCCGAATAAACCTGAAACCATAGTAACTGGTTTATTGAATCGGGGTGAGCATGAAGCTAAGGCTATTACGCTGGATAATGCCGGGCATCTATATGTAAATATTGGTGCTTATTCAAACGCTTGTCAGGTAAAAGATCGTGAAAAAGGTTCGCCCGGTCAGAAGGGTTGCCCGATATTGGATTCGGCTGGCGGCATATGGCAATTCAGCGCAAATAAACTTAACCAGCATTATGGCGATGGCATCCGTTATGCCACCGGTTTGAGAAACGTGGTTGGCATCACCTGGAACCAACAGAAAAACCAGCTTTTTGTAATGCAACATGGCCGGGATCAATTGAGTGATCTGTTTCCTCAATATTATACCGTAAAACAAAATGCTGAATTACCTGCAGAATGTATGTATGCGCTGAATAAAGGCGATAATGCAGGCTGGCCGTATATGTATTATGACTGGCAGACCCACAAAAAAATGCTGATGCCTGAATATGGTGGCGACGGCAAAAAAGAAGGAGGAGAGAATGCGATCAATCCTACAGCTGCTTTTCCGGGTCACCTGGCACCAAACGGATTATTATTTTATACAGGCAATCAGTTTCCGGCAAGGTACAAGAATGGTGCCTTTATAGCTTTCCACGGCTCGTGGAACCGCGCACCAGAACCACAGGCTGGCTATTTTGTTGTATTTCAACCCTTTGTGAATGGCAAACCATCGGGAAAATGGGAAGTGTTCGCTGATGGTTTTGCCGGTACCGCCGAACAAAAGGCCAAAGGCGCAGCAATACACCGCCCATGCGGCTTAGCACAAGGCCCTGATGGTGCCCTGTATGTGAGTGATGATAGCAGGGGAACCATTTATAAGATCACCTATAAGAAGTAACATCTAAATATTGTTATAAAAGAAAGGCCCCGAAAATCCGGGGCCTTTTTAGTTGGATAATTCGTAAACATATTTTTTGCTGTGTTTCTTTTTAAACTTCACACGCTCAATGCTTTCTTCAACGCTATCCTTTTCAGCTTTGCAGGTGGCTTCAGTTAATGCCCTTCGATAACCCTCAAGTGCGGCATCCCAATCTTTTCGCTTTTCTGCCATTAAGGCATCCAGGTGATAAATGGAAGCCAGGTTTACACCGGGAACGGTAAGCGCTTTCACCTTAACCGGCTTGAAATGCTTTTCCATTCCAAGGAAAACCAACAAGTGCAGGTAGTGATAGTAAACATCCGGAAAATCAGGTGCTAATTCAGCGCAGGTTTTAAAATGATAGCCGGCGGCCTGGTAATCCCTAATATCATAATAGTTGATCATACCCAATTGGTAATGCGCTTTTGCGTAATACGGATCATCTGCGATGATCTCATTCAGCAATTGCAATGCTTTTGGTTTTTCTCCCCAGCCTATTTCTTCTATGATCTGCAAATACTTTTCTTCTATAGTCAAATAAATGTCCATAACAATAAATACTTTGCCCGGTAATGGGCACAATAAAACAAATAATTAATTTTTTTGGATCGATGCAGATCGCTACTGCACCGCGAAACAGAAGAGTATTTTTGATACATAACACTTCTGCTGTGTGCCGATGGGCCACATCAAATCAGATCTTTGTATCAAATTGAGGCGTAGCATTATTTTAATATTTTTTGCAAAGATAAAGTTTTTAAGCAGTTATGGAAAAATCAGGCAAACCAATCGAACAAATCATTTTGCTTTAAAGCTGATTTTCCTTTTTCCCGGAAATCTTTAATGATCTTTCCTTCAGCCATTTGAATTATACGGTTGCCATAAGTAAACGCGTCTTTTAGATTATGGGTGACCAGGATCGCTGTTAGTCCAAATTCATTGACCAGGCGTTCGGCTGTTTTCATTACGATTTCTGCTGATCGGGGATCCAGCGCTGCGGTAGGCTCGTCAAGCAATAGTACTTTGCAGGAATCCATTACACTCATTAGCAGGGTCAATGCCTGTCGCTGCCCCCCTGACAAAGTGCCCATCAGCTGCTCGGTTTTATTTTCAAGCCCCATTCCCAAAGTTGCGATCTTGTCTTTAACCTCATTTTTAAAGCTTGGATTTACGCCGATTGTCAGTCCTTTTGCCTGGGTACGGATTGCTGCTAATCGGAAATTATCAATAATGCTCAGATCAGGTGCCGTACCGCTCAGCGGATTTTGAAAAACACGGGCTATCCATTCACTACGCTTATATTCAGGAAGTTTGGTGACATCTGTTGCATTGATGGATATACTCCCTGACGATGGCAATATACTCCCGGCAACCAAATTCAACAGCGTTGTTTTTCCGGAACCATTAGAACCAACGATCACCAGGAATTCTTTTTCGGCAATGCTTAGATCGACACTGTTAACGGCATTCACCTGGTTTGCTTTCCCCCTGTTAAATATTTTATGTACTTGCCTGAGCTCGATCATGATGAATTTTTGAAGGACAATCGGGGCAGACCTACGATCAATAAAACAAATACAGCTGTAACCAACTTGAGTAAAGTTGGACTTATTCCAATACTAAGCGTAACAGCAATGACAAACTGAAAAATTATAGCACCGGAAAGTACGAGCACCAATGTAAGCCATACCGAAGTAATACGAAACCAGTTAACCAACGCTTCTGCAATAATAACCGAACCAAGTCCGGTAATTACGATACCAATACCCATATTGATATCCGCGAAACTTTGGAACTGGGTGATCAGAAAACCGCTTAAGGCCGTTAATGCATTAGCCAATGCCAACCCGATGATCTTCATCCGGTCGGTATTGACACCCAATGCGCGTATCATGGATTCACTGTTGCCCGTAGCGCGCATAGCAATACCGAAATCAGTTTTAAGTAAATAGCCTATCAGTACCGCTATTACTGCTACAAATCCGATCAAAACAAAAAAGGTATTCTTATTTGGATCTGAGGCAAAATTGATCAGCGAAAACAGCGTAGACACATTGGTTAATGGGATATTTGAACGCCCCATGATACTCAAGTTGATAGAGTAGAGTGCATACATCACCAATATACCTGCCAATAAAGCATTGATCTTTAACTTGGTATGAATGATTCCGGTCAATGCTCCGGCAGCTGCCCCGGCGGCGATCACAGCCGGCAATACGATATAAATTGGCTGGTGAGCCATCAAAAGTTTTGCAGTAATTACACCACCCAGCGTATAGCTACCGTCAGTAGTGATATCGGGGATATTAAATATCTTCATCGATATATAGATCCCCAGCGCAATAGCCGAAAAACAGAGTCCCTGTATAAGCGTCGCCAGGTAAAAATCCATTATTTTACAGCTTCAAAGTTGGATGGAATAGCGATGTGGTATTTTTGCGCCGCTGCAGCATTATAAACACGCTTACGAACTTTCACCATTTCGGGCTTCAAGCCATCAACTTTCTTCGTTTTCAGAAATTGGGCGGCCTGCTCTCCCGCCTGGTATCCCCAGAGGTACATATCTGCACCAAAGGCTGCAACGGCACCGCGTTTTACCAAACCGGCTTCGCTGGTAAAAATGGGCACATTGGCCTGGTTGCAATTCTTTAATATCGTTTCAAAAGAGGCAAACACGCTGTTATCAGGTAAGGCAAAAAAAGCATTGATATGCTTTGACAACAATGACTGCGTTACCAATTGCGCATCAGCCGAATTATTCAGCGGCAATACTTCGAGCGTTACATTCGACTTCGTTGCCAGTTCTTTAAGCCTGTTGACCGCATCGGCCGACTGTGGCTCGGCCTGGTTATAGATCATGCCGATCACAAGTTTACCCGCAGTTGGTTTTAATAAGGTGGTGATGATATTGAATGAGGTATCGATATAATTCAAATCCTCTACAACGCCGAATAAATTTGGCGGATTGGCGCCAGTAGAACTAACCACATTCATTCTGGCCGGCGTTGGCGAAACCATCGCAAAAACCGGAATAGTAGTGGTTTTTTGAATAGCTGTTACGGTTGATAAAGTTGTGCAGGTTGCCAGCAGATCAACTTTATCCGAAATGAACTGGTTGACGATCAAACCGAGTGTAGGTTGATCGCCCTCTGCATTGTGGTACTCGATCTTTACCGTATGCT
>Ga0164296_1005948_pt1 | contig 10485 bp, 6 predicted proteins | sample GEODES057metaG_FD_113533 | JGI IMG/M metagenome (GOLD analysis project Ga0164296, IMG submission 113533) | Dystrophic lake water microbial communities from Trout Bog Lake, Wisconsin, USA - GEODES057 metaG | ecosystem: Environmental > Aquatic > Freshwater > Lake | place: USA: Trout Bog Lake... | reverse complement strand
TGTTTGTCTTCTTTATATGTAGATAATTTATTATATAATAATGAATTGCTGGCATCATTGCTTTTATATTTATCTTGTTTAAATAAATCAGTAACAATTACTCCATTTTTCTTAAATATTTCTATATTAGGATCATTATTTGATACCCAATATATATAATGTTTATCATCATCTTTATTTGTTTTATCTAAAAAAGCTTGTTTTTCTTTATTATATGTTAGCATTGCGATTTCTTGTGCTGTCAAAAATGTTGGTGAAAGTATGTATCCTGGATATATTGAACCTCCAAAAATATTATAATATTCAAAAGAATATTTATTAAAAAATATGAGAACTAATCTTTTTTCATTATTACTTAAATTAAATTTTAAATATCCTAAATATGTTTTATTTGTCATTAATCTATCAACATCTCTATGAATATCAATACTATCATCATTTTTCCATTTTGATTTACTATCATATTGTTTGTGTTCTTTATTAATTATAAGTAAAATATATTTGTCTATCATTGCTTTTGTTGTTAAATAACTATTCACTAAATTAGACCAATAAAATATCATAAAATATGAGATGGGTGTATCTAAATATAAATAATTGCTTGCTTCAATCTCACTCGGGCATGTATCAATAAATTCAGTATAAGTATTTCTTATCCCGATTATTTTTATTTTTGTTGATGCTTTAACATCTAAGTTATAATTAAATAGCTTTTTTTTTATTAAAGGACAAAAAAATTTATGTGTTTCTAAAACAAGTGCTGGTGATTCAATAATTGGTGATTCAAATGTTGTATGTGGATTCCATATTTTTTTTACGGCATAATCAACATATAAATTTGCTAAAAAAAACATTTTTTTTAATTCTTTTTCAAAATTAGTATTATTTTTTTCTATTAATTTTGCTAATAATATTTTATTTAATTCATTTAATATTTTATTCTCTTCTAAATTATTAATAAAATTTTTAATATTTTTAATTATTTCATTTACTCTATCTATTTCATTTAAATATATTTGTGCTTCTTCTTTATTTAATTTTGTTAAATCATAATTTGTCTTATCTAATTCTCCTCTATAAAATATTTCATTATTTATCAATAAATAATTTCTGATGTAATTTACTACAAATTTATTATACATAGAATATTTTTCAAGTTGTTTTATTCTTTCACAAATTATTTTCATATATATGTTTGTAATATATGACTCAAAATTTTCATATTGATATTTTAATTTAGAATGTTCTTTTATTTTATCAGTATATTTTTCTGCTGTTTTTTTTATTATATTTATTTTTTTAGTTAATTCTGTCTTAAAATATTCTACTTCTAAATCTGTTATTTTTTTGTTCTTATTTTCATCATAAAATAATTCAATCGCATTATAAATAGTATTTATTATCATTAATTGATAATTTCTTAAATTTACAAATAATGTCATAATATCTTTATTTGTATCTTGTTTATAAGTAAAAGTATGTGTTACTGAAATATCTTTTTGTCTTACATATTCAAATTTAGGTAATGAATTTTTACAATAATTATTATATATTAGTATCCAAATTTGAATATTATAATTAAGAAATTCTTCAAAAAATATTTTAGTATCTGGATTTGTATATAATAATGAACGTATTTTATAAGACATAAATGAATTTACATGTGTCTCATCTTTATCCAAATTAATAATATCATTTATTAAATTTAAATAATTTTTCTTTTTTTGTTTATTTAAATTAATATCAGTTATAACTTTTTCTAATTCTTTTTCAGTAAGACTGGGAAATAATATATTAGAACTTGTTGGATAATTTATAGAGAATTTTATTGCTAATTTATTTTTAATAAAATTTAAATTTTCTTTTGTTACAGTATCTACTTGAGAAACATATAATTTACTTTCTTCATGAATATCTTTAATATCTTCATTATCTGATTCTGGATCTGTAAAATCTCCTGGGACATATATTTTATTTTTTTTTGTTACAATATTTTCTTTTGAAACATATAATTTACTTTCTTCATGAATATCATTATCTGATTCTGGATCTGTAAAATCTCCTGGGACATATATTTTACTTTTTTTTGAATATGTAATATTCATTATAATTATGTTATATTATAATAATTATATAGAATGATTGCTTCATTGAAAAATTATTATAATGAAATATTAGCTAATTATAAAAATCTTCGTAATAAAAATATAAAAGAAAAATTATTGCTTGATAATTTAGAATATAATAAAGAAATAAATATTGCAATAATTGTTCCATATAGAAATAATAAATATCAAAATCGACAAGAACAATTAAATCATTTTATAGATTATTATTATAATTTTATTGATAATGTTGATATATACATTATAGAACAATCAGAAGATGGCAAAAAATTTAATCGTGGATGTTTATTAAATTGTGGCTTTGATATAGCAAAAAAAGAAAAAAAATATTCTATGTTTATTTTTCATGATGTTGATTTAATATCTCCAAATGAATTAAAAAATATATATACTTATGAATCAAATAATCCAATACATATAGCATCATTATGGAAAGAAAAATATATTCAAAAAGATTATTTTGGTGGCATTACAAGTTTTAGTCAAAATGCTTATGAAAAAATTAATGGTTATCCTAATAATTTTTACGGGTGGGGCGGAGAGAATGATGCAGTATATAATCGCTTAATAATAAATAATATGTCAATATATTTTATTGAAACAAATAAAAATATATCAATTAAAGAATTAGAATATAATAAAACATCCGGTATAATTGATTTAATAAATATGCATGTAAAATATATTTTGCTAAAAGATATAAATCAATGGAATAATAATGGATTATCAAATCTTGTTTATAATATTAATAATATAACAAATATTAAATATAATAATGTAAAAAAATATAATATAGAAATATAATTTATAATTCAAGATCATTAAACCAATCTTTTATTTTTTCTTTTATTGATTTTTTAATTATCTTCCATTCTTTATCTGTTATATTTTCAAAATTATCACAGAAATATATTTGTTTTTTTATAAATTTATTCATATTCTCAATTAATTCATTTTGTGCTTTATCTACTTGTAATAAAAAATTTATTGGTATATTTGCTAAAAATCCAATAGTTTTATAATCTTTTAGAAATTCAATTAATCTATCTAATAATTTTATTTCAATACCTTTATAATTTATTCCAATTAAAAAATATTCTTGTGAATGATAATTTATTTTTGGTTTGTAAACAATAACATTCTCAAATAAAAAATAAAATAAATATAACATACTTAATTCTTGTGAATTATCTATTGGAAATATTTTTTTAAGAAGTGCATTTCCACCTTTTTTACAACATGAAAATATCATTAAATATTGTGAATATGATAATTTATATCTTAATTTTTCATCGTTATCTATTGTTCCACAACCTGCAGTAATTAAATCATAATCAGTATGATTTTTTCTATAATATTGTATATTCTCATATTTTGTAATATCTCCTGTATTATCTATTCCATAATCATAATTATTTTTATAAGTATTTAACATGTTTTCATCATAACCCAAATTTATTTCATAATCATTAATTTTATCTAGATTATTTGTCACCATAATATCGTCATAAATTTTTTTATTTTTTGCATTTAAGCGTTGTCCTTTCCACGACCATATTATATTTTTTCTTTTAATATTTAAAAAAAAATATATTGCATTTACATATGAACCAATATATTCACAAATATGAAATGATTTTATATTAGTCTTTATTTTATCTATTAAATTTATTTTATTTAATATTTCTGTTATTTTTAACCATTCATCATTATTTACAAAATCATTGGGCAATGGATACATCAACGCAATTACATAAGTTAATTTTTTATAATAATAATCAATTTGAAATTTTACTTTTTTATAAGTATCAATATCACGATAATCAAATGCTCTTTTATCCTCTTTCGATTTTCCTATCATTTTTTCAAATGATATTGGCAGAGTTCTAAAATCTTCTTTTGATATAAATTTAAATTCAAAATTAATTTTTTCATATGGTCTGAATCTAAATATAACATCATTCTCGTATGATACAATTTCGCGATAAATAATATTTTCATATGATAAATCAAAATGTGAAATATTATATTCTGGCACAAGTGGCATATTATATTTTCTTGCCCAATCTTTACATAATTCAATATTTTTTAATTTTATTTCATTTATTTCATTCTCTGTTAATGTACCATTATTTTTTCTTTCAATTAATTCTTTAGCATAATTAATTCTTTTGAAAATATCATGAAATCTATTTTTTACTAATATTTTTAATTCACTCTTAAGTTTTTTATTTATTAATTTAATATTTTTATCACTAATTTTTATTTTACTTATTAATTTCTCAGAATAAGATTCATAAAATTGTGCAGTTGTTATTATTATTTTTTTCTTTAAACATTCTATTTCATTTTCACTTGTAAATAATTGTTTATTTATTCCTAATGATGAAATATTATTATTTATTATTTCTAATAAATATTTTGTATCAAATGTTATATTTTTTTTATTTATCAATATTAAATACAAACAATCATATTCAAATTCATAAATTTTTGGATATTCAATGTAATATTTTTCAAAAAAAGAACAATAAAATGCTATTATTTTTATCTGTCTCTTATCAATTATATTTTTTAGATATATACACATTGAACCATTTATATTTATTTTATTAATAATTTTTACAAAAGTATATAATCCATATAAAAATTTAATATTTTCTAATATAACCGGGCTTAATGTTGTTGCTAATGGTAATAAATTTATAAATATAAAATCTATTTTATCAATATTATCTAAATATAAATTATATTCATTTATATTTTGTATATTTATAATCTTTGATTGTTTCAATATATTTTTATTTTTAATTATTACATTATTAGATAAATTTTTTATTTCATTATTTAATACAAGATAATCTAAATTAATTGAATTAATTTGTAAATTATATTTTGTTGGATTATATTTATCAAAAAATAATATAATACTATCTGATATTGTATTATTACTTTGTGTATTTATTTCATAAAAAAAATTATAACTTTTTTTTATAAAATTATATTTATGATTAAACTCCCAAATATCTATTGAATATTTATTTATTAATTTATAAAATAATATATTTTTTATATTAAATATTTGTGTTATTGTTGTATCTTTTATGCCCCACGATGTATAATCTTTAAATTTTTGTAATCTTATTTTATCAATATTCCCTTCATCTGGTAATATTAATTTATATTTTATTGCTAGGCTAAACAAATCATATTCTTTAAACCATATTGGTCTTAATACATCTGAAAATGATCTATATATTTTTATTAATTTATTCATGTAATTAAATTTTTCAAAGCTTTTCTCATTATATTTTCCAAAATAAATTTTTATAATTTCATTATTTTTAATTTTCTCCATATATTATTTATAGATTTATCTTTTTATTTTCTCATATCCAAATAATTTAAAATCTTTTTTATATACTTTATTTATTAATTTTATTAATTCATCTGAAAAATCAGCAATTGTATATGGTATATAATCTGGTTTTGTGTTTGTTTTCTCTAATTTTATATGTTCCAAATTATATTCTTTCATTAAGTTATTAAAATGCTCTTCTATTTTTTCAAAATATAAAATATGAATTTTACATGTAGCATCTTTTATATATTTATATTGTTCAACATAATGACATTTATTTTTTTCTTCATTAATATTTTGTATTTTTTTTATTAAATATGTATTCATATATTCTTTTGTTATTGTATAAAAATTATGGACTCCGTCCCAATAGCAATAAAATTCTGATAATATTCGTGCATATGGATTTCTCACTACAAGAAACCAATCATATTTATTTTGTATTTTTTTGTCAATTTTATTAAATGGTGTGTGCCAATATCCATATTCTTTATGATATTTTCCCCATTTAATATTATGTTTTATTCCTGCTTCTTCTATTGACGTTCCTGCATTTTTTGTTATATGAATAAATTTTAATTCTTTCTTTATTTGTTCTCTTTTTAATCTGTTATATTTATGTTTATTATCATTTTTTATCCATATATTCTGGTGTGCCAATATTATGGGTGTAAAATTATTTTTTTCTAAATTCATTTGTATTTTTGCATAATTACATTTTTCCGGGCAGTCTTTTTCATACATAATTAATCTCATGTCATCATATATTGTTGGATTCTCGTCAAGAAATGCTTCTAAACAACCTTCGCAATCTACAACAAGTGCGTTAAAATTTATATTATATTTTTTTTTAACTTCTTCTAATGTATATGATATTATTTTTGTGTCATCCTGTTCTATTGCTGTGGATCCATAACCATTATTCCAATAATTTATATTTGTTAATCCTAATTTTTTTTTTGACACAACCCCCTTAACAATATGAAAATCACAATTATTTGCTTTTTTATTTATCTCTAATGCGTTCCATACTCTTTCATCCGGTTCAACTACTACATGATTTGTTTTAGTTTTTAATTTCAAATTAATAATGCATGAGACTGAACCATATCTTCCTCCTAATTCTAAAACACAATCATCTTCTTTGATATATATATTTACTAAATTTTGTTCTGGCACTTCCATTTTGTAAATATTTACTAAGTCATTATTTTCATCTATTATTTTTATTTCTGGTAAATTTTTGTCTCTCACATAAAATTTTTTAAATTCTTTGTAATTCATATATATATATATATTTGCTGAATAGATTATTTTATTGATAATTTATAATTTATAATAAAATATAAAATACTAAAAAATCTAAATATAAAATTAAAAATTTATAAATCATTTTATCACAATATTTCATAATATTCATTATATATTTAGTAATTATGCTTTGTTCATCAAAATAGCATTTATAAGATATAACACATAACATAAAATTAAAGTCATATCAAATTGCAAAAATAGATTTAGCATATATAAAATATAAAAACTTATTACTGAATATTATATGAATAATGTTTTGTATAATTATATTGATTCCTCATACAAACTATATAAATATGCTAATATGATAGAATTAACAAAACTCAAAGAAAATTATTATAAATCAAGAACTGAAAAAAATAAAGATATGAAATATCCATTAGTTAAATATACTATTAAAGATAAAAAAGTCTATATAAAAGTTGATTGGATTGAGAATTTTTTAACAAAAGATGAATTAGCACAAGAAACCGATAAAAGAATAGAACAAATTTATAATATGATTAATAATACAATAAAATTTATAAATAAACCTATACCAGACACAGATTTATATTTTTGGATAAGTGACAGAGTACCATGGTATAATAATATTGATAAAAGATTTCCAATATTTGTATATGCTAAACCAATTAACACTCATTTTATTTTATTTCCAGATAATACTTTTGATTGTATGACAGAAGATGCAAAATATTCTACGCAATGTTTAACATGGGATGAAACAAAAAAAGGTATATTAAAAAATTCATCTTTAATTGACAATAATAAAAAAAATAATGTAATGTTTTTTAAAGGCACTGCAACGACTCGTTTAAATTCTCATATACGAGAAAATCTTTGTGAAATATCTAATAATACAGAATCAAAATGGCTATCAGTTAAATTAGATGGGTGGGAGTCTTATATGCCCATGAATAAATTTTGTGAATATACAATTTTATTAAATTTGCCAGGAAGATATCCATGGTCAAATAGATTTAAATATTTATTTTTAATGAATTCATTAGTGATAAATATTGATGTGTTTTCTATTGATACAGAACATATTGAATTTGAACCAGAATGGATAACTTTTATTAATTTATTAGTTCGTCCTAATAAACATTATATAAATATTCTTATGAAATATTATTATAGTCACAATAAAGAAGAAAAAGAAAAGAACAAACAATTAAATCACACTGAATTTCAATATGTATTTAATAAACTAAAAAAAATTTATGATGATTTTAAAAATGATAATACTAAATATCAAAAAATAATCACAAAAGGTTATGAAAAAATATCAAAACTAACTAATTCAGATATTTATGAGTATATTTATAATTGTATTATTTATAATTCAAAAGTAAATTTTATATAAAAAGAATTATTAATATTATATAATGAAATATAAAACAAAAATTAATAATTATAAAATAAATATTAAATATGATAATAGTTCTTTAATTGATACTAAAGCTAATTCTAATAATAATAATAATGCGAATAATGCTAATAATAATGCTAATAATAATGCTAATATTAATGCTACAATAGAAAAACACGCTTGGAGAGTTATTTTTAGTAATAATAGTCGATTTTTACCATTATATGATTGTTTATATTGTGGATATAATAATAATTATGAATTATGTACATATAAAACTTTCACAAATGGATTTATTCAATCAGCATTATGGATATATATTATAATAAAAAAATATTCTATTGATGAATGTCTTATTTATGGCAATAGGCTTTATTTTATTGAACCATTGTTATATTACAAAATAAAAAAAATTGGTTTTTATCCTATTTATTGTAATAAAGAAAATATGCAAGATAATATTTTTCTTAATTTCAAAAAAATTAACAAATCAAATAAAATTATTTTAGAGAATGCAGACACAATAGAACAATATAAAAATATTATTATTTATATATCATTTATTGATTATGAAAAAAACAATGCTATTAACACAAACAATTTTACAGATTATTTATCATATATATTAGATGCTTTAAAATTATTAAAAAAGAATGGGAATCTTATTTTACGTTTAATTTATAATGATAAATGTACATTTGATGTTTATACAAAAGAATTGATATATATTACATGTACAAGTTTTTCACGTGTTAAATACATAATGCCAGAATATTGTCAAGATTCATTATTTATCAATAAATTATTAATTTTTGAAAATTATAATGAAAATATATCATTATTACAAGATATTATAACTAATATTGGTGCAAATAATAATTTAATTATAAGTATGATTGATGTGAATTATGATGATGAATATCAAGCTTTTTTCAAAAAATTATATAAAAAAATATTTATCAATCGAGATAAAATAACAGAAATATACATGAAAAATGCTAATAAATTTAATATTATGTCACAAGAATTAATTGATAAAATATACAAAAAACAATTTATGTTAAATATTGATAAATGTATTTATCTATGTGAAAATGCTAAGCTTAAAATTAATAAAAAATTTTTCATAAAAAGTAATAAATATAAACAAAAATTAGAAAATTATTTTTGTTTTAGTCCAAAAGCAAAATCTTATATGATTGATTCTTTGCCAATAACAGATAGTCGAACAATAAAAAGTAAATATATAGATATAATTAGTGAATTTGAAATACTTAAATTATATATAAAATTAAGAGACCATCAAAAATTTAAAAAACTAACAAAACTTATTAGTAATGCTAAATATATAATAAAAAAAATATCAAAAAAATTTACACATGAAATAACACAAGAATTTATTGAAATACATGAAATACTTTATAAATATAATTTATTTCAAAATGATAAATTCACTAATGAAAATATATTAGATAATGATATTGAATCAACAATTAAAAAGTATAAAAATATTAGTCTTTGTATATTTGATAGTGTAAATTCTGATAATTCTTATAATACATTAATACAACATATTTTAATTAGTATAAAAATTCTAAAAATGGATGGTAGTAGTATTTTTAAACTTGATTTAACAACTATTGATGATAAATTATTACTTTATATAAAAATATTAACACAATATTTTAGTTATGTACATATTTATAAATCTGGTATTGACCCATTTTCAAATCATGTAATTTATTTAATTGCTGAACAAAAAAATACTCAATTAGATGATGTTATATATGAAAATATATTAGCGCACATAAAAGATAATTCAAAAGAACTTTTTAGTAAAATCACTTATTATGATAATATTATTTATGGTTCAATTATGAAAATATTACAATATCAAATAAAATTTATGTATGTATTATTATATTATTATGAAAATATTGATGTATTATTAAATAGTATGGTTAATTTGCGCAATAAGCGTGCTGAATTAGTGCGTAAATATATTAAACATTATTATTTATAAATTCATGTTTTTTATTTTTAAATATATTTTTGCTATTTTATTTAATATAATATTATTTCACTAATAATATTTTATTTTTTCTTAAAAATTACCCCAAAAAATTTTCTCAAAAAAATTATTTCAAAAATTTCCCCAAAAATTTCTCAAAAATTTCCCCAAAAATTTCTCAAAAATTTCTCAAAAATTTCCCCAAAAATTTCCCCAAAAATTTCTCAAAAATTTCTCAAAAATTTCTCAAAAATTTCCCCAAAAATTTCTCAAAAATTTCTCAAAAATTTCTCAAAAATTT
>Ga0164296_1005947_pt1 | contig 10485 bp, 15 predicted proteins | sample GEODES057metaG_FD_113533 | JGI IMG/M metagenome (GOLD analysis project Ga0164296, IMG submission 113533) | Dystrophic lake water microbial communities from Trout Bog Lake, Wisconsin, USA - GEODES057 metaG | ecosystem: Environmental > Aquatic > Freshwater > Lake | place: USA: Trout Bog Lake... | reverse complement strand
AGCCAAAACTGGAGTGCTAATAAGTGGGCTGCGGAGTTTCAGAATACCAACTGGGCTAAGACTCGCACACCAGCTCAGCAATCTGCTGAATTACAGCGCACATCTGACCCAGCGGCTTACTCGGAAGCATACAACAATGCTCGCCAGAAGCTCATCAGCACAGCAAGCTCATTGGGTATTAACCTTACCCCATCTCAAATTGGTCAAGCTATTGACCCTGCAAACTATAGCCAGCCTCATGCTTTAGACACCACTGGCCAAAACCTTGCTGAGTGGATTCTTTCTAACAACCCAACAGATTCTGCGCTTCAAGCGCACTTGGCTCAAGTTGGCAGAGTCAATGCCACACTCACCGGCGGACAAGCTCAGACAACTGCACAACAGTTGAAGCAACAAGCTATGGACTTGGGCTTGAATAACATGACGCTTCCTGGCGGACAGGATTACTTCGCTCAAGCGGCACAAGGCATTATCACTGGAACCACATCCGCTCAAGAGCAGAGCCAGTATTTGATTAACCAAGCCAAGACCATGTTCCCTGCTTATGCCAAGCAGCTTGATTCTGGCATTACGGTCAAGGCGCTTGCGGCTCCTTACATCAACACGCTTTCCAACTTGCTTGAAGTTGATCCTACAACTATCGACCTGTCTGCTCCTACTGGCTACGGCTCAATGATTACCAAGGCTTTACAGGGCAACGGCGACCCAACTAACCCAACGCCCATGACTGTCAGCGACTTTTCAAATCAGGTTCGTCAAGACCCACGCTGGCTTAACACTCAGAATGCCAAGGACAGCATTATGAATTCAGGCGTACAATTACTTCGTAACTTTGGATTGGTGACTGGCTGATGGCTAGAGATTCTGAATTTGGCGGCGACGCAGCAATCGAAGATACAACACCTACAGCACCAGCGGTAGATACAGCGGTTTACGCTCAAAATCCTAACACTGGTTATGTTGAAGGTGGAGCAGCTCCTTTAACGTCTGCTCAAATTGCAGCGGCTCCTGCTGGCGCTACAACCGCACCAACAGTTGCAGCAGCTCCAGTTGTTAGCCAGCCAGTAGCGGTTCCCGCTGCTCCTGCTGCCCCTGCCGCTGCACCAGTTGCGCCTGTGGCAAATGTAACCATTCCTCAAGGTACTGACCAAAATGCCCTTCAGATGCTATCGAGCCTTTTTCAAGGCTACGGATTGACCGGTGATATTGCTGGCGGAATTACAGGCTTGCTTCAAGGTGGCTTAACCTCAGATACTATTCAAGCAATTCTTGAAAGCCCCAACCCTTCACAGGCACTTTCTGGCATGAACCTTACCCCTGCTCAGCAATCAGCGGCAGGCAACTTGGTTAGCTCCTGGCAAGCACGTTTCTCTGGAAACGCTGCTCGTATCAAGGCTGGTCTTACACCACTTAGCCCAGCAGATTACATCAACACAGAAAATTCTTACAAGGCAGTTATGCAACAGGCTGGCTTGCCAGCAGCATCTATGGATCCTGCATATCTTGGTCAGCTTATTGGTCGTGACGTCTCCCCCGCTGAAACACAGCAGCGCGTTAGTGCAGCCATGACAGCGTTGCAGTCAGAAGACCCACAGGTTATTGCTCAGTTGCAAAGCCAGTACGGTCTATCCACTGGAACCATTGCGATGCACTTGCTTGACCCAAATCTTGCTTCCAATGTTATCCAGCAGGAAGTTACCGCAGCTCAAATTGGAGCTGAAGCGGCTCGTCAAAATGTTAATATTGCCTATGGTGGCACTGGCCCAATGAGTGCCATGTCGCTTGCTGCACAGGGTATTACCCAATCACAAGCAGCTCAAGGCTTCCAGAATATAGCTACGCAGATTAATCCATTGCAATCACTTGCTGGGCGGTATGCAGGCTATACCTCACCTGAGACAGTGGGAGCAGCTCTAGGAGCTGCAACCTTTGGTACTCAAGGTGCAGCACAGGCTCAACAAGAGCTTGAGCGTCTCAAGACCCAAGAAGTCTCCGCCTTTAGCGGATCTGCTGGTGCTTCCACCGGAAGCCTCGGCATGAGGGATACAAGCGGACAGCTCTAAATAGAATCCGTCACCACTGACCAGCATGGATGACGCGTATTAAGACTGGTAGTAGGAGCCAAGATACATTCCCCTGTGTAACTTGCGGCCTGCGTCTCAATCAACAAGAAAGGGAGTGCCGATATGGCAAACCAATACGAAGATGACGAAGACGACTTCACTGGCGAAGAAGTCCAACAGGATGCACCAGCCAATCTCCGCAAGGCTTTGAAAAAGGCTGAGCGTGAGAAGAAGGAACTTGCTGAACAGCTAGCACAAATTCAGTCAGACCTTCGGAATCGTTCCGTCAAAGAAGTGTTGGCAACAAAAGGTGTACCTGACAAGGTGGCGAAGTTTATTCCTGCCGATGTCTCCACACCAGAGCAAGTAGATGCTTGGCTTAATGAGAATGCTGATGTATTCGGATTTGCAAAGCCAGCAGATGCTCCTGCCAGCGAAGAAGAACAAGAGAATATCCGTTCGTATGACCGAATCAATGCAGCAACGCAGAACGTTGCTACACCTACCCGTGATGCTGACCTTATGGGCAAAATCGCAGGTGCTAAAAACATTGATGAGCTAAATGCGCTAATGGGTCAATCGATTCAACGCCGCCGGTAGCCCACAACCCAACCAATCGCACTAACCTTATAGAAAGAAGGTGACAACATGGCAAACGCTTATACAGATACATCGTCTGGCTCGCTCGGTACCTCACTCGTACAGACAGCCTATGACCGTTATGTTGAGTTTGCTCTCCGTGCTGTTCCTCTTATCCGCGATGTCGCAGACAAGAAGCCAGTACAACAGGCTATGCCTGGTTCTTCAGTAGTCTTCCAGATCTACACAGATTTGTCACAGAAGACTTCACCACTTTCAGAAGACGTTGATCCAGATGCTGTTGCCCTTGGTAACACCACTCCTATCACCGTTACTCTGAATGAATACGGTAACGCTTCACTTGCTACCCGCAAGTTGGAGTTGTTTTCACTCTCAGATGTTGACCCAGCAATCGCTGACATCATCGCCTTCAACATGGCCGACTCGCTCGACACTGTTGCTCTTAACACCCTCGTTGGTGGACCAAACGCTATCGCAGAAGTAAACGGCTCGCTCGTTTCAACCTACGCTGGTACCTACACCAACGGCTCAACCCAGGCTTCAATCCTTGGAACCGACGTCATCAAGTCACGCGATATTCGTACCGCTGTTGCTAAGTTGCGCGCTAACAAGGCTGTTCCTCGCCAAGGCGAGTACTACTGGTGTGGTATCCACCCAGAAGTTTCATTCGACCTTCGCGCAGAAACTGGCGCAGGCGGCTGGCGTGACGACCATAAGTACTCCGAGACAGGCGCTGCCGAATTCTGGCCAGGCACCATCGGAACTTATGAAGGTGCAATGTTCGTTGAGTCACCACGTTTGTTCAACGCAGCAGATGGTACCGGCGCAACCGGTAACACAGGAACCTTCGGTGGTTCTTCCTACACCTACGGTACTGGCGGCGTCCGCGTCTTCCGTACTCTCGTTGCTGGTAAGCAGGCTCTTGCTGAGGCTGTTGCCGAAGAACCACACGTTATCTTCGGACCAGTTGTTGATAAGTTGATGCGTTTCCGTCCAATCGGATGGTACGGCGTACTTGGATGGGCGCGCTACCGTGATGCCTCTCTCGTGCGTATTGAGTCAACATCTTCAATCCACAACTCCTAATTTAGGCAGTTAATAGTTAGCCCCGTCATATAAAGGGCGGGGCTTTCTACACCAATCGAAAGGATCATAGTGCCATACCAATTCACACCACCATCGGTTGAAGAAGGTCCAGCGGGCTTTACCCGCTTGTTCTGGCGCTATCGCATTGCCAGAGGTGATAGCCTTTTGGTATACGGCACAGCCGTAGTACGCACTCGTACACCCGCTGTACAAGATACACAAGAAGCGGATTATTGCTATCTCGGTGGTGGCGTTTACATCATCACGCAGACAGAAAAAGACATTCTTACTAACGCTGGTTATGGCGCCAACATAACCTATGTAGCATAAGGAGCCACTGTGAATCCAGGCAGATATAACATTACGGTAGTCAATGGTACTACCTTCGCATTATCGCCCCAGTGGCTTATTGACAACCTTCCTGTCAACCTCACAGGCTACAGCGCAGACATGCAGGTACGCGATGTGAGCAACAACCTTGTTGTTGAGCTATCAACTGCCAATGGCAAGATTACAATTAACGCAGCTTTGGGTCAGGTTAATCTCAACCTTACCCCTACCCAAACCAGCGCAGGAAACTTGCCAGCAGGCAACTACACCTACGCCCTGAATCTTACCGATTCAGCAAACAATGTTTATCAGATTCTCCAAGGTTCATTTGCTGTTAGCGCAAGCGTGGTACAGTAATGTCAGTAACCGTCAACTCAATCTCAACAGTCGTCATTCCGGTTGCAACCAACGTCTTTAACGTCGGTTCTAACCAACCTCAAATTATTGAACTTGGACCAGTTGGTCCACAAGGAATTCAAGGAGCAACAGGTGCTAACGGTAACACTGGGCCTACTGGCAATACTGGTGCCACTGGCATTGTCGGGCCTACTGGTAGCGTGGGAGCTACGGGTGCTACAGGCACAACCGGAGCAACCGGTTCTGGACAAACGGGTGCTACGGGAAGTACAGGCAGCCAAGGCCAGACTGGCCCAACTGGAGCAGTCGGAAACACTGGCAGCACAGGCGCTACAGGCTCAAGTGGAGCCACAGGTGTTACTGGACCTACGGGTAGTACAGGCAGCGCAGGGTCTACTGGACCAACAGGCAGCGCAGGAGTAACTGGCTCCACTGGCGCTACAGGTGCAGGCGGTTCATTAGGCCATTACGGCAACTTCTACGATACCACCACCCAGACCAATGCTGGCGCTACAAGCGCTAACCTCATCACCATTAACACTAATGCTGGCTCTAGTGGAGTAAGCATTGTATCTGGCAGCCAGATTACCTTTGCCTATGCTGGTACATATTCCGTCAATCTGCTTGGTCAATTCATTACCACAGGTGGCGGTAGCAATTATCAGGTCAACGTCTGGTATGCCCTCAATGGCACAGCGGTGACTGAATCAACCGCAATTTTTACCACCTCTGGCGTTAACAATCAAGTGCTTGCCAACATTGAAGACTTGGTTACCGTCAACGCTAATGACTACATCCAGTTCTACTGGTCCTCACAAAATACATATATGGAGTTGCTTGCCGCATCATCTGGCACATCTCCAACTCGTCCTGCTTCTCCAAGCGTCAATGTTCACGTCGAACAGATTATGTACACCATACTAGGACCGACAGGAGCAACGGGTGCCACAGGAGCCGCAGGAAATACTGGAGCCACAGGAGCAAGCGTTACTGGAGCAACTGGCGCAACAGGTCAAACCGGATCAACGGGTGCGGCAGGCGCGACAGGAAACACCGGTTCGACAGGGGCTACGGGAGCGACTGGCGTCGCAGGACCAACAGGGTCGGCAGGTAATACTGGCAGCACTGGCTCGACTGGAAATACAGGGGCTACTGGACAAACAGGCGCGACAGGTTCTACGGGAAGCACGGGAGCAGCGAACTACTGGGACATCTTAGTATTTGGCGGCATGTGATAGAATAGCGGCATGACAAAGATAGCGGTTTACTCTATCGCTCTCAACGAAATTAAACACGTTGAGCGATATGCCGCTGCCTGCAAGGATGCAGATTACATCATAGTAGCAGATACAGGATCAACAGATGGCACAGCGGAAGCGTTACGGAATCTCGGCGTTACGGTTTATGATATTACTGTTAGCCCTTGGCGTTTTGATGATGCTCGTAATGCGGCGCTATCGCTCGTACCAAAAGACGCAGATGTCTGCGTAATCCTAGATTTAGACGAAGTACCTCAGCCTGGCTTCTTTGATAAAGTACGCAAAGGCTGGAAGAAGAATGCCAATGTCGGTTGGATAACAATGGATACTGGCTCCACATGGCATAGAGATAGATTACATTCTCGCCACGGATGGCATTGGAAGTATCCATGCCATGAAGTACAGCTTTGGTACGGAGACGGCGAAGCTAAGTCCGTCAGTATCTTAGATGCAGTTATTAAGCATCAGCCAGACGATTCAAAGTCTCGCTCACAGTATCTCACTTTGCTAGAACTGTGTGTCAAAGAATATCCCGATGATCCACGAATGTGGACATACATGACCCGTGAGTATTACTTCCATGGGCGTTGGGCAGATGTCGTTACCGCAGGCAAGCGCCAGCTTGAGCTTCAAGGCTGGGATGTCGAACATGCAGCAGTATGCCGGTGGGTAGGTGAATCACTACACCAGCTTGGCAAAGCTGACGAAGCAACTGAATATTACGATAAAGGCGTAGAGATTCTGTCCCATGAGGGCGAACCGCATTATGGCATAGCCATAGACGCTTATCGTAGACAACAATGGCAAAGGTGTTTAGATGCCTCTCTTAGTGTTTTGGACCTTCCTCGCTCCGTCCATTACTGCTACGAATCTGCCATCTGGGATTGGAAAGCCTACGACCTTGCAGGCGTTAGCGCATACAACCTCGGACATGTTGAAGAAGCCTTAGTTTTTGCCAAAGAAGCGGCTAAAGCAAACGGGCCTGAACAAGACCGTATTCAACGGAATATAGACTTTATGGAGAAACTATTACATGAGCGAGCATCAGCACGAGCAAGGACCAATTAGCTTTGGATTCAATGACAAGCATGACTGGATTCCTATTTACACTTGCACGGTCTGTGGCTACACAGATACTGAACCTTTCCCGTCCGACGTTGAAGAATCGGATCATCTTAACCATACTGGTTATGTCGATGGCTGCTTTGCTTGTAAGCTCCTTACCCTCCAAGTAAACACCGGAGACGCAGGACGAACCGAGAATATGTCGGCTAAGAAATGGGATGGCGAACTTAACGCCTATGCCGCAGCTAGGTCTGAAGGCATCCAACCCGCAGGTACAACCATGAGAGCTGTGCAAGAAGCACGAGCTGCTAGCGACAAGCTAGGCGTTGCATACAACGCTGAGTCTATGCCAGCGGCTACAAAGATTACGAAGCAGACGGCTAACGTAATGAAAGAAACAGGAGCAATCTAATGGCAGCAGCAAAAAAGGGTATGGGCTTTGCCGCAGCGCAAAAGTCTATCGCCAAGAAGTCTGGCGTTTCTATGAAGTCAGCCGGAGCAATCCTCGCCTCATCTACCCGCAAGGCTAGCCCAGCGGCAAAGAAGGCAAATCCAAATTTGAAGAAAGTCCTACCAGCTAAGAAGGGTAAGTAACATGTGCAAAGAATGCGGATGTAACAAGAATGCAGTTGGCAAGCTCAACGACAAGTTGACCGGCAAGCCAACCAAGACTCCATACGGTGAGTATGAAGGTGTCGGCGGCACTAAGAACAAGTAATGGCAAAGACAATCAAGGTTGGTGGTAAGACTCACACCATTACCAAAGATGTGGTTGTCAAGCACAAGAGTGGCAAAGTTATTGACCTAACCAAAGTGGCTGGAGTTAAAACCATTGCTGCTGGAGTTAAGGCTACAAAGAAATACCATTCCAAGAAAGGCAAGTAAATGGCAAACTACGGTGGCTTATCAGCGGTTTATCACTTAAACCGTTTAGCTGGCACTATTGTTAATGGCGTACCTCAATTAGATTTTGACGGCGCTTGCATCCAATGGGCTACCAACGTTATTCCTGGTCATGGCCAGACTCGTGGCATCGGAGCATTGAATGCCATTTACGCTTACCGCAATGGCGGCAAGAACTACTACGAAGATACGCCTGGCGTATTAAACCTGCTTGCTGGTACCTACGGTATTGGTGAAGCCGAAGCAGCAGCAAGGATTACATCGTGACACAATTTATCGACGTTATCAACGAAACGCTTTTGGCTCTGACGGGTTACACCAACCGTCAGGATCAGGCGACTTACCTCACCTCTGGGCTAAGTGCCACAGCAACTTCTTTCCAAGTTGCTGACGGAACCGTGCTTACCCGTGGCTTGGTCGAAATTGATGACGAGCTTATCTGGGTAGACTCCTTTGACCGTACTTCAAATACGGCTACCATTCCTGCCTATGGACGAGGCTTTCGTGACACTGTAGCTACAAGCCACACGGCTGGTACTCGTGTAACCATTACGCCATCCTTTCCGCGTAGTGTTATCCGGCGAAGCATTAACCTCGCAATCGACGGCGTTTACCCAGATTTGTTCGGCGTCTACTACACCACCTTTACTTGGCAAGCGGCTCGCACTACCTATCCGTTGCCACAGGAAGCAATCGACGTTCTCGGCTGCTCATGGCAGACCATCGGACCTTCCTTGGAATGGCTACCAGTGCGCCACTACCGCATTGACCGTATGGCTAACCCTGTCACATGGAATACAGGCAAGACCATTTCAATTCGTGAAGGCATTATTCCTGGTCGTACCGTCATGGTTACTTACACCAAGAAGCCAACAACGCTTCAGTATGACTCAGATGACTTTGCATCCTTAACAGGATTGCCAGACTCAGCCCGCGAAGTAATCGTTCTCGGTGCTGCTTACCGTACCGCTATGTATCTGGATATGGGTCGTATACCTGCCGCTACTGCTGAAGCAGACGCAATGCAGGCTAATGATCCGATTGGTTCAGCTACCAACATTGGTCGGATGATTCAACAGCTTTACCAGCAACGCCTTCTCGTCGAAGTGCGTCGCCTTCAAGAGCAGTACCCACCTCGCACTCACTACACAAGCTAAGGACGGCTTATGGCACAACGACGTTATTACTCAGCCAACGCGGTGGACAACACCGTATCGGCTGGCATCACCAGCAGCGCAACAAGCGTCACGCTGTCAACCATCCCAGTGGGTTTTCCATCTTCGTATCCTTATGTCTTGGCATTGGATTACAACACAGCTTCTGAAGAATTAGTCTTGGTGACTGGCGCCTCTGGCGCAATCCTTAGCATCACTCGTGGATTTAACGGTTCAGCTCCAGCGGCTCACAATGCCGGTGCAGTTGTTCGCCACGTACTTGTCGCTCAGGACATGACCGACTTTCAGGATCATGCTGCTGCTGGTCCGGGAGGCGTACACGGCATCACAGGAGCTGCGGGAACATTCCTTGCTACACCAACCTCAGCTAACCTAGCTGCCGCCGTCTCTGACGAGACAGGTTCTGGCTCACTGGTATTCGGCACAGCACCAACTATCGGCTCAGCGGTTCTTACCTCGCCAGTTATCAGCATGGGCATTAACGCTCAGACTGGTACTACCTACACGCTAGTAGCTGCTGACGCAGCCAAGCTGGTAACGCTCTACAACACTGGCGGAATTACTTTGACCATCCCAGCGGGTGTGTTTAGCGTCGGTCAAGCCGTCAACATCCAGCAAACTGGTGCAGGTCAAGTAACCGTAGCCAACGACGGCACATCAACCTTTACGGGTACAGGCACCAAGCTGCGTACCCAATACTCGGCTGCAACCATTATCTGCGTAGCAACCAACACCTTCACATTGATTGGAGACATTGCGTAATGGCAACAGCATACGTCGTTCTTGGACAGTCCACGCCAGGCGCAGCAGCCACCACTACTCTGGTGACTGGTTCGACCAATGGCAGCATCATCTCGTCTTTTACTGCTTGCAACAAGGGCAGCTCCAATGATACAATTCAAGTATCGATTACCAAGTCTGGTGGATCAGCGTACTACCAATTCTACAACTTCACATTGGCGGCTAACAGCACCTTGCAGGAAACACCAGGCTGGACTATCGCCACGGGAGATACGGTTAAGGTGTATTCCACAACAGGCAACACCGACTTTACTGCGACAGGAGTAACACTCTAATGGCTGTCTCGCTACTCACAAACAATGCAGTCTCACCTACTATCAACGTTAATGCCCAGTCTGCTTCATACACCGCAGTCCTTGGCGATGGTAGCAATACGCTTGTTACAATTAACAACGCATCGGCTAACACCTTCACCATTCCACCAAACTCATCGGTGGCTTTCCCAGTCGGCACTATCTTGAACATTGCCCAGACTGGCGCTGGTCAGACGACTATTACCCAAGGCTCAGGCGTAACCATTGTTTCCAATGGATCAACCGCTTCGGCTCCTAAGACCCGTGTGCAATACAGCGGCGCTTCTGCAATTCAGACGGCTGCGAATACTTGGTTGGTAATGGGGGATATTGCATGATTCTACCTGGCATATTAGCCTCTGGAATATCGGGGCATTTGTTTTCTAGCAACATTGTTTCGCTTCAAACCGTAACCGTTGGTTCAGGCGGCGCAAGCGCAATTAACTTTTCTTCTATCCCAAGCACTTATACTCATTTGCAGATTCGTTATATTGTTAAAGGTTCTGGTTCGACAAGCATAGGCGGCGCGCCATGGAGATTTAACAGCGATTCT
>Ga0164296_1005942_pt1 | contig 10490 bp, 6 predicted proteins | sample GEODES057metaG_FD_113533 | JGI IMG/M metagenome (GOLD analysis project Ga0164296, IMG submission 113533) | Dystrophic lake water microbial communities from Trout Bog Lake, Wisconsin, USA - GEODES057 metaG | ecosystem: Environmental > Aquatic > Freshwater > Lake | place: USA: Trout Bog Lake... | reverse complement strand
GGCATTCATCTTTTGAATATGAAGTTTAACTGTCGCATCCATACGCATTTCCGTTGGCATATACTCCCAACGACGTTTGATTTCTTCTAAATCAAAAATTTCTAATCCATGTAATACATGTAACCAGTTGCTATGTCTAAATAATGCCCAAGGTTTAACAAATTGTGGGCCAACTGGTAAATTCTTTTTAAACATAGGTAACGTTTTTTTATTAAAATCCGTTAATTTTAATGTTTTACAATATTTCCAAAAATCACTGTCTTCTCTTTTGGTCACATAGTGCAACTGTACAAAGTCTACTATATTCTGAAACACATCACGGAAAAATTCATTGTAAGTATCTGAAATTTCAGGTGTTGAATCTGACCAACATTTGATAAAACCTGAAAGTGCAAATGCTTGTTGCAAACCAGCACCGATGCTAGTAGCTTCCAACGGTTCTATAAAGCTGGCAGATAGTCCTATAGCTACACAATTCTTAATCCAGACATTTTCTAAATATCCTGCATCAAATTTGAATCTGCGTCCTACTGTAATTTTTTGACCATACAATTCTTCTATTTCTTTGACGGCAGATTCTTCGTCAATGAATTTATCGCAATAAATGTAACCGTTACCAAATCTGTCTTGTGTAGGTATTTGAAATGCCCACCCTGAACTTAATGCTGTGGCACTTGTATATGATGGCAATTCTAAATCAGGATTGTGTTTGGTGGCAAAAGTAAATGCTGTATTCATAGGCAAATATTCTTGCATACTATTATACGTTGCACCTAATTTAGATATTAATGCACGACGCCATCCGGAACAATCGATGAATAAATCTGCGTTATAGGTCTGCTCATTGCCCACTATTTCTTTGATTCCATTATCATCCAGTATAACATCATTAATGGTATCTGTCAAGATATTAATGCCTTTTTCTAAGCATTGGGCTTGTAAGTATTCGTTTAATTTAAATGTATCAAAGTGAAATTGGGCCGCACTAAACTCGTACGGAGCATAATGCAACGAATTTGGCACATGTTCTGCTACGCCTGTTTCGTATAAGGTAGGATAATCGTTGATAAGTTTGTGGTACACATACAAGTAACCAAAGAAATCTTCTACATTGAAATTTGACACCACTGAATGAAAATAATCCTTGTTATCTCCATTCCAATTATTGAATTTAATTCCATATTTAAAAGTAGCACCTGTATTTTTTATAATATCAACAGGTGTAATACCTACATAATTCATGAATGAAGTCCAATGTTCTGTACTACCTTCACCGACTCCTACAATTTCAATTTCTGCGGATTTTACAATAGATATGTCTAACGCAGGGTTAGAAGTTTTTAATATTAGGGCAGTGGTAAGTCCACTAGTTCCTGCACCCAAAATACAAATTTTATTAGCAAACATAAAGGCTCCTGATATTCTAAACGTAAAAAATCCTTGGTGTTATTAGCACCAAGGACTGTATGGGTCTTTAGAAATATCTAATAACAGTACTACTTATTAGATATCAAGTTGCCTGCTGAAATTTATGGTAAAGTTCCAGGGTGTGGAGAGCCACCACCTTCTGCTGAACTACCTACATCACCACCGCTTACTGCACCAGTTGCTACATTTGATAAAGATGCTGGATCAACCGGTGTTGCTGTACCTGCCAAAATAGCCGCTGGATCGTGAATTGGAGGAAGTGCGGCTGGATCTAAAACAACAGAATCCTTAACACCTACTGTGTGTACTAATCCTGGAATATGATTATTATTTGGATCAGTCCAAGCTGGGTTTTCTGGAGTACTCCAGTTAATTGGAGGTCTTGCCGCTGACAATTCTTTAGCTTCATCTGAATCTGGGCCTGGAACTACTGCCTTGACAGCATCGATATGGTCAATCCAATTTTTTGTACCATTCTTCATATCATTGTAGATCATATCTAACTGATCACCAATTTCTCCGTAATGGCCTTTGCGGATAACCGCATAGTTTGGAGGAGCCATAACGTTCTTTTGCCATGCGCCATCGACTAAGATCCAAGAATAGTTAACAGTATCATCATCAACGTTAACCCAACGAATAGCCGCATCAGGACCTTCGTAAATTTCATGTTCTTGCCCTGGATCGCAAATATTTTGGATACAGCCTTTATAGTCTACTAATACTTTCTTCATTTTAATAATACTCCCATACGATTATCATTCCGCCCTTACCTTGAGCTCCAGAACCGTGGCCGCTGGCAGCGCCGGTTCCGCCTGTTCCTGGTGCCGCATGACTTTGATAGTCATATGTATGCGGACCGTTGTGGTGAACACCAATACTTGGGCCACCAAAATATGTACTTCCGCCTTTACCGCCACCGTGCTGTGTATGGCCTGTGCCACCACCGCCATAAATATTTAAATTGCCGCCACTACCAACACCTGGTCGTCCACCACAGTGTCCACCAATGTTACGTGCTCCTTCACCGCCACTTGCGCTAATGTAAGGACCAAAACTACTAGAGCTTCCGCCACCTGCAACGTTATGATAGTTAACACCACCACTTCCTGGGCCGCCAATAGTAACCGACACAGTACTTATACCTTGTACGGTACTGTAAGGTAAAACGATTTCGCTAAATCCAGCGCCACCACCTGCTTCTCCGTGACCTGAACCAGAACCGCCACCTCCAACGCACTGTACACGAATACGTGTAACACCTGTTGTTTTAGTATAAGTGCCGCTACTTGTAAAAATCTGAATGTTAACTAAGTCAGTTCTTTGATATTCTAATGCATTACCTGCGTTATTAACACGCAATACACCTCCAACTGTAGATGTAGTGGCCGACATACCTGTGCCACCGTTACCTACGGGCAACTGTCCGCTGACAACACTGCTAGCCAATGGAACTGAACCGCTAGCTAATTGTGTACCTGTAATGTTATTGTTAACAATGTTACCGCCTTGAACTGATCCTGATGAAAAATCACCAGTACTAATTGCGCCGCTGGTAATGTTACCTGTTTGAACACTGCTACTAGCAAAGTTACTAGTTACAATAGTACCAGCAACAATACCGTTAGTTGTAATTTGTTTTAATGAGTCATATGTAAACGCCATGATTTATCCTTATTGATAATGGTAGATAACTACCATTCCGTTAGCGCCATAAGCTCCTCGGCCGTGTCCATTTGCGGCGCCGGTTCCGCCTGTTCCTGGAGCACAATGACTTTCATAATCGTAAGTATGTGGGCTGGTTTGGTGGACACCAATTTGCGGGCCGCCAAAGAAACTAATTCCGCCAAGTCCACCGCCGTGCGTACAGTGACCGCGACCGCCACCACCATAAATGTTTAACTGAGCACTACTACCAACCCCTGGTCGGCCACCTGTATGTCCACCAATGTTACGTGCTCCTTCACCACCACTTGCACTAAAATAAGGACCAAATGATGTGGTACCCCCACCGCCACCTACATTGTGATAATTGACGCCGCCTCCTTGGCCGCCGATAGTAACACCTACTGAACCAATACCAGTAACATCTAAATATCCTTCGCTATATCCACCAGCACCGCCTGCTTCGCCGTGACCACTTCCACCTGCTCCGCCACCTACTAGTTGAACACGAATACGTGTAACACCGTTTGGTCTAGTCCAAGTTCCACCACTAGTGAATACTTGCATACTTATAAGTCCGCTGTCGTCGAACTGCAATGAGCCGCCGCCGTATGTACTGCGAAGACTTTTATTATTATATCCACTTACACTACTAATATTAGTACCGCCGTTACCAATTGGCAATGTACCTGTTTGTATACCACTAGCCAATGGAACTGCACCGCTGGCAAAGTTACCACTACTAACTGCACCGCTGGCAATATTACTTGTTGCTATTGTTGTGCTTGCTATTTGTGAGTTTGTTACAGAACCGCTAGCAAACACGTTGTTTGCCAACGTATTACTTGCAAGGTTAGAGTTAATAATAGTGCCGGAAACAATACCTAAGTTGGTAATTTGCTGTAAACCATCATATCCAAATGCCATATATTACCCTTATCTTAAATTCCAAACTACGATCATACCGTTTGCACCGTACGCACCGCGTCCATGATTGTTTGCGGCCCCTGTGCCGCCTGCACCTGGTGCAATATGGCTTTCGTAATCATATGTATGCGGACCGTTGGTGTGAACACCAATGTTGGCTCCACCAAAATAACTATTACCGCCAGATCCTGCACCATGGTGGCTATGTCCTGTACCACCGCCACCGTATACACTGATAGTTGCGCCGGAACCAATACCTGGTCGGCCACCTGAGTGTCCTCCGATATTACGTGCTCCTTCACCGCCACTTGCACTGAAGTAAGGACCAAAGCTACTTGTTCCGCCACCACCGCCTACGTTGTGATAATTAACACCGCCGCCTTGGCCACCAATTGTAATACTTACTGATCCAATACCGCTTACGTCTAAGTAACCTTCTGCATATCCACCAGCGCCACCTGCTTCGCCGTGGCCACTGCCACCTGCTCCGCCGCCAACAATTTGCACACGCACACGACTGCAACCCGCAGGTCTACTCCATGTGTTGTTTCCAGTGTACACGTTTACACTGATTAATCCGCCGTATGAATATGACAATGTGCTGCCATCTGTAGTCATTAGTGTTGAAGCACTGCCTGAACTTGCTGGAACACTTGTTAAGTTTGTTCCACCTTTAGCAATTGGCAGTGTACCGCTAACAGTACTCGACGCCATATTAACACTACCACTGGCCATTTGTGTGCTAGTGATAGTGCTGCCGGCTATTACACTATTAGTTACAGCACTACCGGCAATGTTAGCACCAATAATGTTGCCGCCTGCAATATCACTTGCTACAATTTGGTTATTACCGATATTGGAGTTAACAATGGTATTGGCAACTATACCAGCGTTAGTGATTTGCTTCAGCGAATTATAATCAAAAGCCATCTTATTCCTCTATTAGATACCGTTAGCCATTAACCAACCGTTTGTTGTGCCAGACCATACTAATTCAAATGCCGCACCTTTAGTGGCCACTGTCATAGTTGTTGATTGACGCATGATTGGACTACCGTTGTTGTTAACTGTTAAGTTGTTAGTATTAAATGTACCGCTATAGTCTACCATAGCAATACGGTCACCAACTGTACTTGATGCACCGGTTGGCAATGTAATTGTCACTGCACCGCCTGACGTATCAACAAACAAACGGTCGCCTGCAACCGCAGTATACGCACCGTTCTTAACTAACCATGGATTACCATACTTAGTTTGAATGTAAGTTAGTGTTGTTAAGTCAGCAGAGTTAGCTGGTACATAACCAAGACGTGTTGTAGCATAAGCAGAAGTTGCATTACCGCCATGTTCACTTATTATCACATAGTAAGTACCGTCTGATGCCACAGTCATTGTTGACCCCTGTGGCATAGCTTGGTTAGCACTGCCAGATCCGTATGGACCTTGCCATGATCCTGATGGAGTAACTAGGGTAATTGTACCATTACTGTTATTCCAAAAGCTCTGCGTAACACCAACGTTTAATGTTGGGTCGGGTAATGTAACGTTATATGGTGCAGTTCCTGTAAATTCAGTGAACAAACCAGCACCCGGAGCTCCTAACGTTGTGGTTGTTGTAGTTGTACCTGATTGAAGTACGGTATTATATCGTGCCATATGTTTGTCTCACTTAATCTGTATTATGATGTTGATGTTTCGATGCCGTAAACTGTTGCATTTACAACGTTTGCGACACTTGCACTAGCCATAACATATAAGTTTGCTTGTCCTACCAAACCTGTACGCTCAAATACACCGTTAGCAATAATAGTTGTTGAATTTTCAATATAATCGCTAGTGTTTGGTGTAGTTGTAGCAGATAGTGCTAGTCTAATTGTAACAGGGCTTGAGCTACTATTAGTTAACGACACGTTAAACACACTATAGTTACCAGCTGGTACCTGATAGATTTGTGTTGCTGTTGTTCCTAATTGTAGCGATGAACCGCCTGTTGTTATTCTTCCTGTTGCCATGTTTTATTTCTCCAATTGTTTTATCTTTGGCTAAAGAACGCTAAAGCAACTGGTGCTCCATCTATTCCGCCTGTAAATAACATCTTACTGCTTACGTAAATTTGGTTGCCAGTTGTATTGAAAATTGTGTTGTTAGCAATTTCAATCTGACCAGCAGTAATTGTATTTACGTTCAAAGTACTTGCTCCGCCACCAATTTGGGCTGTTATGTATGATTTAATAGCCTTTTGGGTTGGAACGATACTATCGCTGTTAGCTGTAAAGTATGGATCTGTTGAGAATTGCGTAATAATAGCACTTCCAACACCTAAACTTACTGCGCCTAACTGCAATGATTGTAGTCCAGCTAAATTAAACGCACTAGCGTTCAAACTAGCAGTACCTGTGGACTGTTGAACTCCAAACAAGTTACCAACGTTGAAGTTACCGTCTTGGTCAGTACTTGTAAAGAACACGCGACCACCACCATTTGGATACTGTTGATTTGCTGAAATAGCATTAGCAGGAACTACAAATGGGTAGTTAGTTTGTGTTTGGTTACCAGTACCAATGTACAAGAAGTCATGTCCTGTTAAACGTACTTGACTATATTTCAATCTTGTAGTAATTAATGTACCGTGAACTGGTGCAAGCGCAGTAGTTAACGCAGGGTTAACTTGGAACTGTGCTGTATAGCTACCAGGATTTCCTAATACGTTAGTTACAGCAACTAGTTTATACCACTGACTATTACCAGTAATTGATGCAAATTGTACGTTTGCACCAGCACTTGGAATACTGTATAAGTTGGCCACGTTGATGTATGCTGAATTTTGGTAGATATCTGCATATCCATCACCTGCTGTACTTGATGTAGCAGTAGAGTTATTAGTACCTCTGTTTTGGAAACTAGGATTAGCTAGTGTGCCATCGCCCATACGTACACGAGTAAATGCTGGTTTAACTTTGTTAGGATCTAACTGAGTTACGATTGGGCCTACTTGATAAATCATACCAGTCGGTGCGCTTGTTGTTAAAGTTACTGGAATTGTACTATTAACTGCTCCTGTAACTTGGAAAGTACCAGCTGGTGCTACAGTTGAAGTAACACTTGAACCAATTACATAATAAGTGGTGTTAGTTGTTAAGCCGCCTGCGCTGACTGTGTTAAATTCAATAGGTTGATTATTAGCAGTACTTGTGCTAATACCAGTGATGTCATCAACTGTAATAACGTTTGTGCTAGCTGTGGTAGCAGTAACGTTACCTTTAGCATATCCACTGCCAGGTTCTACTAAACGAATTTCAGTAATTGAACCACTTGCGGCTTTCATACGTCCTAAAGTTGTTATACCAGCACGAATACTTGCGCCAATTGTACCACTTGTATTACTTACTGCGACAAACAATGGTTGTGGGCCTAATGTAGCACTAGATACGTTACCAAATGTTACTGAACTCCAGTTGCTTGAACTTGGTAATACACGTTGAGTCCAGTTAATACCGTCTGGGCTAGTTGCACATACGTTAGTGCTCTTAGCCACTGCTACGAATAAACCTTCTGCATAAGTCAATGAAGACCATGTTTGATTTGAACCAATACCCGCTGGACTTGCTGTCCATGCCCAAGTACCCGAAGTACTGTTGTATAAACAATAAGCGGCTGTTGCACTACCGCTGGCAATTGCTACAAATCGGTTGTTACCCCATGCAATAGCTGACCAGTTACTTGAGCTTGGTAAGTTACCTGCGGCTAACCATGATTGACCGTTGATGGAATAGCTTGATATATTACCACCGTAGTTAATAGCCATAAATGTACCGCTATTTGAACCACCTGCACCATAGGCAACTGCTGAATAGTAACCTGCACTTAACGCTGTTGGAGTTCTTGAAATCCAAGTTAAGTCAGTTGTTGCTGTTGCGGCAGCTGATGCCGCAGTACCTGTACCGCTTGCACCACCTACTGCTACATACAATCCATTTCCGTATGCAAGTGCTTGTAGGTTAGATGCTGGAAGTGCTGTACCGCCACTTGATCCAGATACTGTCCAAGTACTTCCTAAACCAGAAACTGGAGTAAATGCCGCATTTGTACTTGCATTAGATATAGCAACAAATCTTGCTGTTGGATCTAATATAGTTACAGTTGGAGTGGTAGTGTAACCGTATCCATAAATGCTTAATCCAATTGCACTTACACCTGTGTTGGTTAATGTTGGTGTTGCTTGAGCTTGTGTTGCAACATAGGTAAAGTATGCACTACCAACTTGTATTGCAGTATAGCCTGTTGATGTTGTATAATCAAACGTTGGATAGCTTGCACTAGTTGTACCGCTAGTTGTACATAGATAAATTCTACCTGAACTAGCCACTTGGTAATATGTACCGTTGGTTACAGAACTACTCAATGGATAAACTGTTGGAGTTAATCCTTGAGGTTGAGCAATAGTAATTGTTGGAGTAATATTGTAATTTTTACCCCATGTATTAACTGTAATACTTGTCAATGCACTGGTAACTGCTGTTACTGTAGGTGCGCTAGTGTAACCAGAACCGTTAATAGTCATTGTTACACTGGTAATTACACCGTTCAATACAGTACATGTTGCAGTTGCGCCAGAACCGCCGCCACCTACGAATACAATAGTTGGAGCAGTTGCATAATTGTAACCGCCACTATTAATTGTTACGCTAACAATCTGTGTAGCATATAGACCAGTACCGATAACTGCTGTAAATGAAGCACCTTGTCCGCCTAAACCACCAACGATTGCTGTAGCTTTTGCACCTTGTCCGCCACCATAAACAACGCTAGCCCAGCTCTGACTGCTTGGCATTGCACCGCCGTTGTTCCATGTGATGCCGTTTGTACTATAAACAGTTGAAGTACTACCGTTAGCAACAGCAACATAGTTGCTTGCGCCGTATGTTACTGAACTCCATGTAGCATTAACTGAACCTAATGTTCTAGAAGTAGCAGTATAAGTTGGAGCACTGTAACTAATGCGAGGTTCAACAATGTATCCAGATGTTAAATCTAGTGTATTAATTGTAGAACCAGCAACAACATGATCCCAACCTGCGGCAAATAGTGCTGTACCTACTGTACCAATAATGCTTAATCCAGTTGCGTTACTTGTAATAACTGCTACTGTGTTGGCAAATGGTGTTGTGCTTACACTAAAACTTGCTGATGACAAGTTAGCACTGTTTACATAGTAAACTGTACCAGCATCAATACCGTTAAAGCTACTTGCAAACACTACTGTTTGGCCTGCTACTAAACTGTTAGCCGCAGTAATTAAATTGTTAGTAGTGTTTACCGCAGTTACAGTAATTGTAGAACTTGTATTTGTTAATGTTACTGCACTTCCACTTAATGTTGTACTTAATGCAAATTGTGTTCCAGAGAAGTTAGCACTGATAACATAATATATTTGTTTTGCATTTAAATTGCTAATTGCAGAATTTAAGTAGATTGGCATACCTACATATATTGTAGATGTGCTAGCTACTGTTACTAAGTTGTTAGTACTTGATGTTGCTGTAATGTTTACAGTATTGAAACTATCTTTGATAATTAATGCATTTTTAGTACCGTTTTGGAAATCTAAAATATTTGCATATTGTCCAACACCTGTACCTGCAATAATCTGTACACGCATACCATTGTATGCTCCAGTTAGTGCTGTATCGGTAGCCGCTAATTGGATAGTAACTTTATCTGCACCGTTGCTTGAAGCGTTTGAACCTTGTGCAACGTTAGTAGATGTTACATAGCTTGTTCCACCTACGCTAGTAGATGAAGCATCACCATTATCAATTAAACGAGTTTCAAAGATAGATGCATCGCGGAATTCATCTTGGAATGCGGCCGCATTATATCCAGAACCACTAATTGTTGGAACGCTGTTGGTATAGTTAGTACCTGCGTTTTGATATTCAAAACGCAACACGTTACTAGTTGCATCTGTTACTGTATTAGTAATTTGTGCTGGGAAATAACGATTGTTTAGTGTACCATAGATAGGTGTTTCAAATGTATCAACACCTTCAGCAACAACACCATATGTACCATATGAACTGTTACCGTTAGTAGCACGAATCTTACCACCTAATTCACTTAGATAGCCTGCATAACCATAGTAGTTAAACACTGACACTAATTCAGCTAGTGCTTGGCTACCTGTTACCCAGTATCCAATACCGTCACCGATAATGGTTGTGTAATCGTTAGCAACCATTGAACGATATCCGCCTGCATGTAGCGCACCGTCAACTTTTGCACCCACACAAGCATAGCCAAACATTGTGCAGTTTTGTGTATAGCATGAACGTGAATAGATCCAGCTATTTGAGTCAGCAGGACCAAAGCCTGGATCCAATGAAGCATACGCACCAGCTGTTGGACGTTTTGTTCCAAAGCTGTTTGCAGAACTTAATGTTCCTGTTAAACCTGTTAATGTCATGTTACGT
>Ga0164296_1005938_pt1 | contig 10494 bp, 11 predicted proteins | sample GEODES057metaG_FD_113533 | JGI IMG/M metagenome (GOLD analysis project Ga0164296, IMG submission 113533) | Dystrophic lake water microbial communities from Trout Bog Lake, Wisconsin, USA - GEODES057 metaG | ecosystem: Environmental > Aquatic > Freshwater > Lake | place: USA: Trout Bog Lake... | reverse complement strand
TGGTGGGGCAACTCCACGCACGTTTGAAACGATTGATGGATCACGACATGAGTTTGTTCGCCTACCATTTACCATTGGATCAACATCCTCAATTTGGTAACAATAACAAGCTGGCTGAAGTATTAGGGATCAAAATCGAAGGTCAAAGCGAAATAAACCCGATGGTTTGGTATGGTAGTTTGCCAAGTAAGTCAAAGATGAGGCAATTGTCCGACTTGACCGCTCTCGTAGAAAAAAAACTGAACCGCACACCATTGGTAATCGGTGCACCAACGCAAAATATTAAGCGGATAGCATGGTGTACGGGCGGCGCCCAAGGGTATATTAGCGATGCTGTCCAACTCGGCGCAGATGTCTACCTTACTGGAGAGATTTCTGAACAAACCACCCATATTGCCCGCGAGTTAGGTATTGCCTTTATAAGCGCAGGACATCATGCTACCGAAAGATACGGTGTACAGGCACTTGGGAACCATCTGAGTGAGGTGTTTGGGATCAAGCACCTGTTCATCGATATACCAAATCCTGCTTAGACCTTTTTCAGACTATCCCGAATTTCGCGTAAAAGGGTAATATCTTCTGGCGTAGCAACAACAGGTGCCGGCGCCTCATCGCGTTTGGTTCGATTCATCGTTCTGACGATCATGAAGATGACAAAAGCCAAAATCACAAAATTGATCAGGACCGTAATAAAGCTGCCGTAGGCTAGGATTGGAACGCCCGCTTTTTTGAGGGCATCGAAGTTGTGTGGGATGTCCGGTGGAATATTTCCCATCACAATGAATAGATTCCGAAAGTCTAATCCTCCACCTGTGATGACGGAGACTACGGGCATGATGATATCGCCAACTAAAGAATCAACAATCTTACCGAAGGCTGCGCCGATAATGACTCCAACAGCTAAATCCATCACGTTACCCTTCATGACGAATTCTTTAAACTCACTTGAAATGGTCATTTATATCCTTTTTAAAGTTACAAAATATCTTAAAGGATTATCTTAAGACGAATTCAGTCGTTCGTAAACCTTTATTCAAAAAATGACTATAATTACGGGAAATTACTTCATTAACGAGAAATAGATGAGCAATCAAGAAAATTCAAGTTTGACGCCGGTCCCGGCTGACTTAAATAAAGACAGACGCACATGGATGATCGCGACTTCTGCCCTTGGCGGAGTAGCAGGAGCAGGGGTTTTATTACCTTTAGTGAATACTTTTGCACCTTCAGAGCGTGCAAAAGCCGCAGGAGCCCCAGTCGAAATGGACATTTCTGGGATGCAACCGGGCGAAATGCGTACCGTGGAGTGGCGTGGAAAGCCTGTTTGGGTCGTGCGTCGCACACCAGAGCAGGTTGCTAATTTAACAAAAAATGACGCTGGTCTGGCAGACCCTCAATCCCTTCGTTCGCCTGGCGATTTGACGCCGAAATATGCGCAAAATGAAGGGCGTTCAATTAAGCCTGAATATTTGATTGTTGTTGGTATCTGCTCTCATCTGGGATGCTCCCCGTCGGCAAAGTTTGAGATGGGTGCACAACCTTCTTTGCCAAGTGATTGGCAAGGTGGTTTTTTATGCCCATGCCACGGTTCAACATTTGATTTAGCCGGTCGTGTGTTCAAAAACAAACCCGCGCCTGATAACTTAGCGGTTCCTCCACATATGTATCTCAGCGACACCAAGATCTTAATTGGTGACGATCAGAAAGCTTAAGGAAAACAATCATGGCATTTAAAGAAAAAGAAGTCCCGTTAAACGCAACGGGTGGGCAAAAGTTGATGGCGTGGGTGGATTCACGCTTTCCACTCAGTACAATGGTCAAAGACCATCTGACCGAATACTACGCGCCAAAAAACTTTAATTTTTGGTACTTCTTTGGCTCATTAGCCATCGTAGTTCTTGGGTTACAGATTATCACTGGTATTTTCTTGGTGATGCATTACAAACCAGATGCAGAAAAAGCATTCGAATCTGTTGAATATATCATGCGGGAAGTGCCATTTGGTTGGTTAGTGCGTTATATGCACTCCACCGGCGCTTCGATGTTTTTTATCGTGATTTATATGCATATGTTCCGCGGCTTAATTTATGGCTCCTATAGAAAACCCCGCGAATTGGTTTGGATATTTGGTTGCACGATTTTCTTGTGTCTGATGGGTGAGGCTTTTTTCGGTTATTTGTTGCCATGGGGTCAAATGTCGTATTGGGGTGCGCAGGTGATTGTGAATTTGTTCTCCGCAATTCCAGTCATTGGTCCGGATTTATCCTTGTGGATACGTGGTGATTATGTAGTTGGTGATGCTACCTTAAATCGCTTCTTTTCTTTTCACGTGATTGCGATTCCGTTGGTATTGGTTGGTTTGGTTGCCGCCCACATCATTGCACTTCATGAAGTAGGATCCAATAATCCAGATGGCGTAGAAATCAAAGAAACTGTTGATGCAAAGGGTATTCCTTTGGACGGTATTCCTTTCCACCCCTTCTATACCGTGCATGATGTCATGGGCTTAGGTGTGTTTGCGATGATTTTTGCGTTTATCGTATTCTTTGCACCAGAGATGGGTGGCTATTTCTTAGAGGCGAATAATTTCGTTCCAGCTAACCCACTTCAAACCCCTCCACACATTGCACCGGTTTGGTATTTCACGCCGTTTTATTCAATGCTCAGAGCGACCACTTCACAGTTTTTACTACCGATGTGGATTTTTGCGGCGGCCCTATTATTTCTAGCTTCACGTGGCGCTCCTGTAAAAACCAAAGCAATTAACTTAGCGATTGCAATTATTTTGGGCCTAGGCTTTCATTTCCTAGATGCTAAATTTTGGGGTGTTTTGGTGATGGGTGGATCGGTCGTTATATTCTTCTTTTTACCTTGGTTAGATAAGTCTTTAGTGAAATCGATTCGTTACCGCCCTAGCTTTCATAAATACATCTATGCACTATTTGTGGTTTGTTTCGTGATTCTGGGTTATTTGGGGATCCAGCCGCCCTCAGCGGTTTCTGAAAAGATTGCTCAGTTTTGCACCATTTTGTATTTTGGATTTTTCTTAGGTATGCCTTTTTGGAGCAAAATTGGCGAGTTTAAACCTGTGCCAAGCCGCGTCACTTTTGCGGCTCACTAAGAGATCGATTGAACCATGACTAAAATAACATTGAAAAAGCTGTACACTGCCTTGATTTCCTCTACCTTGGCTCTGAGTGCTCTGGGCTTTTCAGCCAGTACACTTGCAAATGAAGAGGGCTATCCATTAGATAAAGCGCCAAATCGCCTGAACAATATGTCATCGTTACAAAATGGCGCAAAACTGTTCACTAACTATTGTATGAATTGTCATGGCGCACATAGCGTTCGCTATAACCGTTTGCGTGATATTGGCTTGACAGATCAACAAATCAAAGATAATTTGCTTTTTTCCGGTGAAAAAGTTGGTGACTTGATGAAAGTGAATATGGCACCAGCAGATGCAAAAGTCTGGTTTGGTAAAGCGCCTCCAGATTTATCTGTTGAAGTACGGTCCCGCGGTGCCGATTGGATTTATACCTATTTACGTACCTTTTATCGCGATGATACAAGGCCAACTGGCTGGAATAACCTAGTCTATAAAAATGTTGGTATGCCTCATGTTTTATGGGGTTTACAAGGCGAGCGGGCGGCTAAGTTCGAAGAAGTAAAGGGTCATGAGGGTGGTGCCACTGAAGAAAAGTTTATGGGCTTTGAGCAATTAACTCCAGGTTCTTTAAAAGAGCAGGAATATGATGATCAAATTGCTGATTTAGTGAATTATATGAATTGGATGAGTGAGCCAGATCAGTTAAATAGAAAGCGTATTGGCGTTATTGTGTTACTATTTTTTGCTGTCTTCACAATCGTCGCATGGCGAATGAACAAAGCATACTGGAAAAGTATCCAATAATACTTTTTGATGATGTTGTAGGCAGATGACGAAGGTCGTCTGCCTTTTTTATTTTTTGAGATGAAGGAAATACACCTATGATGGTTCTTTATTCGGGAACTAATTGCCCATTTTCACAACGTTGTCGTTTGGTTTTGTTTGAAAAAGGAATGGATTTTGAAATCCGTGACGTTGATCTGTTCAATAAACCAGAAGATATTTCGGTCATGAACCCATATGGTCAGGTACCGATCTTGGTAGAGCGTGATTTAATTCTGTATGAGTCGAACATCATTAACGAATACATTGATGAGCGTTTTCCACATCCGCAATTGATGCCACCTGATCCAGTTGCTCGGGCGCGTGCACGCTTATTTTTGTTTAATTTCGAAAAAGAACTATTTATTCATGTTTCTACTTTGGAAAATGAAAAAGGGAAGAATGCAACGGCAATTTTAGAAAAAGCCCGCTTGGCAATTCGTGACCGTTTAACGCAATTGGCGCCTGTATTTGTAAAAAATAAATACATGCTTGGCGAGGAGTTTTCGATGTTGGATGTAGCGATTGCACCTCTTTTGTGGCGTCTTGAACATTATGGAATTGATTTATCACGCAATGCAGCACCATTATTGAAATATGCTGAACGGATCTTTAGTCGTCCTGCTTACATTGAAGCGTTAACTCCTTCAGAAAAGGTGATGCGTCGCTAATGAATACGGATGGAGCTAACCAAGTCCCCGTTCCAAGTACAAAGCCCTATTTAATGAGGGCTTTGTATCAGTGGTGCGTTGATTTTGGTTTTACACCCTACGTTTCAGTGTTTGTTGACAATCACGTTCTCGTACCGATGCAGTATGTTAAGGACAATGAGATCGTTTTGAACGTCAGTCCAACTGCTTGTGAGGGGCTTGTCATTGATGATGAGTCGATCCGTTTTAAAGCGCGTTTTAATGGCATCCCACAAGATATTTGGGTGCCGCTAGGAAACGTACAAGCAATTTACTCGCGAGAGAATAGTCAAGGTATGAGCTTTCCGTTGCAACTGGCTCAGAGTACGGATTCAGAAAAACCAGATTTAAGCCAAGCGAAAGAAACTACAAAATCTTTTATCAAGCTGGTGAAATAGTTTAAAATACAGCATTGTTTTATGTATTGCCCCATTAGCTCATCTGGTAGAGCAACTGATTTGTAATCAGTAGGTGGTCTGTTCGAGTCGGACATGGGGCACCAAATCTAAAAAGGGTTTGCAGTTAATTGACTGTCAACCCTTTTTCTTTTTTGCGTGTTATGTAAGCTAAATGAAACCAAAACGCGGGACTAAATAGCCAAACCAAAAAAATCTTGTTGCAACGCAACAAAAAGCTTGCTTTTTCATTTAATAAAGATTAAATTTATTGCAGTGCAACAATTATGTAATTATTTAACTTAAGGAGCCTTAAATGAACTACGAGCAAATGGCATCAAAATTAAACGAATTCAATGCAAAAAACGTTCAGAGCTTAATCGCTTTGACAGAGAAGTCAATCAACCGCACGCACAAGCTTGCTGAGATTCACTTTGATACAACCAAGTCGTTACTCTCCGAAGTAGGCGAAACAGCTACGCATGTACTGTCTGCAAAAGATCCACAAGCGTTGTTATCAATGACTCAAGATGGTACTTTAGATCAGTATGCTGGTAAATTATTTGCCCATCAACAAGCTGTTTCACAAATCATGCGTGAAGCTGGTGAAGAGATGAACCATATGGCAGAAGCCACTATGGAGCAAATCAAGACAAGTTTGCATGACATGATGAATGCTATTTCTGCAAATGCACCTGCTGGTTCCGATGTATTTGTAAATGCGATGAAAACATCGTTTGAAACGTCGATGCAAGGTGTTGGCCAATTTCAAGCTGCAGCTAAAGAAGTCGTAGCGAATGTCGAGCAAACAACTGAGCAAGCGGTAAAAGCACTGCGCGGTCAAGCACAAGCAGTAAAAAAGACAGTTGCAACAAAAACAACACGCACAACTGCCCGTAAGTAATACACTTTCAGCATAATGGCACACTTCCCACTCCCTCATAGGAGTGGGATTTTTTATTCTTCGTTCGCCGAGTCGACCAAATGATTTGGCAGGGTTTTGTTGGGTTTAACACCTAATTCGCGGACTTTGTGTGCTGAACGCACCAGGTTTCCATTACCAGTGCTCAATTTTTTAAATGCTTCTTCATAACTCTTTTGCGTTTGATTGATTTTTTCACCTACAGTGTGTAAATCCTCAACAAAGCCGACAAATTTATCGTACATGGTGCCGCAAAGACGGGCAATTTCTTGGGCATTGCGATTTTGTTGTTCTTGACGCCAGACGTGTGCAATTGTTCGAACAGTAGCATGCAGAGTACTCGGGCAAACCAAGACAATATTTTTTGTAAGTGCTTCTTGAAACAAGCCGGATTGATGACTAATGGCAGCTAAGAAGGCAGGTTCAATCGGAATAAACATCAGAACAAAATCGATGGCACCTAAACCATACAGGTCTTGATAGTTTTTACTCGACAAACTATTCATATGGGCACGAATCGAGCTCACGTGGGCATTGAGCTCAACTTCTTGAATTTTGGGATCGTCGGTTTCTACAGACCGTGCATAAGCGGAAATTGAAACCTTACTATCAATCACTACGTGTTTATTTTCTGGAAGGTGAATCACCACGTCTGGGTAGACAACTTTGCCTTCACCGGTACGTTGGGTATCTTGAACGTCAAATTCAAAACCACGGCGTAACCCACAATTTTCAAGAATTGTCTCTAGGACCAACTCTCCCCAATTCCCTTGTGCTTTAGAGTCTCCTCGTAAAGCCTTGGTTAAAGCATTGGCTTCTTGGCTCATTTTGGTATTTAAAGCCGTTAAAGTGTGGATTTCGGATTGGAGAGATGCGCGCTCACGTGTTTCTTCGGCATACACATCATCCACCCGCTTACGAAAATCAGTAATTTTTTCTTGAAGGGGTTTAAGCAGAAGATCTAAATTTTGTTGATTTTGTGCAGCGAAACGCTGGGACTTTTCTTCCAATATATCTTGGGCAAGATTACGAAAGTGTTCGGTCATTTGTACTTTGTTTTCAGCAAATTGTGTTAATTGTTGGTTTGCGAGCTTCTGCTCGGATTCAAGTTGGGCTGACACTTTAGCAAAATCATACGAAAGGATTTGGTTGCGTGTTTGCAAGTCTTCTAATTTGAGTTCTAGTGTATTTTGGGTGGTCAGGGCTTTGCGGTAAGACAGGCCAAAGTAAAGCAATGAGGCACTTAACAGAATGCACAAAAGTATCAACAATAAAGTAATAAAAGTAATTTCCATAGGAGAGATATTAAATGATTCGGTGGCGCATATTGTGAGCTAGCAAATAAAAAAGCGTGGCTTCTGATGGAGAAGCCACGCTTTTTTAAAGAGAAACCGAATTAAACAGTGAACATCGTTTGCAGTTCGCCACTTTCATACATCTCCATCATAATGTCTGAACCACCGATAAACTCACCATTGACATAAAGTTGCGGGATCGTTGGCCAATTGGCAAATTCTTTAATTCCTTGTCGAATTTCAGGATCAGCCAACACGTCAACCGTAAAAGGCTTCTTGATACCAACAGCGCCTAAAATCTCAATTGCCCTCCCAGAAAAACCACATTGCGGGAATTGTGCATTGCCTTTCATGAATAGAACAACAGGATGTTCAGTAACAATTTCTTTAATGCGTGCTTGAGTGTCCATGTATCAATCTCCAATAAATATTATTCAATTATTTTAACGCTTTTGACTATTGATGGTGCATAAGTCAATATTTTGAAAACATAACACCCGGTCAAGACGGTTGCTATCTTGAAAAGCAGTAGGAGATGGAAAACCATTGGTCTGGAATATGTTAATAATGTCTTGTCGTTGATCGTAACCATGTTCAATCAGAACAGAGCCAAACGACTTTAAATATGCGGGCGCATGTTGAGCAATGGTTCGGTAAGCAAGTAGTCCATCCGCGCCATCGGTTAAGGCTTGCTGCGGCTCAAATCGCAAATCTCCGCGGGTGAGATGTTCATCTTTTGCTGAGATATAGGGGGGGTTGCTGACGATGACGTCAAAGAGTTGTTCTGGAATTTGCTCGAACCAATCACTCTGCACCCATTCGATTTGTGGAATTGCGAGCCTGTGTGCGTTTCGTTGGGCAACCTGTAATGCCGAATCGGAAATATCAACGCCAACAAAACGCATTTGCGAAAATTGAGGATGTGATTGATAGAAATGTGCAATGGATAGCACAATGGCGCCACTTCCAGTACCTAAATCTAGGACCGCAATCGGTTCAGTAGAAATGGCGAGTATGCGATCAAGCAATGCAATTGTGGTTTCAACCAGCAATTCGGTTTCTGGTCTTGGAATTAAGACGGCTTCATTCACATACAACTCAATATCAAAAAATGCTTTTTTACCTATCAAATAGGCAACTGGATGACCAACTAAGCGATTGGTTTCAAGACTGAGCCAAGTGGCTATCACTTCTTGCGGTAAATCCTCATCACGCTGAGAAATCATGTGTGATCTCGTCCAGCCGAGGTGTTCGTGGCAAGCATGAAGCAGTAAGATCCGCGCGTCTACCGGGTCAAGGGAGGTTTGTGTGAGGATAGACTGAATACTAGTCAAGGCCGAAATTATTCCTCACCTAGAGTTGCCAATAATTCTGCTTGATGTTCTGAAGACAAGGCGCCCAATAATTCTGAAATATCACCATCCATCATGGCATCAATCTTATACAGAGTGAGATTGATTCTGTGATCTGAAATCCGGCCCTGTGGGAAGTTGTAGGTGCGGATTCGATCGCTGCGATCTCCCGATCCAATCAAACTTTTGCGTTCGCTTGCTTCTTTAGAGTGCTGCTCACGAACACGGACATCCATGATGCGTGAAACAAGAACTTTCATTGCTTGATCTTTATTGCGGTGCTGACTGCGATCGTCTTGGCACTCCACCACAATTCCTGTAGGTAAATGGGTAATCCGCACTGCGGAGTCCGTTTTGTTAATATGCTGCCCACCTGCCCCAGAAGCGCGAAAGGTATCAATGCGTAACTCACTCGGATTAATTTTGACAGCTTCAACTTCGTCTGCCTCGGGTAAGACAGCAACTGTGCAAGCAGATGTGTGGATACGACCTTGGGTTTCAGTCTGTGGGACGCGTTGAACCCGATGACCACCCGACTCAAACTTCAGTTTGGAATACACTTTGTCACCTTCTAAACGCAAAATCACTTCTTTATACCCACCAAGATCCGATTCACTTGCACTGATGATTTCGGTTTTCCATTGCTGTCTTTCAGCAAAGCGCACATACATGCGTAATAAATCCGCAGCAAATAGGGCACTCTCATCACCACCAGTTCCTGCACGGATCTCAACAAAGACGTTTCGATCATCATTTGGGTCTTTTGGTAACAACAGCTTTTGTAACTCATCTTCAAGCTGGGTCATTCTTTCGCGTGCGGCCTTGATTTCTTCTTCGGCGAAAGCCCTAGACTCGGGATCATTGCGCATTTCGAGCGCCGCAGCTTCATCTTCCTTTGCTGCTTGGTATTGACTGAATTTAGCAACAACAGGGTCAATTTCTGTATGCTCACGCGTATATTTACGGAATTGCTCCATATTTTGTGTCACGTCTTCGCGCGACAAAAGTGAGTTGAGTTCGAGAAGTCGAGCCTTTAAATGCTCCAACTTCGATTGCATACTTGATTTCATCTATTTATTGGGATAATGGGAGCGAAACAGCTCTGGTAATAAGCGTATCAGGGTATCACGCTCAGGACCTTGCAAATGTTGCAGGGCATGAAGGGATCCATGGAGGAATTTGTTCGTTAAACCTTGGGCAAGGGCGTCCATGACTTCTTGGGGCGATTCACCTTTAGCCAAACGTTTTTTGGCGCGCTCCAGCTCAAGTTCTTGCAGTTGTTGTCCTGTTTGACGCAGTTCTTGAATCAAAGGGACTTGATCTCGGGTTTGTAACCAATGCATAAAGTGCGATACGCGCGTTTCGATGATTGCCTCTGCCTGTCCAACCGCAGCTTGGCGTTGGCCTTGGCCAGCGCTTACCACTTGGCCTAAATCATCGACTGTATATAAATAAATATCATTGAGTCGAGAAACTTCGGCTTCGACATCACGTGGTACGGCAAGATCAATCATGACCATGGGTTTACGGCGGCGTTTTTTCACGGCGTTTTCAACCATCCCCAGACCAATAATCGGTAAAGTACTGGCAGTACAGGAGATGACAATATCAAAATCAGCTAAACGCTTAGGTAAATCAGCCAAGCGGATCGATTCAGTATCTAAACCTTGGATTGATAAGGTTTCTGCAAGCTCTTGGCCGCGCTCTACCGTGCGGTTCGCGACCCCGATGTGTTTCGGATGCTTTGCTGCAAAGTGCACGCTACAGAGCTGAATCATGTCACCCGCCCCAATAAAAAGAATTTTTTGGGAATTGATCTCGCCAAAGACGCGTTCACATAATCTCACCGCGGCCGCGGCCATCGAGATGGAGCTGCTGCCAATGGCAGTGGTACCACGTACTTCCTTTGC
>Ga0164296_1005937_pt1 | contig 10494 bp, 10 predicted proteins | sample GEODES057metaG_FD_113533 | JGI IMG/M metagenome (GOLD analysis project Ga0164296, IMG submission 113533) | Dystrophic lake water microbial communities from Trout Bog Lake, Wisconsin, USA - GEODES057 metaG | ecosystem: Environmental > Aquatic > Freshwater > Lake | place: USA: Trout Bog Lake... | reverse complement strand
TCCTTCGCTAGTGACTGACGCACATAGATGAAAACGACGACATTGACCACTATTTCACAGGCAGCGTGTTCTTCAGTACGTCCCGCGAGTCAAGGAAAAGCCACCGGCCGTCCTCCTGAACAAACACGCTCGTCTCTGTCACTCGTTCCGCGCCACTCATCCGCCCACCAAAGCCTCGCTGCCCCACTATCGACACCTTGTACTCGAAGGTTACAACCTTCACGTGAGGCGCGGGAGTGTCCTCTTCCTTGCCGACGTTGAGCTCGCTGAAGCGGATCTTCGAGCACGTCGCTTCGACGTCCTCCCTGAATGTGCTCAGCAGCTTACCGTCGGGTGACCTGGAACCGCCAACTTTGAGCTGCGAGTTGTCAGCGTGCGTTGTCGACAGTATGTAGTCCACTTTAGCCTTGCAGTAGGCGCTAAAGCGGCTTCTGAGCAACTGCACTGGAGAAGCAGCCACTGTCTGGCCTTCATGAAGCGGGCGACAGCAATCTGCGTAACTCAGCCTCGCCGGTGTACCGCCACAAGGGCAGCTGACTGATTCAGCAGCCTGCTTCTGCCCAAAGCCTTTGGCAGCCTGCGGAGGAACGACTCTGTGTTGCGCTTCCCGACGCCATGTACATCTGGACTGGAGGTGATGACCAAAGGATTGTGAGACATAGGCCGTATGGGCGTGCATGTCTGACGACAAGGAACTGGCGAGGGCCCCACGACTCGTCAATGATTGACCCGGGGTCGTATATAAGCAGTGCGAGTCAATCGTATTGCTGTCGCAGCACCATCTCAGCTTCAGTCTTCCACGTCGAGATTGACGACTGGCCGCGCTCACGCTTGTTCTTCTCGCGGTCCCGTCTGTCCTGCTGCTTGCGAGGAAGCGCAGCAGCAGCGTTGGCGAGCGCCTCCGCCACAGGCATTGCGTGACTTGCAGCTCTCGCTCTGTCCCGCGGTGCAGAAGGATGCGCTTCTGTTGCGTTCAGCTCTTGCCGAAGAGCGGTGAGCTCTGCTCGCCTGGCCGCCTCCTCTGCGCTGTACTTCACCGGGGCGCTGCCGAGCGTGCTGCTCACCGGCGTACGCTCAGCTGCTCCTGCAGATGGTCCGTGTTGATGTGACAGGCCTCCACCGGGCAAGTCCAACCACGCAGGCCGCCCAGTGCTCTCGAGCAGTTCTGTCACAGATGGCAGCACGCTTACGCCCACGGCTGCCTGGACTGCGTCAGCGGCGGGCACTTCATCCGCCCCAGCAGCAGCGGCAGTGTAATCTTCCTCATCGCTGTCGCTAGCAGCAGGCACTCCGAGGGAGAAGAAGCCGTCAGGCGGCAACTCGGTGCGCTGCCGCTTAACGTCATCCTGCTCCGAGTCACTGCTGTCTGAGCCTGAATATGGCACAAGCGAGGCTGCCATCTAGCCTGCTCCCCGGGGGCACTTACAAGTGCCTGAAGATGTGATTTGGCAGCTCCTGCAGCCTGTCCTTGTCGCGGCTGCGGCGCCGGTGCGTCGACCGGTGGGTCGCATTGACGAGTGACGCATAGCACTAGCGTACATGAACAACATCACACGACGACATGGGGTCACGCTACGTCCTCCTCCTTTGCAAGGTCTTCATCAGGCTTCGCGTGGTGGATCTTGTAGTTCTCGTCCACGCAGTTGTAGCTGACGGGAATGACAGAGAACATGGAGATTGCCCAGTCGTTGGTTTTGGAGAGGCGCGAGTAGGAGAAGTAGCCAATGATCTTGGTGCTCACGAGCATCGTGTTCGTCAGCAAGCCCGTGACTGTGCGGCTACCGATGTTGTAGTTGTACGTCCCGTCGCCTTTGAGGACGAAGACGGCGGAGATGATGAAGTTGATCATGATGCAGACGGTCACAGTTGCTGCGTACGCGTACGCCCCTCCGTTGTAGGTTGTGTTCTGCTTCCGCAGCTCATCGTACGGCTTGATCTGCTCCGGCAGGCTGCTGTACGGCACTGTATTGTCCTCCTCCAGGTGGTTAATCATCCACACCTCTCGCTTCCAGAAATAGCTCTGCGCCGCCAACATGACCACCAGAGTCACGATGTTGATGAGCAACACAGCGCGGTTGAAGTCCGAATCGTTATCCCAGTCAATGTTCTCCTTCATGCTGCACAGGTGGCCGTCAGGCAGGTACGTCGGGTAGTCAAAAAAGCGGCTGGTGACACAACAGCTCGTCACGTTTGCAGCCGCGTCCGCACGGTCAGCAATCGGCAGTGTGCTGAGCTTGACACCGCCGCAGCCGTACACGGGAGTCGGCGTGCAGGGGATGACGACGGGGCACTTCTGGGGTACAAACAAGGACAGCAAGCACGCCTGAGACACGGCGTAGAGGCCGCCCACCTGCACCAGCGTGCTCTGCACAATGCTCCGGTAGTTCTCCAGCGCCGCCTCCTTTCGCCGGCGCAGCGACTCCTCCAACTCAGCCTCCTCACGGCGCATGCGCTCCGCCAGCTCCGACGCCTTCTCCGCAACCTCCCGCTCGAAGTTGACCTACGCGCGCGCACAGCCGCGGCGAAGGGGTCAGACGGCGGGGCAGACGCGCGGGTGGGAGACGTCCCACCGTGTGGACGGGGGGGTAACAACCCACAGGGGCAGGGCAGCACTTCGCGCTAGGGCAACTGCTGCCCACGCCTGCGCACGGGGCGAACACACGCACCGGCGGTATTTTATCCTCCTTCTCACTCCGCTTCTTCTTCCGCCGCTTCTCCTTGCGTCTGCCGGCGGCCAGGTGCTCCTCGTCCGCCGGGCCCATCACCACATCCAGGCCGCGCTCTATGTGCTGCTCCACGGTCTGACCGAACGGCTGGAACATAGCCATCGGGTTCCATCCGGGTTGCTGCTGCTGCTGCGCCCCAGCCGCCGCAGGCGGGGGCTGCTGCGGGCCGCCGGGCTTGGCCTGCTGGCTCGCCATCTGCACCCAAGAAAAGACACCTCAACTAGCTTGAGCGAGCGGACAACTTGATCTCTCGCTCTAGTTGGCCAGCGCTCGTTCAGGCGGGCGGCACGAATATCTGCTGACGTGGCGCGCAAGTGGGAGAAGCCTTTCGCTTTCGCCGAGCCTCGGAGAGTCCCCATCCCCCGTCGAGCACGTCTAATTCGCCACGCATGGCAGCGCCGCTGACTGTGGAAGCACTCGTGTCTCACTTTCAATTGCAAGCGCACCCGGAGGGCGGCTTCTTCCGCGAGACATTCCGCGACCCAAACTGCATCGCACGTGAGGCGCTTCCAGGTTGCAGCGGCGACCGGTCACGCAGCACCGCTATCCTGTTCTTGCTGCCTAGCGGCTGCGTCAGCAAGCTCCACCGGATACGCTTCGCTGAGTGCTGGCACTTCTATAGCGGGGATGCACTCACAGTTGTTGAGCTCGACGAGGCTGCGGGCCAGCTTAGAAGGACGGTCCTCGGCTCAAACGTGCTCGCTGGTGAGCAGCTGCAGCACGTCGTTCCGGGTGGCCGCTGGTTCGGTGCTATGACGCACGAAGACGCTGCTGGAAGCGCAGGCTTCAGTTTGGTGGGTTGCACGGTTGCTCCTGGCTTTGACTTTGCAGACTTCCAACTGTTGTCAGATGGCGAGCTTATGCTGTCAAGGTTTCCGGCAGACGCGGCAGAGACCATTCGCTTGCTGACTTCCTGATAGTGACATGGCGCCTGACTTTAACACGCACTCCACGGCGCAATGCCGCCGCGCACCCGCCGAAAACCTGCACCCCCACGTCTAGAAGCATCTGCACGTCTGCCATCATGGCTGCGCGCGCAGCTGCCTAGGTTGCTTGACCCGGCAGACTCTGCATGTGCCTTCCCTCTTGCGTTGCTGCTCTGCGCAGGCGAGGCTGTGCTATGCAGCTTGATCATATGGCGTGTGCCATACACGGAGATAGACTGGGAGGCACGTCCAAACACGAGCGTGTGCCTGTGGCGGAGCTTCGCTCTCACCCGATGTCCTTCCTTGCGTCAGGCCTACATGGCCGAGGTGGGCGGCTTCCTGGCCGGAGAGCGGAACTACCACAAGCTGCAGGGCAGCACAGGCGCGACCTGGCTGGGCTGCGTCTGCCTCAGCATGCGCACCGGCCTCACAGTGCCTCCTCCCTTGGCTAGGCCCCCTGGTCTACCCAGCCGGCTTCGTGTACGCCTTCGCTGGCCTGAAGCGCCTCACTGGTGGCTCTGTCGCCGCCGCGCAGCCCGTGTTTGCAGTGCTGTACGTCGTCACGCTGGGCATCGTGTTCACTGTCTGCATCCGGGCCCAGGCGCTCCCGCCCTTGGCTCTGCCGCTCCTCTGTCTTTCCAAGCGGCTGCATAGCATCTACGTGCTGCGCCTGTTCAATGATGGCGTCGCGATGCTGCCTGCATTCGCGATGGTGGCCTGCGCACAGCGGGGGCAGTGGTGCGTGTGTCTCTCGTCTCACACATCCACTGGCAAGCGCTGCCCCTGACAGAGGTGCATGCTGTACACAGGCTGACTGCGAGCTTGATGTGGAGTGCGGCTGTGAGCGTGAAGATGAATGCGTTGCTATTCGCACCAGCACTTGCGCTGCTGATGTTGAAAGCTTGCTCAACGAGTACCATCGTTGCTGGCGCCGCATCGGCAGTTGCGCTGCAGGTGCGCTGCCATCCACCATGGAAAGACGTGAAATCACAGCCGTCTGACCCTAGCACTCATCTGGCTTTTAGCTGTTGTTGGGTGCGCCCTTCCTGGCGCACGCCCCCGCTGAATACCTGGGCCGAGCATTCGAGTTCGGCAGGCAGTTCCAGCAGCGCTGGTCGGTCAACCTTCAGTTCCTGCCGGCCCAGATGTTCAACTCGCATGTGACCGCAGTTGCTCTTCTTGCCCTCCATCTTGCGCTCCTAGCTGGTGTGCATCCCCGGATTGCTCATCTGCAAAGTCGCACACACTTACACGCTCTGCGGTTTCTTTCAGTGTTCGCTCATACGCGGTGGCTTCGACATGAGGGTGGGTTGCCATCAGTGTTGAAGGGGGCACTGAAGCGCCTGAAAGGCAGGCCGCCACCCCTGCGCGCGTTGCAACCTGAGCACGTGGCCTCGGTGTTTTTCGAGGCCAACTTCATTGGCATCGTTGCCGCAAGGTCGCTGCACTTCCAGTTCTACAGCTGGTGCGTTTCCTCCTTTTTGTTCGACTCACACGCTACTGACGGTGCTGATAATTGTGCGAGCTGCTCAGGTATTGCTTCACCTTGCCCTATCTGGCCTGGAAGACGCGCTTCCCTGCTGCAATGAAGCTGTTGCTCCTGGCCGTCATCGAGATCACCTGGAACGTGTACCCGCCAACAGCACACGCATCGCTTGCACTGAATGCATGTCACGTCGTGCTGCTGGCTGGGCTCCTTGCTGCACGCATGGACAAGCCTCAGCTTCGGACGCGAGCGACACCTGGGAAGGTGTAGCAATTGGCCCGCTCGTGTAGCTTCCATCAATTCACGAACCTTCGCCCGACTCGTTCAGTGTGCACACACCCCTAGCTGAGATGCGCTGTTTGTCATCACAACAGTCTTGCGGCCTCCTAGTGACTGCACATAGTGTGAATAGGCGGCGGTGGACTGCTCGGCCACAGTGCGCACGCACGGAACACACGCGGTAAGTGCCCGTGTTGACGAGTCTCGCACGTCTCTATTGTGCTCACACGTGCGCGTGTTCGCACCTTCCAGGGACGCAGTCTTTGGATGTGGCCGCCGATCACAGAGCTGCTGCACACGAGCAAGCGCGTCTACCTCAGCCGCACCGCTGCAGGCGCACGGCGCCTCCTTGGACTGGGACTTTGACCCACTGGGCTTGCGCTCTGACGCGAGACGCGAGCAGGTGGGCGAGCCGCCTTCTCCAGAGGCGCTGACACTGCTCAGATTGCAGTCTGGCTCAGGCGGTGCCGGCCCCGGCTCTGGCAACGTCACGCTCGCCGACTTCTGGAATAGCCGTCTGCCGGGCAAACTAGCGACGCTGGCGGCGCTGCTCATCGTCTCCCGTGTGGGTGTGTACATCCCACTTGAGGGTGTGGACCGCGCCGCGTTCGCCGCGCAGATCCAGTCCAGCGGCCTGCTGGGCTACGTGGACACGCTGGCTGGAGGCAGCATCAGCAAGGTGGGCGTCTTCAGCCTCGGCATCGTGCCATACATCAATAGCAGCATCATCTTCCAACTCCTCGCCAGCGCGCTGCCAGCGCTGCAGAAGCTGCAGAAGGAGGAGGGCGAGGCTGGACGGCGGCAGTTCGCGCAGTACCAGCGCTATGGCGCGCTCGCGTTCGCTGCGGTGCAGGCGGTGGGCCAGTGCCTGTATCTGCGCCCCTTCGTCGAGGACTTCTCCCCCGCCTGGCTCGCCACTAGCTCCCTCAGCCTCACCGCCGGCGCCATGGTCCTCGTCTGGCTCAGCGAGGCGCTGACAGAGCTGAAGCTGGGCAATGGGACGTCGCTGCTCATCTTCGTCAACATCTTGTCTGCGTTGCCCCTGTCCGCTGGCCAGACTCTGGTGCAGGCTAGCGCAGCAGGCAACAACGCCGGCCTTGCTGCTTTCGGCGCCGCATTCCTGGCAATCACAGCGGGCATCGTGTACGTGCAGGAGGCTGAACGTCGCATTCCAATTTCCATGGCCAGCCGGATGAACGTGCAGAGCGGCCTGGCACGCACTTCGTACCTGCCTTTCAAGGTGAACGGCGCGGGCGTGATGCCTATCATTTTCGCGAGCAGCCTGCTGGCGCTGCCCTCCACGCTGACACGGCTGACGGGCGCAGCACAGCTGGAGGGACTGGTCACTGCTCTGGGCCCAGGCGGTGGCGCGTACCTCCCCGTCAACGTCGTGCTTATCGCGTTTTTCAACTACTTCTACACCTTCTTGCAGCTGGAGCCGTCAGATGTGGCGGACAGCCTGAAGAAGCAGGGCGCAAGCATCCCAGGCGTGCGGCCTGGGCGAGCAACTGCGGATTACATTTCCGGCGTTCTGGAGCGCCTCTCAGTGCTAGGGTCAGTCTTCCTTGGCGCACTGGCAGCAGCGCCGGCGCTGGTGGAGGCAACCACGGGGCTGACCACGTTCCGAGGCTTTGGAGGCACGAGCATCCTTATCCTTGTGGGCGTCGCCACAGACAGCGCCCGCAAGGTGACCTCTGAGCTGGTGATGACCAAGTACGACGCGCAGCTGGACGAAGCGATGTACGGAGGCAAGAAGGAATAATAGCAGTTTCACAAGAATGCAATCCGTCTGCGGTACAAGTCGCACACCATGCGCGTGCGTGCCAGCAGGGGCATACACACGGCGCCACTCATGTGCTCCGACAGGTCAAACGCCCCGCGGGTGCCGAGCATCAGTGTTTCCACCTGGTCGAAGCGCACGCCTGAAGGGGTGCTGCCCTCTCCCTCTCGCCCGGGTCCGTGCACCAACTCAAGCCAGTCAAGCTGGCGCCGCTGCGTCGGATTGGATGCCTCACGCGACATCCCGCTTTTCTGCTCGCTGGCGGTGCTGCTGGACGAGACCCCGCGGATGGAGCTGGTGCCCGAGTACGCTCCCACAGTGCCCAGCCCCAGGCGCGCCACCGACCGCGCGTGGAAGATGGCGTCTGCGCCGCCGGCGCCAGTGTCGAGCATGAGCAGCTCAGCTTCGCCATCGCCGGGGACGCCGTGCCAGCGAGCCCAGGCGTGGGGCACATTAGCCACCATGGAGACGGGCACCCAGCGCCACGGTGCCGCTGACGCCGGCTGCTGCCATGTGATTGGGTTGAAGACGGTCACGCCCGTGCCGGGAGATGGCGGGATGTCGACCACCGCGGCCCTGAACAGGTCGTAGCCGACGATGCCCACACACGGCCCGGAAGCTCCCCACACGATGCCGGAGAGGCTCATCTCCAGGAGGAGGGGCGAGTGGAATGTGATCGGCCCCACGGTCAGCTCTGCGCATCGCCGGAAGCGACTCGCAACTTTGCTCCCCACGCCCGCCACGAAGACCTCGCCGAAGGAGTCCATGCCAGCGGCGTCGGCAGCGGCCTTGCTGATAACGAAGCCGCTGGCGCCCGTGTCCAGGATGCACCACCCGGCATCAGTGCCGTTGAAAGCAACGCGCACAAGAAGGTGGCCGCTGCGACTGCGCTCCGTGCGTAAGAGTCCAGGGACGGATGAGTCGTAGGTGCACCCCCGCAAGTCTGTCATGCAACACGACGGCGGCGAGAACCAAGATGCAGGCAGGGCGCCAGCCGCGCGGACGCCGTCCGTGCGGTAGATGTCACGTGCACCGCTGCTGGTCGCGTGGACGACCACGCCCGGGAGACGCGTGTCCTGTTCCCAGTCTCCAAAGACCCACGCCTCGACGTCGCCAGCCACGCGGAGACGCAACAGCAGCACTCTCCCCGTGGAAGGACACACCCTCAATCGTGCTTTCAGTCTGCCGCCACTTCTGAGACGAAGCGTGAGGCACAGTGGCAACCGCGACGGCTGCACAGGTGTCGCGTGCAGCGCGCCAACGTCTTCAGCCACGTGCTCGGCATCGCTGACGCCATCTGCTGTCATACTGTCATCCAACTGCGTATCATGCTCCACACACACGTGCCTCTGCGCTGCCGGGTGTAACCAAAAGCCAGAGCGAACGAAGCCGGCCAGAAGCACAACCTCGCGGTCGTCCAACTGCAGCGTCGTGCCCGTGCCCACGTGGTCCACCTCCCACAGCTCGTCTGTCCGCGCGTCATAGCCCCAGCAGAAAGACAGCTGCGGCGAGGAGAGCTCCTCGAACATGCTGCCGTCAGCCGCGGCGGCCAGTCGCCAGCGAACGGTGAGACCCAGGTGGCGACCATAGCCATGACTGCACACTCCCGTGCGTGTCTCTCCCTCGCTCTCTGCGTGCGCGGAGCTCAGGGGTAGGCCCGCAGCAGTGCGTAGAGTCTCCAGCAACGAGTCAGCTGCCCGAGCGGCGGGTTCAGTGGACGCGGCAGCGGCCGCAACGTTACGCCACGCACAGCGGGCGTGGTGATGCGAGCACCGGCGCCTGTGAAAGCTGCTCCGCCGCGGTTCAGACTGGCACCTGTGAGCAGGAGGTGACCCTTTTGTGGCCTCCCTCTGCACCCACCACGGCCTGCGCTGCGGCTCAGCAACACAGCGCGCATGCGGTGGCGCTGCACGCATGGCTCTTGCGAAGGTAAGGTTATGGCCGCAGTACACGTGGCAAGGGACATGTCCGAGTCATACTCTTAACAGGCACCCCTCGCCTGCCCTGCTTAAAGTCGCGCGCGCACACCGCACAAGTTGCGACAAGTTCCTCTGGCACTTTCGACGCCCCACCAACCTCGTGTCGAGCCGGACAGCGAGCCGTTCTTGCGTCTAACGGGGCAGCCCGAGCGAAAAGTGATCGACCCTGTGCCAGGGGACACAGCGTGCGACTTGCGCGCCGGGTGCGGCTGAGCGCCCCTTCTTTGACGTAGTTCCGCATATCCTGCCGACTCTTTGAGTGCAGCAGCATGTCACCGGCGGCTTTGGTGCTCGTGTTAGCGCTAGGGAGCAGCACTGTCGGGGCCACGGGGACAGAGGGCAGGAACATGACGCTGCCTCTGGACCCTGCCATACAGAACGTGAAGCCCAGCACCACACCTTCAGACGGCAGCTATTCACACTGTGATTCCAGCTGCCAGAGCGACCAAGAACGCCTGCTCTTTGCCATTTTGTTTGGTGTGGCCAGTCTGCTGGCCTGCGTTCTCGCCGCCTGTATATTTAGACATCGATGCCTGTGCCGGCTTTGCGGGAAGCGGCGAGCCGAGTTTTGTAGCCTCGCAAATGACAGGGGGCCGCAGCGATGCGCGCATTGCAGGCACCAGACCGATCGGCGCCTCACCTGGTCATGGGCGGAGTGCGAGTGGCGCAGCGTGCGCGAATCAATCACTGTTGTCGCACGACGCTCGGTCACGGTGTACGGCTTCCCGGTGGATGCAATCGAGTCGGGCTTTCTGACAGCAACAGTTGGCATGTCAACAACTGTGGGCATGCAAGCACAAGCTGGCGCCGATGCGCAGACGGTGGCAGAGCCACTGATTGTTCCGGAACCACAAGTGCACGAGAGCGGTCTGCCAGCGCGCACGGTGACGAATCCGTTGTACCAGGGACAGGCAGACTCACCTGCTCTCCGGGAGGAGTGCATTGCGGATTCCAATGTGTGACTGCTCGACTTGCTTGTGTGATTAGTAGTCCCTCTTGTTGCCTCAGAAGTGCCGGGGCAGTCACAGGCTCCCGGGGAGGGGTGACGGGGCCCGTCACAGGCTCAGTGATGACAGTGTCGACAATCAGGGGTGGAGTCGGATCCCCCTTTTTGCCATCCATCCATCCGACTCCGGCTCCGCCGCCTGTCCATCCGATCCGACCCGACTGTCCGGTCCGACTGCATTGGAGCGTCCGACTTTTATCCGACCCTGATCTTTTGGCTCCCGCGGTCGCGCTACGCCTCAAACTCGTCGCGCGCGCGTTCAGGCTGTCCAGAGGCGCGCTGCCGCTGCCTGCAGAGGTCCTTGCGCTGAGG
>Ga0164296_1005936_pt1 | contig 10497 bp, 19 predicted proteins | sample GEODES057metaG_FD_113533 | JGI IMG/M metagenome (GOLD analysis project Ga0164296, IMG submission 113533) | Dystrophic lake water microbial communities from Trout Bog Lake, Wisconsin, USA - GEODES057 metaG | ecosystem: Environmental > Aquatic > Freshwater > Lake | place: USA: Trout Bog Lake... | reverse complement strand
GTGTGGCTTATATTGGTATTATTGCTGCCGATAAACTTATTGGTTTATCTAAGTATTCCAGAATCGCACAGTGGTGTGCCCGACGTGGTACTCTCCAGGAGGAACTTTGTGTTGACATTGCTAAGGAAATAGGTAAAGCCACCGGTGCAGATGATATCGGTGTATACTTGCAAATGACACACGGGTGTTGCGAAAATCGTGGAATTATGGCACATAGTAGTTTAACACAAACTACAGTACTTAAAGGTGCTTTCAAAGATGATGCAGGTACAAAGAAAGAATTCTTTGACAACATTAAATTACAACAGGACTTTGCTCCTCGATGATTAAAAAGGTATTTGCAAGAATACTAAGCGAAGTACTATACTACTTAGGCCATTGGATTAGTTTTCCAATGTATTGGTTCGACTGGGCATGGCTATACCCAGTCTATTGTCGTTTAATGTTGTGGAGTTGTAATATACAAGATTGGGCTGGAAATGAAAACCCATGGAAATCTGTAAAGGAACATAATGACTAACGCAAAACAAATAACAGATGAATTAATTTATCGTATGAAAAATACAAGCCTAAATAAGTTCGATATTGTACGTGAAGTAGGTCCGAAATGGTTACCAAAAGGTACAGTACCTTTTGATATACATGCCGCAGGTGGCATTGCTACATTTTCAGTTTGGGCAGAATCATTACAAGATGCAGAAGATCAAGTATCACAATTTTTAGAAAGAGGCGAAAATGAGTAAATTAAAAATAGCAGAATTATTTTATAGCATACAAGGAGAGGGTAGATATATGGGAGTGCCCAGTGTGTTCCTTAGAACTTTTGGTTGTAATTTCCGCTGTGCCGGCTTTGGTATGCCTAAAGGTGAACTAAGTACAGAAGCAGAAGATATTGCTACTGTAGTACATCACTATAACACATATGAAGAATTACCTTTAGTAAGCACAGGATGCGATAGTTATGCTAGTTGGCACCCTAGTTTTAAAGACTTGAGTCCAATGCTAACATCAGATGCGATAGCAGAACGTATTGTAGAAATACTCCCATGGAAAAGTTGGTTAGATGAACATCTAGTTATTACAGGGGGTGAACCATTGCTAGGATGGCAACGTGCATATCCGGATCTGTTAGATCACGTTTACATGAAACAATTAAAGAGTATTACTTTCGAAACAAATGGCACCCAACCATTAACACCAGAATTTAAAGAATATTTGCAAGAGTGGGCTATTAAAGAATATACTCCAAGAGAAATTACTTTTAGTGTTAGTGTAAAATTAAGTAATAGCGGTGAATCTAGAGAAGAAGCATTACAACCTAAAGTAGTATGCGAATACGAAGAAATTGGATTTACATATTTAAAATTTGTAATAGCAACAGAAGATGATGCTACAGAAGCACTAGATGTAGTAGATCAATATCGCAAGGTTGGGTTTACTGGTCCTGTATACTTTATGCCAGTGGGCGGTGTAGAAAGTGTTTATTCGCTAAATAATCGCCGTGTTGCAGAACTTGCAATGAAAAATGGTATTCGATATAGTGACAGATTGCAAGTTCCGTTATTTAAAAATGAATGGGGTACTTAATGAAAAAATTAATCAAAAAAATATTCGGTATCGATAAACTCGAAGCTGAAAAAATTCAAGCACAAGAATCATTAGTTAAGGCTAAAGAAGAAACTAAAAAGGCACAAGAAGCAGAAGCACAGGCAAAAATGGATCCAAAAACTCGTGCAACTGCTCGTGGAGAACCATATGTTTCTGTATTAGATACGCACGTTAATAAAGATAATGTTAGAAATGGCTTTTTTGAGCTTGACTGGAATGATCTTTTTATAGTACAATTAAAGCAAGCAGGTTACGGATTTGATGGCGATCCAGAAGAAGAAATTGTAGATCGTTGGTTTAGAGAATTAGCCGCAAACATGCTTATCGAGGCTGGACAAGATCCTTCAAGATCTAGTGCAGGTTTTATTAATGTAAGTAAATTGCCTAATGGCAGAGCACAAGTAGAATGACATATATTATAGTTGATACTGCTAACACGTTCTTTCGTGCTAGACATGTAGTAAGTGGTACTGCCGATATTAAACTTGGCATGGCTTTTCATATTACTTTTAATAGTATTAAAAAAGCTTGGCAAGATTTTGGAGGCACTCATATTGTGTTTTGTCTCGAAGGTAGGTCGTGGCGTAAAGATTATTACAAACCTTATAAAGCCAATCGTGCCGAAAATCGTGCGGCTATGACTGTTCGAGAGCAAGAAGAAGATAAATTATTCTGGGAAGCATTCGACGAGTTTAAGAATTTTATTGCAGAAAAAACTAATGCTACTGTAATGCGGCATGAGAATCTAGAAGCAGATGATTTGATTGCAGGCTGGATACAAGCACATCCAGATGCAAAACATGTTATCATTTCAACAGATGGAGATTTTGCACAGTTAGTAAGTCCTAATGTTAGCCAATATAATGGTGTAAGTGACTTGCATATTACACACGAAGGAATCTTTGATGCCAAAGGTAAACCAGTTAAAGATAAAAAGACAGGCGAACCAAAGCCTGCGCAAGACCCAGAGTGGATGTTATTCGAGAAATGTATGCGTGGTGATACCAGTGATAATGTCTTCTCAGCGTATCCAGGTGTGCGTACTAAAGGTTCTAAAAACAAAGTTGGTCTTACTGAAGCGTTCGAAGATCGTAAAAGCCGCGGATATGCGTGGAACAATCTCATGTTACAGAGATGGGTTGACCACAATGGCGAAGAACACAGAGTCTTAGAAGATTATCAGCGTAATGTACAATTATGCGATTTAACAGCGCAACCTGCAGACATTAAAGAAAAGATTCAAGAAACAATCAAAACTAATGCTGTGCCTAAAACAGTAGATCAAGTCGGAATTCGCATGCTCAAGTTTTGCAATGCTTGGGATATGAAAAAGATTGCTGATAATATTCAGTCATACGCAGAGCCTTTTCAGGCAAAATATCAAGGAGAAATCAAATGAGTGCAATTACAGATAAGTTAGTTAAGGCAAACGAGAGTTTTACAATCAACCGCTACGATAACGGTTTTATGATTGAAGTAGGCGGTCGTGACGACAATGACGATTGGAAAAATGCCAAAGTTATTGTTAGCACACAAGAAGAACTAATCGAAGCTATTAAAGAAGCATTGTCATTACCATTAGCAGAATAAGGAGATAATTATGGCAACATGGACCGTTAGTACATATTATAAAAAATCTTGCCAAGAAAATGAGTATTGGTCTCAAAAAAATGGTGATGGTAAAATTTCAGTTGTTAATGGATTTCGATACGGTGAATGGATTGTTAACACAACAGACGACAATCCGCCCGAGTTCGAGTTTGTAGAAGTTCCCGGAGGCGATGGTAAGAAAGACAGCATCAATATGTGTGACTGTGAAGTCAATAATATAGAAAGCGTTGATCTTAACGAAATGTATGACGGCGGTTGTTGGTATGATGTCGAGATTGAAGGACTAAACGAAGAGGAAGAAGAAGAAATTCAAGAGTTTATTGATGAAAATAGCATCTATGAATTAGAAGAACGAGAAGAAGATCCGTGGTACCAAACTGATACTGAATGGTGGGTTTGGGGACCTATTGAAATTAAGACTGAAGATGGCGAGACTGTGCGTATCATCTGTGCAGACGAAGACGGTAATGTTATCGATTTTGAGGAAGAGTAATGGCTATATATCTTATAAAACCTCTTGAAAAGAAAAGTGTTGTTTACCATGTAGAAATGTATCGCAGAAATGCGGACGAATCTATTAGTTGGTTTAATCTCGACGAAACTTATCGTTGGGGACAAGGATTTATTGAAGAAGATATGGATTGCAATCTTCCCTATGACGACGACACAGTTACATACTGCAATCCTAATGCTGGTTGGGGAGCAGAATTAGACGATAGCATTAATATCGAGTTTGAATTTAGTGATGATATTACTGAAGAAGAACAAGAAGACATTAAAGAAGCATACTACGAAGGCGGAGCAGGTTGGTTGTTTGACGGTGAACACGATTGGCAAGAAGAAGATAGTGCTATTCATGTACTAGGTCCTTTTACTGTTAGTCTATGCGACGATGATGGAAATGTAATTGAAGAAAATGTTAAACTTCGTAATAGAAAAAAAGTAACGGAAGAATTTAAATCTTCCGGTAATTGGCCGTTTTAAGGGCATAGTATGTTTTTCTTTTTTAAACCCTCTACTATAAATATAGATTGTTTTACTCCGGACGAAATTGTATTCAATAATTTTTGTCCAGATCGTGCAAATAAATTTGTCCCTGAAGAATGGAAAAAACTGCCTGCTGATATTAATTTAAAAGCTAATCGTAATCCTAAAAGTAATTTACATATAGATCTTCATACATTAAAAAAATGTACAGGTTTTATAGATTTATATTCTCAAGGATTTATTTTACCGTCATGGGCTGATTTTCAAACAGAAATAACTAGTGATGGTGTTTTAAATTATGCAAATTTTACATCAAATGATGTTAATGGTTTTTTTGATCAACATGAAAGAAGACAATATGGTCCAGAAATATACCCACATTGTGGACACGTAAAACTTGTAAGTAAATGGTGGTTAAGAGAAAAAACAGGTGTAAAATTTACATGGAATAGTTGTTCATGGAGTAATACTATAGCTATGGAAAATTTTTACATACTACCGGGCGTTGTAGATTTTAAATATCAAAGTGGAACTCATATAAATGCATTTCAAAGAAAAGATTCTATTGTAAAAATCAATGCTGGAGATCCGTTAGTTCATTTAATTCCAATCAGTGAAAAGAAAATAAAATTACACTATCATCTTATGAATGAGGAAGAATTTAACAGGACTATGGATAGAGAGAAAGCATCACTAATGTATAAAAAACCTAGAGAAGTTAAAGCAAAATGTCCATTTTAAAATGTACTTTTAAAGAAACTTGTCCGAATAAAACAGATAATTGTGAGGAAACAACAATGACAGAGATACACGCAAAACCAATAGTAGATGGAAAATTTTGGATTGTCGAACAAGATGGTACAAAAATTGCAACACTACATAAAAAAGAAAATAATAGATTTCTTCTTAGTAGTAGCACAGGAGATTTAATGTTTAGTAAAAAACAAGATCTAACCAAACAGTTCGGTGAAGGATTTTTTCTTAGTAATAATAAAGTTAAAGTTACACAATCCGACACAAATGAATGTCACGGATATCCTACAAGTGTAAAACCATATAATAGCATGTACGATGTTCGTAAAAAATTGCCATTGTTTACAAAAAGCAATGCTAGTAAAAGTTTATATTGCGCCGGATACTATGTAATTAAATTTAATAAAGGATGGGTAAAATCATTTTGTCCTAAGGTAATTACATTAGAGCGTAATGAATACAAAGGTCCATTTAAAACCGAATTTGAAATGAAGCAGGTACTATCTAATGTCAAATCAGATTAATCTAACTCCAATAACACAATTTATACAGGCTGTACGTGCAGCCGAATTAACACAGTCTAAAGAAGTAAAAATAAGTATTCAACAGGCTAGATTACTTAATTTAGCATTGTCCGAAATGCAAGATAAAATGTTGCAGGATTACGAAAGTTTATTTAATGAACTTAAAAATAAAGCCGATAACGAGGTTGTAAATGTAAGTATGGACGGTGGCGGATTTAAAGACAATTAATGATAAATATATGCGTACTTATTTGGGGCGCATATTATGTCAAGACCTAAGCCAAGTGTATTATTAGAATACATTAATAAAAAAACATACAAAGCAGAGCAGATTTTAGAAGCTGAGGCTATTTGGGCCGTATTCTATAAAAATAAGCCTTTTAATTTAAAGAGCTTTAATAGTCTCACGAGTTATCCTGGACCTAAATATAAAAAAGTTTCATTTAGTAATCCCGGCCATGCACATAATTTGGCAAAGAAATTGAATCAAACATTCGGGGTCGATGATTTCCAAGTTGTCATGTTGACTCAAGGCACAATATTAAAATGATAACTCGAGATATTTTAACCAAAATATTTTTACAGCAGTGGGGCAAGAGCACAGACGATACTAATGTTAAATTGTTTAGTCGAAAGTGGTGGCAAAGTACTCGTGCTGGTAAACAAAATAATTTTAGATTAAGCGATGAAGGTTACGAATTTTTGGTTAAAGAATTGGATTTAAAAGAATATGAAATTCCATTTACTGAACCAATTGAACTAAGTCCCCAAACAATTATTTTTTTGGAAAGGTACGTGGATTGTCCATATTATCTTACCCAAATGTCGATCACTGTATTTTCAGAGCGCAAGAGTTTCGAACTAATGTTGTTTAGCGACGACATTAGAAAATTTGGTTTAATTAAAGCTATGAATGAGCGAGAAAAAGAACTCGCTAATACAGATAACAGTTGACACATTCTGCAATCTCCTATACAATACATACTTACACAGCGTTATTCGTAACAATTTTTTAACTTAGTATAGGAACTAAAATGCCAGAAATTTCCAGTCGCACAGTCGGCCCTAGCGGCGCCAAGAAGTCTTTGCGTAAGGCTTTTAAAAACAAACGTCCAATCTTCCTTTGGGGTCCCCCAGGAATTGGCAAGTCAGATATTATCAAACAACTCGGTGCCGAGACTGAGGCACATGTAATCGATGTTCGTTTGAGCTTGTGGGAACCTACAGATATTAAAGGTATTCCATATTTTGATAGCAATGATAGCACCATGCGTTGGGCACCTCCTAGCGAGTTGCCGACTAAAGAGTTGGCTAGTAAATTTAAAAATGTTATTTTGTTTTTAGATGAAATGAACTCTGCGGCTCCTGCTGTACAGGCGGCGGCTTATCAACTTATTTTAAATCGACGAGTTGGTACTTACCAACTTCCAGACAATGTTGTACTAGTTGCGGCAGGTAACCGTGAAACTGACAAAGGTGTTACATTCCGTATGCCAGCACCATTGGCTAATCGTTTTGTTCACTTGGAAATGACAGTAGATTGGGATGACTATTTCGATTGGGCTGTTGAAAACAAGATTCACCAAGACGTAGTCGGTTTCCTTTCTTTCAGTAAAAAGGACTTGTACGACTTTGATCCAAAATCTTCAAGCCGTGCATTTGCTACTCCACGCTCTTGGTCATTTGTAAGCGAATTGCTTACAGATGATGATGTTGATACTGAAACATTAACTGATTTAGTATCAGGTTCTGTTGGAGAAGGGCTTGCTCTTAAGTTTATGGCACACCGTAAACATGCTAGCAAAATGCCTAATCCTAGCGATATTTTGGCAGGTAAAGTTAAGAAAATGGACACTAAAGAAATTAGTGCCATGTACTCTTTGACTGTGTCATTGTGCTACGAGTTGAAAGATGCTTGCGAAAAGAAAGCCAAAAACTGGAATGATCAAGTTAATTGCTTCTTTGAATTTATGATGAACAATTTTGAAACAGAATTGGTTATTATGGGTACAAAATTGGCGTTGAGCACTTACAAGTTGCCCTTAGATCCAGACGAAATCAAATGTTTTGACGATTTCCATGCTAAATTTGGCAAATACATCAGTCAGGCAACTGAAAAATAAATTGGTTTAACGCTGTTTGACACCTCCTTCGGGAGGTGTTATACTATATACACAGTAACAATTTAGGAGCATAAATGTCGCATACAGATCCAATTATTGACAAGATTATTGTAGCCCGAGTGGGTCTACTACTTCGCCATCCGTTTTTTGGCAATTTAGCTACACGTTTGAAAATCGAAGAAGGCTCCGAATGGATGACTACTGCCGCCACAGACGGACGCACAATTTACTTTAATCGTGAATTTTTTGAACCGCTTACAATTAAACAAGTAGAGTTTGTCATTGCACACGAAATTCTACATAATGTTTTTGATCATATGAGTCGTAGAGAAAGTCGTAATCCACGTATTTTTAATATTGCCGCAGACTATTGTGTAAACGGACAAATTGTACGTGATAGAATTGGTGATCATAATATCGAAGGTATTAAAATCTTTCATGATGCCAAATACTACGGTATGAGTGCAGAAGAAGTTTATGACAAAATTTTTGATGAAATGGACGAGAAAGAGCTCGAAGCATTAGGACAACTATTAGATGATCACATCGACTGGGGCGAAGACGGCAAAGACGGCAAACCTAAATATAGTAAAGAAGAACTAAAACAAATCCGTGATGAGATGCGTGAAGCTACAATGCAGGCCGCACAAGCCGCAGGTGCAGGTAATACTCCTGCTAGTGTACAACGCATGATTAAGGAATTAACAGAGCCTAAGATGAATTGGCGTGAAATACTACGTCAACAAATTCAAAGTACTATTAAAAATGACTTTAGTTTTATGCGTCCTAACCGTAAAGGCTGGCACATGAACGCTATTTTGCCAGGTCAGCAATTTCAAGAAACAATCGATATTTGTGTAGCAATTGACATGTCAGGATCTATCGGCGACGAACAGGCCAAAGACTTTTTGTCAGAAATTAAGGGTATTATGCAAGAGTACAAAGACTTTAAAATTAAAGTTTGGTGCTTTGATACTCGTGTTTATAACGAAGCCGATTACGATGGCTACAGTATCGACGAATTTGATTACTACGAGCCAATGGGCGGTGGCGGAACTGAGTTCGATGCCAACTGGGAATACATGAAGGAACATGATATTCAACCTAAAAAGTTTATTATGTTTACTGACGGTTATCCTTGGGGTAGCTGGGGAGATGAAAATTACTGTGATACAGTATTCATTATCCACGGTAATGACAAAATTGTTCCTCCATGGGGAGAGTATGCTTATTATGAATTTTCTAAGGAAACTGCATAATGGCTTTAAAAAATGGCAAACCTAATCCGTTAGATTATTTTGATCTACGCAGGGTTGAGTTTGCCTGCCCTCACTTTAAGTATACAACATTAGATAGATATAATCCAGCATTAGTCAAATCTGTCGATGCGTGGATACAAAAAAATCTAAATAATAGATATTATGTAGGACAAGGCATTATGTTAGATAACACAAATACAATTGTATATAATACAACAATTGGATTTGAAAGTGAAAAAGAATTAAGTTTTTTCACAATTGCCTGTCCATTGTTACAATCGAGATAATTATATTTGTATTTAATAAGGAGATACTATGGCTGACGATACAACACAACCAACAGGACCAGAAGCTGGTCAAGACGCAACTGAATTAACAATTAACGATCTTAACGCAATGAAAGTTATTATCGATATTGCTAGTTCACGTGGTGCATTTAAACCAAATGAAATGGTAGCAGTTGGACAAACTTATACAAAATTGACTTCATTTTTAGAAGTTGTAGCAAAGCAAGCAGAAGCACAAAAAGCCGCACAAACTGCCGCACCAGCAACTGGAGCTTAATATGGCCCAAGAAATTAAACACGTTGGTCGTGTTTTAGCTACTAAGAAAAAAGTATTAGTAGCTTATCGAACTCTACCAGGAGAAGCACACTCCTGTCTAGTAGTACCAACAGAAAATATGCCCGATATTTTCCACGATGCTATCATTAACTTAGTAGAAAGTGGTAGTGGACAAGACTCATATGAGTTTGCCGATGCATTGGATCGTAATCAATTTCCGGATGGCAGTAATATGCTACGGTGGTTACACGGCAATCAACGTTTGATTAAAGCTCGTACTAACGAAATCGAAATGACTCCTACTACAGGATTTTCAATTTTATTATCCGAGCTTAATCAAATTATTGCCGAACAACGCGGTGTTGCTGTAGACGATTTATCAATTAAATCCGAAACACAAGAAAAGAAAGAAGCACGTAGAATGGATGAGGTTCCTGAACCTCCTGCTATTAAACAAACTGCCGAAGTTATTGAAACATCTGTTAACAATAATCAAATTCAAACTTTTGAAACACCAGAAGCTGAAGCAAAGTTTTACCGTAGCCAAGCTGATAAGTTAAGTAAGCAGGCCGCAGAAATGCGACGTAAAGCAGAAGAATTAGCTCCAATCAAGAAAAAAGTATAAGCAAATGACACGAACTGGGAAGCCTCTTCCCAAGGATGTCATTGAGCATTGGCCAGAGATATTTGGTGACGTAAAATTAAACGTTGTACCACTTAGGTACCTTAGTACCGTATTGATCAATTTTAAAGATGGCAAAACTTGGGAAATAAAAATAACAACTCAAACCAAGAAAAGTGGATGGGAAACGTTTGAAAAGAATCTTGCTGAGATGGTAAAAACGTACGAAGAAAAAATCGATAATATTGATTTTAAACTCGATACTAACCGTGTAAGAAAAGATGTCGAACAGTCAACTCAGAAATTTTTAAAGAAAAAGAAGCTATAAATAATGAATGTTAGATTACTTAGTTACAGCCAGCCAACTGAAGAATTTGCAAGCATGGGAATTGCAGATGCACAAGAGCTCATTGCCTACTGTGCAAGAGTCAGTAACCCGAGCAATC
>Ga0164296_1005935_pt1 | contig 10499 bp, 11 predicted proteins | sample GEODES057metaG_FD_113533 | JGI IMG/M metagenome (GOLD analysis project Ga0164296, IMG submission 113533) | Dystrophic lake water microbial communities from Trout Bog Lake, Wisconsin, USA - GEODES057 metaG | ecosystem: Environmental > Aquatic > Freshwater > Lake | place: USA: Trout Bog Lake... | reverse complement strand
AGCCCGTGCTCGGCCAATACCGCGGCGGCGGTGGCCCTGAGCAACTCAGCCAGGTCAGCGGGGGTCACGAGCGCCTATCCTATTGGTTGGGGCCCCTTCGCCCCGAATCCATCGCGGTGACGGACCGGCCGCGCCGATGCGCTAGTCTGACGCTGCTGAGTGCACAACCCGCCGGCGCGACAACACGGTCCCAGCGACCGAGATAGCGCCCCCGTAGCTCAGGGGATAGAGCGTCTGCCTCCGGAGCAGAAGGCCGCAGGTTCGAATCCTGCCGGGGGCACGGAGATCAGCGCAAGTCAGCGACTGCTTGTTCGCTTCAGACGACACGGAAAACCAGCCGTTGGACAAGATTCATTACCCGATTCTGAACTTTTGCGATTTGTCGCGGCATTTTCTCGCCGTGTACCCGGTGGTTTTTGGGGTAGCAATCGTGATTTCAGCCCTTTCCTATCGCCGTATCGAGCGTTATTTTCTTCGGCGTAAGGGCGCCCATTCCTACGCTCAAACCGGGTAACCCCTGCCGGCCCTGTCCGGCGCACAGCCGCGCTCTGTCCGCTGGTGGCTGCGTCGCCGGTCCCGGAAGTTACTCGAGACCCGCGATGCCCAACCCGGATCGTTGCGACGTGAGAGAGTTGACGTCATGGAGCCGGCCCTACCGACCATTCACGTCGACTACCGACCTGAGGACGAGATGGCCGGCGAGCCGCTAGCCGTCGTCGAACCGGTGCTGTTTTACCGCAACCCGACTGAGCATCAACTGTCCAACTTGGAGCGGTTGCGCGCCGACCAGCCGTACACCGGTGAACTTCCCGATGGGTGGGTGCTGCACTACGAGGCCTCCTGGTGTGACGACTTTCGGACAGAGGGTGAGGCGCCCGGTTTTCCCGGAAGCAACCCGCAGGAGTACGTCACCGGGATCGTCGACTTGACCGCCGTCGACGTAGCCGTTACAGCGGCACAGGGACATCTGATGTCCCTGGGATACCTGCATCCGGAATACGACCCCGCGACCGGGACGTGGCGCACCGCGAGGGGCGGGTAACCACACAGCCGACGATATTTGGCGATATTTGACGATGATTGACGATGGTGAGGTCTGCGTCGCCGGAATCCGCGGCGGTGATAGGTTCCAGGCGGATTTTCAGTACGCCGTGTGAACTCAACGCCGAACGGAAGGGGCTGGACATGTCGTTGTTGTCAGTGGCGCCGGAGGCTGTGGCTGAAGCGGCGGGACGGCTGGGAAACATTGGATCGACAGTGTCGGCGGCCCACGCGGCGGCAGCGCCCGCCACCACCGGAATCCTGCCCGCCGCCGCCGATGAGGTGTCACAGGCGGTGGCATCGCTGTTCGCGGGCCACGGACAGGCCTTCCAGCAGCTTGGCGGCCAGGCGGCGGCATTTCACTCCCAGTTCGTACAGGCTGTGAACGGGGCCGCGGGCAGCTACACGGCCGCCGAGGCGGCCAACGCGGCGCAGGTGGCGACAGGCCCCACCGAGCCGGCGGCGGCAATCCCGGCGCCCTACGTCCCGCTCCCGCCCCTCCCGAACTTCTTCGGCGGCATCGTCGGGTGGGTCAACTCCGTCGTGAACTGGGCCCTCAACCTGGCCTACCAGGCGATCAACTGGGCTATTTCATTGGTCTACTACGCGATCAACTGGGTTTTCTCGTTCATCAATTCCCTGCTCGGGCTCTGGATCATGCCCTTCTGAAATCTCATTTCCCACGCAGCAGGAACAACCCGTACGCGGCGATCGATTGCGCGTCTGTGATCACTCCCGAGCGGATCATCTCCTCGACGTCACCACGGCTGAACCACTCGCTGCGCATGTCCTGCTCCTCGTGCTCCCGATCCTCTTCACCCACGACAATTCCCGTAGCCAGATAGACCCACCCCCGCTGACTGGTCATGCCGGCGGCGGCGTCGAGCAGGCCGAGCGCCTCGAACGACGTCGCACGCAACCCGGTCTCCTCCCGCAACTCCCGCTCGGCCAGCTCGGCAGGCGCGACCTCGACCCGATCCGGGGCGGTTCCCTGCGGGAACTCCCATCGCCGCACACCGAGCGGATACCGAAACTGCTCGACCAACCGGAAACGCGCCCCGTCGTAGGGCATCACGAGCGCGTAAGTCGCCTTGTCCACCACGCTGTAGATCCCCATGCTGCCGTCCGGGCGGCGGATGTCGTCCTCTCGGATGACCAGCCACGAATTCCGGTAAACCTCGCGGGAGGCCACGCATTCAATGAAAGGCATCACGTCAGTATCGCGACGGTATGGCGGTGCGGCCAGCCCCGGCCGACTAGAGCCGGGCCGCCACGTCGGCCGCGCGCCGGAGCTGGTCGAGGTCCGAACTCGTCGGGATGAGCTGAACCTCGTCGGTGCCGATGGCCTCGAACGTTCGCAACACCGCCAGCAACTCGTCCTCGGAGCCGGCCCAGCCCGTCGTCGGAGCCATCGCGTCGACGTACTCGGCCGGAATCCAGTTCATGTAGTGCCGCAGATGACGGTGCATCTGGGCGCGCGACTCCTCGGGGGAGCCGAAGGCGAACCAGAACGATGTCGCCAGATGCGGTGCGGGCTTGCCGGCCTGCGCCCACGCGTCGCGCGCAACCTCAAAAAGCTCGTTTTGTTTATCGGCGTCGAGATCCAAGGTGGTGCCGGCCACCCCCTGGGCCCACTGCGCGGCGCGACGCACCGACTGGGGCCCGATGGCGCCGACCAGCAACGGCGGACCGCCGGGCTGGACCGGCGCCGGCCCGACCGGCAGCACCGAGTCGGTGAGCTTCTCGCCGGCCCACACCCGCTTCATGACGGCCACCCGGTCGGCCAAGCCGCGGATGGACTGTGTCGACGGGTCAGCCTCCACGGCCTGGTAGTCCTCCCGCCGGCCGCCCACGCCGATGCCGACGGTCAGCCGTCCGTCACACAGCACGTCGCCGGTGGCCAATGCCTTGGCCAACATCACCGGGTGGTGCAGCTGCGGCACGATCACGGTGGTCACCAATCGCACCCGGCTGGTCCAGGCGGCCAGCGCACCCAGCAGCGTCAGGTTGTCGGGATTGTCGAACGCGATCCGCTCGCCCCAACACAGCGACGAGAAGGGGCCCTCGTCGATCGCGCGCGCCCAGGCGTGCAGGACCGCGCCGTTCAGGTCGGGCTCCATCACCGGCATCGTCATCGCTATCTGCACGACGGCGATTGTGGCATGCCGACGAAAACCCGCCCCTCCAGTGGCAGCATGACCAGATGGTCGTCACCAGCACCTCGATCGCACATATCCGCCTGACCGTCACCGACATCGAGCGATCGCGGCAGTTCTACGAGAGCGTCTTCGGTTGGCCGGTGTTCCTCGAGGTCCCGGACAATGCCGACGAAGCGACCCGAAGCCAGTTGAGTTTCCTCTTCGGTGGTGTCATCTATGACCTCGGCGGCACGCTACTCGGGCTACGGCCGGTCGCGACCGACCGCTTCGACGAAAATCGGGTCGGACTGGGCCACCTAGCCTTCAGGCTCAGCAGTAAGGATCAATTAGATTCGGCAGCAGCACATCTCGACGACGTCGGAGTCGCACATGAACCGGTCAAAGACATCGGACCGACCTATATTCTGCAGTTTCGCGACCCCGATAACATCGCGTTGGAACTCACGGCGCCGAAGTAGGTCGGCGCTGCCCGGCGGACCGCGAGCGTGCATGAAATGACGTTCGCTGCGGCGTGTCGCTGAGCAGACACGCACCCTCGCGGGAAATGCAGCGGCTACTCACCGCCACGGGTCGGCCCGTGGCGCTTCTTTTCCTGGCCCCGGTAGTCGCTGGCCAGCCTGGCGACGTGCTCGGGCAGGTGGCCGGTCGCGACATCGGCGATGGTGGTGTCTTCCAACACCAACCGCATGCTGGCCCGCAGGGCCCGCCACACATCGGCCAGCGGCTGGGTGGGGCCGACGTAGGGCAAGTCGCCGAGGCCCATGTCGCGCACGCTGGCCAACGGCCCGTCGATGCAGCGCAGCACGTCAGCGAGGCTGATCTCATCCGCGGGCCGGGCGAGCTCGTAGCCGCCCTCGCGCCCACGGTGGCTGCGCACCAGGCGGTCGGTTCGCAGGTTGGTCAGAATGTCGACGAGGAATTGCGGCGGTATCCCCTGAGCTTGGGCCAAGTCGTCGGTCTTGACCAGCGTGCCGGTCTCAGCCGTCGCGAGCTGGATCATGGCCCGCACCGCGTACTCGGCCTTGGCTGACATACGCACAGCTACGGATTGTGCCATCCCAGCAGGTCGAGGATTTTCTGCGCCTGTTCCTCGAGGGTTTGATCCGGTGTGAGCCGCAGTTCGGGGTTCGCCGGCGGCTGGTAGGGACTGTCGATGCCGGTGAACTGGGCGATCTCCCCCGCGCGCGCCTTGGCGTAGAGGCCCTTGGGGTCGCGCCTCTCACACTCGTCGATCGGGGTGTCGCAGTAGACCTCGACGAACGGCAGTCCGACGTCGTCGTGCACCCGGCGCGCCAGCTCACGCTGCTCGGCCAGCGGGCTGATCGCCGGCACCAGCACGATCTGCCCGGAGTCGGCGAGCAGCGCGGCCACATGCGACAGCCGGCGAAGGTTTTCGGCGCGGTCGGCCATGCTGAAACCGAGGTCGGCATTCAGGCCGTGCCGCAGATTGTCGCCGTCGAGAACGTAGGCAGGGGTGCCGGCTTCGAGCAGAATCTGCTCGACGAGCATGGCCACCGACGACTTCCCGGAACCGGACAGGCCGGTGAACCAGACCGTTTTCCCCCGCGTGCGGGCTGCGGCGATGGCCGATGACTGGTGCCGCACGGTGTTCGGGCTGGCCGCCTGCGTCGAGGAGTCGCGCAGCACCATTCCCGCCCCGACCGTGCCGTTGGTGTTGGGGTCGATGAGGATGAACGAACCGGTGCTTGCGTTGCGCGTGTACTCGTCGAGCAACAGCGGCACCCGGGTGCGCAGCGAGATTCGGCCCAGTTCGTTGAGCTTCAATGCCTTTGCCGTTTTGTCACGGTGCAGGGTGTTGACGTCGAGCCGGTAGTCCAGCGCCGTCACCCGGGCACCGGTGGTGCGGGTGGTGTGCTTGATGACGTAGTCGCGGCCGGGCTCGAGCACAGCGCCGTCGGCCATCCAGCACACGGTCGCGTCGAAATCCTGGGCGATCCGGGGCTGGTTGTTGGTGCGGGCGATCATGTCGCCGCGCGAGATGTCGATCTCGTCGGCCAGGGTCACCGAGACGGCCATCGGCGGGAACGCCTCCTCGACCGGGCCGGTCGGCCCGTCGATAGCAGTGATCCGGGTGGTCTTGCCGACCGGCAGCACCACCACCTCGTCTCCGGGGCGCATGACGCCGCTGGCCACGGTGCCGGCGTAGCTGCGGTGGTCCTGGTGGTCGATGGTGTGGGGCCGGATGACGTACTGGACCGGGAACCGCACGTCGACCAGGTTGCGGTCGCCGGCGATGTAGACCTCCTCCAGGTGCGACAGCAGGGCGGGCCCCTCGTACCAGGGCGCAGCATCGGACTTGGTCACCACGTTGTCGCCGTGCAGTGCCGAGAGCGGGATGGTGGCGACGTCGTGGACGTCCAGCCGCGCGGCGAAGGCGTGGAACTCGTCGCGGATGGCATCGAAGGTCGCCTTGTCCCAGCCGACGAGGTCCATCTTGTTGACCGCGAGCACGACGTGGCGAATGCCCAGCAGCGATGCCAGGAACGCGTGCCGGCGCGACTGCTCGAGCAGGCCGTGCCGGGCGTCAACGAGCACGATCACCAACTGGGCGGTCGAGGCGCCGGTCACCATGTTGCGCGTGTACTGGATGTGGCCCGGAGTGTCGGCGATGATGAACTTGCGTTTAGGGGTGGCGAAGTAGCGGTAGGCGACGTCGATCGTGATGCCCTGTTCGCGTTCCGCTCGCAGGCCGTCGGTCACCAGAGCCAGGTCGGTGTAGTCGTGGCCGCGGTCCTTGGACGACTGCTCCACCGCCGCCCACTGATCCTCCATCACAGCTTTGGAGTCGTAGAGCAGTCGCCCGATCAGTGTCGACTTGCCGTCGTCAACGGACCCCGCGGTGGCGAGGCGCAAAAGCGTGGACGCCGCGGCCATCAGAAGTATCCCTGCCGTTTGCGGTCTTCCATTCCGGCCTCGGAGATCCGGTCGTCGGCCCGGGTGGCGCCGCGCTCGGTCAGCCGAGACACCGCCGTCTCAGCAATGACCTCCGAGACGGTGGCGGCGTGGGACTCGACGCAGCCGGTACAGGTGACGTCCCCGACGGTGCGAAATCGCACGGTGGCCTCGAACACCGGCTCCTCAGGGCGTGGCCGCATGTGCCGATCGACCGCCAGCAGCATGCCGTCGCGGCGAAACACCTCGCGACGGTGCGCGAAATAGATTGACGGCAGCGTGATCTTCTCGGCTCCGATGTAGGACCAGATGTCGAATTCGGTCCAGTTGGACAGCGGGAAGGCGCGGATGTGCTCGCCCTTGTGGTGCCGGCCGTTGTAGAGGTTCCACAGCTCCGGCCGCTGCGCCTTGGGGTCCCACTGGCCGAACTCGTCACGGAAACTGAACACCCGCTCCTTGGCGCGGGCCTTCTCCTCGTCGCGGCGCGCCCCGCCGAACGCGGCGTCGAACCTGTTCTCCCGGATGGCACGTAGCAGTGTCACAGTCTGGATCGGGTTGCGCGACGGGATGGTCTCCACCACGCGCCCCGCGTCGATGTCCTCCTGCACCGAGGCCACCACCAGCCGCAGCCCGTGTGCGGCGACCAACTGATCGCGGGTCGCAATCACTTCGTCAAAGTTGTGCCCGGTGTCGACATGCATCACCGGGAACGGCAACCGTCCAGGGCGGAATGCCTTGAGCGCCAGGTGCAGCATCACGATGGAGTCCTTGCCACCGGAGAACAGCAGCACGGGCCGCTCGAATTCCGCGGCCACCTCCCGGATGATGTGGATGCCCTCCGCCTCCAGTGAGCGCAACTGGCTCAACTCGTACTGGCCGGCGGCGGGGGTCTTCACAGCGGTCGTCACGGACACCTCGGGCTTCCCTGATACAGGCTTTCCTAGTAATTATGGTCTAGTTGACCATATTTACTGCCGATGCCCTCTATGAAACCAGGGGCAGCCCGGGGTGTCAACGCCGGGCCCTTGCTGGGCCGTGTGGGTACGGGGGGCCGTTAGACGGTGACTTCCTCGAGCCTGCCGGTGGCCACGTCGAAGATGAAGCCCCGCAGTGACACATGCTTGGTGACGAACGGGCTGTTCTCGATCCGTCGCAGCGACTGCCGGACGTCGTCGGCGAGATCGGAGAAGGCCTCGGCAGCCCACGGTGGCTTGACTCCGGTCTCCTCCTGGATGGCCCGCTTGAAGTCGTCGTCGGCGAAGGTGAGCATCCCGCAGTCGGTGTGGTGAATGAGAATGATTTCCTTGGTGCCGAGGAGGCGCTGGCTGATCGCCAGCGAGCGGATCACGTCGTCGGTGACGACGCCACCCGCGTTGCGGATCACGTGGGACTCGCCTTCGTTCAGGCCGAGCACCCGGTAGACGTCGAGCCGGGCGTCCATGCAGGCGACCACCGCGACGTGTTTGCTGGGTGGCAGCGGCAGCGGACCGGAGAAGGTCTTGGCGTACTCGGCGTTGTTGCCGACATAGGTCTCGGTGACGGTCACACATGCCTCCTCGGCAATCATGGCGGCCTGAAGTTTGCTGCGTTCCGGTCGACAGCACGGCGCCTCGGCAGACCCTAACAGTCGGCTGCCTGCGACTCACCGGCTCAAATCAGCGGGATCCGAAAGTGATCGCCTGTTGCTCGCTAACCTGTCCCCATGCAGCACAGGCGAAGCGGGCGGCGTGATCGCCTATGACGCGTTTCCTGGCGCGCCGGCTGCTCAATTACGTCGTTCTGTTACTGCTCGCATCATTTCTGACGTACTGGTTGGCGTCGTGGTCGTTTCATCCGCTGGACAGCCTCATTCAGCGCCACCCGCAGCCACCGCAGGAAGTGATCCACGCCAAAGCGGTCCAACTCGGCCTGGATAAGCCAGTGCCGCTGCGGTACGCGCGATGGCTGTCCGGCGCGGTCCGGGGCGACTTCGGCACCACTGTGACGGGCCACCCCGTCGCCGAGGAACTGTGGCGCCGTATCGCCGTGAGCCTGCGGCTGGTGGTGATCGGTTCGGTGCTGGGCACGCTGATCGGCGTGGTGGTCGGCGCCTGGGGCGCGGTCCGCCAGTACCGGCTGAGCGACCGTGTAATCACCGCACTATCGCTGACTGTGCTGAGCATCCCGTCGTTCGTCCTGGCCGGGCTGCTCATCCTGGCCGGGCTGCGGGTCAACACGCTCACCGGGTCGCAGATCCTTCTCTACACCGGTGAGACGTCACCGATCCCGCCCGGCGGGGTGTGGGGCCAGTTCGTCGACCGCGCCCAACACATCGCGCTGCCGACTCTCACCCTGGCCCTGGGCGCGATCGCGAGCTTCAGCCGTTACCAGCGCAACGCGATGCTCGACGTACTCAACGACGACTTCATCCGGACCGCCCGCGCCAAGGGCCTCACCCGCCGGCGGGCTCTGCTCAAACACGGTCTGCGCACCGCGCTGATCCCGATGGCGACGTTGTTCGCCTACGGGGTCGGCGGCCTCGTCGTCGGCGCGGTCTTCGTCGAGAAGATCTTCGGCTGGCACGGCATCGGCGAGTGGACGGTGCTGGGTATCGTCACCCAGGACGCCAACGTCGTCGTCGCGATCACCACGTTCACCGGGGCGACGATCCTGCTGGCAGGACTGCTTTCCGACGTCTTCTATGCGGCGCTGGACCCGAGGGTGCGGGTTTCGTGACGGACCGGACCACCACGCAGGCCGCGCCGTCCCCGCCAGCCACGGCCTCCTTCACGTCCCGGCGAGCCCTGGTGGCACGCAGGTTCGCCCGCAACACGCCCGCCGTCGTCGCGCTGAGCCTGCTGGTGTTGCTGTTCGTCGGCTGTTACGCGGTGCCGCCGCTGCTCCCCTGGCGCTACACCGATCTCGACTTCCACGAGTTGCTGCAGCCGCCGTCGGCGCGACACTGGTTCGGTACCGACGCCCTCGGCCAGGATCTGCTGGCGCGGATCCTGCGCGGTATGCAGAAGTCGATGTTGATCGGTTTCTGTGTAGCACTGATCTCCACCAGTATCGCCGCCACCGTCGGAACCGTCGCCGGGTACTTCGGCGGCTGGCGCGACCGGGCGCTGATGTGGCTGGTGGATCTGTTGCTGGTGGTGCCCTCGTTCTTCCTGATCGCCATCGTCACCCCGCGGGTGAAACAGTCGAGCAGCATTGCGTGGCTGATCGTGCTACTCGCAGTGTTCGGCTGGATGGTCAGCTCTCGGATGGTACGCGGTCTGACCATGAGCCTGCGGGAACGCGAATTCGTCCGGGCCGCAAAGTACATGGGGGTGTCCAGCCGCCGCGTCATCGTGTCCCACATCATCCCCAACGTCGCCTCGATCCTCATCATCGACGCCACGCTCAACGTCGGATACGCGATCCTGGCCGAAACCGGCCTGAGCTTCCTGGGATTCGGCGTCCAGCCGCCCGACGTGTCGCTGGGCACCCTGATCGCCGACGGGACTCCTTCGGCCACCACGTTTCCGTGGGTCTTCCTGTTCCCGGCGGGCGCACTGGTGCTGATCGTGTTGTGCGCCAACCTCACCGGCGACGGGCTGCGGGACGCGTTCGATCCCCGGTCGGCGCGCCGGTGACCGCACTGCTGGAGGTCACCGACCTCGACGTCGTCTTCGACAACGGCGACGTGCCGGTGCCCGCGGTGCGCGGCACGAGCTATCACATCGACCCCGGTGAAGTGGTCGCCATCGTCGGGGAATCCGGTTGCGGCAAGACCACCGCCGCGATGGCCGTGGTGGGCCTGCTGCCGGAATACACCCGGGTATCGGGATCGGTACGGCTACACGGCCAGGAGCTCCTCGGGCTGTCCGACCAGGCGATGTCGCGGATCCGCGGCAACTCGATCGGCACCGTGTTCCAGGACCCCATGTCGGCGCTGACGCCGGTCTACACCATCGGCGACCAGATCGCCGAGGCTGTTGCGGTGCACGGCCGCGACCTGAGCCGGCGGGACGCCCGCCGGCGGGCCGTCGAACTGCTCGACCTTGTCGGGATCGTGCAGCCGGAGCGGCGCGCCCGCGCCTTCCCGCACGAGCTGTCCGGCGGGGAGCGCCAGCGGGTGGTGATCGCCATCGCGATCGCCAACGACCCCGACCTCTTGATCTGCGACGAACCGACCACGGCGCTGGACGTCACCGTGCAGGCGCAGATCCTCGACCTTTTGCGGACCGCGCGCGATGTCACCGGCGCCGGCGTGCTGATCATCACCCACGACCTCGATGTGGTGGCGGAGTTCGCCGACCGGGCGTTGGTGATGTACGCCGGGCGGCCCGTTGAAACCGCCGCGGTCCGCGAGCTGTACCGCAATCGCCGGATGCCCTACACCGTCGGGCTGCTGGGGTCGGT
>Ga0164296_1005933_pt1 | contig 10501 bp, 9 predicted proteins | sample GEODES057metaG_FD_113533 | JGI IMG/M metagenome (GOLD analysis project Ga0164296, IMG submission 113533) | Dystrophic lake water microbial communities from Trout Bog Lake, Wisconsin, USA - GEODES057 metaG | ecosystem: Environmental > Aquatic > Freshwater > Lake | place: USA: Trout Bog Lake... | reverse complement strand
GGAGCATCAGTCAACTTGGTGCACGAGCCGAGTATCGATTCTGCTCGCCGGCGCCGTTGACCGGCTCGCAGTCCGCTGCTGCACACGATGATGATCTAGAGGAGTACCTCCACCTGTTCATGTCCAACCGCGGAGTGCTGCTGACCCCGTTCCACAACATGGCATTGATGTGCCCGGCGACCACGGCAGCGGACGTAGAACTCCACGGCACGCTGTTCTCCCGCGCCCTGGAGTCCATCGCCGCTCGGTGACGGTCAGGCAGCCGGCACGGCACGTGCATGCGACCAGCAAGGCCCAGCGAGCTAGCCCGCGGTCGGTGTTGGATTGGCCACCGCGACGGGCGCAGCCGGCAGCACCGAACCGACGTAGGTGGGTCCCACTGCCGTGACTGTCTTGGCTCCGAGCGGGGCGCACGTACCGTCGAGCTGGCAGACCTGCGCGAACGCAGCCGATAGCTTGAATGGCTTTGCGCCACCGTTTTCCACGTACACGATCTGGAATGGCGATCCTGCGCGGGAGAAGTTGCAGGTGACTTTCGGGCCCTTAGTGCAGCCGTTGAATGTTGCACCAACGATCCACCGTTCCAACGTGGCATAGCCAACTGTGGCCGGGGCGGTCTCGTTCAATTGGATGCCCAGCAGCGGGGTGTTCGGGCTCCAGGCGTACCAGTACACGCGAGAGATACCCAGACGCAGTGCATCCAGATAGGAACGGGCAATCCACTGCTGTGCGGCCGCGCCGGTGATGTCATGGTGGGGATTGGCCGCGCCGGGCCCGGCCAGTCCGAAGTTGTTCTCGGTGTCCCACAGCGGCTTGGCCGGTGCGTGCGCCGTGATCAATGCTTTCTCCCACATGGCGGCAAGCTTGGCGCGGTCCAACGGTGAACCGGGGCCAGCGGGATAGGTGTGCGCGGAATACACGTCGACCGGCCAGCCCAGCGCACCCAAGTCATTGAGGAATGCCGGGTAGAACTTGTTGAATGCTCCGGTCAGGCGAGTGCCGGTGCTCGGGGCGACCACAGTTGCCGCCGGGTCGATGCGCTTGATGATGTCGTAGGCCTGCTTGGTCAGCGTCGCCATCTGCTGCGGTGTTGCGGTGGAGAACGTGGACAGGTTCGCCTCGTTCCACGGCTGGTATGCGGTGATCTTGCCCTTGTATCGAGTGACGACCTGCGTCACCCACTCATCCCACCAGGTGAAGCTCGTGGGAAATCCTGAAGCGCCTGCTTGCGGTAGTGCGGGGTCCGATGGTGTCGTGCTTGCCCACGCGGGGGTTCCCGCAAGCACGAGCAGGATGTTCTTCATCCCGTGGGCCTGGGCGGTGGCCACGGCATTGTCCAGGTTGGTCCAGTTGAAGTTGGACTGCGCGGTCTCGATGTTTGCCCATGCAGTCTGGTCGTCCCACAGGCGCAGCGCACCGAACGGAATCGTCGGCCAGGTGCCGGTCTGCACGTTGTCCACGTGCATGCCGAACAAGGACGCGTCAATCACTGTGCCCTTGGGCAGGGATGCGGCATGAGCCGGGGCAGCAAGGGCAGTGCCAATGAGCAGCGTGGCAATGCTGGTCACGGCGATGAGGGCGCGGCGAACCGTCAGAGAGGTCGTGGACATACCTGCATTCTCACACCCTGCGGATGCTGCGTGTACCCGGGGGACACCGCATATCCGATGGTTTCGTCGCCGTTTCCAACCTGTTCATTGATGCATCGCATCGCCGCATCGTGGTGTGCACAAATCGCGGAAGTGAGTTTCGCGCACCGTGCGATCACAGGTCCGAACATGTCTGCCTAACCGCATGTAGGCCTCAGGTGAGGATCAGCATGGCCGACACGTGGCGGCCTTTGCCGCCGCAGCTTCCGACGATCGTGCTCGGTCCATCACCGGTGGTCCATCGCTGGTGGTCCATGATCGACCAGCACCGTGTGCATGACCGATCGGCTGCGGTGCCAGTTGCCCCTGGCCGCCGATTCGAACTAGGAAGTCACCGGTTTCATGCCGGTTGCCACGCGCACCAGTTGCTGGCCGCTGATGGCATGTCCGGCCAAGGTCTCCACCCAGACGCGCGTTGCGCGAAGACCCTTCACTGCCGGTGCGGTGATATCCACGTGACCGCCGTATCGTCCGACACTTGCCAGCGTGCACGACTTCGTCACCGGCTGGGGACAGTAGGCCTGGACAGTGCCTGTTGCGGTGCCGAGCTTGATGGTTGCCACTGTCTGGCCGCTTCCGATGTCTGAGCACATCGGATTGCCCTCGGCGATCGTGAACTCTCGCTTTCCGCCGGCGTACCGGACCAGCAGGGGCTGTTCGGTCTTGCAGGACGCATCAACGATTGCACTCCCGACGGAATGGAGCTTGAGTCCTGCGGTGAATGTCGGTTGATACACCGTGTACGAGACACCAACCTGATGGTCCACATACGGATTCCCGCTGCCCATCGCCCAGGCAGACGGCGCGCTCATGGCAATCAGGACGGCGATGACCGGTGCCGCACCGATCAGGGGACTCAGGCTCTTGCGCATGTGCACTCCGGGTACTGGTCGGACGTTGCTGATGCAGCCATTATGCAACCGACTCATGGCCATCCGGTCCGGCCTATCACCTGCAGGCGTGCGCAGCTCCGTGCCGCCTAGTTCGGGGATTCATGGTCGCTCCATGTCATGGGCGTGCCGCAGGGACATGGTGATCTGCTCAGCCGTGATTTGTTGAGCGGTGATCTGCTCAGCAGTGCTCATGGACGCAGGGCGTCGCAGCGATCACGGAGTGATGGCCATCCCTGCCAGTAGTTTCTCGATCAGCGGCTGTGGCCCGTTGGTGTCCACCTGTGCGCGCCACGTCAGATCCGTGCTGGACACCCGTCCACAGGCACCTGCCATGAACTGTGGCCACGTGCACTGCAGCACTACCTCAGTGGAGCCAGAGCCTGCGATGAAGCGCTCGTCGATATCGACGAGGATCACCGTTGCTGTGGCATCGGCATCATCGAGCAGCTGGGCCCAGCCAAGCTGCACCCCGTGCACCAGTAATGCGCGCGTGGATCGTGCGGCGGCACTGTCCCATCCCTGGTCGTCGTGCAGGACTTGGCGAATGTCCTGGCAGTGCACCCACGCATCGAAGGTGCGCATCGCCAGCAGTCGACGCAACGGGGTCGGGTTTCCGCGCAGTCCCATGACCTGGGTATCCAGATCATGGGGTCCGGTGAGAAGTTGTTCGTGCCGGCGACCGGTGACCTGTCGTAGCTCGTCGAGGACCTCCTGTTGGCTCCACGTGCGCCGCAGGTCGACACCGATTTCGGTGAATCGCTGAAAGTCGGACTGGGCGTGGGGCAGTTGCGTCCACTGCGGGGAGTGGTCAGGTCGCGCGTCACCGAGCAGGACCAGTTCAATGTCGCTCAGGTGTGCCACCAGGTCACCGACCGACCATCCCGGGCACGGGCCGGGCTGGGTCCACTGATCCGAACTTGCCCGTTGGCCTAATTCCGCTGCGGTGTTCATGGTGTCAACCCAGCTGATGACTGCGTCGTTGAACTCGCTCATGGGCCTCACGCTAGTGCGCACCTTGGGCGAGCATGCATCGGAGTAGCGTGATGGCATGGACGTTGGGGTCTCACTGGTGCAACTGCGGTGCGATGCCCAAGAGCCGGCACCTGCCCGCGTGCATCGCGCGTTGGATCTGATCGATCAGGCCAGTGCTGACGCGGCGATGGTGATGCTGCCGGAACTGTGGATCTGCGGGGCCTTTGACCTGGCGGGTGTACGTCCGAGTGCGCAGGCCATCGACGGTGAACTCGTGGAACTCCTGCGTGCTCGAGCACGTCAGCATCGGGTGTGGCTGCACGGCGGATCATTTCCCGAGCGCGCCGAGGACGGGCAGATTTACAACACGTCGGTGCTGATCGATGACCGTGGAGACATTGCTGCCACGTATCGCAAGATTCACTTGTTCGGCTTCGCCGATGGCGAGCGGACAGTTGTCGGTGCGGGGCACGAATTGGTGCTGGTGGATACCCCGCTGGGTCGCACCGGACTTGCCACCTGTTATGACCTGCGCTTCCCGGAAATGTTCCGCAGGCTCACTGTCGCCGGTGCGACGGCATTCATGGTGACCTCCGGATGGCCGACACGACGCATCGGCCACTGGGATGTCCTGGCGCGCGCCCGGGCGATCGAGAATCAGGCGTGGATGCTGGCCTGCAACGAAGTCGGTGAGCATGCAGGCACGGTGCTTGGCGGTCACTCCGTGGTGATCGATCCGCTGGGTGAGCCGCTGGCTGCAGCCGGTGAGGCCGAGGAAATTCTGCGTGCTGTGGTCGACACCGATGCTCCAGTGCGGTGGCGTGAGACCTTCCCCGTGCTCCAGGACATCACGGTGCTGGACCGGTAAGCCCGCCCCTTACGACGTGGTGACCTGCTGCGAGGACGCGGCGATGACGATCAGCGGATGCTCTGCCGGGTTCATCCAGCGCAACAGTTGCACCATCACCGGCTTGGCGACGGCGATGCACCCCTCGGTGGCGGTGCCGTCGGACACGTGCAGGAAGATCCCGCCGCCTGCTGCGGTGTTGGCCGGGTGCGCAGCGCGCGCGATCCCGTCTGAACCGACGACCACCGGTCCGGGTGGGGTGTTGTAGTCGATGACGGCGACGAAGTCATATTGCCGGCCATGGGCCCTGAGGTGTTCCACGTTCTGGCCGTATCCGGCCCAGGTGACCGGTGCGGACTGAAAGAGGTTGTAGGTGGAGGCATCGCGTGGGTCGTATGTCCACGCATCGAATGCGGTCAGGTGCCGGTAGGGCAGGGCAGTACCGGGGTCGGGAAGTCGGCCAAAGGCACTGGTGATGGTGAATGTCCCGGCCGGAGTGGTCATGGTGTCTTGTCGCCGACGGGCAGCTGCCACGACGCCGTGGGCTCCCAGGCGTACGTCTGTGCTGGCCTGCTCTGGTCGCCAACCGTCGGCGGTGCGGGTCCATGCCTGCAAGGTGCCACGGGACGAATGGGGGGATCGTGGCTGCACGATGATGAGTTGGTGCGACCCGGTTGCGCGGGCAAGATCAGACAGGCTCTGTGCGTGGGCGGCAGGAATCACCGATGCGACCAGCACGCCTGCTGCCGCGATCACTGCAGTGCTGATGGCACGTACTCTCATCGCCTGGTCACTGGGGGTGACGTCCGGACAGCTTGGCCAGGTGCTCGTTATAGGCGTTGAGCTCGGCATCCCCGTCGCGATCGGCCTGGCGGTCCTTGCGCTTTGCCTCGCGGTCGTCACTGCGACTCCATTGGACTGCGATGGCGATGAGGACGATCAGGCTTGGGATCTCCGAGATGCCCCAGGCGACCTGGCCGCCGAAGACGGCATCCTGAACCGGATTGGTCACCCAGTCAGGTCGCACGATGCCGTACCACTGCGGCGCCAATTGCACCGTGGTCATCATCAAGATCACGGCGAAGAATGCGTGGACAGCCAGGCTCAGCAGCAGCAGGAGCAATCGAGACCAGTACGCCAAGGGACGCGGACGCGGGTCGATACCGATGACGACCCAGTAGAACAGGTAGCCGGAGGTCACGAAGTGGATGTTCATCACCAGGTGGCCCAGGTGCGATCCCATCAGCCATCCGAAGATCGGCGTTAAGTACAGGCCGTACAAGCCGATAACGTAGATGAAGAACACGTAGAACGGATTGGTGAGCAGCACGCCGATCCAACTGTGCAAGACCCACAGCAGCCATTCACGCGGTCCGCGCTGATCGCCAGTCGCCGGCCTGAGAGCGCGCAGTGCCAAGGTCACCGGGGCGCCCATCACCAGCAGGATGGGTGCCATCATCGTGAGCACCATGTGATCCAGCATGTGCATGCCGATTGACACCTGCGCGTACAGCGAGATGCCACCATTGGTTGCCCAGGCGATGATGATCCAGCCCGCGAGCCAGGCGAAGGTGCGTCCGATGGGCCAGGAGACACCCCGCCGAACCAGGCGCACCACCCCGGCCAGGTACAACGCGATCGCAACCAGCGCCACGGCCGCGAAGAAGGGTTCAAGGTGGAAGCCGGTCAGCACATTCGACACGGTTGGAGCCGGTGGATAGATCGCACCGAGCAGGGATTCCCCGTAGCTCGGAAACTCAACAGTCAGTCGTGGCGAGGAGCTCAGGGCCAGGCCGACGCCGAGCCCCACGGCAATGGCCATCACCATCAGTTCCAGTCCGGCGATGCGAGCAAAGACCGAAGTTCCGCTGCGGGAGTGTGCCTTGGCGGCGATGCGTGAGCGAATCAGCCAGCCGATGACTCCCAGGACGACAATCAGCCCGGTCTTGAGCAGGACCACCTGGCCGTAGCCGGTGGTCACGACCTGCGTGAAGTCCTCCAGGTGCGTGTAGGCATTGGCAATTCCACTGACCGCCAGGACCGCGATGCAGGTCAGGGCGATCGGCGAGAACCGCTTGATGGGAACCGCCATCGGCAATGCTCCCCGAGCGGCATGCAATCCCAGGGCCAGCACGCCGCCGATCCACACGCACGCCGCAGCGATGTGCGCTACGCCTGCGGTCAGTGCCAGGGAATGATCGCCCAGGCCGGCGGCGTGCCCGCCGAGTGCGGGCAACATGGCGGCGATGAGTGCGGTGATCAGCCAGATAGCTCCCAGACCGGTGGTGAATGTCGCTGCGCACCCGGCCGAGACGATCAGGGCCAGGACCGCCATGATCAGCAGGGCGCGCGCGCTGGGCAGGGACAGGGCGTAGGTGGAAATCACCTGCGGGGTCATGCCGCGCAGCGGAAGGCCCAGCACATTGGCGGTGACGAAGAACAGTTGCGTGATGCACAGGATTGCCCAGATTGCTGCGGCCCCTGCCGCCCAGCGAAGGTCAGCCCGGCCGGCGCGGGAGACGACCCCGCCCTTGCCCGCCGGCGCCAGGACAACCGCGGACAGCAGCGCGCCGATGGTGACGATGGCACCGATGTCACTCAGGGCGCGCACGATCGGCAGTCCCCAGCCGACCACCGGGCCGGTGTCCGGGACGCCGGGCAGCGCAGGGGTGTAGGCGCTGGCAGTCAGGACCAGGGTGACTGCAGTGATCGCGAGCACCAGAATCACCAGTGCCAGACCAAGCACGGTGATGCGTGACCTCATCGGCATTGACTCCGGCTCATACCGCGATCCTAGGCACTTGCCGAAGGCTGCTTTTGCCCTGCGATCGAATCGGTCGCAGGCAGGTCCATCGCGTCGCAGTCAGCGGTGATGCGTGCATTGACTAGAAACTGGATTCATCCAGTTCCATGACGGACCCGTCGGTCTCCTGCGTGATCGCGCGCTCAGCGGACAGCAGCGGCAGACGATTGCGTGCGAACCATCGTGCGGTGGCGATCTTGCCGGTGTAGAAGCCCTGGTCGCGTTCGGAGGCACCGGCATCCAGTGCCGCCTGCGCCACCTCACCCTGGCGAATCAGGAGCCAGCCGATGAGCAGGTCACCGCTGGCCATCAGCAGTCGCGTGGTGTTCAGGCCGACCTTGTAGATCTGCTGTGGATCGTGTTGCGCCGCAATCGCCCACTCCCCCATCGCCGACACCATGGCCTGTACCTCGGCCAGTGCCGTGCCCAGCAATGCTCGCTCGTGGCTGAAGTGTCCTGCCGCATCCTCGGCGGTGACGGTCTCGTTGATCTGCGTGGCCAGGAAGAACAAGGACCGGAACTGATCCCGCACCATCTTGCGGAAGAAGAAGTCCATGCCCTGGATGGCGGTGGTGCCTTCGTACAGGGTGTCGATCTTGGCATCGCGGATGTATTGCTCGATCGGGTAGTCCTGCAAGAACCCTGATCCGCCGTACGTCTGCAGTGACTGCGCAAGGATCTCGTAACTCCGCTCAGAGCCCACGCCCTTGACGATCGGCAGGAGCAGGTCGTTCATGCGCACGGCGGCATCCAGGTCGACGTCACTCAAGCCAGCCTGGGACAACGCGATGGTGTCCTGCCAGTAGGCGGTGTAGGCCACCAATGCACGCAGTCCCTCGGCGTAGGACTTCTGCAGCATCAGGGAGCGTCGGACGTCGGGATGATGCGTGATCGTCACGCGCGGGGCTGCCTTGTTCATCTGCTGGGTCAGGTCGGCGCCTTGCACGCGAGTCTTTGCATACTCCAATGCGTTCAGATACCCGGTGCTCAATGTCGCGATCGCCTTCGTTCCGACCATCATGCGTGCGTACTCGATCACCTTGAACATCTGCGCGATACCGTCATGGACATCGCCAACGAGCCATCCGATAGCCGGCTCATGCTCGCCGAAGGTCATCTCACAGGTCGTGGATGCCTTCAGGCCCATTTTCTTCTCCACGTTGGTGGCGTACACGCCATTGCGGCCGGTGATCTGCCCGGTGGACAGATCCACGAAGAACTTGGGGACCAAGAACAGCGACAGTCCCTTGGTGCCCGGTCCGGCGCCTTCGGGCCGTGCCAGGACCAGGTGCACGATGTTGTCGGCCATGTCGTGCTCACCGGAGGTGATGAATCGCTTGACGCCTTCAATGCGCCAAGTCCCGTCGCCGTTATCGATGGCCTTGGTCCGACCGGCACCCACATCCGATCCTGCGTCGGGCTCGGTGAGCACCATGGTGGCGCCCCAGCCGTGCTCGATCATCAGCTGCGCCCAGCGCTGTTGCTCGGCGTTGCCCAGTGAGTCCAGGATGCTGGCAAAGCCGGGCCCGGACATGAACATGAATGCGGCGGGGTTGGAGCCGAGGAGTAATTCCGAGGCGGCCCAGCGCAGGGATGGCGGGGCGCCGGTGCCACCGAGGTGCTCAGGCAGATCCAGTCGCCACCACTCTGCTGCCATCAAGGCCGCGAATGAATCCTTGAAGGATTGGGGCATGGCCACTGACTTGGTGGCCGGGTCGTAGACCGGCGGGTGTCGGTCGGCGTCAGCGAAGGACTCCGCCAACGGTCCGGTGGCCAACCGGTTCACCTCATGCAGGATCTCGCGAGCGGTGTCGGGGTCCATGTCGGCGAAGGGCCCAACGCCCATGCGCTCGGCCGCGCCGAAGACCTCGAACACGTTGAATTCAAGGTCGCGCACGTTGGACTTGTAATGAGCCATGATGAGCCAATCACTAGTTACCGATCAGTAACTACATCTTGCTCACCTCTGCGTGCATTTGCAAGCGAATGATCGCCCCTGGCGGGAAACTGTGCTCCATTGGCACCGATCGCCGGCTATTGGCCACAATGGTCATGTGAGTCAGCAATGGGTGCACTCAGTCACCCCGATCGCCCCGCCACGGGTCGCCAGCCCATCGCTGCGATTCCTGGTCTATGCCGGTCTGGTGACCGGTATCTGGGCGGGAGTGCTGTGCCTGGCGCTCTACGGCATCGGTCACCTGCTCGGCATCACCTTCACCCGCACCACTTCCCTGACGCAGACCACGATCGGGTGGACGGCAGCGTTGGTCGTGCCCATCATCGTCGGCATCCTGAGTGCACTGATTGCCTCGCTGGTGCGCGGCATCCCTCACGCAGGCCGCGTGGTGTTCTGGGCCGGCACCATCCTGGGGATCGCCAGTTGCGCGGTGCCGCTGCATCAGGCGGACAATTGGGGATCACGAGTTGTCCTGGTGATGATGCATGCGATCACCTGGGCGCTGGTCGTTCCGCAGGTGGCGCGCATCGTCGGCGACAGTGAGCCGGGGGCCAGCGTTGATCGATGACCTGTCATCAAGCAGCGCGACGGCGATCAAGCACCGATCCCTGCCGCGGGCCATGGTCGTGGCACTGCGACCACGCCAGTGGCTGAAGAATGTCCTGGTCTTCGCCGCGCCACTTGCAGCCGGTCAGCTGTTCGCAGCGCATGTGCTACTCCCGAGCATCGGCGCATTCATCGCCTTTTGTGCCATCTCCAGCGCCACGTATCTGGTGAACGATGCCCGTGATGTCGATGCCGACCGGGCACATCCCACCAAGCGTGCGCGCCCGATTGCGGCCGGGCATCTGCCCAAGTCAACCGCCATCGTCATGGCTGCGGTGCTGGCGCTGGGATCACTTGGTCTTTCGCTGTGGATTCGACCGGCTCTTGCCGCAGTCGTCCTGGCCTACTTCGTCTTCACATTGTCATACTCCTTGCTGCTCAAGCACGAGCCGGTCGTTGAACTCGCATTGCTGTCGGTGGGCTTCTTGCTGCGCGCGATCGCCGGTGGCGTGGCCTCGAACCTGCCCATCTCCCAGTGGTTCTTGATCGTGGCCGGATTCGGCTCGCTGTTCATGGCTGCCGGCAAGCGATACTCAGAACTGCGAGCTGTCACCGATGCAGACCCGTTGGCGGAGCGAGTACCCCAGCGCAGGGCCCTGTCGGGGTACACGATCGGCTACCTGCGCTTTGTCTGGGGCACAGCAGCGGCGGTCACTATCAGCGCGTATTGCCTGTGGGCATTTGACGTCGGTCAGCACGGTAATGGCGCGCTGTGGGCTCAATGGTCCATCGTCCCATTCGTGATGGCCCTGCTGCGCTATGCCGTCATCATCG
>Ga0164296_1005932_pt1 | contig 10502 bp, 16 predicted proteins | sample GEODES057metaG_FD_113533 | JGI IMG/M metagenome (GOLD analysis project Ga0164296, IMG submission 113533) | Dystrophic lake water microbial communities from Trout Bog Lake, Wisconsin, USA - GEODES057 metaG | ecosystem: Environmental > Aquatic > Freshwater > Lake | place: USA: Trout Bog Lake... | reverse complement strand
TTCCTGCACTCTCTTGTTAAGTGCATCTTTAAGAGTTGTCCCTGCTACCTTCATGTCTAAAAAATCCTTCTCTTGATTCCAAATGATGCGAAGGTTATCCACATCGTTGGTTTCGCCAATAAGTTTTAGGATTCCCTCTAAGCGTTCTAACTGCTCAGGGGTTAGAGTGCGAACAATGCTCAGAGGTTTGCGTGGCTCTTTTGCGTAACGCTCAACCTTCTCCATCTCGTCACGGCTAGGGCGTTTATTGCCTGAGAAAATAAAGTTGGCGAGTGCGCGACCTATTGATGAGGATTCTGCGTTCTCTAGTGCGCTAGTGGTGTTCACCATTCCAACGCCGATGATCTCCTCAGCCATGCCCGTTGTAATTGGGCGATTGTCTTCTTGGTTTGTGTATAGCTCGGCGCGAACGATGAAACTTCTATCGTCACGATGAACTAGGAAAGTGTGGATTCTGCCGTTTGGGAATTGCGCCCAGAACTTCTTGAGTCTGGATTCAACTGTTTCATAATCGTCTAAGTTGAACTTCGCCATTTATGCCACCAACCGATCATGTAGATCAGCGCACTTTGAGCAGACACCGGCATTAAATTGTTCGCCATTGTCGTACCGATACAAGCGTGAAGTGCTAGCTGAATATTTGCCACACATTTCGCAGTTTTGATTAGCCATGATTTGCCTTCCGTTTGGGGGTTCCTGCTGGAACCTGTTGGGCGATACCCTACGGCATAGATTACGGAAAGGGAAGTACCTCGCCTCTCGGCGTTTCATGCTTAGATTAGGTCATGATCAGAGTCCAAATCAGCCTATGGAGCCTTGCCGTTGTGGTAGAGGCTGAGCTGAAGTACCCCGATCAGATTGACGATATTGTGAACCGCGCCAGTACCCTCTTTGTCACGGGTTTAATGGCGGCTAAAAATCAGGAAATCGACCTTACCCAAGTCGTTGATTTTGGGCAAGAAACCGATGAGGATTAGCCCTTTTTCTGCTCTGCGTAGATAAATGGTGGGCCGGTATAGGGGTCGTGTTTTGCGGCTATTTCTAACGCTCGCTTGATTGACTTTCCCGACTCCAGCGCACCGAGAGCGAACGCGCTACCCGAACCGATAGCGTATAAACCACCAGCATCAATAGAAACGGCGAAATCATCCCCAATGTCAAACACTTCGCCACATACTGCAATAAGAAACGCGAATCGAGTTTCCTCATCTTTATCTCCCTCTAACTTGAGATCGTTGTCTTTGAAGCATTGTTTGAGCGATGGGATTACTTTTGAGATTACAAAGTGGTAAATGTCTTTTTTATCATTAGCAGTTGGTACTGGTGGGTTCCAGATATGTTGAGCAACATCGCAGTAGCTAGACAATCCGCTTCCGGCAACGAGATACTGTCCACGACGACTGATTTTTGTCATGTGAATATGTGAGTATTTTCTAGTCGCAGTCACCTGAGCATCTGCGCCAAATCTCACTCCTTCGGCGGTTTGCACCGCAACGATGGTAGTCATTAGTCAAGCCAAACTTGATACTGTGCCGTCACTCTGCCCTTTTCAGGATCAATAAAGTGCAAGCGTTGAGATGGCATACCGCTAGCCGCCATTGAATCACGGGCGTATCGGTTATCTGATTCAGTAGAGCCTGTCCAATAAATGTTGTAACTCTTTTGTATTGGCTCCTGCGCGTGGCGGTGATAGTGACCTAGATAAATGTCATGGAAGTCGTAATCGTGTGCGCCAGCCTTCCAACGATTAGCACCGGCGATCCACGCGGCAGGTGAAGCGAATCCTGAGCGACCCAACTCATCGCCATGCATTAACAAAGCGCGATAACTGCCGACCTGCACTTCTTGAATATCCTCTGGGCAGTCATCCCAAGTGAGGCGTTTTTCATCGGCGAGAATTGTCCTGGCGAACTCGTAACACATTCGATCTACATTATCATTTTTAGGAACTTCTGCTCGCTTGCCTCCGATGCGACCATGATTGCCCCACTCAGCGACAACTGTGACCTTCTCGAAGTTAGCCAGCATGATTCTTACAAAGTCCACCATGAGGCGAGATACCGTTGTGAATTGTCCGAATAGGCTTGAGTCAATCTGCCAAAGTTGAGCAGGATAATTGAAAAGTCCTTCAACCATGTCGCCACCGAACATAACCACGCACTCTTTAACGGGATGATGTGCGCGTTGTAAGTCGGTGAGCGCAACTATCTTGTCTGCAAACTGCAGAACGCGCTTACGCATGATCTCTGAGTTGTAGCTCGTAGTCACCTTTGCGCCTTGCCAATCGGTTGAGTGAATTAACGCCACCTCTGCTCTGCTTTTGCGAGCATCTTTCTTAGGTGCCAAAACTGGTGGGACTTTACCGAGAGCGAGCATCGCCTCATACGCGCCTTGTTGAGTTGCGGTGACAAGTTGATCGTTGCGGATTTTTGCGGCGGCTAATTGCTTTTGAGCGTTATTTAACGCGGCGCGAAGGGCATCTAGCGTTGAGTCATCCTCGGCTTGCTTAATTGCTTTTTCAAGACTCATCAATGCCTACAATCTTTCGCCCATGCTGGATGTAACCGGAAAGGTCTAGCCAAGAGTCTTCGTGTTGTGGGTTATTTGCGATTCTGATTATTTTAAGAGCGAGCATCATGAGATCAACTTCGTGGGCGGGGATGTCATCTGTGTTAAGGATTGCTCCCCACATTCGCCCGATACGAGTAAAGGCTTCCTCTGGACTGCCATAGGTTTCTTGGCGGTCTTTCAGGACTTCGTTTAGTCCTCTGATGGACATAAGCATTTTCCGTTGCGGTGTTTGTTAAAGGTAGCCTCTGCGATTTGGAAACCCTCTGACCTGAGAGCTGAGACGAGAGTCGTAGTTGGGACTCCTGTTTTAATAGCGTTCAGCAACACTTCGCGGTCTTTCTTATCAAGCATTTCTGTAATGATCGCTAGTGTGCATTTGTGAGTTTTAGCGGTGAACTTTTCGATTGAGTCGGATAGTGCCATTGGTTGCCTCCCTTTCAGGGAGAAGCGTACCGAGAATAATTATGGGAAGCGATTTGACACGCAATAAGAAAACCCCCGCCTTTTAGTGACGAGGGTTTTATTGCTGGTTTGATAGCACTCACGCCAGCGAGCAATGTTAAGTTTTTTTGGATCATTGGCGGTTGCCAACGGGATGATCTTATAGGCACATTGTTAAAAGTAGCAATAGGAAACCAATAAAAGTCCAGAGATAAATCATTCCTTTATCAACCCGCTGTTGATCTTGATGACCTGCTTGACATCTGCCCCTTCAGGCTTATACGGGTCTGAGGGTATGGCTATCGGCTTGGTCACTCCCCCATCGTCTATGTTGGCAAGGTACGGGGTGGCGATGTGGGAGTCGGGGGTTACATTCGGGTTTGCCATAGACTCATGCGAAACTAGACCGCCAGTAATAAAGCCGACCAAGATGTACCCCAGGTGGGGCATATCGTGTTGAAAGCCGGTAGCCGCCCAAGTCGAGAACGCGCCAGTCATAGCGATTGTGAGTTGCTTGGCATCGAATATGTGAAACCTGAAGTGGTCTTTTAATTTCATAGTGTGCCTTTGAGTTGATCGTAAATAATCTGCGGAAGTGCGCCCGTAACTTTCAGCCCTAGATTGGCCTCATATTTAACCAGCGCGGCTTGCGTATAGGCGTTCATAATGCCCGTGTCGTATTGGTGGGGGAGTAATCCAGCCTTTGTAAGAGCCAACTCAACCGCCATGACTGCGGAGTTTTGCTGACCTAGATTGAAGGCGGTTTTAGAAACGGGAAAAGGTGGAGCTACGAATACAGTTTTAGCAGGGGTTGAAGCCGTTGGGGTAGTAGTCAACATCCCGTTGTGCATGACCCCTGTGGCACCGGCGATGACCGTTCCCGTTCCACCCACTACCGCAGTCGCCTTCTTGCTCGTAGAGCCCTTAGAAACGGGTTTGAGGGGTACTGGGTACTTAGGTCTGACAATCGCGGCAATGAATAAGTACGGGCGATGAACGCGCCAGCACCCACTTTCGTGAACGGCATCATTGGGGTTGCCTGTATTGAAACCGATGGTGGTAATGCCGTCTGGAGAAGCGTTCTCGATAATCTCGACATGATCAACGGTTCCATCTGAGTTCCAGTCAAAGAAAACGAGATCGCCAGGTTGCGCTTGATACTTATTGACGACTAGCCCTTGCCGTTGGAACCAGGGCAAAGCAGCAGGGTTGTAGGCAAAACCTTTAGGAGTTTGCGCGGCTATGAGATGAGAGAGTCCAACCTGAGCGAAGCACCAAGAAACTCCCATCGCGCAGTAAGGTGCGTTTTTAATTCCGTACCAGTCGCCATAAGGGTTTTCATCTTGCGCCCCTGCGTGAAATCCAAGTTGTGAGCGAGCTACATTGAGGACATCAAGCGCGGTGGACATCTAATCTCCTTCTTAACACAAAAGCCCCACCCCGTAGGGCAGGGCTTTAAGTCATGGAACGAAGCCCATAACGGCGTGTGCTTATGTTACTACTTAGCCTTCGGAGTTTCAGCCGCAACGATCTTATTCGCATCGGCGAGAACGGCATCAACGCCAGCCTGAACCAATGGAGCAGGTGCGCCTGTGTCTTTCGTGATTGTATTCACAAGGCTCTTTGGGTTGATACGAGCCAAAAGTGGAGCGAGCAAGCCGCCGACAAGTGCTTCAATAATGATTTGCTTAACGGTTGCGTGTGGATCAATTTGATACGCGGCATATCCAGCAGCGACTACACCGTAGCCGTAATGCTCAAGAAGTGCCTTTTCTTTTGCTGTGAGGTTGAGTTTGAACTTAGCCATTTGTTTCCTTCTTTCCGATGAGGTTGCGAACATATTTTTCTGCTTCAAAATCGCTTGCTGCTGCTACATGAACCCCACCTGAACCGCGATGATGGAACTCGCAAAGCCAAACTAGGTTCTCTGCCGATTCTACCCATTTTCCTACTTCGTCAGGGTTAGATATTCCTGGATAATCGACTTCCAGCCATTTGAGATCGACCCCGTTTTGTAATGAAAATTCGATGTGCGCGTGATGCAATTCAAGAGGCTTATCAAGGCTGCACTCTGAGAAGTCATCTCTGTGTTCTCCGATTGAGCATTTTGCTGTGTCATGGGTTGCCTTGTGGTAGTGGTTGAAATCGACATAATGAGGGTCATCGGTGCGAGCTGGATGCGCCGGATAATGGATTGTGTAGGAGTGAGTCACATTCCCATCGTGAGCATCGGTCATTTTAATCTTCTTTTTGCGCCTTGAGGACTGCTACATCCGTTTTGATGCTTTGCTGGTTCTCGATCAGAGCATCGACTTTGTTAATCAGCCCCGTCTTGCCATCGTTAAATAGTGCGTATTCGATACGGTCTAAACGCTTGTCCAGTTTTCTCTGTCCTTTGAGGATGAAAAAGATAGGTGTTCCGATAATAACTATGCTCTCAAGGGTTGCCCAAATAGTGTTTGAAATTGAGTTAGCGTTACTCCAGAACATTTGCGCCCTTTCGGGTTATGGGTTAAGCGGTGATGTAGTTAAGTGTACCAATTAGTTGATAATTGGTAACGATAGGTGTGGTGCTGTTGTACAACATAATTGGAGCGTAATTAATGCCGCTTTGTGTCCACACTTGGCCTTCCGAGCCAACAACTGCGTTTTCGCGCACTGCTCCTGCGCTGCTACCGGCAGAGTTAAAAGGCAAGGTCATAAACAGGGCGTTAGCACCTGTGCCGGCGTTGGTAATAGTGACGGTAAAATGAACCGAACAGAGTTTTCCGATTCTCACGTAAGAACAGTAATTAATTGTGTAACTCGTAATCGTTCCCGTTTGAGCCGTTAAAACGGGAGTAAAAGCAATGGGAGTGAGATCTATCGACTCCACCGCTCCGTTGTTGTCGTAAGTTTTAAGAGAGTTTGTTGTCGTGTTGAGCCAAATGTCGCCTTTGCGAGTGTTGGCGGGATCGGCGGCTACAACTGGAGCCGTGAAGCGTTGAGCAGTTTCTAACTTGCGAACTCGCGCATAAATGTCGTCAAAGATGTCTTTGAGATTAGGCGGAAAGTTTAGGTAGCCCATGTCACTCCTAGTTTGATGTTGTAGTAAGTGTAATCGTTACAGTTTCGGGAGCGTTATTCTCTCCAGCCGTGACATTGTAGGCAACGATTCTGTAAATGGTATCTAGCTGAGTCGGGAACCTGTCGTCAAGGATTCTGATACGCGCATCATCCCCCACTTCATAAGAGCCAAAGATCGGGTCAGCATAAGGTGGGATTGTGATTTTAATTGTGGTCGGTGGGTAGGAAACGACTGAAACCTGACCCGTAGCAAGGTTGGAGAGCAGGGTCGCATCGGACACATCTGAGTAATTAGATTGCTCCTCTAGCAAAGGCCAGCCAGCCGCGATCTTAGAACCATCGACTGCCGTAGATGTCAGTCTGCCCGGATTAGAGCCAGCCCCTAGCGCATAGAGAGTATTGGCGGCGGTGCTTCCATCTTCAGGCCATGTGTATTCAATGATGTTGCCCGGCAATTCAAAGACTGGAACCGTGAGAGAAGTCGCTGAATAAACCCGACCATAGCGAGGGTATCCGAGGCGCAGGAGTTTGGCAGGGTTGCCGTTGGAGTCATAATAGACATAAATGTTGAAGTCAAAGCCCGTAGTAGATCGGGATAAATCTTGGATAAGAGAGAAAACCGTCTTGTATTCGTAGCCATAGACGGTGCGGTTAATCAGTACGCCTGAAGTTTCGCCACCTAACTGCACATTGATATTTCCATTTGTAGCAGCTTGGGCGTTGGTGATAATCGTCTGAACGGCGGTGAGCTGATCTGTGTTGGTAAAAACCGTGTCAGCCGTAATCCTTCTGCGTTCAAAATAGGACTCGAACTCTCTGGCGGTGAGTTTAATTGTTTGAGATTTAGAGTTGTATTCTCGCGCCCAAAGAACCCCACCCCATACCAAAACACCATCTCGATCTACATAAACGGCGGTGCGAGCAGGGATAGTCGCACTTGCCACATTGAGGTTCGTTGTATTGACACCAGAAATTAACAATTCACCCGTGAAGGTTCCTGCGGTGTTTAACTGTTGCGTGAAATTGACAGCCGTTAGCGGTAATTCAGCGAGGATGGTGTTCGTTAAGAGATCGGCAAAAAGGTAGCGGTAGTTAGCCATGCGTTTACTTTACAGGTGGAGTTAATACCTCGGGCGATATGAAATTAGTTCCGTCAAAAGTGTCGCCAATACCAGCGTACTTGCCTCTGAAATTAGCGTTGTAGGAAGTCTGCGCCCATTGAGTGTCAGCGCCGAATAGCGATTGGCAAAAAGCGATGCCGAGCGCTTCTCCGTCAAGCCCTGCGGCGTTACCAATGACTTCGTTATTGACCACAATCACTTGAGTAACCGTGCCATCGTTGAGTTGAGCGAAGTGTGCCATATCTGCTCCCTATCCAACCACGATTATTACAACGCCACTGCCGCCTTGACCTGGGGTGTAAGCAGATGCGGTATTAACACCGCCGCCGCCACCGCCACCGCCAGTATTTGCGGTTCCATTAGTTCCGTTAGAGCCGCCCGTAGAAGTGCCGCCACCGCCGCCTGCACCACCGCCGCCGTTACCCCCTGCGCCAGCAGAACCGCTATTCGTGCCACCACCGCCACCGCCACCGCCTGCATAATAAACGGCGGACCCAGTGATTGAATTGGAGACGCCAACTCCGCCTGCCGCACCATTAGGGCTTACTGTTGCCGCTACTCCAACGGCGCCAGCACCACCACCACCAGAACCACCACCGGCCGCAGTAGTAGTGCCGCCTGCGTAACCTTGTCCAGCACCGTTAACACCAAGCCCCGTAAGATTATTCAAGCCAGCACCGCCGCCGCCGCTTGCGGCTGGAACAGCGACAAGTGTGTACCCTGCCGCGCTTGAGGCTCCCATGCCACCAGAAGTCGCAACGAATGAAACAGCGCCCGAATACAAAGCAGACGGTGACGCGCCATTCGCGTACGCCGCGCTTCCCGCGCCAATAACAACGGTCCAAGTTCCAACTGTTAAGTAAGCAGAAATAGTGTAAAGATAACCACCTGCGCCGCCGCCGCCACCTGCATAAGCAGGACTTCCATTTTGTCCTTGACCGCCAGAACCACCACCACCAACAACCAATAGTTCAACTGTTCCAGCAGTGGCAACGGTAATGGAACCTGAACCCGTAAACTTATAAATGGTTTTAGGTGCGCGAGTGGATGAATCAATAGTTGGAGAACCAGTTGTGCCTGATACGGCAGCACGACCTACGCCGCCAGCCCCGAATACAAATCCCGCAAGTAATGGCATTGTTATCTCCTATGCGAACTTAGTTGGACCGCCAGCAAGAATAACCCAAGTTGGGGTTGCAGCAGTTTTCCAAATTGTAAATGAATACATATCAATTGCCGAAGCGTTACCAGCAGAAGGAGCAGTACCACCAGCCCATTTAGGCGTTTGCGCCACTCCGTCAATTTGGAACGCGTTAGGGATGTAAGCGGTTGCGCCTTGAGATACAAGAACAACCACGCTTATTGGCACACCCACACCTACTAGCGAATTGAGTGTTGTGCCAGCATTACCGCGGAAGTTGAGGGTGGCGTTTGACGAGCCGCCCGATGTATACCAAAGCACTTCACCCGAAAGAACATCTAGGTTCATTGTTCCGCCGAAAGTGGCTAATTGCTGACCGACTTCTAGTGGAGCAGTAATTGTTGGAGTGTTAATAGCGGGTGCGGTAAGAGTTTTATTGGTGAGGGTTTGCGTACCCGTCAAGCTAACAACTGGAAGGTTTGTTGTGGTCTGAACGCGGACATCGGTGATGTTGGCATTGAGGATAGAAGTGACGGAAGTTCCGACTAGAACCTGAGCTAGCGCGATGGAGTTGGCCGGTGTAGCAGGTGCGACTGGTGAGGCGGCGGCTGTTCCTGTCACCACATTCACCACGATGTTATTTGTCGAGCCTGAGTAATAAGCATCATTGACGGTTAAGCAGACAAGATCAATGCGAGAGTTCGTTGCCGGCGCGGTAGCGATTGCCGCGTTCACTACGGCATCGTTGTAGGAGACATAAGTTCCCTGAGTTGTCGTGCTAGTTCCTACGATTGCAGCCCAACCTACGGCGATGTTCACCGACATATTTGGCGTTCCGTTTTGGGTTACGGCAAGAGAGGTTGAGCCGATGATGCCCGTTGTCGCGTAAAGAGCCTGCGTGGTTAGGCGATCATTTTCCGCTGGATGTGAGCCGTTTTGTAACCAGCTAGGCGGTGTGCGTAATGCCATCAGTTCTCCCTGTTATACATAAGCGTTGTTCCATTGTACCGAAGCGGTTGTTGTTCCTGCGATTGTTCCTGAACCCGTAAAGTAAAACTGATTGGTGCCGACTGCCGCGTTAAACCATGTGGATGATCCTAGCAATAAGTTGCGAGCAGGGTTTCCGTTGAGAAGGATTGTGCGGTTGAGCAGATCAATAGAAATGACATCTGAAGCCGCCATTGTGTAGTTAAAGTTCAGAGAGGCGTTAGCCGTAATGCTTCCGATGACGGGATTTGTTACGGGGCCATGAATAGAAATAAGAGGGTAGGTGCTAGTCGTTCCGCTATTGGTGACTGTGGCGAATTGGGTGTTGGAACCGCCACCGAAGGTCAAAGGATAGACACGGGGATAGGTGCGACCTAGTGGGGTTGTGTAGGTCATAGTCGCCGTTTGAACACCGTTGTCGTAATAGCGAGGGTCAGGGCAAAAGAAGTCATATTGGGCTTTAATGAAGCCGTAGGTGTATTCGGGATCGACTGTGAGTTTTGATGCTCTCACGCGAGCGTTGATGAATTGAAGTCCACCGGCAGGAGAGAGCTGAAACTGAAGTGGGGTTGTGCCTGTTTGCTGAGGCTGGAGAGTGGCTTGCAAGAGGTTTAGGTTTTGAAATGCTGAGTTGCCGTTACCCGACAAGATGAGCATGGTCATTGTGATCGTTCTACCGCTAAGGAAATCTCGACCTGAGAACATTCCGTCTTGATAGCCTCGGTCTGCATCTTGAACGCGCAGAGATGGCAGACTTTCTAACCCATCCACCGAGGTGATTTGATAAGGCGAACCTGCGCCACCGAATACAAATCCGTTAAAGGCAAAAGAGTAATAATTAAGCGAGGATACGGTTGCCATTAGTTACCCCTTGCTGCCGTACCGGATACAACGCTAGGTGCAGAAACATTTGTGGCTATCGGGGTGCCGAATTTGAGCGCGTTCACCGTCTGTTGCGCCGTAGCGTTAGGGTCTGTGAGGTTTATTCCAGTCACCGATACATTGTAGTTGGTGTAATTAGAAGCATCTTTTGTTCCGCCTAGCGCATTAGGAGAAGTCGTTGAAAGGGTTGGGGTATAAGAGTTGTATCCAGTAGTGACTCCTAGCGCAGAGCTAGCGACCCCTAACGATGCTAAAGAGGCTTGAACTTGCTCTGCCTTAGTTTGTAGCGCATC
>Ga0164296_1005927_pt1 | contig 10509 bp, 8 predicted proteins | sample GEODES057metaG_FD_113533 | JGI IMG/M metagenome (GOLD analysis project Ga0164296, IMG submission 113533) | Dystrophic lake water microbial communities from Trout Bog Lake, Wisconsin, USA - GEODES057 metaG | ecosystem: Environmental > Aquatic > Freshwater > Lake | place: USA: Trout Bog Lake... | reverse complement strand
CAAGACGTCTAACCAAACTACAGGCTCGTCCCCGTCGTGCCCGTGTTCGTGCCATTGCCCAGTGGGAGTCAAGATCAGGTCTCCACGACTCATCGGGCATTTCTCCCCGTTGACATTGGTGTACGCACCTTCGCCCTCGACAATCATTCGAACGGCATTGGGGGTGTGTTTATGCGCAGGAGCCCACTCACCAGGCAACAATAACTGCATCCCCAAATAAATAGCTGGACTTGCTTGCATCTTGTCTAAACCGTGCCCAGGATTAGCAAGTACCAAAACGCGTCGCTCTGCTTTTTCGATGGGAGTGAGCTCACCGGCTTTTAAGAGCAAAGGTTTGATGGACTTATAGGACCACAAAGTGGGAGTTGTTTGTGGCCTAGGCTTGTCTGGGGGCAAGACGCCGCGCAGACTAGGCCATAAAGGTACTAAATTTTGCTGCGCTAAGGCTTGACGGTACTCCAGCGGAAGATCCTCCAGCCGGGCTAAATCACTCATTTTTTATTCCAGTGTTAACAGTTAATTTTAGAAGGTTGAAACAAAATATCTTTTCTTGATACGCTGTGTTCAATTCATTTAAGCCCTCAATCAATTTCAATTAATTTAAGCTCTTTAAAATACTTAACTATATCGTCGTTATTGCCTGTAAAAACCCAGCATAGGGTAAGTACTTCCTCATGCCCGATCCCTCAGAATACGACTTTTGTGATGATTAGTATACTTATCAAGCCCCTGCGACTTCACTTAGCACCACAGGGCGCCTCAGTGCATAACTACAAAACCCTACAGAGAAACCACCCCTGTCACTTGAAAGATCCAGAATGACGAGTACCCGTCGAATTTATCTTGAGAAAATCCAACACAAGCACGAAAAAGAATACCTACGTGCTGTAAAAGGAAGTCTTAAAACACTCAAGCCTTGGATTGAGGTTGTGAAAACGCATAAATCTTTTTCACAGTTCGTAAGGGAAGTTTCTACCCCTGAGGATAAAGCCTATCTCGTGCGTCGCTTAGGAGACGACGCTCTAATAGGTACCGTTGAGATCAGGGATATCTTTCTTGGGCATTTCAGATGTGGGTATTTGATTTACTATGCTTTTGAAGGATTCAGAGGGCAAGGCTATATGAAAGAAGCTTTGTCTTGTGTCATTGACAAGGCGTTTAACAAATTCAAACTACACCGCCTGGAAGCCAATATTCAGCCCTCAAACAAAGACTCTATTGAGCTCGCCAAATCCGTTGGACTCTCATACGAAGGGTACAGCCCAAAATTCTTAAAAATAAATGGGGATTGGAAAGATCACGAGCGCTGGGCCATGATAAATGATAAGGTATAGATTCTTAGGTACATTGCACTCCTCCCCTTACCCACAGACAATAGCAAAACGTGAACCCTCTCGCTTTCGTTGACATTGAGACCACAGGATCGCATTTTGAGCGCGACCGTATCACTGAAATTGCAATTATTTCGTTTCAAAACGGTCAAACTACACGCTTTGAAACTCTGCTTGATCCAGAGGTCTATATCCCCTCCGGCATTACAGTCCTGACTGGCATCAGCCCTCAAATGGTCCAGGGGCAACCTACATTTGAAGAGCGTGCCCAAGAACTCTTTCAAGAGCTTGAGGATAAGATATTTATCGCCCATAACGCCCGTTTTGACTACGGTTTTTTAAAAGCCGCTTTCAAAAGAGTGGGGCTCGACTTTAAGCCCAAAGTCATATGTACCGTAAAACTATCGCGCATGCTCTTTCCGGAGCAAAAGAGACATAACCTTGACACGATCATTCAAACGCACGGCTTAACTTGTGCCTCAAGGCATAGGGCAATGGGCGATGCTGACATTCTTTTGCAGTTTTTGAGACTTTGTGCTTAACGGTTCGGGGAGGAAACGCTGAAAGCATCCGTTACAAAGCTTCTTAAACAAACTAGTATTCCCGCCAATATTGATGAGTCCTTGGTGAGATCCATTCCAGACACTCCCGGAGTCTATATTTTTTATGCAGACCACCAAGAGTATCTCTACATTGGCAAGAGCAAAACACTACGAACCAGGGTCATGAGTCATTTTCAGCAAGCCCTTACCCAGCGTAAGGAGGCAAAGATGTCTCTAAGAGTCAAACACATTGAATGGGTTCAAACCAGTGGGGAGCTTGGAGCATTGCTACTAGAGTCTAAACTGGTGAAGGAGCATCTTCCGACCATGAACGTTCGACTCAGACGGACCACCGAGCTTTGTGCCTGGAAGCTTGAATCCAACCACCTGGGTTACAGCGTCCCCAGCTTAATTTCTAAACATGACCTTGTGCCAGGGGCACAAAAAGATATCTACGGGCCTTTTAGAGGAAAGCGTGAAGCAGTTGAAGTCTTAAAGAAATTGGCCAAAAATCACAACTTATGCGAAGCCATTCTAGGTCTTGAGAAAGTATCCCCAGGTAAGCCGTGTTTTGGTTATCAATTAAAGACTTGCAACGGTGCTTGTGTGGGATTAGAAAAACCTGAATTGCATAATTTAAAGCTGACTTCAGCCTTAAAACAGATGGAGCTCACTATCTGGCCCTATGAAGGAGCAATTGGCATCAAGGAGGGAGATGGTTGTCATTTATTTGATAAGTGGATCTACATGGGATTCGCCTGTGACCCACAATCCGTCGAGGATTTATTAAACAACTCCCTACCAGAATTTGATTTGGATATTTATAAAATCATAAAGACTTTTCTAAGAAAAACAAGCAAAAGCAATATCCTCAATTTCACAAACGCAAAGCTAACTCCTACAGCCTATTGAGATGTAAAGGGGGGCCGTGATTTCCACAATTACGCGACGTTCTGATTACATTGCTGTAATCGCCCTTCAACCAATATTAGACACAGATAGTTCATTTGTCGTCACACGGCAAATTAAACCACCGCATTAAGTAGTAATTTAAAAGTAGATCTTGCATTTTATTTAGCTCTATAGCACTAAATAAAATCAAAAATGAATGATGTGTAACTTAGGAAGTCTTAATTTGCATGCTCTATCAATCGTGCGCGTGATTGTGGGAAACATTTGTTTGCAATGCAAAATTGACCAATCGCTCAGAAAGACATTACATAAATATATCTTCACCAAATGGAAAATACATATCACTTAGGGGGAAGCTATCAATGATAGAAGTGTTTAATAGATACGGGGGATTAGAGGGATTAAAGTCCATCATAAACGTATTGCATCAAGAAGTTGTTGCTAAGCAAGAGGTTCGTCATTTCCTGTTTAACTCTAATGTAGAGCAGTTATACAAGGATCAGGTTAATTACATGCCCTACGTTTTAAGAAAATCTGATCGAACGTACCGTGAGAATATTATTCAAACTGCTCCACCCGATGTCCGTATCGGTGGCGGGCAATTTGAAGAGATCGTGCAAATATTCAAACGCATACTACTCAAAGAGTTCAAGGTTAATAGAGAGGATGTTGGGAGAATTGTCTCTCATGTTTTAGAGCTCATTGAGGAAACTCGCGCACAAGCCGAGGACTTAACCATCATGACGTGGAAACCCGTAGACATAACGCCGGTCAACATAGACCGATTTTTCACTAAATCTGGATTTATGTCCAAGATCAACCCTAGTGGAGAAATCTCAGTTCTATCTGGGGGCTCCTACCCGTTCACGCTTCGAATGGATAAGGAGAACAAATATATTGTTCTGATTGCAAGATCGTATGCCAAGGACGGCGTAACGACTGATCAATTAAAGCAAGTTATTGAAGGTGCGGATACCAAATCGCCAGCCCTAAAATACCGTGTGCTTGAGACTGATAAGAACCCTGTATTCGTATCCGATTACAAATTACCTTATAAAAACGGCATACCTACAAGATTGTTCTTCAGGGCCGCTAAATTGTTCTCTGTTGCCTTCTCTGAGGCGCTAGATTGCGACAGGGAGGGATATTTAAAGAACCTTGTAAAATCAGGGGCATAATCACAAAATCAAATAGCCCAAGGGAGAAGATATGAGCGATTCGAATGATCAAAATAAACAAAAAGAAGTCGAACTCCTTCAAAACTCCATCGATCACCTTAAAAGTGTTCACCTAAAGCTTGAGGCCACTGCAAAAGCGGCTAAGGAGAGACGAGAGAAAGCTCAACAAAGTGCTTTAGCCGCAGCACCAGCAAAAACATCTCAAGCAGATAATAAACCTGCCGTTTTGACTCAGCCAATTGACTCTGCTCCAATGGAGCCAACCGGAGAAGACTTGGTGGAGCCGACTGGGGATGATCCCATTGAAATTGACTCCGTTGTTGAATCATTAAAGTTATCCGCAGGCGAGATAGCGCATGAAGAGTTTCATGGCCTGCATTCGAAATAACCTTTGATAGATAAGTACGGCTCGGTCGACCCTCACTGCTTCGCCCGTTTCATGGATTAGACGCTATAACTTGAGCAAGATATTAGCAAATAATCTAAAACCTAAATTCGCTTTATGTGCGCGCATTTCGAATCCATCAAAGATCCTGCTCGTCTCAAATCAAGGTTTAAGGTAAGTCTGCCGCCCAAAGCCAATTTTGATGTTTGGCCCACCTACGCATCTACTTTTATTAGACTTTCCCAAGAACCTAGCGCAAGCCCCGGTAGTGAAGGGAGTGCAGAGGGTATTTCTGGTCATTTTGGTCTGATCCCACACTGGTCCAAGGATACTAAGATTTCAAGGCACACCTACAACGCGAGAATTGAGACCGTAGCAGATAAACCTGCCTTCAAAGATGCGTGGCGACTCAAAAGACTTTGTATTATTCCTGCTGAATCAATATTCGAGCCTGATTGGCGATCCGGGAAAGCTGTAAGCACCAAAATTCAAAGGGCCGATCAAGAGCCACTTGGCATTGCAGGCATATGGACAGGATGGAGGAGAACAGATGGAGAGATCATCAGAAGTTTCAGCATGCTGACTATTAATGCAGACGATCATTTACTAATGAAAAATTTTCACAAGCCGAATGAAGAGAAAAGAATGGTCGCAATCCTTGATGAGCAATACTACAGTGAGTGGTTGAACTCAAAAGATGAAGGATGCCTGAAGTACATCCTTCCCTACCCCGCAGAAAAGTTGGTGGCTCACGCCGCGCAGTAAACTTCTAAATGCTGCTTCATTCCAAATCAGCTTAACCAATTGCGAGCTCCGTGGGTCATTTTCTCTCATCTGCAGGCCATCCCCCTCCTAAAGACTGATACAAGGCTGCAGTGTCCCCTAGGTAGAGGGCGTAGGCTTGCATCCTGTTGATCTCTGCGCCAAGGTATGCCTGATGAACACTCAGGAGCATCGGCTCCGAGGCATAGCCTTTGTCAAACTGAAGTTGTGTGTATTCGTAAATCCTTTTATTAGCAAGTGCGTTATCTCTTGCTATCTCCCAACTCCTCTTGTCCTGCTCAATAGCGTAAAGCGTATCAGCAACGTTTTGGAACGCTGTCAAGACTGCAAACTTATATTGACCAAGGGAGGACTCCAGATTTGCCTCTGCAGCGCGTTTGCGGGCCAAAAGAGTTCCTCCCGCAAATAAAGTCTGATTCGCGTTAAGAGTCTCAGACCAACTTCTGTTCAAAGTATCCTTGAGAGAGGAGAATGCACCAGCAGTGGCACCGGTGAATCCACTGATAGAGATCTGTGGAATCATGTTTGCAATGGCGACACCAATTTGTGCGTTACTGGATTTGACCATCTCCTCAGCTGCTCTGACATCTGGGCGTTTCTCAATCCAACCACTAGGGACAGAGTTGGGTAAATCCGCCGGTATCTGAATGGCTTCAATATTTGGAACTTCAAGCTTAGTGCTGGGCAACTCACCACATAAAACGCTCAGCATATCAAGCGTTTGTTCGTGTAATTTGCGAATACTGGGGACTTGTGCGGCAACGTAAGCATAGGCCGATTCTTGTGTTGCCAGATCTACACCGCTGCTGTATCCAACGGCGTTCAGTCTTCTTGCGTGCTCTAACTGCTTGAACGCTGAGCGTTCAGCAGCAATCGCTAAACGCAACTCCTCTCTGAGCGTAGTTTCCTGAGAAACAGTCTGAATGACATTTGTAACGATAGTGATTTGCAACGCGGCTAACTGATATTTAGCACTGTTCTCTAATCCCCTAAGCGATTCAACAGCACGTCTATTGCCCCCAAAAATATCAGGAATAAAACCAACGCTAAGGCCTGCACTATTCACAGAATAACTTGGAGCACCATTACCAGGACCAGGGCTACTTAGCCCGGTAGAGGTGTTCATGCTGGCACCGTTATTTTGAATAGTTCTACTCGTGCCAACAGAAATGCTAGGAAAATAAAAGCCCTGCTGAGCAACTGTATTTTGTTGTGCAACCTTCAAGTTGGCAGAAGCGATCTCAACGCTTGCGTTGTGCTTTAAGGCCTTATCAATCAGCGTATTCAACTCGGCACTGTTGTAACTCTTCCACCAATCTGACTTAATAACGGACGAGCCTACTCCCATCTGGGCAGGATCTCTTGTGAAAGAATCACTTTTAGGAATTTCGGGTTTTTTGTAATCAGGACCAACAGCGCAGGCGCTCAAGGCCAAGATCAGTCCATAGGCGGCACATGAAAGTGTGCATTTGTTGAAATTAATCTTCATCATGTTGAACTCTCAATCCAAGATTGATCCTGCTTTTCAATGGGTTGGCCACCAATCCATACTAAAACAAAAAATACAAAGGGTGCATGCCCAACAAATGTTGAAATCAATGGAGCGCGCAGATAAAAGGTCAAGCTCATTGTGAGGTAAGTCAACAATACAGACTGAATGAGCAAAATAATCAGTGTCGATACAGGCGATAAGAACAGATCTCTCAGCGATAAGCTCAGTGTTTTAAACGGATCTGAGTCATCATTATTTAGCCTATAAGCACAGGTCGCTATAAACAGAACCGCTAGTGCTTCAGATATAGTAAACGGGAGCAATGCATTGACGGATCTTGGCAATAAGTCCCAACCGATTTGGGCCCAGTTCAAAATCTCCATCAAACCTCTAAAGATGATTAAGCTTAGAGCTCCGTACAAAAGTAGAGCAATCACCACTTCCCCATTGGATTTAAGCGCTTTCAAGGTTTCTTGAATAGATTTCATGATGCCTATTTTTTGTTCAACCTGATCGCGAATGCACTGCGCACAAATATAGACTAAAAAAGGCCAAGTAAACCAAGCGATGAAAGGTAGATATTCCAGTAACACTTGAAGTACAGTTGCGCCGACGATAAGCGACCATGTACTCTTACTCTCTTTTGCATTGGAATTAATAAATTGAGCGACTCTACCCGTACAGTCTAGTTTATATATATTGAGTAAAGACATGATTTTCGGGGAATTCGAATTGGATGGAGGGTTTTCTAAACTACGAAAATTAACTAAGTTTGGCATGACCTACTTTTGAGCAGCAGACGTATTTACAGAAAGGGGAGGCTGCTGAGAATTATCAACTTTTGAACTAGTATGATTCAAACCAGGGGGAGCATTGGAGCCACCCAAACTGCCCAAGGATTTTTGATTTTGGTTGGTAGCCCCCCCCACCTGCCCCTTTAGTTTGGAGGGCGCAGTTGGTAAAGCAGACTTTTGAATCACAGGTCCAGTCAGCGGTGCATTAGGTCTGCTGGGTATGCCCGCCAACGCCCCTCCGCTTGCAATGAGGATAGGCAAACTAACTTTAATAATAGACGTGAGGTTACGGTTCATCTTCACAGTTTTTTACTGACATGAGCTTTGATTGCTCAATTTACAGTGTCCGCTTTCTCTTTGATAAACAAAGTACATAAGGCCGGCACAACCACCAACAGCATAATTGGACCTATTAACAAACCACCAACAACCACCGTAGCCAGAGGCTTTTGAACTTGGCTACCAATGCCGTGAGAGATTGCAGCGGGAAAGAGCCCAATGCAAGCAGACCAAGCCGTCATTAACATAGGGCGCATACGCTGACTGGCGGCATGGAACATGGAATCTATGACATTTTTGTTTGAGGAAGCAAACGTTTGATTAAAGTATGTCGTCATCAAAATACCGTTCATAATGGTGATTCCAAATAACGAAATAAAGCCAATCGCGGCCGAAATACTAAAGTCCAGACCAGACACAGCTAATCCTAAAATACCACCACCAATTGCAAATGGGAGGCCTGCTAGTACAAGGAAGCTATCCCTCCAAGAATTGAACAGGCAATAAAGCAAAATAATAATTAAGGCCATACTTAAGGGAACAATCAGAAGTAATCGGGCTTTTGCTTTTTGTAAGTCCTCGAACTCACCTGCCCAAACAATTTTGTATCCGCGTTCTAGATTAATTTTTTGCTCAATCAACTGCTGTGCCTCTGCAACGGTACCCCCTAAGTCCCGACCTCTTACGCTGAATTTAATAGGAATAAACCTGGCGGTTGATTCATGATAAACATAAGCAACGCCTGTATCTAGCGTGATTTCAGCCAATTGACCTAAAGGTATATAAGCAATTGCACCACTTGCTGTTTGGTACCCAACCTTGAGTAGTTTGACTTTATCAATCTCATTTCTAAAAGGCTCAGCCATTCTTACAGAGAGGTTGAATTGCCTGGGCCCCTCAAGCACAGTGGTCGCACTTGCACCTGCCAAACCGGCCTGAATCACCGCGTTGATATCGCCTGTATTTAATCCGTACCGAGCAGCCTTTTCTCGGTTAATTTTGATATTCAGATTAGGCTGCCCCATTACGTTAAAAATATCTAAATCTTCGACTCCCCTGATAGAGGCCATCAGGTCTCTGACTTGTGTGGCGTATTTTTCAAGGTGCTCTAAATTGGGACCAATAATCTTCACCGAGTTGGCGCCCTTCACACCAGAGAGTGACTCCTCGACGTTATCTTGAATATATTGTGAGAAATTAAAGATAACACCAGGCAACTCATCAGCGAATTCATTTTGGAGTTTTTTAACAAGCTGCTCTTTTGTTTCACCGTTAGGCCACTCATCAAAAGGTTTTAAAGGAACAAAGAGCTCAACATTAGAGAATGGTGAGGCGTCACTTCCGTTGTCCGGGCGACCGTGTTGTGAGACGACAGTTTGCACCTCATCTTTGTGACGAAGCAAGATTTCTCGCATCTTATTCGTAGTTTCGTTGCCCGCGTTTAGCGACATGGTCATGGGCATGGCTGCGCGAATCCACAAGTTACCCTCCTCTAGTGCGGGTAAGAATTCAGAGCCTAACCTGGCGGCTAAAAGCACTGAAATCAATAGGAAAGCCCCACCAATGCCCATGATTTGTTTACGGTTCTGAAGTGACCAGTGCAGCACAGGTTCGTACACTTTACGAAGCCAAACCACTACAAACGTTTCAACCTCCTCGATATGTTGAGGCAACATGTAAGAGGCTAAGACCGGTGTAATGGTGAAGGTGGCAATCAACGCACCAGACAGAGCATAGGCGTAAGTTTTAGCCATAGGGCTAAAAATTTGTCCCTCAACCCCTTGCATCGTGAACAGGGGAATAAAAGCGGCTACTGTAATGGCGACTGAAAACAGTACCGCTTTATCCACCTGGCACGCACTGATTAAAATCATTTTTAACCGGTCTGGCCAAGGTGGTGTTGACTCCCCGTCACCGTCACCAATGGAGGGATCAACGTTTAATTTGCCAGCAGCGAGGTCTTGCAGTAATTTAACTTGATTACTTTGAAAATTTCTAAAAATATTCTCAACCAAAATAACAGCAGAATCCACAATGATTCCAAAGTCAACAGCGCCGATGGACAAGAGGTTGGCATCCTCATCTCTCATGACTAAGATGATGATACTGAATAAAAGTGCAAAGGGAATATTGACGCCCACGATAATGGCACTTCTAAAGTCCCCCAAAAATATCCACTGGATGAGAAATACCAATAAGCATCCAACCACTAAATTCTCTAAAACGGTGTGCGTCGTAACACCCACCAAACCTGAGCGGTCATAGTAGGAGATAATTTTGACATCCGCTGGTAGTGTCCCATCCGAATTCATCGTGTCAATCATCTCCCTAACCTTGGGGATCATATTGTTTGTATGTTGATTGCGGGCCATGACCACGATGGCAGCAACGACGTCGTCATCAGTATCCCTGCCCGCTACACCCAATCGTGGAACAAAACCAACCACCACTTTACCGATGTCCTTCACTCTGACCGGCACTCCGTTAGTTTGAGTGAGTACAACGTTCTCGATATCTCTAGTCTGATAGCCCTGAGTGATGACGTCATCACCGCCCGTGTTGATAAGCCCTAACCCTCGAATGTTGACAGACTGCTGTCCAAAGGATATTTCCCGTCCCCCCACATTGAGGTTGGAATTTCCCAGGGCTGTGATTATTTGGGGAATGGTAATGTTGAAGGCTTGGAGTTTAGGGAGATCAACTTGAACTTGAAACTCCTTAGTGGTCCCCCCCCAACTATTAACTTGAACGATGCCAGGGATCGTAGACAAACGTCTAGAAACAATCCAGTCTTGGACCGTTCTTAAATTAGT
>Ga0164296_1005926_pt1 | contig 10509 bp, 10 predicted proteins | sample GEODES057metaG_FD_113533 | JGI IMG/M metagenome (GOLD analysis project Ga0164296, IMG submission 113533) | Dystrophic lake water microbial communities from Trout Bog Lake, Wisconsin, USA - GEODES057 metaG | ecosystem: Environmental > Aquatic > Freshwater > Lake | place: USA: Trout Bog Lake... | reverse complement strand
TTTTGGTATAGTGGTGGCTGAATGGAACGCTCAGATCACTAATGCGCTGTACCAGGGGGCCTATCAAAGCCTGATAAACCATGGTGCTTTGCCGGATAATATTTTCAATTATGCAGTACCGGGTAGCTTTGAGCTTACTTCGGGTGCCGATCTGCTATTAAAAAATCTTCAGCTTGATGCCGTTATTTGTCTGGGCTGTGTTATACAAGGCGAAACCAGGCACTTTGATTTTATTTGCAATGCCGTGGCAAATGGTATAAGTAATGTTGCAATAAAATATTCAAAACCTGTTATATTTGGGGTATTGACGACTGACAACCAACAACAGGCTATCGATCGTTCTGGCGGAATTCACGGTAATAAAGGCGATGAGGCCGCTTTTACTGCTATTAAAATGGCTCATTTAGCTGAAACATTAAAATCCTGATCAACGTTTAAACAGTAGTATTGAACAATGAAAAAAATAATTTACATCGCACTTTTGGTTCTGGCAGCCGGCACCATAGCATCATGCTCTAATAAACTTTGCCCGGCTTACTCTTCATACCCAAAAAACAGCCGATAGTCATATTTATTCTTATTTAAAAATACTTGGCTTGCAAGATATTATTTTTGCACACTAACTATTTTTAATTGATATGAACTGGATACCCCTGGAGTCTGCTGAACAGGTCGACGAGATCAAAAAGCAAGAAGGCTACAGTATTATTTTTAAGCACAGCACCCGTTGTGCCGTTAGCCTGATGGCAAAGCGAAGATTAGAGATGGACGACGAACAACTTCCCGAAGATCTTCATTGTTATTTCCTCGATCTGATCAAATACCGCGATGTTTCCAACTATATTGCGCAGGGTTTTCAGGTTCATCACGAATCACCGCAATTACTGGTCATTAAAAATGGCGAGTGCATCCTCGATCAATCGCACAGCAGTATATCGCTTGAAGAAGCTTTATCAGTTTTAAACTAATCCCGTATTGCCCGAATATTTACCAGCCAAAATCTACAGACTTTACCAGATCAGGATGCAGACTCAGGTAAACAGGGCAGGTAAGCGCAATTTCTTCCAGTAATTTTTGCTCGCTTTCCGAATACTGTTTAGGGAAATGAAATTTGATATCAATCTGGGCAACCCTGCGTGGCGGAGCAGCTGACATCACCTTGGTAACTGAACATTTTGCGCCGTCGATATCAATACCATTGTTACGGGTTTTAATAGCGATGGTAGTTAATGCGCAGGTACCCAATGCCACAGCAAGCAAGTCAGTTGGCGAAAAGGCTTCGCCCCTACCCTGGTTATCAGTTGGTGCATCGGTAAGAATTTTTGTTCCAGATTGTATGTGTATATTTTCGGTTCTCAGGTCGCCTATGTAAGTAGTTTCTACGGTTGCCATTGTTGGTTGTATTTGTTATAGTAGTTGTCCCGATAACTATCGGGATGGTTGTAGTAGTTGTATTAGTTGAGTTGTAGTAGTTGAAAGTGTTATTTACAGGGGTTAAATTTACCGGGAAGATTTTAAAGATTCAATGGTTTAGCCATTAAAAATCAATTTAACATTTAGCTGACAGCAACAATTGCGTCACATACTACCAATACAAGCTTTTTATCTAAATTTGCATCATGATCGAATTACCGGTAGTACCAGTAAATCAAACAACACGCAAACCCGACTGGCTTCGGGTTAAATTGCCTGTGGGTAAAGAATATGCTCAGGTACGCGGACTGGTTGACACGCATAAGCTTCATACTATTTGCGAAAGTGGTAATTGCCCAAACATGGGTGAATGCTGGGGTGCAGGCACAGCCACCTTTATGATATTGGGCAATATCTGTACCCGTTCATGTTCTTTCTGTGCAGTAGCTACAGGAAGGCCTTTGGCGGTTGATCTGGGTGAGCCTGATCGCGTGGCAAATTCGGTAAAATTGATGCAGGTCAAGCATTGCGTAATTACCTCTGTCGATCGCGATGACCTGAAAGATGGCGGCTCGATCATTTGGGCCGAAACCATCAATGCTATCCGCAGGGAAAGCCCGGAAACTACACTCGAAACTTTATTACCTGATTTCAGGGGAATATGGGAAAACCTGGAGCGGGTGCTTGATGTTCGCCCTGAGGTTGTTTCGCATAACCTGGAAACTGTACGCCGTTTAACCAAAGAAGTACGCATACAAGCTAAATACGACCGCAGCCTGGATTGCCTTAGACATATTGCCAAAGCGGGTCTACGTACTAAATCGGGCATCATGTTGGGCCTGGGGGAAACTGAAGAAGATGTGCTGGAAGCCATGAGCGACTTGCTGGAAGCCGGGGTACATATCCTTACTTTGGGCCAGTATTTGCAGCCAACACGCAGCCATCACCCGGTTATCGACTGGATCCATCCCGATCAATTTGCTAAATACAAACAAATTGGCCTCCATATGGGTTTCAAGTATGTTGAAAGCGGCCCCTTGGTGCGTTCTTCCTACCATGCCGAAAAACACTTGTTTGATTTATAATCGACCATTACATATATTAGCCCATCACTTGAGAAAAAAACCTTGAGCAGAAGACATAAAATATCGCTTTCCGAAGAGGAATTGATCGCAGCGTTGGGTAAACGGGAAAAGATAGCCGCTGAAGCGCTGTATGATATGTATTCGGCCTCGTTATTTGGTGTTATATCGCGTATAGTTATCGATACGGACACTGCCGAAGATGTTCTTCAGGATACATTCGTTAAGATCTGGAATTCATTTGCAAGTTACAGCGCCGAAAAAGGTCGCCTGTTTACCTGGATGGTGAATATAGCCCGTAATCTGGCAATTGATAAAATACGTTCCAAAGACTTTAAGAATCAAAATAAAAACCAGGAACTCGAAAATAACGTAACTTTTATTGACGAAAAAAGGAATACGGTTTACAATCCGGAGCTTTTAGGCATAAAAGATCTGGTAGAGAAACTTAAGCCCGAACAAAAGTCGATATTGGACCTGGTGTATTTTAAAGGTTATACCCACGTGGAAGCAGCAGATGAGCTTGGCGTTCCTCTTGGAACAATAAAAACCCGGTTGAGGATGGCAATAGTGCAGTTGAGGAAAAATTTTAATTGAAAGTGGAAGAAGTTAAAGCATATATCGAATCAGGCATTCTGGAACTTTATGTTCTGGGAGATGTTACACCTGCTGAAAGGCTGGAGGTGGAAGCAATGGCTGTGAAGTATCCTGCTGTGAAGGATGAATTGGCAGCTATTGAAAAATCGCTTGAATTGTATGCCAAGGCCAATGAACTTGAACCGGATGATTCAAGGCGTGAAAATATACTAAACAGTCTGGCTTACAATTCGGACGAAAGCCAAATTAGCGGACTTGTTAACGAAGCCAGGGTTTTACCAATTGTTAAAGCACAAAGCAATTTTTACAAATATGCTTTTGCTGCATCCCTTGCTTTACTGATCGCCAGTGTGATCGCCTTATTGAACGTCTACGGTCGTTTGAAAGAATCAACTAATCTGGTTGCATCATTACAAAACCAAAACCACGAGATCGCCAGTACAGTTAGCCTGAAAGATGGCGAAATTGAAGTACTTCGGGATCCATCATTCAAGCTTTTAAAGTTGCAGGGTACAAAAATTTCTCCAGCCGCAGCTATTACTGTGGCCTGGAGCCCGGTGAAAAAGAAAGTTTGGATCGATATGGCTACCGCTAAAATGCCTTCTAACGATAAAGAACACCAATACCAGCTTTGGGCCTTGGTTGCCGGCAAACCGGTAGACCTGGGTGTTTTTGATTCTGATACCACTTCAAGAGATATGAAGGAGATGAAATCCATTACGCTGGCTGATGCCTTTGCGGTAACGCTTGAGAAACGTGGTGGAAGTCCAACGCCTACCATGGACGAAATGATGGTCATCGGTAAATTCTAGATCGAACTTTTCACCAATACTCTTCGTACAACTTCTTTGTAATCTGATAATTACAATAATCATTTCATGTCTAAACGGCAAAGGGAGTTTTTCGCGGGATGAAATGTTAATTTTTGTTAAAACTATGGCTTAAAACTATTGTTAGTGTAACAAAAGTTGATTCTAAACGTCTTTTAGAAAGATTAAAATCGAGTATTTCGTTCTTTATAAGATCAGTTAATATTAATTAAAAATGCGGGCGGATAATACTACGACCGCTTTTTTTATGCCAAAAATTTTGCCATTGTCCTGGGTAACTGGCTGATCAATTGCCCGGGTAATACTACATAAGCCTGGCCGGGCAGGGCCAGATCGTCACCTGCTTTACCATGGGTATAGTTGCCGATGATACAAGCATCTTCGGAGCTATAGCCCTGAGCCAGCAGAGCCGCAATAACTCCGGTTAGCACATCCCCCATTCCGCCACTTGCCATTGCGGCATTACTTGTCGAATTGAAGTAAAGCCGATCATCAGGCGTAATAGTGATGGAATAATCGTTTTTAAGAACCACATAAATACCGTACTCTTTTGCTTTTTCGCGCCCGGTTTGCAGGCGTTGCCACCAGCTGTTATGTTCGCCAAACAACCGATCGAATTCTTTCATGTGCGGGGTAATAATAGATCCTTTTGGCACAAATTCCCATAAGCCTGGATTTTCGGCAAGCATATTCAGCGCATCGGCATCAATTACTATCGGATTGTGGAAATTTTCAAGTACTAAACGAAAAAGAGCCAGTGATATAGCATCTTTTCCTAATCCCGGACCAACAGCAACAATTGTAAATTTTTCCCAGCCGATAGATGGCAGCTCATCCGGTTTACGTACAATGGCCATCACTTCAGGTAAATAGCAATTTAAAGCGATCAAACCACACTCAGGAACGCAAGCTGTAGTAAGTCCAGAGCCTGCATGAACGGAAGCCGAAGAAGCAAGTAGCGCCGCTCCCATCGTCTCAGGCTGCCCGGCAACAACCAGTGTATGTCCATAGCTCCCTTTATTGCTGAAGCGATGACGCGGCTTTAATTTGCTGCGTATATCTTCTTCCTGAACTAATTGATAGGGTGAGTTGACTGAGGTCGTAAAATTTTTATCGATACCGATCTCAAGCGCCTCCCATCGGCCTATATATGGACCCGATTCAGGCAATAAAAAATTGATCTTCGGCTGTTGAAAAGTGATCACCAGATCAGACCTCAAAACTGTTGCTGCTGCCGGCATTTCACCATCCGCAAACAAGCCCGCCGGAACATCTACCGAAACCACAGTTCGGTTCAGGTTATTCAGGTATTCCACCAGCCTTTTTAAATCGCCGGCAAGCGGTTTGTTCAGACCCGTGCCGACTAAAGCGCCGATAATGATCTCGGCGTTGTCTTCACCAAAATCCTCAGCGGGTTTTATTTCTTTTATTGGAACGCCTTTAGCTTTTAACCTTTCCAGATTGGTTTTAAAATTATCTGTGGAACGTTCCGAAAACCGGGCAACCTTAACATCGATCTGATCATACCCGAAACCGTGAAGTATACGCGCAATAGCCAAACCATCGCCACCATTATTGCCAGTACCACAATAGACTGCAATTTTACTTTTAATTTGAGGGAAATGATTATAAAATGCCTCAGCAAACGCCATTGCAGCCCGTTCCATCAAGTCGATAGAAGCAACGGGTTGATGCCTGATGGTATAAGCATTGGCATCACGTATCTGGGCCGAATTTAAAAGCGGAAGCATATTAGATAAAGGTAGGAATTATGCGATTTGTTTGGTTGGATTAAAAGATATGGATCTATTTGATGCTTGCAGTTAAATCCAGGATTCATCCATTATCCAAAAATAACCTCTTTAACTTTGTCAGTAAGTGCTTTGAAGGCATCTAACTTTAATGTCGAGCCGGTTCGAGTTATGATATCGTCGGAATAAAATTGCTGTATCATATGACAAACCGCGTAGCCTGTTTTGATGTTCCGAGGAGAATTTATCATCCCAGGACTCACTTCAATCGTAAATTCAGGGAAAAAATTTTTGGTTGAAAGCAATATGGCGTCAAAGAAGCCCTCGGATTCAAAAATATCATCTTTTGAAATCACGACTGCCGGATGAGGTTCAGGTTTATTTCCTGTAAAAAAAGCTATTTCGACAATATCGCGTTGTCTTATGGTCATAAATACTTAAGCAATTTATCTCTATTTGTTTTGCCCTGTTTTGCAAAATTAATTTGATAGTCTTCTTTAGTCAACTTTTCGAGACTATCTAGTTTTGATTCGCGCACTTTCACACCCAATTTTTCCAATTGTGCTAAAACCTCCTGGGCATAGCCATCAGGTATATCAATTGTAAGGGTTGTCATATCTTAAATGCTTTGATCAAATATAATTAAACTTTATTTTATTCCCATTTCCTTCTTTAAAAACTGTCCTGTAAAGCTATCCTTCACTTTACATAGCTCTTCCGGCGTACCGCTGTATAGTATTTTACCACCACCAGAGCCACCTTCGGGACCCAGGTCGATCACGTGATCCACCACCTTGATCACATCCAGGTTATGCTCAATCACCAGCACCGTATTGCCCTTATCAACCAACTGATTCAATACCCCCAAAAGCACATTGATATCTTCGAAATGCAAACCAGTTGTGGGCTCATCCAAAATATAAAAGGTATTTCCTGTATCTTTTTTTGAAAGCTCGGTAGCCAGTTTCACACGCTGCGCCTCGCCACCTGAGAGTGTAGTAGATGCCTGTCCCAGGGTAATATAACCCAAACCTACGTCAAACAATGTTTTGATCTTACGGTAAATGGAAGGGATATGCTCAAAGAACTCACAGGCTGTTTCGATACTCATATCGAGCACATCGCTGATAGATTTACCACGATAGCGCACCTCCAGTGTTTCCCTATTATAGCGTCTGCCGCCGCATTCTTCACAGGGCACCTGCACATCGGGCAAAAAATTCATTTCTATCAGTTTCATACCTGCACCCTGGCAGGTTTCGCAACGGCCACCTTTTACGTTGAATGAAAAACGACCAGGTTTATAGCCCCTGATCCGCGATTCCGGCAATTGCACATAGAGGTTGCGGATATCTGAAAATACCCCGGTATAGGTTGCCGGGTTAGAACGAGGTGTGCGTCCTATCGGGGTTTGATCGATCTCGATCACTTTATCAACGTTATCGATACCCTCTATCTTTTCGTAAGCGAGCGGCTGTTTTTTGGCCCTGAAGAAATAATGATTCAGTATCGGATACAAAGTCTCGGTGATCAGACTCGATTTACCGCTGCCCGATACCCCGGTAATGCCAATAAACTTACCCAAAGGAAAATCTACCGAAACCTTCTGCAGGTTATGGCCCGTAGCCTTCTTCAGGGATAATACCTTACCATTTCCTTCCCGGCGTTTTTTAGGTATTTCGATACTACGCTCACCATTCAGGTAGGAAGTAGTAAGCGTGTGGGCATTCATCAATTCAGCCGGTGTGCCCTGAGCTACGATCTCGCCGCCATGCACGCCCGCCGCCGGGCCCATATCGATGACATGGTCGGCCTGCAGTATCATATCCTTATCATGCTCAACCACCAAAACAGTATTACCCAGATCGCGGAGGTTCTTCAGCGCATTGATCAGGCGTTCGTTATCCCTTTGGTGCAAACCTATACTCGGTTCATCAAGGATATACATCACATTCATCAGTTGCGAACCAATCTGTGTTGCTAAACGGATTCGTTGTGCTTCGCCTCCCGATAAAGTACGCGCAGTACGGTCGAGTGTCAGGTAACTTAAACCTACATCCAGTAAAAACACGATACGAGCCCTGATCTCTTTCAAAATCTCGTGTGCGATCACGTTCTGCCTATCGTTCAGTCGCGTTTCCAGGTCGGTAAACCAAACCTGCAACATCCTGATATCCATCGTTGCCAGTTCGAAAATATTTTTCCCGTCGATCTTGAAATTTAGTGATTCCTTTTTTAAGCGCGCACCCTCGCAAACCGGGCAGGTTTTCAGAACCCGGTAGTTTTCCATATCATCCAGATCCTCTTCGCTGCGGCGTTCCTGCTGCTCTTCCAGCATGCGTACGATACCGTCAAAACTTACCTGATAACTCTGCACGTTCCATTTGTTATACTCAACGGCCACCGTGATCATTTCCGGCGAACCATTGAGGATGATGTCCAATATTTCGCGCGGAAGTTTTTCGATCGGTGTCGACAAACTGAACTCGTATTTTTTTGCCAGTGCTTTCAACACCTGAAATATCCAGGTTTCGCGGAACTCACCCAGAGGCGCAAGGCCCCCGTTTAATATACTTAGTTTCGGATTCGGTATAACTGATGCTTCGTCTACTTCAAAGATATATCCCAACCCATCACATTTCTCGCAGGCACCATAGGGCGAATTAAAAGAAAAAGTATTGGGCTGTGGTTCATCATACGATATTCCCGAAACCGGGTCCATCAGGTATTTGCTATAATAAAATACGTTGTTTTCTTTATCAGCTATACGGATAATGCCCTTGGCGGTCTTCAATGCCGATTGCACCGATGTATGCAGGCGTTTACTGTCCTTTTCGCTAACAACCAGCCTGTCAACCACAATATCAATATCATGGATCTTATAGCGATCGAGCTGCATTTTAGGTACAACATCCATGATCTCACCATCAACCCATACCTTCAGGTAACCTTGCTTGCGGATCTGTTCAAATAACTCGCGGTAATGCCCTTTTCGGCCCTTTACAACCGGGGCAAGAATATTAACAGGCTGCTCATCAAATTTAGCATGGATCGTCTTCAATATCTGATCTTCCGACATGCGCTCCATTTTCTCACCTGTAACGTAAGAAAATGCCTCACCCGTTCGGGCAAAAAGCAAACGCATAAAATCGTATATCTCGGTAATGGTACCTACGGTTGAACGTGGGTTTTTACTGGTCGTTTTTTGCTCGATAGCGATCACCGGGCTGAGACCCGAAACCTTATCAACATCCGGCCGCTCCATCCCACCCATAAACTGACGCGAATAGGCCGAGAAAGTCTCCATATAGCGGCGCTGTCCTTCGGCATAGATCGTGTCAAAAGCCAGCGATGATTTACCGCTGCCGCTCAGCCCCGTAACTACAACCAGTTGATTGCGCGGAAACGAAACATCAATATTTTTTAAGTTATGAACCCGGGCTCCATAAACCTCTACTTCGCTTTGCTCACCCAGGTCAACAGGTTTTTCGATCATAAATTTGATGTAACAACTCAGCTTTAAAGCCTGCTAAATTAATTAGTATTTTATAGATAAAATGTCAATTTTTGAATTAACAGCAGGGCGCTTTAAAAGTTTAAGATTCAGGACAATTGCCCCGTACCTGCGAGCCGTTATTTCAGGGTGCAAAGGTACAAAAAAAAGGCTGCTTTACCTCCCGGGTAAAGCAGCCTCTCCAGTGCTCCGCGATTTGATCGCTTAATTTAATGCCAACAGGTCAGATGGCGCTGTGCTCGAACTAAAATCGAGGTATTTTTTATAACCATAACGCTCAGGGCGTTCAATGATCTCTTTCATTGCGATAACCCGGTAGATATAGCTTCCAGTCTCTGCATTTAAATGCAAGCGGAAATAATTGTCCTCGCTTTGATGGCGTATAGCCCTTGCCATTTGTATCTCGCCATTATTATAAGCAGCTGCGGCCAGCGTCCAGCTGTTAAACTGCTTGTATAATTCTTTCAGATAAACGCAGGCTGCGATAGTCGACTTACGGATATTGTAACGTTCATCTCTACCATTGCGCACTTTCAAGCCATAGGTGCGCGCGGTACCCGGCATAAATTGCCACCAGCCAGCAGCGCCGCGCTTAGATACGCCCGATTTTAACCCGGCTTCAACCAGGGGTATATATTTAAAATCGTCAGGCAAACCGTTTGCTTTCAGTATCGGTTCAATGATGGGGAACAGTTTTGCGGCTTCTTCCTGTAAAACGTACGACTGTATGTGGCTAAAGCTGCTCTTTACTAAGGACTTGCGCAGCTTGTTATTGATCCTTTGATCGTTTACAGGGATAGCTTCATCGCAGAAGCTGAAGTTGTTTGAAAGGTCACTTTTAGCGTAGATAAACTTGTACTCGGCACGGTTGATAGCAACCCTGCGACGGGTAGTTTTAGAGAAAACAGATAGCCCGGAAATGAGTACCAGCACACAGGTCACGGAGCACGTAAACAGGTGTTTTTTAATCATTTCTTTTTTAATCATTCATTACTTATTTAAGGTAAATGCAATACAAATGTAAGTTATATAAATCAGACTATCAAACACTTATAGGTAAACGATTGTTTTAGGCGCCTTGAAATTTATTGAAAATCAAGCTTTAAACACGGTTAAACACGGTTTTTGAACCATTAAAAAAATTGTGACTTTTTTTCCCACATTGTTGATTATTAGTGTTAATTTTGACCCTCTCAGCGTAATCGCAAAGTTAAAAAATATGGTATTTAAAAGACCAGGGAACAGTCGTGATGACAGGTCCAGCGGAGCCCCAAAAAGAAATTCAAAGGGCACCAGCCAGGCAAGGAATTCTGCCTCTCCCC
>Ga0164296_1005924_pt1 | contig 10511 bp, 6 predicted proteins | sample GEODES057metaG_FD_113533 | JGI IMG/M metagenome (GOLD analysis project Ga0164296, IMG submission 113533) | Dystrophic lake water microbial communities from Trout Bog Lake, Wisconsin, USA - GEODES057 metaG | ecosystem: Environmental > Aquatic > Freshwater > Lake | place: USA: Trout Bog Lake... | reverse complement strand
CTTGGTTAGAACGCTCCGCAGAAGCCGGTCACATCGGCGCTGCGCGGTCATTGGCACAGCTATACCGCTTGGGGCAGGGCGTGCGGAAGGACGTGGGCGAATCTCTGCGCTGGCTGCGGCGCGCTGCGGCGGCCGGCGATCCGACCGCGCGCTCAGATCTGATCGCTACGGTTCTCGCCGGGGCGGGTGAGGCCGAGGATCGACGCGTCGTCGCGCGATGGCTTTTGATGGCGGCCGAAGCCGGCGACACGGGTGCGCTATTTCGTCTCGGCTACTGCGCGGCCAACGGTATTGCCATGCCGCCCGACGCGACGGTTGCCCGCACCTGCTTCGTCTCTGCCGCTGAGCGTGGTTCTGCCGACGCCGCCGCAGCAGCGGGGGAAATGCTTATCAATGGGCGTGGCGGACCCGCCGATCCACCGCGTGGTCTGGCGTTTTTTCGGCAGGCCGCCGCCGATGGCCATGCCGGCGCGCTGTATGCACTTGGCGTCCTGCAGTCCGACATGGCAGCCTTGCGCCGCTCGGCCGAGGGAGGCCATCCAGCGGCACGGGACATGTTGGCACAGCTTCAGCCGACGTGAATACTGACTTCTGGCTGACGAACCACTGAGCACAAAGTGGTTTCAAACCGGTCGGTGAAGCCGGCAATATCACCGATCGTGCTGGCCCAGGCCTTTTCGTCGAACAGGCTCCGATAGGCTTTGTAGCGATCGGCGTCCAGGGCTAGAGCAATGGCCGTATCGCGGTAGGTGACCAAGTCTTTGGCGATCCCGTCATCCGCGCCAATGGCACGCAACATACGCGCGGCCATGCGGGAGGCGAACGAGCGCCCGGCGACCGTCACCATCGGTAGGCCCATGCGGATGGCATCACTGGCGATAGTGCCGGCGTTATAGGGGAAAGTGTCGAGGAACACGTCACCAAGCGCTAAACGGACCATATAACGCTCTGGGTCAATCCGTGGCGCAAAGACCAACCGCGCAGGGTTGATGCCCGCGATCAGCGCACGGAGGCGGAGATTCTGTCGGGACCACTGGTTGTCGTCGACAAGCCAGAGGATGGAACTCTCGGTCTGATGCAGAATCTCCATCCATGTGGCGAAGACCTGTTCGGTGATCTTGTAGTGATTAGAAAAACAGCAGAAAACGAAACGATCTTCCGGTAGTCCTGCTTCCTGGCGAGACATGGCCGAACCAACGCTGCGCTTGCTGTCGTTGGCCTGATAAAGGCCGGGTATCGGGAGCGGTTGTGGCTGATAGTCGGGCGCGATGTCCGCCGGAATGACAAAATCATCGCAAAGAAGGTAATCGAGCTCAGGCAAGGGAACCGGACCGATGAAACCAAGATAAGTCGCCTGCACGGGCGCCGGTTTCCATCGTAGAACCTGAATGCGGCCGCCCGATGTCAGCCCATTCAGATCGATCAATATGTCGATCTCATCGGCGCGGATGCGGCGCGCCGCGTCCTCGTCAGATAGTGTTCGGATGGAAACGAAATGGTCGAACGCCGCTTTAACCCGTTCGCGGATCGGGCTGCCATCCTCTGGGCTGGCGCAGTAACCATAGACCGCAAATCGTGTGCGGTCGTGGCGTTCGAACAGTTCGGCGATGAGATAGCTCATGGCGTGGGAACAGAAATCCGACGACATATAGCCGACGCGAATACGCGCGTGCCGGTAGCCTTCCTCTGGGGCTAAGCGATGCGTCGGCAGGACGGTTTTGCGATTGATCCATCCGGCCGCGATGGTGGCTTGGGCGGTGACATCGTCCGTCAAGGCCAAGGCAGCAAGCGGGCCGGCTTGGCGCAGCAGATCCTGTGATGATAGGCCCGGGACGGTTTCGGACAGCACCGGCCACTGGCACATTTTCTGCCGAATATGCACCCAATGCTGAATGACGTCCGGCTGGTCCGGTTTCGTCAACAGGCTGGCCCGAAGCGTGTCGGCTGCATCGGCTAAAAGGCCAGTTTGTTCTTGTAGCCGACCGCGCTGGTTTAACAGCGCAATGCGCTCCTCGTCCGGTTGCAGAGCGTCAGACCATGCTGCAAGGGCAGCGTCTGTCTGGCCAAGGCGTTCCAGCAACAAGCCTAGATTGATCGCCGCTGGATGAAATCTCGGCATTGCTGCCAGCGCGTTGCGATAAGCGCCGATCGCGGCGGCGATCTCCCCTGCCTGACTCAGTTCGCTGCCCAAGTTAAACCAAGCCGCATGCAAATCTCGCCCCGCCTTCGGCTGAGCGTCGATCCAATCGACATAGAGCCGGATGACTTCGGACCTACCTTGACCGGCGCTGAGTGCGTCTACTTTGCCGATGAGCGCTTGGAAGGGTAGGGAGGCCAAGCCAACGGTATCGGAGCGCACGTGTTCGCCTTCCGCACGATGTGAACGTGGGATGATTGGACACGCAGTCGGTTAACCAGCGGTTAAAGCTTTGAGCTCTGAAGGCGTCGCGCTCAGTCGGGCTGCTGTTTTTTGTGTGCCAGTAATGCCATCAGTCGGCGATCGCGCCATTCTTGCCGAACGGGCTGCATGTTGGCGGGCAGTTCCGCTCGCCGAGCGTCGTGCAAACGGCCAACCAAACCGCCATCCCAGTCCAGTGGCTGCATCTGCGCCTGCATCTTGGCATATAGCGGGCCGTATCGATTGCAGTAGTCAGCCAAGCCGCCGGGGGCGTTCAGGTCGATGGTTTCCAACGGCCCCATGAAACTCCACCGCAAGCCGAGTCCGTGTTTAACCAGGGAATCGAGATCGGCAGGGGAAATGACGTCATCGGCGATGAGGCGAAATGCCTCGGCCAGCAGCGCGCCTTGCAGTCTGTTCAGAGCAAAGCCATCGATTTCTTTTTTTACTGTTGCCGGTACCTGACCGGCACGCGTCATGATCTGACGCGTGGTTTCCACCGCCGCCGGTGATGTCCATGGTGCCGGGCAGATCTCCACCAAGGGTATCAAGTAGGGTGGGTTGACCGGATGGGCGATCAGGCAGCGTTCGCGGGTTCGTAGATGTTCGGTGAAGGCGCTGGCAGGGATGCCGGACGAGGATGACGCAATCACGGTTGACGCGGCGGCGACGCGTTCGAGTTCAGTGTAGATTGCGGTTTTGACCTCGACTCGCTCCGGACCGTTTTCCTGCACGTAAACGGCGCCTTGGACTGCGTCGGCAAGCGATGCCATCGGTTGGATACGGGGCATAACAGCGTCGGGGGCTTCATCCAAAAGCCCCGCAGCGTGCAGTTCCGGAAGGCGATCGGCGATAAAGGAAAGTGCTTGCGTCACCTGTTGAGGGAACTGATCCCAAAGCCCAACCATGAACCCGGCGCGGGCAAAGACGATCGACCACGCTCGGCCGATCAGTCCGGCGCCAATGACGGCTATTTTGTCTTGAGTTGCCATGGCTTTCAGATGCCATGCCCGACGCGGCCCGGCAACCATTGTCCGACAATCCAAGAGTCTGTCCGACGCCCTTGAAAATCCGGGTGGTCGGTGTGGACTCCGGTCGGTGCCCCTTGTTCGTTTCCCTTGGATTGGGGAGTGCTTGCAAGATCGATTGGGTGGCGTCACGTTCAGGCCATGGTATTCAGGAGGATGATCAGATGACCCGTGTCGCAGTGTTGGATGACTGGCAGGGCGTGGCTCAGGGCGCGGCGGACTGGTCAGCGCTGCAGTTGCGCGCCGACGTGGTGTTTTTTGCCGACGCATTCGCTGATGAGGATGACGCCGTTCGGCAACTGGCGGATTTTGATATCGTTCTGTCGATGCGGGAGCGCACGCCGCTGCCTGGTTCGCTGATCAACCGGTTACCGAAGTTGAAGATGCTGGGGATGACTGGGTGGCGAAACCTGTCGCTGGACACGCCGGCCTGCACTGCGCGCGGCATCCCAGTGTGCAATACGGAGAATACCGCCACCAGTGGATTTCCCGATTCCGCCACAGCCGAACTCGCGCTGGGCTTGCTGATTTCGGCTGCGCGTGGCTTGGCCGTGGGTGATCACATGATCCGCACAGGTGGGTTTCAGCTAGGCGTACCGATCGGAATGGGGCTTGCCGGGAAGACGATCGGCATTCTCGGCTTGGGCCGCCTGGGCAGCTATATGGCAAGCTACTGCAAGGCCTTGCGCATGAATGTGCAGGCCTGGAGCCAGAATTTGACTGCGGAAAAAGCCGCGGCTGCCGGCGCGAAGCTGGTTTCCAAGGATGAATTGATGGCGACGTCCGACGCGATCAGTGTCCATATGGTCCTATCGGCTCGGTCTCGTGGCTTGATCGGTGCGGCGGAGATTGCGCGTATGAAGCAAGGCACTATCCTCATCAACACCTCCCGCGGGCCGATTATCGATGAGGCGGCGATGCTAGCCGCCTTGCATGCAAACAAGATCGTTGCGGCCTTAGATGTTTATGATCGTGAGCCTTTGTCAGCAGACCATCCGCTTCGCCGTGCCCCGAACACGGTCCTTAGTCCGCATCTAGGTTACTGTGTGAAAGAAACCTGGGATCAGTTTTATCCGCAAATGATCGAGAATGCCTTGGCGTTCATGGATGGCAAGCCAGTGCGTGTCACTAACCCCGAGGTTTTGGCTGGCTAACGGCATAAGGTTTGGCGCCTACTTGCGCCAAACCGCCACCTCCTTCTGGCTCGCTGAAGTGGCGCCCCGTCGACTGACACCTCCGGTGCTGTCAGCGTTGCGCGGCGACATTTGAAATCCGATGCGGTGCCGGGATCTTATCGTGACTCCCGATGCCAAGCTGCCAGGATCAGCCCCAAAATCAGCGGTAGACATAGCCAAGATGGCATAAGATCCATCGCTGCAACGCCGATCACGAGATGATCATGGCGTCGCTGCAGCCCGATCCAGGTGCTGCCGGATGCGGTGTTTCCTGCTTCTGTCCGACGTAATTCGGGGAGCTGGCTGGCGCCGAGCCAGTGCACGCCCCCGCCGGATTGGCGCGCTAGAGGGGCGGCCAGAGCGGCGGTGACGCGAAGATCGGCGATCTCTCGCGGGTTCGCCGAATTTGCGGCCGCGAAGGCTGATCGTGTGCCCTGCGTGACGCGCCAGATGCCAGGCCTGGGCGCGGCCAGGGTAGCCCGAGCCTGCCCTGGCTTATCCTGTTGCAAACGCACCTTAGTGGTGCCCCCATCGGGGTCTGTGACTTCGACATCCAGCTCTGGGGACGCATCGGTCGAGCGTGCTTCGATCTGTAATATGCCATCCACCACGTGGGCCGTGAGTGCGTTCTCCTCCAAAGCCGGTTCCTGCATCAACCAGTGGGCGATCCGGCGCAGCAATTCCGCTTGCGGCCCGCCCCCCTGATGGCCGCGCGCCCAAAGCCAGATCTGGTCCGATAATAATAAAGCCGTACGCCCGTCGCCGACGTGGTCCAGGGTCAATAATGGTGCCCCGTCAGGCGTTTTGAGGAGAATTTCACCACTGACATCGTCGGCGTGGATGCGTCGATACCAGGAGCCCCAGGTTGGCTGAGCGGTTGGATCGCTGGGCGGATTTGCGCCCGTTAGTCCGGCTGTCACCGGGTGACGCTGACCAAGGTCGGAAACCTCCGGACGGAACGCCTCCTCCACCACGGCATGATTTCGGGCTGGAGCGGCGGGTAAAATCGATCCAAGTGGCGTTGCAGCAAGAGAGGTCGCGCCACTGAATTCCGGGCCAACGCTCATCAGCAGCGCGCCGCCCGCGCGGACGCGGTCGGCGATGTTCGCCAAATATGTTAGCGGCAGCAGGCCGCGGTTCTGGAACCGGTCTAGAATGATCAGGTCGAATTCGTTGATTTTGTCGACAAACAATTCACGAATTGGGAACGCGATCAGAGCCAATTCATTCAGCGGAGTGCGGTCATCCTTGTCGGGTGGCCGCAGGATGGTGAAATGCACCAGATCAACGGACGGATCGGCCTTTAACAATCGTCGCCACGTGCGCTCGCCCTGGTGTGGCTCGCCGGACACCAACAACACGCGCAGCCGGTCGCGTACGCCATTGATTGCAACCACGGCCCGGTTGTTGATCTGTGATACCTCCCCGGGCAATGGGCTGGCCGCGAGCTCGATAACGGCTGGGCCGGCCCGTGTGATTGGTACCTCGATATGCTGCTCAACGCCGATCGGCGCGGTCTCTTGCAAGAAAGGCTGGCCGTCCCGGTGGACAATCAGATCGGTGGTGCCGGTTCTGGCCGATGTGCCTAAGTCCTCGACGATGAAGCGCAGCATGGCAGTTTTGCCGACGATGCCATAACGCGGGGCTTCAATCAGACGGATGCGGCGGTCTGTTTCCTCACTGTGGGCTGTCAGTAACAAATGCAGCGGTGCACCACCGGGGGCTGTGGGTGGCACGTCCATGATTTGCCCGTCCGTAACGACGATTGTTCCCGCTAGACGGGCGCGGGGAATGTCTGCCAGTGCTTTGTCGATCGCCGCGAACAGTTTTGTGCCGTCATTGCCGGATTCGGGGACTGTTATCGTGCGTAGTTCCAGATCGGGCATGGCTGATGCCTGTGCCTGGAGAGTAAGGCGGGCAGATTCGGCCAGCGCGGTGCGATCGCCGATCTGCATTGATGCTGTTTCGTCAACGACCAAGAGGCCAATATCGGGTAACCCCTGCCGTGTTTCCTGCACGAGGCGGGGCGCGGCGATCCACAGGAGCAAAACCAGGAATACTGCGGCGCGAAGCGTTGTGCCCCGGGCGCGTCGAGCAAAGCCCCAGACGATCAGCAAGGATGCGGCAGCGGCCAGCGCCGCCAGAGTCCAGATCGGCAGCAACGGGTCGAAGCGGATCGCGGCGATGATTTGTTCAGGCTGGGTCATGTCATTGTCCCAGCCGCCGCAGGATTGCCGGAATATGGACTTGATCGCCCTTGTAGTTACCGGTCAGTGCATACATCACAAGATTAACCCCGAAACGATAGGCCATCGTGCGTTGTCGCTCTCCGCCGGGGATCACTGCATAGGGGGAACTGCCGTCCTGGTTTTCAACCCAGGCTGCGGCCCAATCGTTGCCACCGATGACAACGGGACTGACGCTATCATTCGTCGGATCAGAATCGCGCTGCACCCAGACGCTCTCGCCGGTGAAGCGGCCGGGGAAATCGGAGAGAAGGTAGAACGCCCTAGAGAGAACGTGCTGGTCGTTCAAGGGTGTTAGGGGCGGTATATGCAGTGCCTGGCCAATACGGCGGAATGCTTCGGCTGATCCTGGGGCAAAGCCTTCGCCGGAGCCGCCGCCCCGCGTGTCTATCAAGATGATGCCCCCGTGTTCCATGTAGGTGTTCAGCGCGGCGGCTTGGTCGCTGGTCAAGTTCTGCGTAGAGGCGGTGATCGGCCAATAGACAAGGGGGTAGGGGCTGAGATCTGTCTCCCCAGGCCGGATGGGATCGGGTCGATGGAGCGCGGCGGCGGTGCGCCTGTTCACATACGTGGTTAGTGCCTCAAGCCCGGCCTCGGCGATCCGATCCACGTGTTCATCGCCCGACAGGATGTAACCAAGCTGGGTCGCAGTCGCCGGATTAGGGGGAGGCTCCAGAGCGCGCGCGGCGGGCGCGCATAGGATGACTAGCGCGAGTCCGGCAGCGCCAAGCCGGGCTCTGAAGAAACCCCGCATCGCGAGTGAGATGAACATATCGACCAGAAGGAGTGCTGTCGCCCCGCCGATCAGTGCAGGCGCTAACGCGCGTTCCTGGCCAATACCGCTTAGTGTCTGCAACTTGGCACCGTCGATCGGCGGCGCTGCCTGCAGGGGCGACAGTGCCGTCCCCAGGTTCAGAACTTGGCGGCTTTCTTCGGGGCCGTAGAGGCCGGGCGGATTTTGTGCTGAAACCGGCGACCGGGAGAATTGATCGGCGGCAAGGCCGGTTGCGGAAGGCGGAGGCTGGTTCAGCACACCAAACCCGTCCACCGTTTGATACGGTGCCAAGACCGTTTTGTCGGCCGGCGTTGCCACACCGACAGAGATGGCGACCAATCGGCGCAACATTTCGACGAATAATCCGGACAGGGGAAGGTTCGACCAGTCGGCATTTGCGGTCACATGGAACAGCACCACCCGACCGGCACCCAATGCCTTTTCCGTCACCAGCGGCGTTCCGTCCCGCAGCGTCGCCCAAGTATGCGCTGCGAGGCTGGAACTGGGTTCTGCCAGAACCTGGCGTTCAACTTTAACCTCTTCAGCAGCCGTTAGACCGCTGAACGGAGATTCGGGGGCAAAAGGTGCCAAGCCGGCCGGTTGGCTCCAGGACATCGCACCGCCCAATTGTCGGCCGTTTGCGAGGAGTGTTACCGGCAGTAGTGGATCGGTCTCGTTTCCTGCCGCCTCGGCCGTGCGTGGCCCAGCGAACCGGATCAGCAGCCCGCCATGCTTTACCCAATTGGTCAAAGCTTCCTGTTGCGAGCCGGGCAACTGCGGCTGATCGGCCATGAGCAGCACCGATATGTCCCGGCTCAGCAACGCCGTGCTGGTTCCATCGCGCACTTCGAAAAACGGGCTGAGCGCGCGACGCACGAAGTAGAAAGCGCCAATGAAAGGCGTGTCCGCTGTCGTCAGATCGCCCGTTAGCAGTCCCACGGGCCGGCGCCGCGAGCGCTCATCCAAAAGCATGACCGAACCTGCGCTGGGTGGCCCTTCCAGCACGAGGCGGGTAAGGCGGTTGCGCAGTTCAGGCGGTAGCGTCATGGCGCCGGAGCCTGTTGTGGCATCTGGCGGTATGATGATGTCGCTGCGTGCCAAGGTCCGCCCGTCACCGCTTTGGCCTAACACGATGGCATGCAGTGGTGCATCGTCTGGTACACGTGCCACGTGAACGACCAGCCGGTCTGCCTCTGCATTCGGGGAAAGCAGAAGCGGGACGGGCGGCATTTCCAGACCGATTTCCGTCACGTCTCCAACGTTGCGCAGCGCAGCGGCGAAGTCTGAAAAATCCGGGCCGTCGGTCAGGCCATCAGGCAGATAGGCGACGGATGCGTCTTTGCGCTCGTGCCAAGCGGTCAGGGCGCGGGCGGCGGCGGCGCGATCCGGCGGCCATGCCTCAGGTTGCAGCGCTTCCAGCCGTTGTCGCAGATCCGCGATCGGCATCGTCGCGGTTACGGCAATGGGCGCGCCATCGCCGTTTGTGGCCGTAGCCAGAAGAGCTGCCCTACGGCCGCTTCTCTCGGCTTGGTCCAGGATCGCGGTGGAGGCCTTTTTGCGCAAATCCCAGCCCGGTGCCGAGGCCCAGCCATTGTCGATGACCAGCAATAGCGGTCCGTTGCCGGGTAGCGCCGAACCAGCGTCGAGCACTGGGCGGGCCAGGCCGACGATCACCAGCGCCGCTGCCAGAAGGCGCAGCAATAGCAGCCAAGCGGGGGTGCGGGCCGGCGTTTCCTCGGTGGTATGTAGACCCATCAAAAAGCGTATTGCCGGAAAATCTTGCGACCGAGGCGCCGGCGGCGTCATGCGGATCAGCCACCAGATCACCGGCAGGCCAAGCAGCGCGAACAAAACCCAGGGGGCGGTGAAGATCATCGTTTGGTGAGCGCCGCATACAGCGTTAGCAGTGCAGCCTCAGGCGTTTGGTTCGTTGGGTGAACGCCGAAGCCAAAACCAGCGGTGGCACAGATGTCACGCAGCGCTTGCTGGTGCGCTTGTAGCCGGCGTGCATAAGCGTCGCGGACGGTTTCGCTGCGCGGGATCAAGACATCACCATCCTTTTCCAGTCCTCTGAAGCGGATACGGCCCTGGAAAGGGAGTGCGGCTTCTGCCGGGTCAAGGATCTGCATCAGATAGCCGGTTAGCGGCACGCCAGCGAAGCGGGCCATAAGCGCGCGTATATCTTCCAATGGGGACAAGAAATCGCTGAACAGCACCACTGCACCAAAGCGCGGCAGAGGTAAGTCGGTGGGGATTTCACCTGCCATGCCCTCCAACGCGACTGCCAGGCGATCCAGACCGGAACGATGCATCACCGGATGGGCGTCATGGCGGAGCAGGATCACACGCTCCCCACCACGCAGCAGCAGGGATGCTAGCGCCAGCAGCAGCAGATCTGCCCGCTGGCGCTTTTCCACCGTGGCTAGGTCTGACCGCCATGACATTGACGGTGAGGCGTCGCGCCACAGGCAGACACTCTGTGCCGCTTCCCATTCGGTTTCGCGAATAAACCACCCATCCGGCGGTTCACGCCCTGACTTCGCTGATTGTCGCCAATCGACTCGGGTTAGCAGATCACCGCGGACGAAGCGGCGGAATTGCCAGAAACTGTCGCCCTGCCCCGTGCGGCGGCGACCATGGATACCTTGTGCGACGGTTGCAGCAACCCTATCGGCAGCGATCAAGAGCGGCGGCAGCCGGCTCCCCGCGGTTTCTGCGGCGATCGTTGCCTTAGCCAAGTTTGCTTACCATGCGCTCGATGACATCCGCTAACAGAACCCCCTCGGCGCGCGCCGAGAAATTCAGTGCCATACGGTGGCGCAGGACCGGGTGGGCAAGTTTGATGACATCCTCGATGCTCGGCGACAGACGCCCGTCCAGCAAAGCGCG
>Ga0164296_1005922_pt1 | contig 10514 bp, 6 predicted proteins | sample GEODES057metaG_FD_113533 | JGI IMG/M metagenome (GOLD analysis project Ga0164296, IMG submission 113533) | Dystrophic lake water microbial communities from Trout Bog Lake, Wisconsin, USA - GEODES057 metaG | ecosystem: Environmental > Aquatic > Freshwater > Lake | place: USA: Trout Bog Lake... | reverse complement strand
AAGGTCGGCTTTAGAATGTCACTCCGGAAATGATCAACATCCACGTATTCCGTCCCTGTCAAATGGTGAAGCATCACAACGTGGCTGGCGGGAATCCCTCGAAGCCGCAGATATTCGTTCGCAATTTGCAGGGAAGCGGGGCTGTCTGCATTTACGACAACCATGATGTTCTCGGGGCCGAGACCTGCCTGGCAAACGGCACTGAGAGTGGCGAGGCTAATGACGGCAAATGCAGCAGATACTCGGGAGCGCTTCACGATTGCACGATACCTTTAGCTGACGATGGAATGGTCTAGAGGAGAAAAGGTGGAGAAGCCTGATCGTTAGTATGGAGTGCCCATTCATGGATCTTCAAAGGACATCGCAACCCTTGCAACCTACAAACGGAATGAGTCTGGGATGCTTCCCCTAAACATAGGATGTGCAAACCATACTTGTGGACACTGACTGATCTGGTTCTTCATCCTGGAACGAGGATCGAAGTCGTGTAGCCGCACCTTCATTTTTGGAGCGGCTACACGTCTCGGCATTAACGACTAACGTCTACAACAAGCTTGCCAACAACGTGACCAGCTTGACTTTCCTTTTGGGCATCAATGGCTCGATTAAATGGCACAACGGCATCAATGATGGGTCGAATGATCAGGTCTTGGATTAAATCTGCTATGTGGCGCAAATCTTCAGGGTTCGCTTGCATGAAGCAATAGGCTGCTCGCTTGCCCTCTGCTTCAGCTTGTTCGGTTGGTTCAGGGGTGGTAATCGAAACGAGAATGCCACCAGGTTTGAGAACCGACAATGATTTCGTCATGTTCTCATCTCCGCCAACTGCTTCTAGCACGACATCTACATCAGTGACTACTTGGGAATAATCAGTGGTTCGATAGTCGATGACTTCATCGGCACCCATCTCCATGAGTAGGTGGTGATTCTTTTGGGAAGCCGTTCCAATGACGTAAGCACCCTTCCACTTTGCAAACTGGATGGCATAGGTTCCCACTCCGCCTGAGGCGCCTTGAATTAAAACCCTTTGTCCGGGTTTCAAATCAGCGACATCGAATAAAGCTTGCCATGCGGTCATCGCCGCAACGGGAACCGATGCCGCATCGGGTAGGTCCATACTAAACGGCTTAAGTGCTATAGCGTTGACATCGGCCACCGTGTATTCGGCAGTGGTACCAATTGGAGCGATGCCATAGACCAGGTCACCAAGGGAATAATTCGTGACGCCTTCTCCAAGCTTGCTAACCGTTCCAGAGAATTCACGGCCAACGATGGCCGGTAGCTCGATCGGGAAGTGAGCCTTGAGATATCCTTCCCTTAACTTCCAATCGATTGGGTTAACGCCGGCCCCACTTACCTTGACTTGAACCTGTCCGGGGCCGGGTTCTGGAATTGGGGCGTCATCAAAGGTGAGGACTTCTGGGCCCCCATAATCATGAAATCTAAGTGCTTTCATCGTGTAAATCCTTTTGGTTCTACGCAACTTGCGTGAACAGGGCGCGGATTCAACGGCGCGAGGACTGGAATTTTGCCGCGTGGTGGCTCTGTGTTGTCCAAACCGGTAACTGTCATGGCCGCTATGATCCGACTAATTGGATGATGGTTACGTACAGATGTTCCTTCGATTCAGCAACTACAATGAATCTAGTTTGGAGTGCTGCTTACAGGAAAAGATTCTGGTTTGGAATCTGTAGCTTGATGATGGGGCAAAGCTGGCCCATCAGTATCAATCGCGGCGACAGAGTGACCTGGCTCAATCACTAAGCTTTCCATGTATTTTATGTATCGTTTTCTCAAAATGTCTGAGGACATGATGAGTGTGGTTTTGGTGACGGTGAGGTTCTCTCGTAAAATCAAATCGAAGACGAGACGCTGTCGCTTTCGATCCATTTCGATGACCCGAACGAGAGTCTGTACCGCTGCGGGTCCCTGAGAAATGAATGCCTGTTCCAGAAGTGCGCCTACCTTTGGGCGCTCCATGAGCGCTCGTGCGGCGTTGGTTCTGACAATAGTGTCCGGGTCGTTAAGCAAGTGGAATACGGTCGGAGTAAGTTCTCGCCACATTAAGATTCCGAGTGTTTGTGCCAATGCGGCTCGGACTCTTAGGTCAGGATTCGCAACCATCATCCTGAGGTAAGCGATAATCTCTGCTCGGGTCAGGTCATCGACATCTGGGCTCAGATGTCGAAGTGACTTAACGATTGTTTCCGGTGTTCCTGAGATCAAATCGGCAAGAACCTGTTCGATCGGTATCGTCTGGACGGCGGCTTTCTTCTTGGTACGATCTTCGCCACCCATGTCGCCAATCCCTTCCAGGTGAGCGGTGTTGTCCCATCGAACCGCAGCCTTGCCGCTTCGAGAATCGGCAAATACCTTCAGGGCGCGAAATGTTGCCAATCCGTTTAGGACATTGCCAACCATGAGACGCGGAACGGAGAGTAACCCGGCAGAAAGGCCATATGTCAGTCCGACCCAAGTGATGCGTTGCGTAATTCGGAGCACCATGAAGAAGGTGCAGAACTTAACCAAATTGGCCAAGGCAGAACCAGGCTTCAGGATCGAAAGCAGCTTAAGGGGAATCCAACCTGCTTGCCCCATGGCATAGATCATGAAGTACAGCAAGATGAAGTATCCAACGAACGATGCGCTTGCGGCCAAGAATGCTTTCCGGTCTTTGACGAAGTTCTCCTTCATCAGCCAGCTTCCTTCCCATCCCGTTTGCTCCCATTCTTGGAGCGAGATGCCAATGATCCATCGTGACTTCTGGCGGACCGAACGGGTCCAGTCCATTGGGAAGTAGGACCAGTTAGAGACAAAGTAGGGACGTTGACAGAGAGGTTTCCACCAAGGCGAATTGTCGTCGGCTAGGACTACATTACAGAAAATAGATTTGAGCCCTGCTTCTCGAATCTTCTTCGACATCGAGTAGTCCTCCGTCATCGAGGATTCATTGAAGACATGACCATCGTGTTCCTCTGCCAAGAAATCGATAACCTTTCGTGAGAACCCAGTTCCCGTGCCAGCGTACGGCACAAAGCCCGAGATTTTCTCTCGGACTGGAACATCCTTCATGTGGTTCTCGCTGAATTCGTCTGCGTAGATCCAGTGAACCCATTTCTTCCAAGTTGTCGGGAAGGGAAGAATCGGCATCTGTACGACATCGATTTGAGGAATCAGGTAATTGTGGACAAGGAATTCTTGGGGGTGCACCCAGTCCTCGGCATCATGCATCAGGATGATGTCGTAGTTGATTGCCTCATCCTCTTCTTTCTGGCGGATCGTATTGAGAACGTTGTGAAGGCAGTCTGCTTTGGTGGTGGGACCGGGGCGGGCGGTAACGACTTTGATGATCTGCGGATACTCTTTAGAGAGTCGATCTACGCACGATTGGGTTGCTGGATCGTTGGGATAGGTTCCGACGAAGATGGAGTAGTTATCGTATTCGACCCGCTTGATGATGTTATCAACCATACTGGCGACGACTTCACCTTCATTCCAAGCTGGGACCATCACCGCAATGCGTTGCTGTTCTTTGGCACGGAGTCGCTCTAATGAAAGTCGAGGCTGATGACGGTAAGTGTACTGTCGCCAAAATCTAAGCCAATAGGCTCCAATATCATAGATGAGGTCCTGCGACCCGCTCAGAAAGTAGACGATGGCCACGAACCAGGTTAAGCACGCGAAGAAATCGCGCAGCATGATCAGGACATCGTAGCCATCTATACTGAATGACACGGGTTAGGCTTTGGGCTCCCTCTTCTTGACGAACTTTCGACCGATGAAGATTGCGATTAAGAGAACCACGACACCTACAATGGTCATCACAATGTTCATGGTGGGTTTATAGCGGCTCAGTTCATTATCTTCCGCAATCAGTCGGTCATTCTGTGAAAGCGTGTTAAAGGTGTAGATCTCTCCATCCTTGGAAAGAACGGCAACCTGTCCTTGCAAAGTGTTAAACCCATTGATACTGGAAAGGTAATCGGCAAATCGTTGTGCGGCGGCAGGTGAGGCGGCCATCACGACGTAGCAAGTACCGCCAGAAGGCTTGGCAATCGCCTGAACAACTACTGCATCAGACAGGACTGATGGGAGGATTGGCACATTCTTTGTAATCCCAGGTGTTCCTGATTTAGATGGGGTCACATAGAGCTTAGAACTGATAGGCTGAAACCTTTCTTCATCGTTGAGGAACCCAAACACGACATCTTCATTTCCAGTGATAGATCCAAGAGTTGCCGTCCAGTTAACCATGCCGCGATTAGTTTGCGAGGCATGTGCGGCAGTCGTCGCCCCCAAGGTTAGAATCTCATCGCTCGGTGATTTTCCGAGATTCATGATTGCCGACTCAGGCAGATAGCCATCCTTCCCTCGTAGGTAAGGGAAGCCTTCCAGGTATGGGTTATTGGGAAGAGAGCCTTCTTTCAGTTGGAATGTCGAGCTTCCTAAGATAGTGGTCCATGCAACGTCGTTGTAGGACTTGGAGCAGTCCACGTTTGGCAGTTCGTTATGGGCGGTGATCTGAATGCGCCATTCGTTGGAATCGATAATCTCGATTGGCAATGGACATACCAATTCGCCATCGTTTGCGTTCTCAGGTTGGAGAGTCACGCTGCCGATTGCCGTATCGTTGACGGTGACAGTCAGAATCGATCGAGCCTTCATCAAAGTTGAGGCATGACGGAACTTAAGGTGAAGCTCACCACCTCTACCCAACGGGATCAGCAGTGGTCGGTGCAGAACCAAAAGTGCACTTTGTGATCCGAGTCCATTTAGGTTTATGGTTGGGTAACCAAGTTCAGAAAACAGTGCAGTACCGATTCGAGTTGTAGCTGGTTGCTTGACAGGTTGAATATTGGCTGCCGATGTAGAGGTCCCACGCATCTGGGCAGAAATCTCCGAGTCTCGAATCGATTTTATAGCCATTGCCAATCGATCGTCCGTCTTGCCCGAAATCCAGAGCCCGGAATTCATGGCTTGGAGCTCAGTGGTAATTTGCGGGTTATTCTGCTCAGATTGGAGTCCCAAATAGATATTCATGCCAGGGACTGGTTTGTGGGTCGCTCGCACCTCAAGTGGCTTGTCTGGTAGTCGTCTCCCCAATCCAGATGCAAGGTTCAAAACACCCGACAGTGTCCGTTCGCTGGCATTTGGATTCGTCACAATCGGAACACTTGTGCAGGTTTGCGATAGCCAGTTCACATAAGGGTATGGGTAGGAATACAGTGGATAGGCTGGATAGCTCGCCAAGTTCAATGTCAGTTTCGTTGACTTAAGGAAGCGAACCCAGTTTCGAAGGTCGTCGTCCTCACGGCAGGGTCCTTCCGTATTGTGGGTCTGAGTGGCAATTAGGAGTTCGTTAAAGCCTTCCTTGAGGTACTGCTGGGGCAAGTTAACAACCCAATGCACTAACTTGGCCTTTGGATCATAGATCGGCCTTGTACTGGCAGGTTGGCCATTGATGAGGATGGAAATGGCTCCGTCAACCGAACTGAGGTTCGAGGCTGATTCGTAATCCAACCCAAGTGTCGCATCGCTGGTTGCTGGAACACCTTTCGGGATCTCAAAGAAGTATCTCAGGCGGGTGTTATCGGCTCGGACAGGCTTATCGGCGGAGAATGGATGAATTCCAACAATCTCAGCTTGAGCACAGGTTGCCATTGTGGCGGCAAACGACAGGAGTAGGAGTTTTTTCAAAGCAGTGTCGCTCCATTGAGGCTGCCATTGGCGAGCTCATGAATTTCGTAAAGGGATGTGTCGCGCATCGTTACGGGGTCGATCACGAGTCCACATTTGGAACAGTAACGTAATCTGGACCAGACTTTCCTGCGTTGGAGGTACGCGCGGTAGCGTTCAAAGTGGGTAGCCAGGAGAAGTTTGTCTTCTTTAGCGGCAAGGACAGATTCGCTCTTCCAGGTTCGGTAGGTAATGACTCCGCCAATAAGGAGAACTGGCACAAGAAAGAACGGGCTTGGGAACTTGCCGGTGAGGGCGAAATACGCCACAGAATTGGTGATGATCCACACCATGCCAAACGAAATCCCGTTTCTTAGCCCAGTTCGATGACGACGAGAGATTTGTCGATCTGGGCGATGGGGTGGTGAAAGCCAAGAGGTTAGGTCAGGGGAGAATTCACTCTTTGGAGAGGTGACCAAATCACGCAACTCAGCCATCGTTGCGACGTTTTGGTTACCGCAACGGGGACAGGCTGGATTCTGCTTCTCCTTGGTTTCTCTTTCTTTCATTAAATATTCAAAAATCAGATACGAATTTGTATATCTATTATTGAGTCTGTAAACCGCAATGTCGAATCACGCAAATCCGTGTCATGGAAACGTGGTAACCGCATAAGACCCATCTCATTGTCAAGATCGGCTGAATTTGGTCCAATCACTAGGGTGCAAATGGAAATTCCAAGAATCCAGCGGATTGGAGATGTGAACAAGACGTAAAAAGGTGATTCCCAAACCAAGTGAAAGGCGTCCGTTATATGGCATAACTATTTTTGGTGACGAGTTAACCGGTTAAACCGTCTCTAACTTGTAGCCGGTTGCGCTTGTGTCCGACACGGAGAGCGGACAAGTCGAAATCAGTTTCTAGGAGGGAATGGACAGTGGTCTTCAGTTCGCAGATATTCGCGTTCTATTTTTTGCCGCTTGCCTTGGTCCTCTATTACAGCCTGTTTAAGGCTACGCAACGCGCCCGCAACCTTTGCCTTGCCTTACTGGGCTATATCTTTTATGGCTGGATCAACCCGAAATTCATCTTCCTGATGTTTGGGACGACTTTTCTTGACTGGCTCTTGAGCTTGGTTATCGCTTACAACTCGTGGGCGTTTTGGCGAGATTGGAAAGCCAGTGTTCTGACGTTGGATCCGGAGGGGCGCACGAAACGGCAGCGTACGGCGCTCTTGGTCTCGATCGTGTCGAATCTTTTGATGCTTGGCTTCTTCAAGTACTTCAACTTCTTTCTCGACAGTTATAACGGAGCGGTTTTGGCCGCTGGAGCATCCCAGCTTCACTGGAACACCTTCTTCCGTGTCGTCCTTCCGTTAGGGATTAGCTTCTACACCTTCCAATCACTGAGCTACATTATTGATGTTTACCGGGGCGACGCGAAGGCGATGCGGAACTTCATCGACTTCTCCTGCTTCGTATCGATGTTCCCTCACCTGGTAGCGGGACCAATCCTGAAGTTCTCATTCCTTGCCGATCAGCTTGAAAGGCGCACCTTGACGATTGAGAAATTCGCGCGCGGCTCTGCCTTTTTCATGCTGGGAATGGCTAAGAAGATCCTCATCGCCAATCCTTGTGGAAAGGTTGCCGATATAACGTTTGGCTCTCACACCTTAAAGCCACTGGATGCTTGGTTTGGGGCGATCAACTATGCCTTCCAGATATTCATCGACTTTAGCGCGTACTCAGACATGGCAATCGGGCTGGGACTCATCTTCGGATTTGTATTTGCTCGGAATTTTGATGCTCCGTATCGCTCCACCAGCATTACCGAGTTCTGGCGACGATGGCACATCTCCCTTAGCACATGGCTTCGTGAGTATCTCTACATTCCGCTTGGTGGGAACCGGAAAGGGAAGATCCGTACCTATGTGAATCTAATGCTGACGATGCTTTTGGGTGGGCTCTGGCATGGTGCATCGTGGAACTTCGTCATCTGGGGTGGCTTACATGGAGGTTCTCTGGCGGCAGAAAAGGCGCTCGGTTCCGATCACGCTTACTTCAGGTTGCCCAAGCTTCTCCGAGGTGGGATCACCTTTCTGATTGTTCTCATCGGGTGGATTTTCTTCCGCGCCAACGATCTTCCCAAGGCGGTTGATTACTTGGGTTCGATGTTTGGTCTGCACGGCGCGAGTCCGAACGCGGGACTGGTTTCGGGTCTGATTTATAAGCCCTACTATTTATTAGCCTTCATCGTGGGTTCGCTTTTGGTTTGGTTCGCCCAAGACACATGGGAGTGGACTCAATCCATGACCAAACGTAAAGCACTCTGCTGCGCCGGGGTGTTCGCCCTGGCGGTGGTCGTTCTCGTCACTCAGGAATACAACCCGTTCATCTACTTCATCTTCTAAACATATGAGTGACGCCCTCCAAAAACCAACCGGAAGACTTCACAAGACCCGTGAAGAGGAAGCAGACCGTTGCCTGAACCACACTGAGTTCAGTAAGGGGGCAGCGGCGTTGGTCAGTGCCTGCTTCCTTTCAGTTGTCTTTGGAGTGCCGTTGCTCCAGCATATCGTGGAGATTCATAAGAATCAGGAGCTCAGGACGGAGTGGAAGCCTGAATCGGGAACGCCTCAGCCTCGGATCCTTCCTCAAGTCTACGATGTCTTCGGACTGCTCCCCAAAGTGGAAGATCTGAGCAAGGCAAAGGGATTTTGGGGTTATTGGTCGCTGATTCCCAGTGGGGAGAGCATTAGCGCATTTGAGTCGAAATTAAAGGAGGAATCCGTCCTGACCAAGTCGCTCCTGTCACCGGCACAAGCGACCATGACCGGTTGGTTGGGAGTTGGAAATGAAAAGGCTTATATCGGAAATAATGGCTGGCTGTTCTATCGGCCAGACGTCGAGTATTTAACGTCTCCAGGATTTCTCGATCCCGCAGAGTTAACGCGTAAGTCCCACGGCATTCACACGATCCAACCCGATCCTGTTGCGGGAATCTTAGATTTTAGTCGTCAACTCAAGCAACGAGGCATTCGGCTTATCGTGGTTCCGATGTCTACCAAACCCATGTTGGAGGGTGAATTCCTTTCGAAGAGTCTGGCGAAGCAAGGGGCGCTCCAGAACCCATCGTTTAACGAATTTGAAAAGCAGTTGTCACAAGCGGGAGTTCAAGTCTTTGATCCCACTCCGATCCTAAGCAAAGCGAAATTGGATTCCGGTCATCCTCAGTACTTGGTGTCAGATACGCATTGGACACCAAGTGGAATGGAAGCGGTCGCGCACGCGCTGAGTGAAGAGATTAGTCGGACAGGCGATTTACCAACGATTCCTGACCCCAAGTACACGCAATCCGATGTCCCAATCACAAACGTTGGCGATATTGCGGACATGCTGAAATTGCCAAAGGGGCAGACTCTGTTCCCTGGTCAGATGGTGACGACCCATCAGGTTATGCAGTCGAATGGTTCCGAATGGGAGCCCGATGCGAAGTCCGACGTGCTGTTGTTGGGAGACAGTTTTACGAACATCTATTCTTTGGAAGGGATCATGGGCTGGGGTAAGAGCGCGGGCTTTGCCGAGCACCTTAGTTACAACCTAAAACGACCGTTGGACCGAATCTCGATCAATGCTGGAGGAGCGTACTCATCCCGCCGTGCGTTGGCTCAACAAATGGCTCGAGGAGTCGATCGACTGGATGGCAAGAAGATCGTGATCTACGAATTCTCTATGAGAGACCTCAACGAAGGGGATTGGAAGCTCATTGAGTTTCCAAACGTGGACCACGGTCCCAAGATCACACCGATCAAGAAGCCGACTCTGCCTGTTCCTCCAGTTCAAAAGGCTCCCATTGCACCCATTGGCAAACCGACAAGTAGTCCGGTGAATTCGATGAGCAAACCCGGAGCAACCGTTTCGACCGGATCTCAAACTCCGAAGCAAACGGGCCAAAAGCCGACACAGACGTCGACGGTCCAAACCCATAAGCCACCCACCAAAGCCACGGATCCCAATTTGAATCCAGGCAAGGCGGACGGTTTGGTGATTACAGGTCGAATCGCTGCACGTGCATTAACTCCAAAGCCAGGATCGGTTCCGTATAAGGACTGCCTGATTGCGCTTCAAATCACGGATATCAAGGGCGGAGATGGAACGGTCAATGCACCAAACATCGTCGTGTATGTCTGGGGCATGCGAGACAATCAACTGGTCGATGGGGCTTTTGCTGTCGGTCAGACCATCCGCCTTAAGCTAACTCCATGGGGATCGGTGGAATCGAAGTATGGCGGATTGAACCGCCAGGAACTCGACTCGGATGAATCTCTCTCTTGGCCCTCATTCTGGGGCGAACTCAAACCATGAAACGAACACCTCTGACACTTATCGGTTTGGCTACCTGCCTCATGTCATGTTGGGCGGCGGATGGCGCGTCTGAATTCAAGTCGGCGCTTGCGGCCAAAGTTGATCAAGCGGAGAAGCAATCTGCGACCGTCGTTACGGGTTTAGACGGTTGGCTATTTCTCACGTCCGAATTGCGACATTTGAGTGTCGGCCCGTTTTGGGGTGAATCTGCAGCAAAAGTTAGCCGAGCATCGAACCCGGCCGCCGCAGATCCACTGCCCGCGATTCTCGATTTCAAGGCCCAGCTAGACAAGGCGGGGATTCAGCTCGTTATGGTTCCGGTGCCAGCAAAGTCGGCAATTTATCCAGATCTGATCGTGCCAGGAGCATCCAATTCTGGATCGAACCGATTGGATAGCGCCGACGCCGATTTTATCGGCCTGCTCAAAGGAAAGGGAATTTCGGTTGTGGACTTGGCTCCGTCATTCTTAGCTT